>WBZO01004284.1_pt1 | contig 15554 bp, 13 predicted proteins | sample 5204261 | NCBI WGS metagenome assembly WBZO01 (sample SAMN12412400, study PRJNA552823) | activated sludge metagenome | isolation source: activated sludge from anammox sidestream of wastewater treatment plant... | place: USA: North Carolina | collected 2017-09 | reverse complement strand
ATCTGTGCGGTATAGCTTCACCACTCCACGCCATAAATCATGATCCATTCAAGCGGAATGATCATGACAAGCCCGGTAACGGCCATAAGCACATACCCACGAAGCCCAGGATGCTGAAACCATCCTGGCTGACCAAACCAGATCCACCTGATCCAGAAAATGACCAGGACGAGCAGGCCGTCGCCGAGACTCATCGCGAAGCACTGCCACCAAGGAATGGCGGTTCCCTCCCGTGCAACGTACAGCGAGGACTGAGCGCGTTCCCAGGGATAATTCAAGAGAACCGCCGCCATAAAGATGCGTGCTCCAGTCGTGGCCAATGGGGTCTCTGAAGCCGCATCCCGCAACCGGCTCATCGTCCTCCGGCGCCTATCACGGTCGCTCGCTTTGTTTACCTTCCTCGATTGGAGAAGAGCAGGAAGGCCTCCATGCTCTTCACCTGTCTAGGTGTACTTATTTCCCCATCAGCCCGACCACCTGTCGCGACACAGCCAGGGGACCGCACCGTCAGAGTGTTGCTCTAAAGAACCCCTACTTCTCAGGTCACGGAGACAGTGAAGTGTTCACGCCGTTCGGCTTCCCCCGCACGCATGATCTTCACCGTGATGTGCCATTCTCCTGCCATGCCAAAGTTCGCGTTCGCTTGATAAAAGTCTTTGGCGAGCGTCGCTTGCTCTTCCGTCACGGTCATCCCCGGCATCATTGTGACGTTGAAGGTGACGACGGCATCTCTGATCGTTTCTCCCGATGCATCTGTCAGCTTCACACGTAACACGTTCTCCCTGTCGTGGGTTTCTGAAGAATAGTCGCGAAGGCCACCGTCAGATCTCCCACCCGTTTTTCGACCTTCGTTTTTTCGATCTTCGTTCCGGTCATCTCATGACTCCGGCCTTTGTCCCCCATGTCCATCTGTCCCTTATTGTCCTTCCCCATATCCATCTTCTCCATCGGCATCATGCACATACAGCCCGACACCACAGCAGGCATCAGGGACACTACAACAAACTGGGTTATGGATTTCATCGCACTGCCCTCCTTGGAGTGAGCATTACTCAGGGCTTCTCTAACGGGACGAGACGCTTCTCCGCTCCGACCTCGGCAGGTGCCTCGGCCGGCAGAGACCTGCCCCGCCACAAGGCATACAGCACCGGAATGACGACCAACGTTAATAGGGTTGACGACACCATGCCGCCGATCATCGGTGCGGCGATCCGCTTCATCACATCCGCGCCCGACCCATGGCTCCACATAATCGGCAACAGCCCGATCAAGATGGCCGACGCCGTCATCACCTTCGGCCGCACACGCTGTACCGCGCCTTCGATAATCGCCAGGTGAAGATCAGCCATGAAATGGAGCCGCCCCTCCCGATGCCAGCGCTCATAGGCTTCGTCGAGGAAGATAATCATGATCACCCCCGTCTCAGCCGCGACGCCGGCCAAGGCAATGATCCCCACCCAGACGGCCACGCTCAGGTGATAACTAAGGAAGTACAGATACACAATCGCCCCGATCACCCCAAATGGCACCGACAGCAGCACGATCAGACTCCGGGTGACGGACCGAAAATTCATGTAGAGCAAGACGAAGATCAGAAAAATCGTCACCGGCACCACGATCCTGAGGCGGGCCTTGGCCCGCTCCAGATATTGGAACTGTCCCCCCCACTCCAGTCGATAGCCGGGCTTCAGGCGGACTTGCTCGCGCACCACCCGCTGCGCCTCGGCGACATACCCGGCCAGATCCCGTCCCGTCACGTCCACGAACACAATGCCGGACAGCGAGCCTCGTTCATCGCGAACCGTTGGGGGTCCGGTCACCATCGAAATCTGGGCGAGCTGAGCCATGGGGATCGTCGCTCCACTCGGCGTCTCCACCAGGACACGTCTTAGGGATTCCGGATCGTCCCGCAGGGCCCGAGCATACCGGACGTTAATGGGATACCGTTCCCGACCCTCGACCGTCTGCGAAATGTTTTTCCCCCCGATGGCCGATTCGATGACGTCCTCGACATCCTCGATGGTCAACCCGTACCGGGCGATCGCATCACGATCGACTTGAACATCCAGGTAGTAGCCCCCTGTGACCCGTTCGGAATAGGCGCTGCGTGTCCCGCGAAGTCCTTGCAGCAGACTTTCGATCGTGAGCCCAATGCGCTCGATCTCAGCGAGGTCCGGGCCCAGGATTTTAATGCCGAGATTGCTGCGGATCCCGGTGGCCAGCATCTCCGTCCGAGTCTGAATCGGCATCCACCAGATGTTCGGCATCCCAGGGAATTTCAGCAGCGGGTCTAGCTCAGCAATCAGCGAATCCCAGGTGACGCCTGGCCGCCACTGCTCTTCGGGCTTCAAGGTCACCGTCGTCTCGGCCATGCTGAAATGGGCGGGATCCGTGGGTGTTTCCGCCCGGCCGACTTTTCCGAACACATGGTCCACCTCCGGAAACTGCTTCAGAAGCTTGTCTTGTCGCTGTAAGAGTCGTGTCGCCTCGGTCACCGAAATCCCCGGCAACGCCGTCGGCATGAAGAGGATCGTCCCTTCGTTGAGCGGTGGCATGAATTCGGAGCCCAGCCGTGCATACAAAGGAACGGTGACGGCCACCGCCAGGACGGCAAGGATGATGACGAGCCACCTGACGCGCAACGCACCGGAGACGATGGGCCGGTACAGTCGCAGCAAGACCCGATTGATCGGATTGCGCTCCTCAGGACTGATCTTTCCCTTCAGCAGCCATACCATCAAGAGCGGCGCAACCGTGATCGAGACAAGGGCCGCAAAGAACATGGCCGCTGTCTTGGTGAATGCCAGCGGCTTGAAGAGACGCCCCTCCTGAGCTTCGAGAGTGAAGACCGGCAAAAAGGAGATCGTGATGATGAGGAGCGAGAAGAACAGCGGCTTGCCGACCTCCTGCGCGGCCTGCACGATGACGGCTGCCCGAGAGCCTGAGCGACCGCCGCGCTCCCATTGCTCCAGGCGTTTGTGGGCATTCTCGATCATCACGATCACGGCATCGACCATCGCACCGATGGCAATCGCAATACCGGCCAAGGACATGATGTTGGAGGTAATCCCGAGGTAGTACATGGCGAGAAACGACAGCAGGATCGCGACCGGCAACGTCAGGATGGCCACGAGGGCCGAGCGCAGATGAAAGAGAAACAGTAGACTAATCAGACTGACGACCACGCTCACTTCAATCAGTTTTTCCTTCAGCGTGGCGATGGCTCGACGGATCAATTCCGACCGGTCGTAGACCGGAATGATCTCCATGCCCGGTGGGAGCGACGGGCCGATTTCGGCCAACTTCTCTTTGACCCGCTCGATCACCGCCAGCGCATTCTCCCCATACCGCATCACGATGATGCCGCCGACCGTCTCGCCTTGGCCGTCCAGTTCGGCCACCCCGCGGCGCATGTCGGGCCCCAGCACGACCTGGGCAAGATCCTGCACCGTAATCGGTGTGCCCCGCTGATCCGTCCCAACGGCGATCTTGCGGATATCATCCAACGACCGAATATACCCTCGTCCGCGCACCATATATTCGCGCTCCGTGACTTCCAGGACACGCCCTCCGACATCATTGTTACTCCGCTGAATCGCCTCGATGACCTTCTTGAGCGGAATGTGATACCCGAGCAGCTTCGTGGGGTCCACCTGCACCTGATACTGCTTCACGAACCCGCCTATGGACGCGACCTGTGCCACACCCGGCACGCTTTGCAACCAGTAACGCAGATACCAGTCCTGAAAGGTCCGCAGGTCGGCAAGGTCGTGCTGGCCGGACTTGTCGACGAGGGCATACTGAAAGACCCAGCCGACACCGGTCGCATCAGGGCCAAGCGTCGGCGAGACGCCCTCCGGCAGCTTTCCCTTGACCCCTTGCATGTACTCCACGACTCGGCTTCTGGCCCAGTAGATGTCCGTTCCATCTTGGAAAATGATGTAGACAAACGACAGCCCAAGAAAGGACTGGCCCCGGACATTTTTGACCCGGGGCGCCCCGAGCATCGAGGTAATAATCGGATAGGTGATTTGGTCCTCCACGAGGTCTGGGCTGCGTCCCGGCCACTCGGTGAAGATGATCACCTGCACATCAGACAGATCCGGAATCGCATCTAATGGCGTGTGATAGACGGCCCATCCCCCCCAACCCATCAGGAAGAGCAGCGCGAGCGAGACCAGAAATGTATTTTTTGTACTCCACTCGATGACCCGTTCGATCATTTTTCACCCATCTCGTTCCGAATGCCTCTGGTAAGACCGAAGGCCGGATGCCCTTCTCTCTGTCGCATCACGGGATGAACTCACGATGAGATTTGGCCAAGGTCTCAGCTTCTTTTTCTGCATTCCTATAGGCCGCGGCGAGGATGTGACATTGCTGGACAAAATCAACCTTAGGACTGCCGTGGGACATCATCCGCTGTGCTCGTTCTGGATCCCTCCGGTATTCCTCCACCATCTGGTCCATCTCCTTTGCCTTCTGGCGGAGCCTGGCTGCTTCATTCTCATACCAAGCGGCCAACGCCACATGATCATTCCTGGCTAACAGCTCAGCAGGAGGAGTGGCGAGGAATGAGCAGGCTGACAATCCCATCGCGACCAGCAATACGAACATGTTGATCAGTCTCATTCGCCAGATGCTTTCCATGATCGTCTCCTTCTCACATTCCCTGCATGCCAGACATACCCCCGCCGCTGCCTGCGGTGACGGGAAACGTTTCCTTCACATCGGCCTCGCCAGCACGCTGCACGGTGACGGTCAGGTCCCACCGGCCACCCATGCCAAGATTGACCTTCGCCTCATAGGCCCCGTCCTTACCGGGTTTCATCGGCACCGTGGCCGGCATCATACCCGGCATCGGCATCGTGTAGGTGAGCTGAACTGTTGCGTTGACCACCAGATTGCCTCCCTCACCTTTCAGGGTGACTCGGATGAGATTTTCGCCAATCCGCGGTGAGGCGGGTTCTGTCGAGAGCGCAAGAGTCAGCCCCCCTGCCTTCTTGTCTCCCGACGCCTTCGCCATTTGCGTCGTCTTCTCCGGCTGTGTTTCTCCCATTGGCATGCCACCCATGTCCATCTGGCCCATCTTCGCCTGTTCCATTTTGATGCCGCCCATCCCCAGCGAACCCATCATGTCCATGGCGGCCATGAGCTTGCTCTCCGAATCGATCAGAAAGTTTCCGGATGTCACCACCCGGTCACCTGCCTCGATCCCCTCCTGAACCTCATAAAAGGCTCCGATTTTTGGTCCCACCTTGACTTCCCGTGGTTCAAAAAGCCCTTCCCCGCGAACCAGAAAGACCTGCTTCCGCGTTCCAGAGTCCAGCACCGCCTGTTCGGGAACCGCGACTTGGTTTCCGCGATTGATCTTGAGCAGCACGTCTCCGTACATCTCCGGCTTGAGTCGTAAACCCGGGTTCGGTAATTCCACGCGGACTTTGACGGTACGAGCTTGCTCGTTCAGGTAGGGGTAGATGTACGAGACCCGTCCATAAAACGGTTGTCCTGGATACGAGGAGAACGTGATAGCGGCTTGCTGATCGACCTTGACAAACGGGACCTCGAACTCGTAGATCTCGGCATTCACCCAGACCGTCGACAAGTCCGCGATCGTGTAGAGCCTCATCCCGGGCTCCACAAACATCCCCCTGAAGACTTTTTTCTCCGTGACGTAGCCGCTGAAGGGCGAATAGATCGGTATCGCGGTCTTGGCCTTGCCCCTCCGAGCCAACTCGTCGAGCTGTTGATCCGAGACCGTCCATAGGCGTAACCGGTCGCGTGCCGCGTCCACCATGTGCTCCGCCTGCTCGTGAACTTCGGCAAGAGGACTGTCTTTCACCTTGGCTTGCGTTCGCAGCGCCAGCAGGTACTCATCCTGGCTGGCGACCAAGTCAGGGCTATACAGCGTGAACAGCGGCTGACCCTTGTGCACGACCTGTCCCGTATAGTCCACAAAGAGCTCTTCCACCCATCCCGAGACCCGCAGGTTGATATGCGTAATGCGTTCTTCGTTGTAGTCCACTCTGCCGACCGCCCGGACGGTGGTCTCCAGCGGACGTGTCTCGACCACGGCTGTCTTGACCCCAATCAACTGCTGTTTCGTCGGCGTCACCATGGCATAGGCCTGGGGAGGACCAGTTTCCTGGCTGGGAGACATCGGCATCCCCTGCAGGCTGCGCTCCTTCTGCTCCGTCTGGCTTTGATCGGACGTCTTCTCGTCAGGGGGAAGGACTTGGTGTCGCTCCCATCCGGTCATGAACCATGACCCGAGCGTCAGCATCACGATTCCAGCTCCGGTCGCGATCCACATGGTTCGTCTTTGACTCCACATTTTCGTCATCATGACATCCCTCACTCTTTACAATTCCGTGCCGACGACCTGTTCGAGCTCAGCTACGCGGGATTCGCGATCGACCAGCACTCGCCAGTACGCCAGTTGAAACTCCCGCAAGGCCCGGTCTGCGTCGATAAGATCTAGAAAGGACGTCCTTCCTGTGCGATAGCCGGCCCGCGCGGCTTCCACGCCCTGCTCGGCCTGCGGCAGCACCGTGGTCCGGTACAGCACCGCCACTTCCCAACTCGCCCGGACTTTTGCCAGCAGGTCCCGGATCTGGAAGCGGGTCAGGTTTTCCGCTGTGTGAAGGTCTGCGCGTGCCGCCACGACCGCCGCCCCAGCCTCTCGCACTCTGGCGTCGTACTTCGGCTTGGTCCAGAAGGCGAACGGCATGTTGATGGACACCACGGCGCCGAACCCGTCGTTCGCATTAAAGTTCTGGAAACGCTGGAACGCCACACTGACATCCGGGTAGTACTGGCGCTGGGCCAGCGCACGAGACTGTTCACTCCGCTGAATGGACAATTCGGCAGCCTTCAGTTCCGGTCTGGCCTGCACCGCCATCGGATACAGGTCCTCAAGGTCTTTCTCGAACCGCCCCTCACGCGGCTCCTGTGGAGGCCCCAACGGAAATCGTGGGTCCCGATCCAACAGTGTGTTTAGTCCACCCTGGGCGCTATCGCGACGCTGTTCCAGAATGGGGAGTTGCTGATACAGGGTGGAGAGCTCGACCTGGGCTTTCAATACATCGACCTGACTGCCCTTCCCAGTGCGGAACTTCGCAGTCGCGATCTCAAACAACTGTTTGAGCAGGTCGATTTGTTCGTGGTGGATTTGGAGCGCCTTGTGTGCAAAAAACAGGTCGTAGTAAGCCTGCTTGAGGCGGGCGATTAGGTCCCGTTCCTTCGCGCGCAAGGCCTGCTCAGTCATGTCGGCCGAGCGACTGGCCACTTCCCCCTTGAGGGCCAGCTTGCCTGGGAACGGAAAGGTTTGCGACACACCAAAGATCGCATTCTGCGTTTGTGTCACGTTGAAGGTCTGGGGGAAATTCCAGAGCTGAACCGATAGTGTCGGATCATCCAGCGACCGCGCTTGCGGCACCCGTTGCGTGGCCGCTTCAACTTGCTGCCGCGCCGCCTGAATTTCGGGATTCCGTGCCAAGACTTCCTGGATCAACCCTGACAAGCCCAACGTCGCTGGCTGAACGCGTTCATCCGCATCGGCATGGTATGGGAGTCCACCGACACACAGCACTCCGGCCATGGCCATCGTGAGGCACTGATGTACTGGATTCCATCTCATGAGAATCCTCCTTTGCATACTCTTGGGCTCAGCACCCCAACCGAACAACCGGCTCTCGGTGCGAACGACCGAGCAGAACGGCCTAAGTCGTTCAGCACGAAGAATGAGCAATTGGATTTAGAACAGGTTGAGAAAACTCAGGATGGGAGGATCAAATGCGAAGCACGATGGTGCTCGTCCGAAGCAGTTGAGACGAACTGTCTGAGGGGAAAGGATACTTGAGGATACCGTTTGTGAAGGGTAACGAGAGAAGAACACCCGAGACTGTTTCTCCGAACCAGACCATCTGGCTATCGAACGTGGGCTGGCTCTGACCGGACGCCTCGACATTGAACGTCTTAAAGGCGTCGCACACCTGCCGTGCCGGTTGCTCTGCAGGTGTTGAGCAGCCATTGCCCATCTCCGTGCTTGAACTGCTGCTCACCGGCAAGAGGCAGGCATAGGCGTTGAAGCTCAACACGAGAAGAAGCAGCACCAAGGTCGTTGAGAGGAAGGGACGGAAGCGGCGCATGGAGCATCTCCTGAACAAGGGAACCTTACCACTCTTTCAGTCTGCTCGCAAGAGTGGCTTGCCTTGGACTGTGACTCCACTGATTGACTTCACGAAGTCGACACCCTACCCTCTCGCTAAGTTGAACCAGCGCGCCTAATGTTCTGATTTGAAGTCAAACGGGAACAGGCGTTGCGCTGTGAGGCACATTCGATTCGATCCTCTCAGGCTGACCAATTCTTGAGCGTGATTCACACACAGGGGATGAAGTCCCCCGTATAAGTGCCTCGGTCAGGCTGATGGTTCCTACACTACTGCCATAGTCATAGGATTGCCGCCAGCGGAGTGACAGCCGGTCTCAGCAGTCTGATACTCTGACCGGAACGGAGAACTCCTCAAGGTGAGACCCTGTTACAAGGTTTGCGTCTTGCCTGGTGGGCCACACAAGCCATAGACCTGCTCAACATGCTTCGTTACCCGATACCCGTGGTCGGCGAGCATGTCGAACTCGGCCAAATCGATTCGGCGCAAAGTGGTCGGAAAGTTTGCCGCAAACGTAGCCGACTTGCACGGCAACTGAGCCTCTACCGGTGTACCAATATAAATGAACGCACCTCGCCCATGGCTTTCTTGGAGGTAGTTCGAAAAGGTTCGAACACGCAGTGCATGGGACTGATCTGACATAATGTCAGCGACGCGCTTAAGCCGGAATGGGTTCAGTGCGAAACATGAAAAACCAGATGGTAAAGGCCGTCCGGCATCTGACACGATTATAACGTTCTCAGGATGTTTGGACTTTCCACGTCCCGCATCGAAGAACGGCTCCAGCCCGAGGTTGTCATAGACGCCGCCATCGTATAGGTGCAGAGCGTTGTAGCCAATATCGATGGATCGCTCACTGCCTGATGGGGCATTCCATTCCTTTTTTTGCCAGTCAAAAAGCTTGGCATTCAGTTGCAGTGGTCCGAAGCCGCCAGGAAAGGCTGCGGAGACCGCCATCGCATGAGCAAGAGGAAAGTTTCCAGGGAGAGCGTAGCCTAACTGATAATCTCCGATGTCGCTGCGCTTGAACCGAAAGCGTTTGCCGTTCTCAGCCGTTGTAGCGTTAATGGACCACTCCGGTGTACGCGGTAATTCAGACAGTTTGAACCGAATATTCCATTCCTTTTCGATCGCCAACGCTAACAGGTTTGCACGAGACAAGATGAATGGAAAGTTTGCCGGATTGAGAAGCTGTCTCAATGCTCCCCACTGAAAACTTCTTTGGCACAACTTCTCGCGGAGGCTGGAGTACACCGCTGTCAGGAAGTGTTCAGAAGATGGCCACTGGGTTTGATTTTCCTGAAGTATAAGGCCTACCAGCAAGCTGCCACCTGAGACAGTTGAAATCCGATGGACCTGCTCTAACAAACATCGTTCAGCAAGAAGTCGCATGACTCCAAGGTGGAAGACCATCGCTCGAATGCCACCACCTGATAGAGCCAGGGCAATGCTTGGACATGAGCCTGACCTCATTGATCTACTGCGCCGTGCAGGATCCGAACATCGTTCTCTCCAACTATGAGTTGGACAGCAGGCAAACCGTCTTCTGCCATTCCTCGGGCGAGGTCACAGAGCTGGATCAAATCTGCCTTACTCGGTGAGGCAGAATGTCTTGGTGGATGGCTGTGCCATTCGCCGATGTAGCCAACGATTCCCGCGGTTCGTCTTGAAGCTTCGCGGACGGCTTCTTCCAAACCGACAATACCGCGCTCGAACCCTCCTGGACTCGACTTACTATCCGTCGGTGCAGGAAGAGCTGTAACGATAGTTACGGAAGAGACGTTGAAATCATAATAACCCAATAGCACCCCCCCAGTTTCGTTCGGAAGGCTCCCGTTTCTCCATGTGCAAAGTTGCTGGACTATTCCACTGTCAATGAACAACGCCATTTTCCCGATGTCCATGTGTATTTCTTGTGCAGGCGTAACATCATGCACCGCTAGTGAACTGCGCTCAGGATCGCGCTGCCATACTCGAATTAGCGCTCTCGGAGAGGCTGCCATGATTGGAATCTGTTCTGCCAATATGCTGGCATGACTCAAAACTTTCGAATAGGGAAGAACGGTTGACATGTCACGACAACTGGCTCCACTCCAAAAGGACCCTAGGTTGTCGTCCAGATGGTTCTGGCCCCATGATTCGTGAATCAAAGCGCGGTAGTACTGAGCCTCTAGGGTGCGCAATCGAATGTGTCGTTGTTCATCTTCAGCAAGCAAAACCGCATCAGTTCCTCTCGGGGTTATGAACACTGAAATATGTCTCCCTACTTTCTCTGTACCACTCATGATACGAGGGTATTCCAGTGTCGTCGACGCGTCGATAGTCAACTGTGCCGATGTCAATGCATTGGTAACCGATTCCTGTGATAAATCGCATGCATCTGCATACAAGGGAGTAATTCCACTGGCACCTTCCATTACGGCGTCATGCAGCTCTGCGACAACCGTGGCCTTTGGCTGGCCTATGTGTATTGCCAAGGCCGTATGTCTCGATAGGTTGTGAGGTTTAATGTGGTCATTGTCGATGACGGTCCACCGGCCCCAGCCACTGCGTCCCCAGATATTGAGTAAGGCGCTACCGAGTGAGCCAGCGCCGACCAACACGCCGGCGGGGCCATTGCCCGAGATACCTGATTGCCTTCTTGCAGATGACGTGTCGTTTTGTCGAAGAACCTCCATCGGGTAAATAGCCTCATCACGCCATTGAGTGGGCCGTTGGTCCCCTAACACGCCTTCGCCACTAAAATACTTCTTCAGCGACCTGCGACCCTCAGGAACTTCTACCAAAACGATGGCGCCGGTAAGGAGACCAAGATGGCGGACCCCACACGGAACCATGAAAGCTCGATGGAAGAACTTTTCGGGAAGGGTGGCCTCCGTCCTGGCCATCGGGATATGAAGTAAGATGGCTGTCAACGAGTTATCGGCGGACTCAGGCACTCCCTTCTCATCCACCCCATCTCGCAACGCTTTCTGCAGGTCGGGCAGAATGTCGATTCCATGGCGCGTCAGAATGTCCGCAAGTGCACCTAGTGTGGTTGGATCGTACTCAATGTGGCCATGCACGATCGGGGGTAGTGTGAATTCGATATGCTTGACGGTCCCTTTTGGTGGCTTGGTATGTACCTGAAGAGGTTTGAGAAAGCAGGTCAGTCCTTCTCCGGGGCGTTCTGGCCCCGCTACAATCACCGTGTGATTGTCCTTGCCCTCTTTGAGCTCATCGAAATTCCATGGCAAGACGAGTTCGTACTTGCTCGCAAAAAACAGTTGTTCGACCGGCTGATCCGCAGGATGAATTTCTCCTTTGGCACTCTTTTCAAGCCACGACTGGATTCGGCGCAAAAACTTCTGCGGTGTCCAAGAACGGGTGACCGAGGCCGGCGGTTCAAAATATAGACATAGGCTTCGTGGAGCATCTGGTGGACTTAAATTTTGATGCATCAGGATCGGAAAGTCTTTGCGAAGTGCATACACCTCCACCAACTGTTTTTCGTTTTCCAGAATGCACAACGCCAGGCGTTCCCTGTACTTGATACCGTGAATGTTACGTGGGGGTACTCCGTCTGATTCGACATCGACTACGATACACTCGACCTTTCGATCCGCACGCTTCAGTAATCCCTGGACGGAGTAATCGCGCTGCTGTTGGAGGGCGGCAAATATGCTCCGTGTGCGGTCAAAGGTGAATTCGTTGACGTCGGCAACAGGGGAAAACTCTGTCAGTTCGTAGTAGGTGTCGCCCATCATCCAGCTCGGAGAGGTTTAGAAGTTACGATCGCTGCAGCGCCGATAGATGAAGAACGTTGCCAGGTAATCCCGGCAGTTGTAACTTCGAAGATAAGTGGTTCCGGTTTCTTGGCGGTGGGCTCCTCCATCGTTACCACAAATTTGCGGCCACCCACTTCTTTTAAATGTCGCTCATAGGTTTTGCGCGCCTGTATGTGCGGTGGCTGTATTTCAAGGTAAGACTCCTTCAAGTCGAGGATCGGTTTACTGGAGCTGATGATGTACGCTTCGTTCCTCCCTTGCAGGAGCAAGTCTTTGACAAGAGGCTTGGGTTCCGTTTCTTGGGTTCCTTTGTCATCGCTTAACGCGAGATAGCTGCAATGATGGGGGATGTTGTAGAGATTCCATTCGAGTCGATCATCGTTCTTGTGATATCGAGTCGTATTGACAATGTCTTCAATGTCTTCCCACGCGGCATCACCAATATGAAGGTAGTCATAGTGTGAGTGATCTGAGTGAAACCGGATGTTGAAAATAAGCGCTGCGGAGTTCCGAATGATATCCCCTTCATCGCAATGCTTGATGAACGGTGAATGGCAGAAGAACTCGACTCCATCTTTCGTCAGTGAGAATCCGGGAACGATCGTGCCCGCATCGATGAACAAATGATCGCGTGCGTTCGCCGATTCGCCACGCTCTTTGAGCTTTGGTTCTAACCATTCAGCGAGTGCCATCGGTTTTGAGAACACCAGGATGTCCTTTCCCTCCAGCAACCGATACCGTGCTTCCTGGCGTAGAATGCAAAACTCCTCACTCTGTTCATCCCTTTCGGCCTCCTCAAGCAAGATGGCGGCAGGTACCCATAAACAGCGAATTTTGATACGCCCCTGACCACGATATTTTTCAGCGTGCTGGAGTTCAAAGAATTCAGTGCTGCCCTGAATATGGTCGCGGTCCGCATGTGTGAATCCCACTATGTCGAAATAGTCGCGTTCGGCCTGTTGGAGTTCTTCTTTGAGTCGCGCGTTCAGATCAATCTCTGGCGTTTCAGAATCTTCTCCATTCTGCCGGTGACAGTAGTCCAGCAGTATGCGCCGCCCGTTTGATAAGACGATTTGAGTTGTATCTCCGTTGCCAACGGGGTAGCAGATGACTTGATGGGTATCGCTCATGGCGTCCTTTCGCGTTAACCTCAATGCATGAGAGGTGCTGACAAAGTCAGAAATCCCCCAAAAGTAAATTCTGCAGGTCGAGACATAACCTGTCATCCGGTGTTACTGGTACACTCGGATTGTTCGTTCAACGTCTGTGCCGAATGTCTACATATAGGCATGAAATATGTTTGTCAACAATATATTGTGGTTTGACGACATTTTGTCATATGCCCAGCCTTTATCGAAGGCTTTTGTCACTACTCTGTTCAGCGAGTCACTTGAATGCTCAAGATGTTCTTCAGCTTGTCGATAGAGAGTCCGGGCATGTTGTATGGAGGACCAAGGTATGTCGCTTTTCCCCTGTCGAATATGCGAACGGCTTTTAAGCAAAACTGCTGAACAGTGTCCTGGTTGTGGGGAAAAACACCCGAATACCCAAAAGTATCAACGGTATTTACTTGTTCGCTATGTTATCCCTGGACTTCTATTCTTGGGAGGTGTGTTGTATGGGTGGATGGTCCTTTACCGACGTTGAATACCCAATGTCTGGACCATTGAAGCAAGCGCCTCAATATCATGCCGCAATCGTGCCGGCCGCCAGTAATACTGGAACTCCAACTGCGAACACGAAAGCCTAAATCGGAGGTCATAATCCTGATTGAAACAGGGTTCGAGACACCACTCGTACAATAATTGTGATGGTTGAGCAATTGGGTCTTCGCGAAGCAGGCGAGCAAATTCCCTGCCAATCTGGATCGAGGCTTCAAACGCCACATATGGGCGCATGGCTCTATACCAATGACCCTCACACGACGCGTACGTACGCATGAGACCGGTACGGTTCATGGCTGCTACCAATTGAACAATGCCTGGCTCGATGGTGGCATAGGATTTCAGTGGTCGTTCTACTTGAAGTAACGAAGTTATAGACTGCAACATATTCACCTCCCAGTTGATCTTCAATGAAGAATAGTGTGACTGAGAGTTGTGAGTTGCCAGGGATTCCTGCCAGGCTGAAGGCGCCATTGGCAGGGAAATTTCAACGAGCGGGAACAGCCGCGGATACGCTCAGCGATGTGCTAAATAGCGAGGTTGTAGCGTAGCTCCTTACTCAAGTCAGAAAGCTCTAAGAGCCAGAGCCAATCACTAGACTGGGCATGTGTCTATTCATCTACCCCAGAGGTCCCATTTCGTATCCGGAAGAAGGAATGAAACAGGTCTGCGCTGCGGATACATCCATTTCCGGACTATCCAGCCATTGGTGGGGCAGCACGCATCGAAGCGTAGGCCTGCCTGGTATCCTTAGCGGTTTATAGGTTGGAATGGTACCTACTCCTCAACGAGGAGCGACTTGATCAGAGGGGCGATCACCAATGCGCCGTTCTGTACCCATCCAGAGACGGACAAGATTATCGGTGTGCTTGGACCAGATGAGGATAGCCACTAGAAAGGCGAATAACACGAAGAGCCAGGATTGATGAAACAGCAGCGCCACAATTGGAAACAATCCAAAGGCCATAAGTGCACCCCCGGAAGAATATTTCCACAATAAGACCACTCCTATCCAAATAACCATGAGGGTGAGCCCGACCCAGGGGGCGACTCCCAGTACAGCTCCTAACGCCGTGGCCACGCCCTTCCCTCCTTTGAAATTCAGAAAGACGGAATGGAGATGCCCAACGATAGACGCCAGAGCCACGAGCAGAATAGCGGATTCTTGGTGGAACAGTAGAGTACCTATCCATCCGACGAGCCATCCCTTCCCAATGTCACCGATCAACGTCAGGATCCCGGCCTTTTTCCCACCGACCCGCAAGACATTGGTGAATCCCACATTCCGGCTCCCCGCCAGCCTGGGATCAGGTGAGCCCAACCATCGTGATACGACGACGCCGAAAGGAATCGATCCTAAAAGATACCCTCCAATACTTGCCAAGAACACCAACCAAATCAAAGAGCTCTCTCCAAACACGATTCGAAATATTCTAAGGATTTACTAGCCTGTTGGCTAAAGACTCGAAGGTATCGATCCTGTTTCCTCGTAATTGAGAGAAACATTCTGGCAAATCTGTTTTCTCTAAGGATGATGGGTTCGATACGCTCTTGGACAGAGAGCGTGACCGGAACAGCAGAGAACGTCCAACTCATTCGTCGCTTTTTCATAGAAAAATCATGGTCTTATCCTGCCGCATCTTTGTAAATAAAATTACTTCCGACCGCGCCTCTGTCAACAGATTTAGTTCGCCCAATTACCTGTTACTGTCTGGGCAAAGTTTTCATACATTCTTGGATAATCAAGATCTTGCGAGATTCGACATGTAAGGATTTTGCATCTTCGGACAACAAGCGGATCAGGTTGTCCCTGTGTCTGATCCAAATCAGGAGGCTTACCAAGCCCGCAAAGCCGACAAACAACCAGGATCGATGGGCAATCAACGCCACCAACGGAAACGCCGCGAACGCAAGCAGGGCTCCTCCTGAGGAGTACTTCCACAAAAACACGGCAC
>WBZO01004282.1_pt1 | contig 15559 bp, 10 predicted proteins | sample 5204261 | NCBI WGS metagenome assembly WBZO01 (sample SAMN12412400, study PRJNA552823) | activated sludge metagenome | isolation source: activated sludge from anammox sidestream of wastewater treatment plant... | place: USA: North Carolina | collected 2017-09 | reverse complement strand
GGACCCGCCCGAATCTCCTCGGTTCCGTCAGTAGGGAAGGCTTGCCGTGAGATCGCGCGACGCGGCGAGCAGCGGGTCGAGATGCCGCGACAGTTCTCCGACCTCGCCGTGCGGTGCCGAGGCGCTGAGATTGAGCGCCGCAATCGTCGTCCCACCGCGGTCGCGCACGGGAACGGCGATCGAGTGCAGCCCGATCGCGAACTCATTGTCGACGATGGCGTAACCCTGCTCCCCCGCCGCCTGGATCGTCGCCAGCAGCTTCTTGCGGTTGGTCAAGGTGTATTGCGTGATCGACGGCAGCTCGGCCGTCGCCACGTATTTCTGCAACTGCGCCGGCGGCAGATCGGCCAGCATCACGCGCCCCATCGCCGTCGCGAACGCAGGCAGGCGCGTGCCGATGCTGACGCTCGACGAGATGATGCGCTTCACCGCCACGCGCGAAACGTAGACGATGTCGGGAATGTCGAGCACCGAGACGGAACACGTCTCGTGAACATGGTCGACGAGATCCGTCAGCACCGGCTCCGCCACCTTCCACAGCGGCAGCGACGACAGGTAGCTGTAGCCGAGCTCGAGCAGCCGCGCCTTCAATTCGAAATGCGTGCCGCGTACCTGGATGTAGTCGAGATCGCGAAGCGTCAGAATGTAACGGCGGGCCGCCGCCCGCGACATGCCGGCGCGGCGCGCGATCTCGCCGAGGGTGAGCGAGCCGCCGTCCGGACCGAAGGCGCGGACGACGTCGAGGCCGCGCGCAAGCGACTGAACGAAGTAGCGCTGGCCGCCGGCCTCTGCATTCTGCGCGGTCGAGAGGCGACGATGCCCGACAACGGCAGAGTTGGAATGAGCATAAGGAGGCACTGCCCCTCCAGCCCGCTTGCGGTGACGCGCCGTAGTCACTGGCTGCTCCCGGATGCCGTTTCGACGAGCGGCCCGCTGCCGGGCCGGAGGCCGAGGCCGCGCCGTATCGAATCCGTCAAGGGCAGCGACCCTAGGTTGTTTATAGCGTTTTCGCGCGAAGTGAATAGCGGTTCGCGTGAAGAAAACGCGCCGATGCCGCTACCGCTGGCCAAGCTCGCGCCGATCCTGACGCGCGTAGTAGGCGGCAAAAATCTGCATGCCGAGGTGGCGGAAGCGGTGCAGCGGCACGAGCGCCGGCAGTTTCGCGCTCATCGGGCCGGCGTCGACCGCCTCTCCGCGGGCGAGGCGCGCAGCGCATCGGCCGAGAAGATGCGCCAGCAGCACGCCCCGCCCCATATAGCCCAGCGCGAAGAAGACGCGCGGCGTCAGCGCCCCGACATGCGGCAGATCGTCATGCGTGAGAGCGACCTTGCCGCTCCAGCGATAGGCGATGGGGATGTCGGAAAGCGCCGGGAAGATCTCTCCCAGCGCGCGCTGCAGCGGCCGGTAGACGTCCGGCGTGTCGCGCCGCCCGGTGAGGTCGCCGCGGCCGGCGAACAGCAGGCGGCCGTCGGCAAGCAGCCGGAAGCCGCTGAGGATGCGCTTGGTGTCGGTCACCGGCGCGTCGAGGCGCAGCAGCGTCGCGCGCAGCTTGTCCGGGATGACCGCCGTCGTCATCAGCGCCGACGTCACCGGCACGATGCGCCGGGCGAGATCGCCCGGGCTCGCGCCGAGGTCGGTATAGGCATTGGTGGCGAAGATCACCTTGTCGGCGCGCACGGTGCCGCCCGCCGTCCGCAGCACGACGCCCGTGCTCTCCTCACGGAACTGCGTCACCTTCGAACGAGCGAAGATCGCCACCCCGCGGCGCGCCAGCCCCTGAGCGAAGCCGCGCACGAAGTTGTGGGGATGGATGGCGCCGCCGCGCGGATCGAGCAGCCCGCCGACATAGTAATCGGTGCCGAGCTGCTCGCGGGCCTCCTGGCGGTCGAACATTCGCACCGAACGGTCGCCGGCCTCGCGCTCCAGCCAGCGCGCATCGGCCTCGAGCCGGGCGAGCGCGACGGGCGCATGCGCCGCCGTGAAATGCCCGCTGCGCTGCACGAACGGCGCCAGCGCATGGGCTTCGACGACCTGCTCGAAGTTCTCCAGCGCATCGCGCAGCCCGCGGTGAAGGATGCGCGCGGCCTCGCCGCCATGCTGGGCGGCGAGCGCGGCAAAGCCGCGCTTGTAGCGCAGCACGAGGAACCCGGCGCTGCGGCCGCTCGCGCCCCAGCCGATGTCGCCGGCCTCGAGCACGGCGCAACCGACACCCGCGCCGGCGAGATGATGCGCCGCCGCCAAGCCCGAATAGCCGCCGCCGACGATCGCGACCTCGCAGCGGTGCTCGCCCTCGAGCGCCGGATGCTCGGCCACCTCCGCCGCCGTCGCCCGCCAATACGACGCCGGCATCTCGAGCTGCGCTGCGCTGGCCACGCGGCTACCCCGGCATGCCCGTTTCGGCCGCGGTGAGCGGCCGCAGATTGGTCGGATAGACCGTCATCTCCGGGATCGACGTGCGCTTCGGCATCAGCGCGACGAAACGCATGGCGTCGGCCAGGTCCTCCGGCTGGATGAACTGGTCGAGCACTTCCTGGGAATACTTGACCTTGCGCCGCGCCATGATCGGCGTGTTGACGTCGTCGGGACAGATGCAGCAGGCACGCACGCCGAACTTCCACGCTTCGTGCGTCAGCGACAGGCTCAGGCCGACCATGCCGAACTTCGACGCCGAATAGGCAGTCCCGGCGACGCCCGACACGCGGCGACCGGCGGTCGAGGCAATGTTGATGATCAGCCCGTCCTGCTGCGCCTTCATCACCGGAAACACGGCGTTGACCATGTTGTAGGCACCGGTGAGGTTGACGGCGAGGACGTGGTCCCAATCCTCCGGCTGCAGCTCCTCGAGACGGCGGTTGACGACGTTGAGGCCGGCATTGTTGACGAGGATGTCGACCCGGCCGAACTGCGCGACGAGCCGCTTGGCGGCGGCGTCGACCTTGTCGCGCTCGCCGACGTCGACTGCCTCGATGGCGCACTTGCCGCCGAGCGCGGCGATCTCCTTCGCCACCTCCTCGAGCGGCTCCCGGCGGCGCCCGAACAGCGCGACCGTCGCTCCCTCTCGCGCGAACATCAGCGCGCCGGCGCGGCCGATGCCGGTTCCCCCGCCCGTCATCCAGACCACCTTTCCGTCGAAAACGCCCATCATCCCGCTCCGTATGTGTCCACTCATTCCGCCGCGGCGGGCATGCGCCCGAGCTGCGGAAATTCCGATTCGATGTGATCCAAGGCGGCCTCGAGCTTGCGCGCATCGACCTCCGGCTCGTCGCGCAGATGCGCAAAGACGCGCTGCTTGAGGAAGAAGCGCCACGACACCGGGCGCTGCCGCAGCCGCTCGATCAGAAGGTCGTAGGTCGCGCGCGGCCACGTCTTCTCGAAGGCGTCTCGCCCGGCGCCGAAGTCGAAATGCCCCCCGCTCTCGTCCTTGCGGCGCGCGGCGCGCAGCGCCTGCGTCGCCGCCTCGTCGACCTTGCCGTCGGCGATGACGACGCCATAGTCGGCGCGGGCGCCCTCGACGGTGACGAAATGCTGGCGCACGTCATGCAGCACCGCCTCCACCGGGCGCTCGAGGGGCGAGCCCCAACCGCCGCCGCCCGACGAGGTGATGCGGATCACGTCGCCGGGCTGCGCGGTGAAGATGTCGGTGTTGCCGAGGATCTGCTCTTTCGGCGTGCCCTCGTTGACGACATAGCTCGACGATTTTCCTGCCTTGCCGCCGCGTACGCCCCACGGCTGGAAGCGTGTACGGTCGCGGTTGCGCGCCGTGATGATCGAGTGCGGCGCGAACACCTTGAAGATCAGCGTCGTCGAGAGGCCGCCGCGGTAGCGCCCCGGCCCGCCGGAATCGGGCGTCAGGTAATAGGCGAGGATGCGCAGCGGCACCTCCACCTCGTTGATCTCGACCGGCGTGTTCTTGAGAAACCCGCCGTTGCCGCCGGAGCCGTTGGAGCCGTCGGCGAAGGGCATGGCGCCGCCGCCGCCGATCAGCGGGTCGATCGCCGCCATCACCCGCCGGCCGGTGTCGGGGTCCGAGGTCAGCACATTCATGATCGAGATGCTGCCGGCCGGCGCCGCCGGCATGCGCTGCGGCAGCGCCTGCGAGAGGCAGCCGAAGATGACGTCCTGCAGCCGCGTCGTCGTCAGGCTGCGCATGCCGACCGCGGCGGGAAACTGCGGGTGCAGCACGCTGCCTTCCGCCAGCACGCAGCGGAACGGCCGCGTCATCCCCGTATTGATCAGGATGTCGGGCTGCAGCGAGTGGAAGGCGTGGTAGATGCCGACGAGCAGCAGCGTGTGGCGCTCGAACCCGCCGGTCGGCACGTTGAGCGACGAGGTGAGTTGCGGATCGCTCTTGGTGAAGTCGCAGACGATGCTGTCGCCCTTCACCTTCATCGTCAGGGCGAGCCGGCACGGCACGCCGCCGACGCTGTCCTCGTCGATATAGTCTTGGAAGAAGTAGTCGCCGTCGGGAATCGACGATATCAGCGCCCGCGTCTGCTGCTCGCTGTAGTCGAGCAGCGCCTGGACGCCGTTGCGGAAGGTGTCGACGCCGAACTTGCGCACCATGTCGAGCACCTTGCGCTCGCCGGTGTTCATGGCGGCGACCAGCGCCTTGAGGTCGCCCCAGTTCTGCTCGCGCACACGGACATTGGTCAGCATCACCTCGACCAATTCGCTATTGAGCTCGCCCCTGCGGAACAGCTTGGTGGGCGGGATGCGGATGCCCTCCTGGTGCACCTCCGTCAGCGTGCGCGACAGGCTCGCCGGCACCGCGCCGCCGACGTCGGTGTTGTGGATATGGCCGACGGAGAAGGCGACGAGCTCGCCGGCGTGGAAGATCGGCTTCCAGAGGTGGATGTCGGGCGAGTGCGTACAGACGAAGCCGCTATAGGGGTCGCTCGTGATGCAGATGTCACCCTCCTCGTAGGAGGGGATGAGGCTGATCACGTTGCCGTAGTCGAGGCCGACGAACCAGGTGGCGCCGAAGCCCTTTGGCGCGGCGAAGGTCTGCCCCTGCGGCGTTGCCAGGCCGGTCGTGAAGTCCTCCGTCTCCTTGACGAAGGTCGAATGCGCCGTGCGGTAGAGCGTGCTCGCCATGGCGTCGGCGGCGGCGAGGCTATGATCGGCGAGCACTTGAAGCTGGACCTTGTCGATCCCGAAGGCCGGCTGGCGCTGCGGAGTTCCGGCCGTTGCCGCGGCATGCGTCGTCATAGCGAGGCCCCGTCATTGAGGATGAGGTTTCCGTATCCGTCGACGAGCCCGGTGAAGCCGGGCAGCACGCACGTCGTCGTGTCGCTCTGGGCGACGATCGCCGGCCCCTCGATGGTCGCGCCCGGCTCCAGCTTGGCGCGGTCGAACAAACCGGCGTCGTGCGTCGTTCCGCCGTAGTACACCGCAACGGTGCGCTCCGGCTTCGCCGCGTACCGGCGCACCTCGCGTAGCGGAAAGTCCGGCTTCGGATTGGCCGCAGCGATGACCACGCGGGCATTGATGATCTGCACCGCGGCGTTGCGGTCGCAGTAGTCGTACAGCCGTTGGTGCTCCTCGTGGAAAGCGTCGGCGATCGCCTTGGCGTCGCGCTCCTTGATCCATTCCAGGCGGACCGGCGTCTCGATCTCGAACGACTGGCCGGCATAGCGGATGTCGGCGGAATAAGTGAGCTGCGGCGCGCCGGGATGCTTCTGCTCGTCGCGCAGCCAGCTATGCGCCTTGGCGGCAAGACCGGCATAGGTCTCCTCGAGCGAGGCGAGCGTCGCCGGCTCCAGCATCTCGTAGACCGTCTGGATGAAATCGTTTTTGGTGTCGGAGACCAGCCCGCCGAGCGCGCTGAGGACACCCGGCGTCGCCGGCACCAGCACCGTCCTGATCCCCAGCTCGCGCGCGAGGAAGCAGGCGATCATCGGCCCGCCGCCGCCGAACGGCATCAGCGTGAACGCATCCGCCTCGGTGCCGTGGCGGGCGAACACCTTGCTCATGCCTGCATACATGCCGGAGACCGCGACCTTGATCACGCTCTCCGCCGCGTCGCGCACGCTCACGCCCATCTTCACGGCCAGCGTGCCGACCGCCGCTTCCGCCTTGGCGCGGTCGATGTTCACCGCGCCGTAGGCGATCTCGGCCTGGCCGAGGAAGCCGCAGACGACGAAGGCGTCGGTCGTCGTCGGTCGCTCGCCGCCGCGGCCATAGCAGGCGGGACCGGGCTCGGAGCCGGCGCTCTCCGGCCCGCTCTTGAGCACGCCCTGGGCGTCGACGCGCGCGATCGACCCGCCGCCGCCGCCGATCGACGACACCGAGATCGACGGGATGTGCAGCACGAACTCGCCCACTTCCTCGCCCGACCCGAACTGCGGCTTGCCGTCGATGATGAGGGCGACATCGGCGCTGGTGCCGCCGATATCGAGGCTCGCGATGTTGCTGAACCCGCTGAGCTTGGCGACGAAGGACGCGCCGGTGACGCCCGACGCGGTGCCGGAAAGCAGCACGTCGACGCAGGCGCGCTTGCCGAGCTCGGCGCGCATGACGCCGCCGTTCGACTTGGTGATCTGCGGCTCGACCGTCACGCCCTCGTTGCGCAGCGCCTCCTGCAGCGACGTCAGATAGTTCGTCATCCGCGGCTGCACATAGGCATTGATGACGCCGGTGACGGTGCGCTCATATTCGCGGATGACCGCCCAGACGTCGCTCGAACAGGTCACGAACAAGTTCGGCGCCGCCGCGTTGATGAGCGCCTTGATACGCTGCTCGTGCTCGGGATTGCGGTAGGAGTTGATCAGCGCCACGGCGATGCCGGCGGCGCCCGACGCCTGCGCCCGGGCGATGGCGGCATGCACGCTTGCCTCGTCGAGCGGGGTCTCGATGCGCCCGTCGACGAGGATGCGCTCACGCACGCCGAAGACGCTTTCCCGGTCGATCAGTGGGCGCGTCCGCAGCGAGAACAGGCTGAACACGTCGGGCATGCGCAGCCGCGCGAGCTCCAGCACATCCTCGAAGCCCTCGGTCGCGAACAGGCACAGCTTGGCGCCGTTGCGCTGGATCAGCGTGTTGACCCCGACCGTGGTGCCGTGAGTGAAATAGGAAATCTGCGACGGCTCGATGCCGTAGCGCTGCTTCAGCGCCCGCAGCCCGTCGATCACCTCCTGCCCCGGGCGGGTCGGCGTCGAGAAGACCTTCAGCGTGTAGAGCTTGCTGGCGTCGTCCAGCACCGCGAAATCGGTGAAGGTGCCCCCGATGTCGACTCCAACCCGATACGTCATTCACCGTCCCCGTAGTCTGGTTTGCACAGCCTGCGACAGCGAGCACATCTTCTCATGCCGCGTCCAACACGCCCAGCCGGGCGCGGATCTCCTCGCGCGCCTGCTCCCACGACTTGCGCGGCTTGCCGCGGCTCGCGGCGATGCGGTCGGCGACGAGGCCGGTCGCGACCTTGCGCGGATTGAGGTTGCGCTTGCGCGACTCCGCCAGCACCTCGCGCACGATGGCGCCGATCAGCTTCTCGTTGGCGGCGAATGCCTGCTCGACGGTGCCGCCGAGATAGTCCACCCAGGAGGCGATGACGCCGCCGGCATTGGCGATGAAGTCCGGCACCGAGACGATGCCGCGTTCGAACAGCGTCTGCTCGGCGCCTTCCGTGATCGGGATGTTGCTGCCGCTGGACACGATCCTGGCTTGGACCTTGGCGACGTTCTGCTCGGTGATGACGTAAGGCCGCGCGCCGGGGATCAGCAGGTCGACCGGCAGATAGTAGATGTCCGAATTGGCGATCTTGCGGCCGGCGGAATATTCGCGCACGCAGCGGTCGCCATACTTCTCGCGCAGGGCGAGAAGCCGCGCGAAATCGATCCCGTTCTCATCGTAGATCGCGCCCTCGATGGTGGAGACGGCGACCAGTCTCGCACCATTCTTCACCGCATAGTTGGAGACGCCGACGCCGACATGGCCGAAGCCCTCGACGGCGACCGTCGCGCCCTCGAACGGCCTGCCGGCCGCCGCGAACGCCGCGCGCGCCGCCACATAGACGCCGTGGCCGGTGATATGGAACTCGAGCGGCAGGCCGTCCACCTTCTTCGCGAACAGCCCCGAGCGCGGATAGTCGGCGCCCGCCGCGGCATAGATCTCGATAAGGTCGTCGACGCCGATCCCCATGTCCGGCCCGACGGCGACGACACGCGCCTTCAGATATGGCGCGAGCAGGCGCCCGAACGCCTGCATGTAGCGTTTGCGCGTCTCCGCCGTCATCTCCGGCCGGCCGATGATGCCGGCCTTGCTGCCGCCGCGCGGCAGGCCGAGGATGCCGTATTTGTACGTCATCGCGCGCGCCAGCGCCGCGACCTCGTTCACCGTGACGTCGGGCAGCATGCGGATGCCGCCGCCCGCCGGCCCGAGCAATGTGCTGTCGATGACGAGCACGCCCTGCATTCCGCTCTCGGGATCCGCGACCATGATGACGGATTCCGGGCCGATCGCGTCGATCTCCGGGAAAGCAATCTGGTTCATCCGCTTCCTCTCACAGTGTCCCGCTCACGCGGCGGTCGTCAGTGCCTTGCCGTCGCGCCACTGGCGCAGCAGCTCTTCCTCGCGCGCCTGCGCCGCATCCATGCGCGCAAGCTTGATGTGGCCGAACCCGCGGATCGTTTCCGGAATGCGGGCGATCTCGACGGCGCGGGCGTGGTTTTCGGGCGTCAGCCAGGCGGCGAGCTCGGCGAGCGTGCCCTCGTAGGCGGCGACCAGGGCGCGCTCGCGCCGCCGCTCGCGCGTGCGGCCGAACGGATCGAAGGCGGTGCCGCGCAGGCGCTTGAGCCGCGCCAGCAGACGGAACACCGGCACGATCCATGGCCCGAACGTCATCTTTCGCGGGATGCCCGTGGCCGGATCGCGCCGCGCCAGCAGCGGCGGCGCCAGGTGATAGGTGACCTTGTAGCCGCCGGAGAACTGCGCATTGAGCCGCGCCTGGAAGCCGCTCGCCAAGTGCAGGCGCGCGACCTCGTATTCGTCCTTGTAGGCCATCAGCCTGAACAGGTTGCGCGCCACCGCCTCGGCAAGCCCGCTGCGCCCTTTCGCGCGCTCGCGCTCGGCGCGCTCGATGCGGCGCACCGCCTCGACATAGCGCGCGGCGTAGGCGGCGTCCTGGTAGTCGGCGAGGAACGCGGCGCGGCGCGCGAGCAGCGTCTCCAGCGTTTCCGGCTGCGACGCGGCGGCGGCCGACGGCGGCGGCGCCGCGACGCTCGCCGCCCAGACGGCATCGTGCGCGGCGCGGCGGCCGAGCAGGAAGGCGCGCTTGTTGATGTCGACGGAAACGCCGTTGAGCGCCACCGCCTCCATCAGCGCCGCCTCACTGACCGGCAGGAGCCCGCGCTGGAAGGCGCAGCCGAGCAGGAACATATTGGCGGTCAGCGCGCTGCCGAACACCGCCGTGACGAGCTGCGTCGCATTGAGCGCGAACACCGCATCCGGGCTGGTCGCGGCAGCGAGCCGGCGCAACAGAAGCTCCGGCGACAAGTCGATCGATTGGTCGATGACGAAGCTGCCGGGCGGTGCCACGTGGGTGTTGGCCACGACCTGCGAGCGCCCCTTCTCCAGCGTCGAGATGAATTCGGGCGCCACTGCCGCCACGACGTCGCAGGCGATCAGCACGTCGGCGGCGCCGAGGCCGATGCGCGTCGCGTGCAGCGCGTCGTCGCGCGCCGCGATGCGCACATGGCTGGCGACGGCGCCGTTCTTCTGCGCCAGGCCGAGCTGGTCGAGGACGGAGACGGCGGCGCCGTCGATATGCGCCGCCTGCCCGAGGATGGCGCTGATCGTCACCACGCCGGTCCCGCCGACCCCGGTGAGCAGCAGGTTGTAGGCTTCCGAGATGTCCGGCAGCTTCGGCGCCGGCAGGTCGTCGCCACCCACGGCGAGCGTCGCTGCGAGGTCGCGTTCGGCCGACCGCAGCGCCGCGCCCTCGACGGTGACGAAGCTCGGGCAAAAGCCCTTGAGGCAGGAGAAATCCTTGTTGCAGTTCGACTGGTCGATCTGCCGCTTGCGGCCCCACTCGGTGTCGAGCGGCGCCACCGAGACGCAGTTCGACTGCGTCGAGCAGTCGCCGCAGCCCTCGCAGACGAGATCGTTGATGAAGACGCGCCGGTCGGGATCGGGAAAAGTGCCGCGCTTGCGGCGGCGGCGCTTCTCGGCGGCGCAGGTCTGATCGTAGATCATCACCGTGACGCCGGCGATGGCGCGCAGCTCGCGCTGCACCGCGTCGAGCTCGTCGCGGTGGCGGATCTCGATCCCCGGCGCCCAGGCCGTCCCGGCCGGGTACTTCCACGGCTCGTCGGTGACGACGACGATGTGCCGGACGCCCTCGGCGTGGACCTGGCGGCTGATCATCGCCGGATCGAGCGGCCCGTCGTGCTGCTGGCCGCCGGTCATCGCCACGGCGTCGTTGAACAGGATTTTGTAGGTGATGTTCACGTCGGCGGCGACGGCGGCGCGGATCGCCAGCAGGCCGGAGTGGAAATAGGTGCCGTCGCCGAGGTTCTGGAAGACGTGGTCGATGCCGGCGAACGAAGCCATGCCGGCCCAGTTCGCGCCCTCCCCGCCCATATGCGTGATGGTTCGGGTGCTGCGGTTGGGCTGGCGGCGGGCGAGCGCGTGGCAGCCGATGCCCGCCATCGCCCAGCTTCCCTCGGGCACCCTGGTCGAGGTGTTGTGCGGGCAGCCGGAGCAGAAGAACGGCGTGCGCACGAGATCGACGACATTGCTGGTCGGGACCGCCGCGCCGATCCGCTTCAGACGGTCGAGGCGTGCCTGCACCGTCGTTTCGCCGGCAAGGCCGCCGAGACGCGCGACGATGATCTTCGCGATCAGCGACGCCGAGAGCTCGCCATGCTCCGGCACCAGCGGCATGCCCTGCTCGTCGCGCTTGCCGACGACGCAGCGCGGCGCGTCCGCCGCGTTGAACAGCAGCTCCTTGATCTGCGCCTCGATCAGGCTCCGCTTCTCCTCGACGACGAGGACCTGCTCGGCGGCGCGGCAGAACGCGCCGATGCCCTGCGGCTCGAGCGGCCAGCTCATCCCCACCTTGTAGATGCCGATGCCAAGACGCACCGCCGCGGCGTCGTCGAGGCCGAGCTCCTCGAGCGCCTGGCGCACGTCGAGATAGGCCTTGCCGGCGGTGACGATGCCGAGGCGCATGCGCGGCGCCTCCAGCGCGATGCGATCGATGCCGTTGGCGCGGGCGAAGGCCTGCGCCGCCGGCAGCTTGAACTGCAGCAGCCGCGCCTCCTGCGCCAGCGGCAGGTCGGGGTCGCGAATGTTGAGCCCGCCCCCGGGCAGGGCAAACGACGCCGGCAGCCGGATATTCAGCCGCGCCGGATCGAGCGTCACGGTGGCGCCGCTCTCGACGATGTCGCCGGTCGCCTTGAACCCGATCCAGCAGCCGGAGAAGCGCGACATGGCGAAGCCGAGCAGGCCGAAATCGAGATATTCCTGCACGCTCGCCGGGCACAGGATGGGGATGCCGGCGGCCACCAGCGCCTGCTCGCTCTGATGCGGGATCGTCGACGAGCGGCAGCCGTGGTCGTCGCCGGCGAGCAGCAGCACGCCGCCATGCGCCGCGCTGCCGGCGAGGTTGCCATGCTTGAACGCATCGCCGCAGCGGTCGACGCCCGGCCCCTTGCCGTACCAGATCGCAAACACGCCGTCGTGCTTCGGGTTCGGCCACAGCCCCACCTGCTGCGTGCCCCACACCGCCGTGGCGGCGAGCTCCTCGTTGACGCCGGGCTGGAACTTGACGTCGGCGGCCTTCAGGAAAGGCGCGGCGCCAATGAGCGCCGCATCGTATCCGCCGAGCGGCGAGCCGCGGTAGCCGGAAATATAGCCGGCGGTGGAGAGACCGGCGGCGCGGTCGCGCTGCCGCTGCATCAAGGGCAGGCGCACCAGCGCCTGCAGGCCGGTAAGGAACACGCGGCCCGACTGCGCCGTATACCGCTCGTCCAACCTGCGCTTGGCTTTACCCATCAGGCTGCCCTATCGGCGCGTCGGGCGCGCTGCCGACGATTGACGATCGGAACCATTCCGATAAACTAGTCATGCGCAATGCGCACAATTGGTCTCTATGCGCACAGGCCACCATGCGACGCAGACGATGTCAAGTGCGGTGCGGACTACCCTCGTTGCGCGGCGCCTATCGGCGCTGGCGGGCGAACGGCAGCGTGCTCGACAGCCCGCCGTCGACCGCGATCGCCTGGCCGTTGACATACGAAGCCTCGTCGCTCGCCAGGAACAGGGCGACGGCGGCGACCTCCTCCGCGGCGCCGGCGCGATGAAGCGGGTTGAGCTGCCCGATCTTTTCCTCCGTGCCGCGCGCCCGCGCGGCCTCGAACAGATGGCGCGTCATGCCGGTCTCGATCAGCCCGGGACAGACCGCGTTGACGCGCACGCCGCTGCCGTCGAGCGCATTGGCGGCCGTCTGCACGAGGCTGATCACCCCGGCCTTGCTGGCGCTGTAGGGAGCGCTGCTCGCATTGGCGCGCAGGCCAGCGACCGACGCCGTGCAGACGATGGATCCATGCCCCTGCGCCGCGAGGACGGGCGCGCCGTGCTTGATGGCAAGGAACGGGCTGAGCAGGTTGATGCGCAGCGTGCGCTCCCACTGCTCCACCGACTGTTCAAAGAACGGCGTCGCGCCGCCGCCGATGCCGGCATTGGCGAAAATCACCTCGAGCCCGCCGAGCGCCGCGCGCGCCGCGGCGACCATCGCCGCGACCGCCGCCTCGTCGCTGACGTCGGCGACGTGCGTGCGCACGGTGCCCTCTCCGCGTACCGCGTCGGCGGTGCCGGCGAGCCCCGCGGCATCGAGGTCGACGGCGAAAACCGCGGCCCCCTCCGCGGCGAAAGCGCGAACGCTGGCGCGGCCGATGCCGCTGGCCGCCCCGGTGACGATCGCGCGCTTGCCCTGCAGTCGCTTCATCATTTGGCTTCCTTTCCTCGCGCCCGACGCTGCGCCCGGCGCACGAACGGGCGTCGTCCTATAGCGCCGCCCGGCCGCCGTCCACGGTTTCGCGGCGGCGTATCGCTTGCCGGCATGCGCGCACTGGTCGCTTGCGTCACCGGTGCTGTTCATAAGACGATCATGCTGCGCGACATGCCGCACCGGCGGCACGAGGTACCAGGGACGCAGAGCATATGACTGCCACGCAGCCGCAGGACCTGAAGCTCGAAGACGTCAGCCGCAGATTCGGCCCGGTGGTGGCGCTGGACCGCACGACCCTGACCATCGTCGCCGGCGAGCTGATCTCGCTGCTCGGGCCGTCCGGCTGCGGCAAGACGACGACGCTGCGCATCATCGCCGGGTTCGAGACGTCGGACACCGGGCGCATCCTCGTCGGCGGCAAAGACATCACCGCCCTGCCGCCCAACCGGCGGCGCCTCGGCATGGTGTTCCAGGACTACAGCCTGTTCCCGCATATGACGATCGCGCAGAACGTGAGCTTCGGCCTGCGCATGGCGAAGCTGCCGCAGGCCGAGATCGTCGAGCGCACGCGGCGCATTCTCGACCTTGTGCGCCTCCCCGGCTTCGACGACCGGTTCCCGCACCAGCTCTCCGGCGGCCAGCAGCAGCGCGTGGCGCTCGCGCGCTCGCTCGTCACCAACCCGTCGATCCTGCTGCTCGACGAGCCGCTCGGCGCGCTCGACAAGAACCTGCGCGAAAGCATGCAGTTCGAGCTGCGGCGCATCCAGCAGTCGCTCGGCATCACCACCGTGATGGTGACGCACGACCAGGAGGAGGCGTTGACGCTGAGCGACCGCATCGCGGTGATGGACCGCGGCCGCATTCTTCAGGTCGGAAGCCCGACCGACGTCTACGACCGGCCGCGCACACGCTTCGTGTCCGAGTTCCTAGGCACGGCCAACCTGTTCGTCGGCCATATGGCTAAGAACGGAGACGGCCGGCCGCTGGCCATGGCCCGGCTCGAGAACGGCGAGAAGGGAATGCCGATCCTGATCTCGCCGCAGGGGTGCCGCGACGAGGGCGAGCCGGTGGTGATCGCCGTGCGCCCGGAGAAGATGCAGCTCACGAACACGCGCGACGCCGCCGACAACGCCTTCGAGGCGGAGATCGTCGGCCACGTCTTCCGCGGCACCCACCACGCCTATCAGGTGCGCCTGCCGGAGGGACAGGGAGAGGTCTTCGTCTATCGGCAGGCGCACAGCCTCGACGGCGAGCCGGTCCTGACCGCCGGCCGGCGCGCCTGGGTTTCCTGGTCGGCGAGCGATTCCATCGTCGTCGAGCCGGAACCCTGAAGGGGAGCGGCTTTAAGCGGTGCGGCGGATGCCGCGCATCATAAGGATCGAAAGGAAAGTTTCGATCGCACCAGAGGGAGACAGGCCATGTTGAAACTTCCACGTCGCGATTTTCTCAAGGCGACCGGCGCCGCAGGGGCCGCCGGCCTGCTGTCGGCGATGCCCGGCGGCGCTTTGGCGCAGACCAAGCCGGACAGCATCACCGTGACGAGTTACGGAGGCGTCTGGGAGACGGCGATCCGCGACTTCTTCGCCGCCGACTTCACCAAGCGCACCGGCGTCAAGGCCAATATCCAGCTCGGCAATCCCAACCAGTGGATCAGCCAGGTGCAGGCGAGCCCGAACAAGCCGCCGCTGGACGCCGTGGTCGCCACCGCGGAGCTGATCATCGAAGCCGGTCGCACCGGGCTCGTTGACAAGATCGACGCCTCCAAGCTCTCCAACCTGAAAGACGTCGACAAGCGCTTCGTCGACATCTGCGAGGGATGGGGCGTGTGCTTCGACTACGGCGCCGGCGGCTTCGGCTACCACAAGGGCCGCGTGAAGAATCCGCCCAAATCGTTCGTCGAGTTCGTCGACCGCACCGCCAAGGGCGAGTGGACCGCCTCGATCATGACGCCCAACTGGCAGCCGGCGACGCTGTTCGTCATCTGGGCGCTCAACGATGTCTATGGCGGCAAGCTCGACGACATCACCCCGGCGCTCGACGCCATCAAGCGGATGAAGAAGCACTGCGTCTTCTGGGGCAGCGTCACCGACTTCCTCACGCATCTCAGCAGCGGCGAGGCGGACATCGGCATCTATCCCGACGGCCGCGTCTGGGCATACTACGACACCGGCGCACACTGGATCGACTTCATCAATCCGTCGGAAGGCGGGGCCATGGCGCCGGTCGCGGTGATGAAGCCGAAGAACACGCCGGACATCGCCTGGGAGTACATCAACTCGATGCTGGCGCCGGAGCCGCAAAGCAAGTTCGCGGAAAAGATGAATTACGGCGTGACCAACAGCAAGGTCGTCTACTCCGACAAGGTGAAGCAGCGCATCACGCCGTGGGAGAAGACGCGGTTTCCGCCGATCGCCGAGATCGGTCCGCATCTGAGCAACTGGATCGAGCGGTGGAACAAGGAGATCGGCGTCTGACCCGGCGGCCTCGTCGAGGATGACCACGCATCTGGTCGCGACCGCAACGCCGGCCGCGCCTGCGGCCGCCCGCAGCCGATCCAAGCTCGGCTACTGGCGGTCGCAGGCGGCGCTGGTGGCGCCGTCGCTTGTCTTT
>WBZO01004281.1_pt1 | contig 15561 bp, 14 predicted proteins | sample 5204261 | NCBI WGS metagenome assembly WBZO01 (sample SAMN12412400, study PRJNA552823) | activated sludge metagenome | isolation source: activated sludge from anammox sidestream of wastewater treatment plant... | place: USA: North Carolina | collected 2017-09 | reverse complement strand
GCTGCCCTATGTGCGGCCCACGGCGTTGCGATGGCTGGAGGATCCGGTCTGGGTCGACCCGGTGGCGTTCGTGGTCCTGTTTCTCGCGGCGTTGATCGTTCTGTCGCTGATTGCCCGCGCCATCGGCCACACGGTTCGCGGTTCGGCGTTGGGTGGCCTGGATCGCACATTGGGCCTGGTATTTGGGCTGGCACGGGGTGCGGTTCTCGTCATGCTCGCCTATATCCTGGGCAGCATGGCGGTCTCGATGGACCAGTGGCCGGATGCTGTGTTGCAGGCACGTGCGTTGACCCCGGCCTATGAGGGGGCTAGCTGGGTCGTCGGCCGCCTACCCGAACAGTTTCAGCCGAAGGTCCAGCCGCCGCCCGAAGGGCGACAGGCGACAGCGGAGTCGTTGTTGCGGGCCACGCCCCAGGGGCGGGCGATCGGAGGCCGGTAGCGGATGGGTCTGAAGCAGGAGAAATCAGGCATGGCGTTTTCCTCCCGTCACGGCGATGACGACTCCCTTCACGAGGAATGCGGCGTTTTCGGTGTCTGGAACGTTCCTGATGCCGCTGCGGTGACCGCGCTGGGCCTGCACGCCTTGCAGCATCGCGGGCAGGAAGCCACCGGGATCGTCAGCTATGACGGCGCGCGCTTCCACTCCCACCGCGGCATGGGGCTGGTGGGCGACAATTTCGGTCACCGCCGGGTGATCGAATCCCTGCCCGGCGACATCGCCATCGGCCATAACCGCTATGCCACCACCGGCGATACCATCCTGCGCAACGTTCAGCCCCTGTATGCCGATTTCGAGTTTGGCGGGTTCGCCGTCGCCCATAACGGCAACCTGACCAATGCCCATGTCCTGCGCCGAGCACTGGTGCGCCGCGGATGCCTGTTCCAGTCGACGACGGATTCCGAGGTCTTCGTCCATCTGATCGCCATCAGCCTGTATTCCACGGTCGTCGACCGCCTGATCGACGCGCTGAAGCAGGTGGTCGGTGCCTATTCGCTGGTGGCGCTGTCGAACCAGGCGCTGATGGGCGTGCGCGATCCGCTGGGGGTGCGGCCGCTGATCCTGGGCCGCATCGGCTCGGAAGGTACTGGTGGTTGGGTGCTGGCCAGCGAGACCTGCGCCCTGGATATCGTGAGCGCGGATTTCGTGCGCGATATCGAGCCTGGTGAGATCGTGGTGATCAACGACCAGGGCGTGCACTCGATCAAGCCGTTCGGCAAGGTGCGGGAGCGGTTCTGCGTCTTCGAGTACATCTATTTCGCCCGCCCGGATTCGGTGATGGAGGGCACGTCGGTCTATGACGCCCGCAAGCGCATCGGCGCCGAGCTTGCCCGCGAGTCCGGCGTGCCGGCGGATGTCATCGTGCCGGTGCCGGATTCCGGTGTGCCGGCGGCGATGGGCTATGCGGCCGAAAGCGGCATCCCGTTCGACCTGGGTATCATCCGCAACCATTATGTCGGCCGCACCTTCATCGAGCCGACCGACCATATCCGGCATCTGGGTGTGAAGCTGAAGCATTCGGCCAACCGTGTGGTATTGCAGGACAAGCGTGTCGTGCTGGTCGACGATTCCATCGTGCGCGGCACCACCAGCCGCAAGATCGTCGAGATGGTGCGCGCTGCCGGCGCCAAGGAGGTGCATATGCGCATTTCCTCGCCGCCCACCACGCACTCCTGCTTCTATGGCATCGACACGCCGGAGCGCAGCCAGTTGCTGGCCGCCCGGCACACGGTCGAGGAGATGGCGTCCCTGATCGGCGTCGACAGCCTGGCCTTCATTTCGAACGACGGGCTGTATCGGGCCCTGGGCAAGCCGGGACGCGACCCGGCGGCGCCGCACTACTGCGATGCCTGTTTCACCGGTGACTATCCGATCCCGCTGCCCGACCAGGCGGATAACGGCGATCGGCAGCTCAGCCTGCTTGCCGAAACCCACTGATGTCGCGTCCGCTTGACGGCAGCGTCGCGCTGGTGACCGGCGCGAGCCGGGGGATCGGCGCGGCCCTGGCGGTGGAGCTCGCCCGCCTGGGTGCGCACCTGGTGCTGGTTGCGCGCACCCAGGGCGGGCTGGAGGAAACCGACGACGCGGTGCGCGCGGTGGGTGGGGCGGCGACGCTGTTGCCGCTGGACCTGCGGGAGGGCGAGACGATCGACGCGATCGGCCCGTCGATCTATCAGCGCTTCGGACGGCTGGACGTGCTGGTGCACAATGCCGCGGTGCTGGGGAAGCTGACGCCGGTGGGTCATATTCAGCCGGACGACTGGGCCGACGTGGTCGGGGTCAACATGACCGCGGCCTGGCGGCTGATTCGGACCAGCGATCCGCTGCTGCGGCAGGCGCCGGCCGGGCGGGCGGTGTTCGTGACAGATGCGCGGGCGCGGGCGCCGCTGGCCTATTGGGGTGCCTATGGTGCGACCAAGGCGGGGATGGAGCATCTGGCGCTGACCTGGGCCGATGAAGTGAAGACTATGCGACTGCGGGTCAATCTGTTCGATCCGGGGGTCGTCGGGACCCGGCTGCGGGCGACGGCGTTTCCGGGGATCGCGCCGCACACGCTGCCGCAGCCCGAGCGTGTCGCGCCAGCGCTGGCGGCCCTGTGCCTGCCGTCGGAGATGCGGAACGGGGTGGTGGTGACGGCGCAGGCCTGACCGGTCGGCACGGGCGCGGTGACCGGCTGCGCCGCCGGCATTGAGCCGGTGGCCGCGCTGCAGCAGGCACAAGGCCGGCGGCCGGACGTCCTGCGGCGTGCCTGTCATCATGTATCGACGGTCAGAAGATCCCGCCCGCCAGCCCGGCGGCCATCGCGGCACCCAGCTCTGCGCAGCGGGCCAGGTCCCGGGGCGGGATGGTCTTCGGTGCCAGGATCGCTTCCGGCGTCTGGGCATGCGTGCATACGATCAGCGGCTCGGCCACGGTGCGCAAACGCCATCCGGTGGCGATGCGGGCGATCTGGCGGGCCGCATTCTCACCGTCGCTGCCGGCGCAGATCATCGTCGCATAGGGCCGGCCGTTCAGCCGGTCCAGCGCCGGGTAATAGCAGCGATCGAAGAAATCCTTCATCATCCCGGCCATCGAAGCCAGATTTTCGGGCGTGGCGAACACATAGCCGTCGGCGGCCAGCACGTCGTCGGGGCCGGAAGCCGCTGCTGTCATGACGCGCGTGACGACACCGGGTTCCGTCCGCGCGGCGCGACCGGCGGCCTCGGCCATCTGCCGCGTGCCGCCGGTCAGGGAGTGGTAGACGATCAGCAGGGTCCGCATCCTGGCCGACCCTATCACAGGGCCGGCCAGTCCGGCAGGTCAGGGCCTGGCAGGTGTCAGGGCTCGGACAGGGCGTGCGCGTCCCGCTCGTTCCAGATCAGCGTGGCGGCATCGCCGGGCTCGACCGGGCCGGCGTAGAAATCGCCGTCGGGCACCAGGGCTGATGCCTCGTCGCCGGGTTCCGTGGCCAGCGCGACGCGCACCATCGCGCCCTGGTACTCGACCGCGGTGACCCGGCCCTGGACGAACGGGCCGTCGCCCGGCGCGCCCAGACGGCACTTGTCCGCACGCACCGCCACCTTGCCCGACGGCGCCATGATCACGTTGTGGTTGCCGATGAACTTCGCGATGAAGGAGCTGACCGGGCGCTCGAACACCTCGCGCGGTGAGCCGACCTGCCGGATGTGCCCGTCCTGCATCACCACCATCACGTCCGCCATCGCCATCGCCTCATCCTGGCTGTGCGTGACATGGATGAAGGTGATGCCCAGCTCGCGCTGCAGGCGCTTCAGCTCCTCCCGCACCTTGATGCGCAGGAACGGGTCCAGCGCCGACAGCGGCTCATCCAGCAGCAGCACGCGGGGCCTGGTGACCAGCGCGCGGGCCAGCGCGACGCGCTGCTGCTGACCGCCCGACAATTGTGACGGCAGGCGCATCGCGTAGTCCTGCATGTGCACCAGCGCCAGGAACTCGCGGGCCTTCTTATGGCGCTCCGCCTTGGCCACGCCGCGCATCTTCAGGCTGAAGGCCACATTGTCCAGGCAGTTGAGATGCGGGAACAGCGCATAGCTCTGGAACATCATCGCAGTGCCGCGCTTGATCGGCGGCAGGTCCGAGACGTTGTCACCCTGGATCAGGATGTCGCCCTCAGTGATCGCCTCGTGCCCGGCGATCATACGCAGTGTCGTCGTCTTGCCGCAGCCCGAGGGGCCCAGCAGACAGCAGTAGCTGGCCGCCGGGATGCGCAGCGAGATGCGGTCGACGGCCAGCGTGGCGCCGTAGCGCTTGGTAACCTCGATCAGTTCGACGTCGAAGCGGGTATCCATGGTCTAACCAGCCTTCATGGTTGCGGCCAGGCGCCGGCGCTGCATGCGCATCACCAGAATCAGCGTCGTGCCGATGATCAGGAACGACAGGGTTGTCGTCAGCGTCCCGATCGCGAACAGCGTGGGGGAGGTGGCCGAGGAAATCAGCGCATAGATTTCCAGCGGCAGGGTGTTCTTGGGGCCGACCGTCAAGGTGGTGCGGGCATATTCGTCATAGGACAGCGTCAGCGCCCCCATTGCCACGCCGATGATGCCCGGCGCCAGGATCGGCAGGGTCACATAGCGCAGCCGCTGCCAGGACGTGGCGCCCAGGTCGGTGGCCGCTTCCTCCCACGCGCGGTTGAAGCGGTTGACCACGGCGAACATCGCGAACAGGCCGAACGGCAGCGTCCAGGTGAGCTGCGCGCCCAGGGCCGAGGTGAACAGCGACGGCTTGAGCCCCAGCATCTGGAAGCCGAGGCCGATGCCGAAACCCACCAGCAGGCTGGGCATCACCAGGCTCGCGACCGCCAGGTAGAACACCAGCGCCGATCCCGGGAAGCGGCGGCGGAACGCCAGGCCGGCGGCGACGGCGATGACGGTACTCAGCAGGCTGACCACCACGGCGAGGGCCATCGAGCGCGCGAAGCTGTCGGGGATGTTCGCCATCTGCCCGGGCTTGAGGATGTCGGAGAACCACACCAGCGAGAAGCCGGTCATCGGGAAGGTGACGCCGCCATTCTCGCCCTGGAACGACAGCACATAGATCACCGCCATCGGGCCGTACAGGAACAGGATATAGGTGATGAACAGCGCGCTCAGCGCATAGAACGTCCAGGGGCGCCTGTCGCTGCCCCCGACGCCACGGTTCAGTCCGCCGACCGCCATCTACTTCACCAGTTCCTTGCGGACATCGACGATCCGCATCATGCCGGCGACCATGATTGCGGTGAACACGACCAGCACCATCGCATTGGCCGCGGCCGGCGGGTACTGCATGGCCTGGATCTCCACCGACAGGGCCGAGACGATCGACGCGCTCTGCCCCCCGCTCATGGCCTTCACGACGAAGAAGTCGCCCATCACCTGGGTGAACACCAGGATCGAGCCCAGCGCGATGCCGGTCTTCGACAGCGGGATCACGACATCGACCATGGTGCGCCAGCGGCTGGCGCCGGCGTCGCGCGCCGCTTCCAGCAGGGACGGATCGATCTTGGCCATCGAGTTGGCGATCGGTCCCACCATCAGCAGGGTGAACAGGTTGACATAGGCCAGGATCACCGAGAAATCCGAGAACAGCAGGAACTCCAGCGGGTTCTCGGTCATGCGCAGCTCGATCAGCAACTGGTTGAAGGCGCCGTTCCGCCCCAGGAACGGGATCCAGGCGATGGTGCGGATGATGCCCGATGTCCAGAACGGGATCGCGCACAGCAGGAACAGCACGGTGCGCACGGTGCCGCTGCGGATGTGGAACACCAGAAACCAGGCGACGTTGAAACCGACCAGCAGGGTCACCGCCCAGACGATGAAGGCGAACTTCAGCGAGTTGAGATAGACCCGGATCGTGGTCGGCGAACTGACCAGGTCGTGATAGTTGTCCAGCATGAACGCCGGATAGATGCCCGTGCGGTCATAGTCGAAGAAGCTGACCACGGCGAACAGCACCGTCGGCAGCGCGAACAGCACGAACAGGATCAGGGCGAGCGGGCTGACCTGGAGCCAGGACACCGCCCACGGGGCCAACCGCGCCCGCGGCCAGCGCAAGGCCGGCCACGGGCGCCCGAGGGCGCCCAGTGTCTGGGGCAGGGATGTCATGCCGCCAGCCTTGGCATCTCGCGGCTGCGCATCAGCGGCATGATCCGCGTGCCGAACTGCTCCATGCCGATGACGAAATCGTCGAACGTCATCATCACGCCGCGCACCCCAGGCACGGTCGCAAGCTCATCCAGCATGCGCGCGATCGAGGCGTAGGAGCCGACCAGCACCCCCTGGTTGGTCGGCAGCTTGTTGGTGCCCAGGATCTTGCGCCGGTGCGGCTGCGCATAGATGTCGGTGGTGGGATCGTCAGCCGCCTGCTCGTCGCGGTAGGCGAGCGCGACGTGATCCGTGCCGGCCTTGTAGTGCTCCCATTTCGCCATCGCCGCCTCATCGGTTTCGTCGGCAATGATCATGGTCAGGATCAGCGCGCCGCAGTCGCGGCCGGCGACCTTGTTCGCCTCCACCAGGCGGGCGACCGAGGGGGCGACCGCGGTGGGGGCGTTGACGCCGAAGCCCGCGCAGAAATTGTAGTCGGCATACTCGGCGGCGAACTTCGTGCCGGCGTCGGACTGTGCGGCGCAGATGATCGGGATCTTCGCCGTCGGCGTCGGCAGGCAGCGGCAGTCGTCCATCTGGAAGAAGTCGCCCTTCAGGTCCGACCGGCCGGTCGCCCACAGCTCCTGCATGATGGTCACGTATTCGGCGCAGTAGTCGTAGCGACGCTTGTAGTGCTCCGATCCCGGCCAGATGCCCATCTGCGTGTATTCACGCCGCTGCCAGCCCGAGATGATGTTCACGCCGAACCGGCCGCGCGAGATGCTGTCGATCGTCACCGCCATGCGGGCGGTGACGGGCGGCGGCAGGGTCAGCACGGCGCAGGTGGCGAACAACTGGATGCGGCTGGTCACCGCGGCCAGGCCGGCCATCAGGGTGAAGGATTCCAGGTTGTAGTCCCAGAACTGCGACGGCCCGCCGAACCCATGGAACTTGATCATCGACAGCGCGAAGTCAAAGCCGAAATTCTCGGCCTTCTGCACGATCGTCTTGTTCAGATCGAAGCTGGGCTTGTATTGCGGCGAGGTGGTGGAGATCAGCCAGCCATTGTTGCCGATAGGAATGAAAACGCCAAGCTGCATGACAAAGCTCCGGGTCAGGAAGTGATGAATTCGTTCCACTTGCGGGTCAGGTAGCGGTCCTCGTCCATCACCGAGTTCCACACCGCGATGTTGCCCATGCGGTCCCAGAACCCGCCGCCGTCGCGGACGTTGCCGGCCTTTTCCATCAGCTTGCCGTACGGGTTCATGATGTCGGTCGCCGCCGGCTTGCCGCCGTACCAGTAGTCCCACTCGGCGTCCGTCAGGAATTTCCGGGTGTTTTCCGGCTGCGCCGAGTAATAGCCCTGGCGGGCGATGAACGCGCCCTGGAAGCCGCCGGTGTACCAGGTCAGGTATTCGTAGAAGCAGTCGAGCTTCAGCCCGCTGAGGTGCTTCATCACCCCCAGCGTGTAGCCCCAGCCGCGGAAACCTTCCTTCAGCGGCTGATAGGTGCAGGGCACGCCACGGGTGCGGACGGCGGCGACAGCGGGCGACCACATCGACTGGATCACCACCTCGCCCGAGGCCATCAGGTTCACCGACTGATCGAACGTGCTCCAGAACGAACGGAAATGGCCGCCCTTCTTGATGTCGATCATGGTCTTGATCGTCTTGTCGATCTCGGGCTTGGTCATGTTGCCCTTGTCCTTGTACTGGACCAGGCCCTGGGCTTCGAGCGCGAGGGCGACATCGATGACGCCGACGGTCGGCTGATCCTGCAGCGCCGCCCTGCCTTTGAACTCGGGCGACAACAGATCGCCCCAGCTCGTGATCTTGCGCTCGATCAGGTCGGGACGGATGCCCAGCGTGTCCGCATTCGTGAATGTCGGCACACCCGTCAGCCATTCGCTCGGCCCGCTATGGAATTTCTGGCCCGTGGCATCGGTGGCGTACACGACAGAGTAGGGCGCAGTGCCCTGCAGCGAGGCCTTGCGGCCGTCGGGATACTCGCCCTTGGTGTACAGCGGGATGGTCTTGTCCCAATACTTCGCCTTGCTGACCGGGATGGCCTGCAGGACGTTGCGGCCGACCAGGTATTTCATGAAGGTGATGGAGACGTCAGCGCAATCGATCGCGGACGACTGCGACAGGAACCGGTTCAGCAGGTCGGTCGATTCGCTCGCCTGCATCTGGACCTTGAAGCCAAGGTCCTTGGTCGCCTGCTCGGCGATGGCCGGGATGGCGCTGACGGGCGGGCCGGCATGCTGCAGGACGACGTCCTTGATGTTCTGGGCCCAGATGGTCGGGAAGCCGGTGATGGCGCCGGAACCGGCGGCGGCGCCCGTGGCCTGCAGCAGGCGTCGGCGCGTCAAGCCGCGTGTGGCGCGAGGGGGGGAGTCGGACATCGGATCGCCTCACTGATCAAAAATAAGTCACCCGAACAGAGGGTGACTGCCCGATGGGCGTGAGACCAATCCTATCCGCCGAATGCTGCGTCGCACAACGGATAAATTAAACTACAATCCAATTTCTGCATATTTTACGTGCATTATTCTTGTGCATATGAACGCTGAAAATTCATCAATGCAGGAATATTATGCAAATATTGACACCGTCATACCGGCTTACTCACCAGGCTCGGCGTAGCACCATCTTGTCAATGGAACGCGCCCGCTCGCCGCAGGCGTCCCACCGCGGGCTCAATCAGCGGCAAAAGGATTGCGGGTGCCGCGGAACTGCAGCCGGATCGGCGTGCCGGGCAGGTGGAATGTCTCGCGCAGCCCGTTCACCAGATAGCGTTGGTAATCGTCTGGTATCCGTTCCGCCCGCGTGCCGAACGCGATGAAGGTGGGCGGACGCGCCTTGGCCTGCGTGATATAGCGCAGCCGCAGCCGCCGTCCGTTCACCAGCGGCGGCTGATGGCGCGCCAGCGCCTGCTCGAACCAGCGGTTCAGCTCGCCGGTCGGCACGCGCGTGTTCCAGACCTGGTGCGCCTTGCGCACCGCGGGCAGCAGCCGGTCGACCCCGGCGCCGGTCAGCCCCGACAGAGTCACGACCGGAATGCCGCGCATCTGTGCCAGGCTGTCCTCCAGCCGCTCCATGATCTTCTGCCGCGTGGCGGCGCGGTGTGGCACGGCGTCCCATTTGTTCAGCGCGACGACGCAGGCGCGCCCCTCGCGCTCGATCAAGCGGGCGATCTGCAGGTCCTGGTCGTGCAGCCCCTCGACCGCATCGACGGTCAGCACGACCACTTCGGCCATCTTCAGCGCCTCGATCGCCGCGCTGACCGACATTTTCTCCAGCGGCGCCTCGATCCGTGCCCGCCGCCGCAGCCCGGCCGTGTCGACCAGCTCGTACCGGTGTCCCTCGGCGTCGGTCAGCGGTACGGCGACGGCGTCGCGCGTCAGCCCTGGCTCGGGGCCGGTGATCATCCGTTCCTCGTGCAGCAGCCGGTTGACCAGCGTGGATTTGCCGGCGTTTGGCCGTCCCACGATCGCCAGCTTCAGGACGGAGTCGGCCGCCTCATTCGTCTCCGCCGCGGCCTCGGGCGGCGGCAGCCGCTCGACGATCTCGGCCATCAAATCCGCGATTCCCTCGCCATGCTCGGCCGACACCGCGACCGGCTCCCCCAGCCCGAGCGCATAGGCGTCGAAGATGGCCGAGGTCGCCGCACGCCCTTCCGCCTTGTTGGCGACCAGCATCACCGGCCGCCCGGTGCGGCGCAGCCATTGCGCGAAATGACGGTCGGTCGGTGTCAGCCCGGCGCGGGCATCGACCACGAACAGGACCAGGTCCGCCTGCTCGACCGCGCGGGCGGCACCGGCGCGCATCCGCCCGGCGATGGTCTCGGGCGCGGCCTCTTCCAGCCCCGCCGTGTCGATCAGCCGGACCTCGCGGCCGCGCAACAGTGCCTCGGCTTCCTTGCGGTCGCGCGTGACGCCCGGCGTATCCGCCACCAGGGCCGAGCGGCGGCCGGCCAGCCGGTTGAACAGCGTGGATTTGCCGACGTTCGGCCTGCCGGCGATGACGACGACGGGCAGCCTGGGGTTCATGGGCCCGTCCTCCGCGCTACCGCAGCGCGGTCAGACGCCCATCGTCCGTTACGATCAGGACGGTGCCGTCCGCCACGATGGGGGCGACCGGCGCAGCGGCGCCGGACAGTCGTTGGCGACCCAGAAGCTGGCCGGTATAGGGGCTGATCGCCAGAGCCTCGGAGCTGGTGCCGGCGACGATCAGCCGATCGCTGACCAGCAGCGGGCCGAACCAGGTCAGCGGATCCTTCTTGCTCTCGGGATCGTCCCAGCGTGGCAGCGGCGTGATCCAGGCCACGCGCCCGTCGGGGGCGTGGAGCGCCATGATCTCCTGGTCCAGCGAGATCAGGAAGATCCAGTCGCCGGCGACCGCCGGCGTGTCCGCCCCCGCCACCTCCCGTTCCCACAGGCGCCGGCCGGTGGGCAGATCGATCCCCGAGACCAGCCCGCCGACGCCGATGGCGAAGACCCGTCCCTGGCTGATGACCGGCGCCCCCCGGATGGACACCAGGTCCGCAACGGCCGTCCGGCTGCCGCTGGCACCCAGCCCGTCGGTCCAGGCGACGCGCCCGGTTTCGGCACGCAGCGTCGCGATCTCACCCGAGCCAAGTCCGGCGACCACCAGTCCGCGGGAATAGGCCGGAGCCGGCCGTCCCAGCATCGACGTGGTTGTGCTGGAGGAGCGGAAGCTCCACAGCAGGTTGCCCTCGGGGGCACCAAAGGCGATCACTCGATCCTCGACCGTCGTCAGAAAGATCCGGCCCTCGGCGATGGTGGGCGATGACCGCGTCGGCGCCCCGATCTCGCTGCGCCATTTCGTGCTGCCGGTGGCGGCATCCAGCGCGACCAGGTCGCCCAGGCCGTTGGCGGCATAGACGACGCCCTGATCGACCGCGATGCCGCCGCCGACATTCGTACTGTCGACATCGTCGCTCTTGGTATCGACGCGCCAGCGCCGGTTGCCTGTCGACAGGTCGAAGGCCGAAACGTTCGCGTCGGAATCCATGGTGAACACGACGCCGTCGACGACGGCCGGCTGCGCCAGGATCTTGCGGCGATAGCCGCCGCCCGCGCCGATATCCGAACGCCAGACTTCCGTCAGCGTCTCGTTCGCCTGCAGATGGCCCATCAGATGCGCGGGGTTCCCGCCCGGCTGCGGCCAGGCGGCATTGCGGACCGCGGGCGGCAGCGTGACCTTGCCGACATCCTCGTTCACCGTCAGCGCCCGCTGGGCGCCGAGGATCGGCTCCCGCTTGCCGGGCAGCGGTGTCTTCTTCGTTCCGAACCAGTCATCGAACAGCCCGCACCCGGTCAGCGCCAGAGGGGCAAGCAGGGCGGTCCGCCGGGCCAGGATGCGGGTGTTTCGTGACATCTCTCGTTTACCTGACACGCGGCAGCCTTTCGTTTCGGTCTGGTTCATCATCCGCCCAGTTGTGCCAGCATCGCGCTGGCCCGTCCGCGCACGCCGCCGGCCGCGGTGACGTCTTCCGACAGCTTGCGGAAGGCGGCGCGGGCTTCGTCTGTCCTGCCCTGCCGCAGATCGAGCAGCGCAAGCTGCTCCTGCGCCAGGCTGCGCCAGGCGTTGCCCGGGGCGATCAGGGGCTTGAGCCGAGCTTCGAGGAGGGCGGGATCGCCGGTGTCGATCTGGCGGCTGGCCCACAGCAGGCTGGCGAGGTCACGCAGCAGCGGATCGGCGTCGGCGTCGGCCGCGACCTGGTCCCACAGCAGGGCGGCCCCCGGCAGATCGCCGGCGGCGGCCTTGGCGGCGGCGGCCTGCAGGCGGGCGAGCGTCCGGTAGCCGTCGGGTGCCTGCTGGAGCAGGGGATCATAGCCCGCCGCGGCTGCAGCGCGGGCTGCGCTGTTGTCTGCCGGCGCCGATTCGACGGCGTTCATCGCGGCGAGATAGGCCGTCGCGGCTGCCATATCCTGCCTGGCCTGCCAGTATTTCCAGCCCTGCCAGCCCGCGACCGCGGCGATCACGGCCAGGCACGCAGCGAAGATGAAGCCGCCATATTTCTTCAGCAGCCGCTGCGCCTTCTCGGCGCGGAGTTCTTCGTTGATCTCGTCGAAGATATCGACCACGTGGCTCTCTTGTTCCGTCGTTTGCCGTGCTGGGCGGGGCGGCGGACCATAGCGGTGGCGGGCGGTGTCGGCAAACCGGAACGTCGTCTTTCCGGCGTCCGTCAGCGAATGGTTAACCAGTTCCCCCTACCATCCGCCCATGCCTTGGCGCCTGCTTCCCCTGATCCTGCTGGCCGGCTGCGGATTGACGCCCGAGGCCTGGGTGACTCTGGCCGGCGGTGTCGGCATCGGCAGCGTGGCGATCATCGGCCGCACGCCGCTCGATGCCGTCTATTCGACGCTCAGCGGCAAGGATTGTTCCGTGGTGCGGATGGAAAAGGGGCAGAGCTATTGCCGCCCGCAGGAACCGCCGCCGGCGCCGCCGCCCTATTGCACGCGCAGCCTGGGGGTCGTGGATTGCTGGCAGGACCCGGCCGCGCTGCCTGGCCAGCCGCCGCAGGTCGCGGCCGGGCCGACGGCCCTGACGCCGGAGCAGGAAGCCCACCGCACGCGGCAATGGCCGTTCTACTGACACGCTGGAAAAAAGAAGGGCGGTCAGCCGATGAACTTCACCAGCTTGCCGGACGGTTCGCCCAGCACCTCATCGTCGCGCATCACCACCTTGCCGCGAATGATCGTGCCGACCGGCCAGCCGGTGATGTCCATGCCGGCGAACGGTGTCCAGCCGGCGGGGCAGACGATCCAGGACTCTTCGATCCGGCGCCGCTTCTTCAGATCGACCAGGGTGAAGTCGGCGTCATAGCCCGCGGCCAGCCGTCCCTTGGAGACCGCGCCATAGACCCGGGCCGGCCCCGCCGACATCAGGTCGACCATGCGCGTCAGCGACAGCCGCCCGGCATTCACATGATCCAGCATGACCGGGACCAGCGTCTGCACGCCGGTCAGGCCGGAGGCGCAGGTGGGCCAGGGCAGCATCTTCTTCTCCCGCGCGTGCGGGGCGTGGTCCGAGCCGATCGTGTCGACCAGCCCGTCATTCACCGCGCGCCAGGCGGCCTCCCTATGCTCGCGGCCACGGATCGGCGGATTCATCACCGCGAAGCCGCCCAGCTTCTCATAGCAGTCGGGCGCGACCTGGGTCAGGTGGTTGACCAGCACCTCGGCCGTAGCGATATCGCGATAATCCTTCAGATATTCGAATTCCTGCCGGGTCGAGACGTGCAGGATATGCGCCGGCCGGCCGGTCTTGCGGGCGAGCGCCATCAGCCGCCGCGTGCCCAGGAAGGCGCATTCCTCGTCGCGCCATTCCATATGGTACGAGTACGGGTCGCCGACCTTGTAGGCCGGCTTGCGGGCCTGCAGCCGGTACTCGTCCTCGCTGTGGAAGGCGATACGGCGGCGGCCCGCGCGCATCACCTTCTCCAGGTGCTCGTCGTCCTCCACCATCAGGTTGCCGGTCGAGGAGCCGGCGAAGATCTTGATCCCGCAGCAGCCGCAGGTGAGCTCCAGCCTGCCGAGCTCGGGGATGTTGGTCTTGGTGCCGCCGACATAGATGCCCATGTCGCACCAGGACACGCGTTCGACATAATCGCGCTTCCAGGCCATGCCGGCTTCGTCAACCATCGACGGCTCGGTGTTCGGCATGTCGAACACGGCGGTCAGGCCGCCGAGGATGGCGCCGCGGGAGCCGGTGGGGATCGATTCGACGGACGGATCGCCGGGATCGCGGAAATGGACATGCGGATCGATCAGCCCGGGCAGGACATGCAGGCCGCTGGCGTCGATGACCTGCTCGGCGGTCGCGTCGCCGGCGACGCCCAGGGCGATGATCCGCCCGTTGCGGACCCCGACATCGACCGATTCGGGCCCCCAGGGCAGGACGCAGGTTCCATTGCGGATGATCAGGTCGAAATGCGCGGGCATGGCCGAGTCCCTCTTGCCGGGCGGTCGGGCGGACATAGCATTCGCCCCTGCGCGCGGGTAGGCGGATCGAACAGGATCGTCCGAGGCGCGAGGCACGCTGTGCTGCGGACAGGCTCCTAGCCCATTGTTTCGTCGCGTGATTCAGACCTCCGGCGATTCCGCCTCCGGTCATCATGCGCTAGCAACCGGACCAGCCGGTCGAACTCGGCGATGGTCAGCGTCTCGGCCCGCCGGTCCGGCGCGATGCCGGCGCGGGCCAGCAGCGCCTCGCCGCCCAGCCCCTTCAGCGCGCCGCGCAGCATCTTCCGGCGCTGACCGAACGAAGCCGCGGTCAGCCGCTCCATCCGCACGAACAGGTCCGGCGTGGGCTGTCCGGGCCGCGGCGTCATCACGACGACGGCCGACCAGACCTTGGGCGGCGGCACAAAGGCGGTGGGCGGCAGCCGCATGACGATGGCGGCATCGCAGATCCACTGGGACAGCACCGACAGCCGGCCATAGGCTTCGGTTCCCGGTGCGGCGCAGATCCGCTCCGCCACCTCTTGCTGGAACATCAGGGTGAAGCGTTCGAACGAGGCGGCCTGGCGCAGCCAGCCGACCAGCAGGGGGGAAGCGACGTTATAGGGCAAGTTGGCGATGATCTGGCGCGGCGGCGGCACCAGCGTCGTCAGATCGAGGTCCAGCGCATCGGCCTCGATCACCCGCAGCCGCCCGCCGGCGGTCTCCTCCAGCTCCTGCATCGCCGCTGCGGCGCGGCGGTCCAGCTCGATCACGGTGACGTCCGCCGCCGCGCTGGCCAGCAGCGGGCGCGTCAGCCCGCCGGGTCCGGGGCCGATCTCGATCACGTGGCGGCCCGCCAGCGGCCCGGCCTCGCGGACGATCCGCGCGGTCAGATTCATGTCCAACAGGAAATGCTGCCCCAGCGAGCGGCGGGCGTTCAACCCGTGGCGGGCGATGACGTCGCGCAGCGGCGGGGCCTCGGCGGGCACGGGCAGGGCGCGCCCGACCGGTCAGACCCCGCCGCGCAGCTCGATCGTCGATTGCCGGCGCAGGTCGCGCAGCAACTGGCGCGACAGCAACTCCACCCGTTCATTGATCAGATAGCGCTGGATGTCCTGCTTGGACATCGTGCCCATGTTCTTCTGCTCCCGCGCGCAGACCATCAGCACGGCGATGCCGTCCTGGCTGACCAGGGGCTCGGTGGCCTTGCCGATCGGGATGGTGGTCAGCATCTGCCGGAACTGCGGCGGGTTGACGCCTTCCAGGCGGGTCTCGCCCGGATCGGCCGGCCGGGGGGAGTTGTTGGCCTTGGCCAGCTCCTCCATCTGCTCGCAGCTACGCGCACTGGCGCTGATGCCGCGTGCCTTTTCCAGGGTCTGGCGCTGCTGTTCGGTTGGCGCCTGCGGGTTCAGCGGCTGGGTGAACGGCAGGAACACCTGGCGCAGCGACAGGGCGGTGGCCAGGTCGCGGCCGATTTCCCGCCTTGCGATCAGGGTGACGATCGAGAAGCC
>WBZO01004280.1_pt1 | contig 15562 bp, 16 predicted proteins | sample 5204261 | NCBI WGS metagenome assembly WBZO01 (sample SAMN12412400, study PRJNA552823) | activated sludge metagenome | isolation source: activated sludge from anammox sidestream of wastewater treatment plant... | place: USA: North Carolina | collected 2017-09 | reverse complement strand
CCCGCATCAAGGCCGGCATTGCCCCCGGTGGCTGGGACTACACGGAGCTGAACCACGATCCCGCATTCATCGGCACCCCGAACGAATTCACCGTCAACACGTTCATCGATGACACCCCCAGCTCCGTCGGCAAATCGGCTGCCGTCGCTCCCAACGGCCAGATGCTGTTGGTGGGCGATACCACGAACGTCTCGCCCGGCCTGACCGAAGCCGCGGCACAGCCGGATGGAACACCGCTACCGCGCCACGGGCTGCTGCTGCAGCTAAACGCCAACGGCCAGCCCGATGCGAGCTTCGGCTACAGTGGCAAAGCCTACTTCGACCACCCCTTCGGCAACGGGTATTCCTACCTCACGCTGCTGCAGCGGGTGAGCTATGCCGGGAGCCAGCCCGTGATCATCGGTTCGTCCACCTATTCCAACGATGCCCCGAATGACATGGACGGTTTCGTCACGCGCCTGTACGACGATGTGATCTTCGCCAACGGCTTCGAAAGCCAGTTCTAAGCCCGCCCACGCGGCGGCGGGCTACGGCCCGGCCGCCGCGGCATCCTGCGCCCAGACACGGGACAAGGCCGCCAGGCAAGATGGCGCACGGCGCCAGACCGCCTCCAACCATTCGGACATGGCCTTGCGCCACGCATCCAGTTAGCATGCGCGGTTCATGTCCGAGCTTTCCGTTCCCGACCACCGCCCCGCCCTGCTGCAAGCCTCCGGCCTCGGATTTGCACGCAACGACGAGCCGATCTTCGGCCCACTCGACTTTGCGCTGCATGCCGGCGAAGTGGTGCTGATGGAAGGCGACAACGGCGCCGGCAAAACCACCCTGCTGCGCGTGCTGTCGGGCCTGCTGGCCCCGACCAGCGGCGAGATCCGCCTGCACGGCGCGCCACTGACCCTGGCCGAGCTGTCACCGCAGGTTGCGCTGCTGTCGCATCAGACTGGCCTGAAGCTGGAACTGACCGCACTGGAAAACCTGCGTTTCGCGGCCGGCCTGCATGGCCAGCGCAAGGGCATTTCGCCGCCCAGCGCGCTGGCCGCGGTCGGACTGGATGGCTACGGCGAGGTGCCGGTGCGCCAGCTTTCGGCCGGCCAGAAGAAACGCGTGGCGCTGGCCCGCGTCCTGCTTGCGCCAGTCGGACTGTGGCTGCTCGACGAGCCCTACGCCAACCTCGACCGCAGCGGTATCGAGCTGGTCAATCGCCTGCTCGAACGTCATGCCCACGAGGGGGGTGCGGCGCTGATCACCTCGCATGGCGCCTATGCGTACACCTCAGGCGCCCCGCGGCGGATCGCCCTGCATGGTGCCGCGACGCGCACCACTGCAGCGGAGCGCGCGCCATGAAACCTGGCTCCACCGCTGCCGCCTGCACGGCCTTGATCCGCCGCGACCTCACCCTGGTGTGGCGCCGGCGCGGCGATGCCCTCAACCCGCTGCTGTTCGCGCTGATCGTGATCGCGCTGTTTCCGCTCGCGCTCGGCCCCGAACCCGAGCAACTGCGGCGCATTGCTGCCGGCGTGATCTTCGTCGCCCTGCTGCTGGCCGGCCTGCTTGCGCTCGACACCCTGTTCCGCAGCGATTACGAAGACGGTTCGCTCGAACAGCTGGTGCTGTCGCCGCACCCACTGCCCCTGCTGCTGGCCTGCAAGATCGGCGTGCACTGGCTGACCACCGCCTTGCCGCTGATCGTGCTGGCGCCGCTGCTCGGCGAACTGCTCCATCTCGACCCGGCATTGCGCGGACTGCTGCCGTTGGCCCTGCTGTTGACCACGCCTTTGCTGAGCCTGATCGGTGCGGTTTGCGTGGCGCTCACGGTCGGCATGCACCGCTCTGGTATGCTGCTCGCACTGCTGGTACTGCCGTTGTACGTGCCGGTTCTCATTTTCGGCGCCGGCGCCTGCAACGCCGCACAGAACGGCCTGCCATTCCTCGCTCCCCTGCTGTGGCTGGCTGCGGCACTGGTGCTGGCGCTGGTTCTGGCACCGCTGGCCTGTGCGGCCGCCCTGAGAATTTCCCTGTCATGAACATCCTGACACTGTGGTTCCACAAGCTCGGCTCGCCGCCCACTTTTCACCGCCTGGCCGGCCTGCTGCTGCCATGGTGCTACGGCGTCGGACTCGTACTCGGCCTGATCGCGCTGTACGGCGGCCTGGTGGTGGCTCCGCGCGACTATCAGCAAGGGGATGCCTATCGCATCATCTTCGTGCATGTGCCCAGTGCGTGGATGAGTCTGTTTGCCTATCTGTTCATGGCGATCAACGCCTTCATCGCGCTGGTCTGGCGCATCAAACTCAGCGAAATCCTCGCCATGGCCAGCGCACCGATCGGCGCCGCCTTCACCTTCATCACGCTGGTGACCGGCTCGCTGTGGGGCAAGCCGATGTGGGGCGCATGGTGGACCTGGGATGCGCGACTGACTTCGGAGCTGGTGCTGCTGTTTCTGTATCTGGGCGTGATCGGCCTGTATCACGCCATCGAAGACCGCCGCCAGGCCGCGCGCGCCGCAGGTTTCCTTGCCCTGGTCGGCGTGGTCAACCTGCCGATCGTGCATTTCTCTGTCACGTGGTGGAACACGCTGCACCAGGCGTCCACCGTGCGCCTGTTCGGCCCGTCGAAAATCGCGCCGGAAATGCTCTGGCCCCTGCTGCTGATGGCGCTGGCCACGCATCTGTGGTTCTTCGGCAGCGTGCTGGCGCGCGCGCGCAACGGCCTGCTCGAGCTGGAGGCCGGCAAGGACTGGGTGCGCAGGATCGTGCTCGACGACGCCTCGCTGCCTGCAAACCGAGTGACCGATGATCCCGTGTGATGGCTTGCGGAGTGTGATGGCATGAGCGAATTCCTTGCGATGGGCAACTACGGCTTTTATGTGTGGACGTCGATCGCCGTGTTTCTTGGCGTGCTGGCGATCGAAGCCATTGCTCCCGTCATGCAGCGCAAGCGCGTGATCGCCGAATTGCGGGGCCGCCTGCAACGCCGCGCCGCACGGGATCGCCGACATGGCGGAGACGCAGCATGACCCCCACCCGCAAGCGCCGCCTCATCGTCATTTCGCTGGTGCTCGCCGCCGTTGCGGTGGCGGCCACGCTGATCGGGTTCACACTCGGCGAGAACACCAACTACCTGTATTCGCCCAGTGAAGTCGACGCCGGCCACGTGCCGCCGGACACCACCTTCCGCCTCGGTGGCGTGGTGCTGGAAAAATCCGTGCAGCGCGCCAGCGACTCGCTCAAGGTCGATTTCATCGTCACCGACCGCATCAAGCAGATGCCCGTGACCTACACCGGCATCCTGCCCGACCTGTTCCGCGAGGGGCAGAGCATCGTCGCCACCGGAAAAATCGAGAACGGCCACTTCGTCGCCACCCAGATCCTGGCCAAGCACGATGAAACCTACATGCCTCCCGAGGTCCATGACGCGATCGAGAAGGCCAAGCACGTCAAGGCTGGCGCCAGCGCCCCACCCGCAGCGGACGTGGGAACCGCGCGCTGATCACACTCGAGCTCGCCCTCCCGCCACGACGCTGAGGGGGGCGCCCCCCGCAATGGCTGCTCCCAATCCGTCGCGCATGCGTATCGACAGATAGTCGACGAAACAGCGCACAGCCGGAGCAAGCCCGGCCCGCGCAAGGAACAGCACATGCAGATTCATCGTGGACAGGGACCACTGAGGCAGTACCCGCACGAGTGAACCGGCCGCCAGCTCGCTGCGGCAGACCACGGGCGGCAATTCGGCGATACCACACGCATTGAGCGCGGCCTGCTGCAGCATTACCAGATCCTCGGTCCGCAGGCGCGGCGCATGACTGACGATGCGCGACGCGCCACCACCGTCTTCGAGCACCCATACCGGCCGATCGGTGCTGCCTCGGATGCCGCACAGGCTCGGCAGTCCCCGCAAATCCTCGGGGACGCGCAGCGGGCCGTGCTCGGAAATGAATTTCGGGCTGGCCACCAGGACATGCCGCGCAACCGGATACGTCCGCACCACGTAACTCGACGTGCGCACGCTCGATGCGATGCGCAGCGCCACATCACAATGCTCGCCAATGAGATCGATCTCGCGGTTGGTGACTTCGACCACCAGCTCGACCTCGGGATAAGCCTGCATGAAGTCGACGAACACGGGCGCCAGGATCATCTGCGCGAAGTTGACCGGACAGGCCACACGCACGATGCCACGCGGCACCCCACGGGCATCGGCAATGACCTCATCGGCACGCGCGACTTCCTCAAGCACCCGACGACAGCGCTCGTAGTAGCGCTGGCCGATTTCAGTGATCTGCAACTTGCGCGTGCTGCGATGGATCAGGCGCATGCCAACGCCTTCTTCCAGGCGCGCCAGATGCTGGCTCAGCAGCGACTTGGAAACCCCCAGCGCCTCGCTGGCAGCGCTCAGGCTGCCATGCTCGACGATCCTGACGAAGTACAACAAATCATTGAGATTGCTGGACATCCCGCCCTCCCCAATGCGGAGCAGCATAGCAACGCGGGCCATGCGGCGAATTGTTCAGCGCAGCATCCATCGATGCCACCATGGGGTGCGGCGGTGTTCCATTTTCTGAACGATGTTTTCCTGAATGCTCTCTGGTCAAGCGACAGGCCACGGCCGACACTCCGGCCACGCAGGGCAAATCGCCACACCCGTCATGAACGGGGTGTGCAACACGCATTGGGTGCGGCATTGCCACTGTTCGCCGGCAACTTGGGGAGCGAACGATGAGTCTGCTGCGCACAACCGCTATCCTGCTCCTCACCGGAGCCCTGTTCGGCCATGGCATGATGGCGAGTGCGCAGCAATCGCGCGAGGAACTGGCCGCCCGGCTGCCCTCATCCGATCTTTCCGGCAGCGAGATGCAGGCCACGCGCAGCACGCTGCTCGCAGCGCCGGGCTTCGCCCGGGCGCGCGTAGCGCACAATCCCGCGGCTGCCAACGCCACCCCGGTAGGCGAGGCGACCTGCATTTCCTGTCATCAGCTCGAAGCCGATCATTTCACCCACACGCTGCATTCACTCGGCCTGCATGCCGCCAATCGGGCCGATGCCTCGATCCCGGTGTGCGAGGCCTGCCACGGGCCGGGTTCGCGGCATGCGCAGGCGCCATTCGAGAAAGGGGCGATCATCGCGTTCACCAAGGGCGGCGGCACGCCGGTCGAAGTCCAGACCGCAACTTGCCTCACCTGTCACCAAGGCGGCCCGCGCGACCACTGGAGTGGCTCGGTTCACCAGCGCAACGGCCTGTCGTGCAGCGATTGCCACAACCCGATGGCGAATTTCTCGACCGAGGGTGCAATGGCCCGGCAGTCGATCAACGACACCTGCGCGCAATGTCACAAGGACGTGCGCATCCAGTTCAATCGCCGCTCGCACATGCCGCTCCCCGAAGGCCAGATGAGCTGCGCCGACTGCCACAATCCGCACGGTTCGATCACCAGTCCACTGCTCAAGACCAACACCGTCAACGAAACCTGCTACCAGTGCCATGCCGAAAAGCGCGGACCGTTCCTGTTCGAGCACGCGCCCGTGCGCGAAAACTGCCTCAACTGCCATTCGCCGCATGGTTCCAACCAGAACACCTTGCTGGTCGCGCCGGTGCCATTCCTGTGCCAGCAGTGCCACACCGGGCAGCGCCATCCCAACGACCTGCTCACCCCGCAATCGCTTGCGACCGGCAGCCATCCCGACGAGCGCCTCATGGGGCGCGCCTGCCTGACCTGCCACGCCAACATCCACGGCTCCAACGCGCCGTCGGGCCCACGGTTCCACGAGTGAGGGAGGAGGCCGACCATGCTCCTGCAGCGACTGCCCCTGCCACTGCGCGCGCTGCCCGTCGCACTTGCGCTCGCATTGGCCTCATCCGCCATGGCCGACAGCGGCATCGGCGTCGACACCTGGCGCGGCACCAAGTTTGATCCGAGCGCAGGCGCCGCCGGTGCCGGCGCCGACCCGCGCGGCACCAGTTGGCTCATCGATGGCCAGCGTCGTTCGCCCACCGGAAACCTGTACCTGTGTCCGGCCGACATGCCGCAGCTGGATGCATTCGGACAATGGATCGGCTATGGCACCCTGCAGGTGGGTGCGCTGGCCACCTCGGGCGACGACCACAACGCCTTGTGGAATCGCTACGCCGATTGGGACAGCGGCCTCATTCTCGGCCTGCTCGACTACACCTGGCAGCGGCCCGCCGATGGCACCTACGCCAACGTGCGCGCCAGCCGCATCAGCGAGGATGACCAGTACTACCAGGCCGTGTTCGGCCGCGCCGGCAGCTACAAGGTGCAGGCCTTCCTGCGCGACATGCCCAATATCCTGAGCCACAACGCCAAGTCGTTGTGGAACGGCGTGGGCAGCAACGCGCTCACGCTGCCGGCCGGCCTCACGCCGGCCGCGAGCACGCCCGAGCAGGTGGTGGCGGTGCTGGCAGCGACGCCCGAACGCCGGCTGTCGGTGAAACGCTCCAAGCAGGGGCTCGGCTTCAACATGTTCCTCACGCCGCAATGGACCGTATTCGCAGACCTCAGCGACGAGCAGCGCAAGGGCGCACGCCCATACGGCGGCCCGTTCTTCTTCAACTTCCCGTTTCCGAGCAACGGCGGCGTTCTCGAAACTCCCAAGCCGATCGATGATCACACGATCAATCTCAATGCGGGCTTGCGTTACGCAGGGCGCGCTTGGCGCATGGATCTGGCCTACAGCGGCTCGTTCTATCGTGACCGCTACCCGCGCTACACCTACCAGATGCCATTTGCGCTGTGGGCCGTGGTTCCGAATTCGGTCTCCGCGCCACTGACCACCGGCCAGATGGCGATGGAGCCGGACAACGACTACCACAACTTCAAAGCAGCCTTCACTCGCAAACTTCCGCTCAACGGCGAATTGTCCGTCACCGCCTCCGGCGGACGCATGCGTCAGAACGACACGCTGATTGCGCCGATCGACTGCCAAGGCGTGTTCGGCATCGGGCTGGGCGGCAATCTGCAGCTCGGCCCCGCCAATCCATTCCTGTTCGATTGTTCGCAGTGGAACACGCCCGCGGCGCTGTCGCGGCGCAGCGCCGACATGCGCATCGACACCACCCTCTTCGATGCCCGGCTCTCGCTGCAACCGACATCCGCACTGTCGCTGCGCGGTGGCCTGCGCTTCAACCGCAACGACTATCGCAATGCCTACCTGGCCTGGAATCCGCTCACGGGGGATTACGGCTACATCGCCGAAAACGGCTCACAAGGCAGCGTCGTGCCCGGCGAAGTCGGGATCTTCGACCCGATCCATGCTGCCGATGTCGTCGCCCATGTACGCAGCCTGCCATTGGATCTGCAGACGATCGATGCCGACGTCGGAGCCGACTGGCGCATCGGCAAGTCCAACACTCTCGGCGCGACGCTTGCGTTCAACCGCTTCGAACCGACCAACCGCGAGCGACAACGGGTCGATGACACGAGCATCAAGCTCACGTGGGTCAATCGATCCATCGAATGGTTGACGCTGCGCGTGAACTACAGCTGGAAGGACTCCAGTGGCAACCGCTACAACTACGACCCCTACGATTTCATTTATTCAGTCGACCTGCCGGGCTTCGAGCCGCCCACTGGCGGCGTGCCATCGCATACGGTCGAAGCGATGCGCAAGTACGACCTATCCAACCGAACCCTCAACAAGCTCGATGTGATGGCGACGTTCATGCCGCGTGACGACATGACGATATCGGCGTCGCTGCGAGGCGACTGGAACTCCTACGACGCCGCGATCGGGCGACAGAAGTACGACACCAGCAGTGCGACGCTGCAGTGGGAGTGGCAGCCCGCCGCGGGCACTCACTTGAGCCTGTATGGCGCATGGGATCGCTCGCGCCTGCACATGAGCAATGTGCAGGATCAGCAAAACGGCGCCGGAGTCGACCCGTATCTGGGCGGCCCCAACTATGCCCTTGCGGGCCAGTGGTGGCTGCATGACTCGCAGCGCAACACCTATGCTGGCGCCACTTTCGACCATCGCATCGGTCGCGTGCGACTGGATGCGCGCTGGAACTTCATCGATGCCCGAGGGCGCGACAGCTACCGCTACGCCAGCGCCAGCGCGCTTGGTTACCCTGCACTTGGGCCTGCCACCGGCCCCGGCGCAGGGGCGTTCCCGGACATGCGCTATCGCACCCAGTCGCTCACGCTGGGCGTGACGGTTCCGGTCATCGATCGCGTATCGCTGCGGATCTTCGACTACTACGAACGCGGCACCGTGAGCGACTGGCACTACGCCGGTTTCGACCAGATGCGCGTAATCGATCACCGCGTGTACACCGACGGCGGCCCGCAAAGCTATCGCGCCAATCTGGTCGGCGTGCTCCTCAACGTGCAGCTGTGAGGTGGCCGACATGACTGCCATGAAGATGCTCCGCCTTTCCCTGCTCGCGGCACTGCCGTTGCTGCCCATGCTCAGCGCGAGCGCACAAACCACTTCCACTGCCAAGCCTGCCGCGTCCACCCAGTGGCTCGACAAACGCGGGCACGCGCCGATCCATGGCGATGCAGCCGCCGGCAAGGCCAAGTCCGAGGTATGTCGCGCCTGCCACGGTCAGGACGGCAACACGCCGGTGCCGGCCTTTCCCAATCTCGGTGGTCAGCGCGCAGATTTCCTGTACTGGGAACTCATCGAACTCAAGCACGGCTATCGCCATCAGTCGCCGATGACCGAGCAGCTCGCTCCGCTCAGTGATCAGGATGTGCGCGACCTTGCGATGTTCTTCGCCTCGCAGCCGCCCGCCCACGCGCGCGATCCGGTCGACCCAGCGGCACTGCCGCTGGGCGAACGGATTTTCCGCAACGGCGATCCACAGCATGGCGTCCCTCCATGCCAAGGCTGCCACGGAATCAATGGCGAAGGCATCGCACAACGCCCGGGATGGCCGATTCTGCAAGGTCAGCATCCCGGCTACCTCAGCGCGCGCCTGCGCGCCTATCGCAACGGCGATCCTCCCAGTTCGAGCAACGACTTCATCATGAACGGCGTGGCACGCGGACTCGATGATGCCGCGATCGAGGGGCTGGCCATGTGGCTGTTGTCCCGCCCAGGAACAGCCGGCCCATAAACTCGCCCGTTCAATCCAGCGACGTGCGGAAGAAGGTGCGCCACGACCACCGCAACCATGGCCGTTGCGTGCAGCGTGCATGTTTTGACGACCGTGGACAATGCATGAACGCCACGCCGACAGGATGCAATTCGCCGCCCCACCTGCGCGATCGAGTGGCGTATATTGGCGCAGTCGGCCCACTGCATGTGATCCGCACCGCGCGCATTCGTCCGCATCGACTCTTGCGCGCGCCCGCCATCGATGGCGCCGGCATGCCAGCTCTCAAGCCAGCCCGTTGAAGGAGGTTTCATCATGTCCAGCGACAAGCAATCCGGCGCCGTCAATCAGGATCGCCGCCGTTTCCTCAGAACCACCAGCCTAGGCGCGGGGGCCGCATTGGCGGTCAGCGTACTGCCCACCCTTTCGCGCGCCGCCGACCTGCCGCACCTGTCCCCCACCGACGCCACCGCGCAGGCCTTGGGCTACACCGAGGACACCACCAAGGTGGACGCCGCCAAGTATCCCAATCACAAGCCGACGCAGGACTGTGCCAATTGCAAGTTCTACACCGCAGGCAGCGGTGACTACGGCCCCTGCCAGCTGTTCCCCGGCAAGGCAGTGCACGCCAAGGGCTGGTGCTCGGCCCACGCCGCAAAATAACCGGCTCCATGCGCTTTCGGAGTGCCTGCAGGCGGAGGCGCATGAGCGCCTCTGCCCTATCGCGTGTGGCTGCGCTCGCCTAAACTAGCGCATTCAGTCGTAGCTTCCGCCGCATGCTTCCCGAACTTGGTCAACTCGCGCTGATCCTTGCGCTCGTTCTGGCGACGCTGCAATGCGTATTGCCGCTCGTTGGCGCCCATCGTGGCCATGCACGCCTGATGGCGGTGGCCCGGCCCGCGGTTGCCGGCCAGGCCGTGTTTGTCGTGCTTGCCTTCGGCATTCTCACCACCTCGTTCCTGACTCAGGACTTCTCGGTCGCCTACGTCGCCCAGAATTCCAATTCGATGCTGCCGTGGTTCTACCGCTTCTCTGCGGTATGGGGGGCACACGAAGGCTCGCTGCTGCTGTGGATTTTGATCCTTGCCCTGTGGAGTCTTGCCGTCGCTGCATTCAGCCGCAAGCTGCCCGACGACTTCATGGCCCGCGTGCTCGGTGTGCTGGGCTTCATCAGCACGGGGTTCCTGCTGTTCACCCTGCTCACCTCCAATCCGTTCGCGCGCGTGCTGCCCGCACCTGCCGAGGGCATCGATCTCAATCCGATGCTGCAGGATCCGGGCCTGATCATGCATCCACCGATGCTCTACACCGGTTATGTCGGCTTTTCGGTGGCCTTTTCGTTTGCCATCGCGGCGCTGCTGGGTGGCCAACTCGATACGCGCTGGGTGCGCTGGTCGCGGCCGTGGACGAATGTCGCCTGGGGCTTTCTCACACTGGGCATCGCCCTGGGCTCGTGGTGGGCCTACTACACGCTCGGCTGGGGCGGCTGGTGGTTCTGGGATCCGGTCGAGAACGCCTCATTCATGCCGTGGCTGGTCGGTACGGCACTGATTCACTCGCAGGCCGTCACCGAGAAGCGCGGCAGCTTTCGCGCCTGGACGCTGCTGCTGGCGATCTTCGCATTCTCGCTGTCGCTGCTGGGCACCTTTCTCGTGCGCTCGGGCGTGCTGACCAGCGTGCACGCGTTTGCCAGCGACCCCAAGCGCGGCGTGTTCATCCTGGCCTTCCTCGGCATCGTCATCGGCGGCTCCCTGCTGATCTACGCCCTGCGCGCCCCCAAGGTTTCGGGAGGCGAACCTTTTGCGGCGGTATCACGCGAAACCGTGCTGCTGATCAACAACCTCATGTTCACCTGTGCCGCGGCGATGGTGCTGCTCGGCACGCTGTACCCGATCCTCGGCGACGCACTGTCGCTGGGCCGCGTCTCCGTCGGCCCGCCGTATTTCGCCTTCATGTTCATCCTGCTGATGCTTCCAGTCGTCGCGCTGCTGCCGTTTGGGCCGTTCCTTGGCTGGCGCAGCGCCTCGCTGAAGACAGCTGCGCGCGCGCTGGTTCCGGCACTGGCATCTGCGTTGGTGGCCGCGGCGCTGGCGTGGCTGCTGATCGGTGATCTGCCGTGGAAAGCCCTGGCCGGCACCGCGGCGGCCCTCTGGATCGGCCTCGGCATTGCCCTGTATGCACTGATGCGCTGGCGCAAGATGCCGTCCGGCCGGCGCTACACACCGGAAATGCTCGGCATGATCTGCGCCCACTTCGGCGTGGCGCTGTTCGTGGCAGGCGTGCTCGTCGTGGAATCGACCAGCATCGAGCGTGACGTGCGCATGGCGCCGCATCAGCGCGTTGACGTCGGCACGCTGAGCTTCCGCTTCGATGGCGTGCATACGGTGCAGGGCCCCAACTACAGCGCGCAGCAAGGTGTCATCACCGTGTTCGATGGCGAGCGAGAGATCGCCTCGCTGCATCCGCAAAAGCGCCAGTACCTGCGCAATTCGCAAATTCAGACCGAAGCCGCCCTGCGGCCCGGCCTGATGCAAGACCTGTATGTCGCGCTGGGCGAATCGCTGGGCGATGATGGCGCCTGGGCGGTGCGCATCTACGTCAAACCGTTCATCCGCTGGATCTGGATCGGTGCCCTGCTGATGATGCTGGGCGGATTCGTCGCCGCCACCGATCGCCGCTTCCGCCTGCATGCCGATGCCCGCCGATTGCGCGCTGACGCCCCCGCATCGCAACCGACGGGCTCGTCGAGCCATGCGGGAGCGACGGCATGAATGCCCGTCTGCTGCCATTGCTCGGTTTCATGCTGCTGATGGCGCTGCTCGGCTTTGGCATCTGGTGGAGCAGCACGCATGACCTGCGCGCGGTGCCCTCGCCGCTGATCGGCAAGCCGGCACCGCAGTTCACGCTGCCGCTGCTCGAGGCACCGACCCGCACCTTCGGCAGCAAGGATCTGGCTGGGGAGCCCTACCTGCTCAACGTGTTCGCCAGCTGGTGCTTTGCCTGCCGCGACGAGCATCCGATCCTGATGCGCGAAGGCAAGCGCCTGGGCATCAAACTCGTCGGCTTCGACTACAAGGACGATCCCGCCGATGCCAATCGCTGGCTGGCCCAGTACGGCAATCCCTACGATGTCGTCGTTGCCGATCAACCGGGAAAGGTCGCCATCGACTTCGGCGTGACCGGCGCGCCGGAAACCTTCCTGGTCGATGCCGACGGCATCATTCGCTACAAACACATCAGCCCGATCACCCCCGAGGTCATCGCCACCGAACTGCTGCCGCGCATTGCGGCGATGAAACAGGCGGCCAGAAAATGACCCGCGCTTGCCTGCGGCGAGTCATCGCCATCGCATTGACCTGCCTGATGAGTGCGCACGTCCTGGCCGCGGTTGATCCACTGCCATTCAAGGATCGCGCCGAGGAATTGCGCTTTCAGCATCTGACCAAGCAGCTGCGCTGCCTGGTTTGCCAGAACGAAAGTCTCAACGATTCCAGCGCGCCACTGGCCGCCGATCTGCGCCGCGACGTATTCGACCAGATGCGCGCCGGACACAGTGATGACGAGATCAAGGCCTGGCTGACGGCGCGCTACAGCGATTTCGTGCTCTACGACCCGCCGTTGCGCGGCGGTACCTGGCTGCTCTGGTTCGGCCCCGCCCTGATCGTGCTCATCGGCGCGATGGCGGTGTTCATCACCGTGCGACGCCGCAGCCAGGCGCAGCGCATCGATCCGACAGCCCCGACCAATGAGGATGATTGGTAATGACGGCCTTCATCCTCTGCGCAATGCTCATGCTGCTCGCAGCCCTGGCCTTCGTGCTGGCGCCGCTGCTGCGCCGATCGACGAAGGCGCTTCCGCAAGCCGATCGCCTGCGCGCGCTCGATGCCGCGCTGGCATCCGGCGTGCTCGATGATGATGAGTATGCACGCAAGCGCGCATCGCTTCTTGCCGCCACCGACACATACTCAGCCAACACTCCCCCCGCGTCGCCAGCCGCCATCGTGTTGCTCGCGTTCTTCGTCCCGGCCGCGGCGCTGGGCCTGTATCGCTTCGTCGGTACGCCGCAGGCGATCGACGCTCCTCCCGCGATTGCGGCATCCGGCACCGAGCACGCCAATGCGGCCGACATGCAGCAGGCCATCGCCGCACTGGCAGCCCGCCTGCAGCAGCAGCCAGACGATGCCGAGGGCTGGGCCTTGCTCGGCCGTGCGTATACCGCCGTGGGCGAGCCGGACAAGGCATTGGATGCCTTGCGCCACGCCCATCAACTGGCGGCGACGAACACCGCGCTGAGTGTTGAATACGCGCAGGCCCTGGCACTCAATGCGCCCGACCATCGCATCGCGGGCGAATCACGCGATCTGCTCGAATCGGTGATTCGTGCCGAGCCAGACAACCAGCGCGCCCTGTGGCTGCTCGGCATCAGCGATTACCAATCTGCCCATTACGACGCGGCGATCGCACGCTGGAATACCTTGCTGCCGCTGGTCGCCGGCAATGCCGAGGTGGCTGCCAGCGTGCGCAAGCAGATCGCCCAGGCGCAGGCGCTGCGTGATGGCAAGGCGCCGCCAGATGCCACCGAGGCCACCGAGGCCACCGCCGACACGCCACACGCCGCCGCACCGGGCCCGGCAGCCGACGCCCCCCGACTCACCGTCACGGTGAATGTCACCCCCGCCCTGGCCTCGCAGGTGGATCCCGCAGCCACGCTATTCGTGTTTGCACGCGCTGCCAGCGGCCCACCCATGCCGCTGGCCATCCAGAAACTCAGCGCACGCCAGTTGCCGCTCACGCTCACGCTCGACGAGAGCATGGGCATGCTGCCCAATCTGAAACTATCGATGTTCCCCCAGATCGTGGTCGGTGCGCGCATTTCAAAATCCGGCATGGCCACGCCATCGAGCGGCGACCTGCAGGCGTTGTCGCCGCCGCTGGATGTTCATCACAAGGAACCGATCACCTTGACCATCGAGCAGCGCGTTCCCTGAGCGCGGCAGGTCAGTCTGCGGATTGGTTTGCGCGGGCTTTTCACCTTGCAAATGGCGCCGCATTACCTGCCATCCACCCTCATCCAGCGTATTGCCAGAATGGATGCTTTGGGGCGACCTCATTCTCCTGGCGCTGCCATGGGTCTGCGTAAGCAGGAGAGGACATCCCTGCATCACGCCAAAATCGTTCATGCCGCGCACTGGAGCTCCCGTATTCCATGCGCATCATCGCCAGCACGCCTTCTGCCTGGTTTTGATGCCCGCCCGGATCTTCAACTCCAGTCTGCATGCTTTTCTTCGAGGGCGAGCTTGGCCATGGCGCTGCGATAACGCTCCATGTAACCGGCGCGATCACCGTCAAAGATCAGCGGCTCGCCGACGAAAATATCGACGAAGAACGGCACGATCACCCATTCCCCCTTCGGCAGGGCCTTGCCCAATCCGTAGGTGTAGACCGGAATCACCGGCACATCGGGGCGGCGCTCGGCAATGCGCGCCAAGCCTGTCTTGAACTCGGCCAATTGTTCGGGTTCGCCCCGCGAACCTTCGGGAAAAAAAATCAGGATGTCGCCCCGCTCCAATGCCTCGGCCACCGGCGCCAGCAGGTCGTCATGCGCATGCTGCCGTTGGCGATTGAGTGGCACGATGCCCACCACCTTGAGAGCAAACCACGCCAGCCAGCGGTTGCGCAGGAAATAATCGGCTGCTGCCACCGGCCGCACGCGCGGCAGCATGCGCAGCGGCAGCAGGCTGATCAGGGCCATCGCATCGAGGTGGCTGTTGTGGTTGGCGGCAAGGATCGCCGGCCCCTTCGTCGGCAACCGCTCACGATGCCGAACATTGAGCCCCAGCACGAACAGCACGACCGTGCGCACGATCACGCCGTAGAAGAACAATCGCAGCAGCATGCCCATGCGTCAGAAATAGAAATACATGAGGAAATGGAAGAACAGCGGCGCGGTGAACAGCAGGCTGTCGATGCGATCGAGCACGCCTCCGTGCCCGGGAATCAGCGCCCCCGAATCCTTGACGCCAATGTCGCGCTTGACTGCCGAAATGGTCACATCACCGACGAATCCGCCAAAGCCGATCATGAGACCGACCGCGATCGAGTCGGTGCGCGACAACGGAGTCAGCAGCGGCGCCATCACGAAGGCCACCAGGGTCGTCGACAGGGCGCCTCCGAGCAGGCCTTCGACCGTCTTCTTCGGGCTCACCGACTCGATGACCTTGCGACGCCCCAGGGTGCGGCCCCAGACATACTGCAGCACATCGTTGAGTTCGGTGAGCAGCACGACGAACAGCAACAGCGCCGCGCCGTGCACCGGAATGGAATTCCGGGTGTGATCAGGCAGCGCGAGCAGACAGGCCAGGTGACTCAGCCCGAACACCATCGTCATGAGCCCCCAGTGGATCGTGCCCGCGGCGCGCAGGAAATCGCGCGTCTCGCCACGCAACACCATGCGCATGGCGATGAACAGGAACGCCCACACCGGGATGAAGATGAGGAACATGTT
>WBZO01004279.1_pt1 | contig 15563 bp, 16 predicted proteins | sample 5204261 | NCBI WGS metagenome assembly WBZO01 (sample SAMN12412400, study PRJNA552823) | activated sludge metagenome | isolation source: activated sludge from anammox sidestream of wastewater treatment plant... | place: USA: North Carolina | collected 2017-09 | reverse complement strand
CCCGCGGCCGTCCGCGGTGCCGGACCGGGCGGCCGATCGAGGTAGTGCCACTCGTACATGCCCTCGTAGATGAGCTGCGCGACGTCGCGCGAGTACTTGTCCTGCAGCTGGTGCGGATCGAGCGTGTCGATGTCGCTGATCGCAAGGCGCAGCACCTTGGCAGGATCCGCGGCGTGCGCAGGCAACGCGGCGCACGCGCAGAGCATCGCCGCGAGGAGCGCCAGCGCGCGTCGCATCGGGCGTGTCTTGTCGGCGAAGTGGCGGGGGTGCCGCACGGGGACGCGGTCGCGCTGCCCGCGCGGCCGCGTCCCGTCAGCCTGAAGGCGACGGCATCATCGCGCGGGGCCTCACGGCCCGCGTGACGGCGTCAGCGCACGACCAGGACCGGCAGCTTGCTGTGCGTGAGCACTTTCGTGGTTTCGCTGCCGAGGAGCAGCGACGCCAGGCCGCGCCGCCCGTGCGAGGCCATCACGATCGTGTCGGCCTTCGCCTTCTTGGCGCCGGCGAGAATGGCTTCCCACGGCGAGTTGTTCGCGGCCTGCATCGTCGCGACCTCGACGCCCTTGACCTTCGCCGCGGTCCGGTCGAGGAGCTTCGTCGCTTCCTCCTTCATCGCCTTCGCGTAGTCGCGGCGCGAGACCATGCCGACCGACATCCCTTCGGCGTAGACCTGCATCGGGTACTCGGGGACGACGTGCATGAGCGTGACGCGGCCTCCGGTCGCCTTGGCGAGGTCGACCGCATAGGTCACGGCCTTGAGCGAGAGCTTGGAACCATCGATGGGAACCAGCAGATGTTTGTACATCGTCACTCCCTTTCGTGTCGTCGATTGAGGTTGTCGGTCCAGTCCACGTTTGATCATACCTCCGCGCCCGCCGCGCTGGTTGATGGTCATCAAGTCCGCGCGTGCGACAATGCACGCCAGCGCCGCCGCAGGCGTGCGCTGGTACACCGCCCGCACTCGCAACGTCCCTTGAGTTCGCACGCCATCGCCGACATCCACGCGTGGGCACGCGACAGCCTCGTCGCCGAGACGGGGCTCACCGCGCAGGCCCTCGATGCCCGGATCGCGGATGCGCTCACCGCACTGGTGGCAGGTCCCGATGCGGCCGCACTGGCTCGCGTCTTCACCACGGCACCGTCGGCGGACGTCCATCGCCACGTCTGGCGCATCCTTGCGCACTGCGAGCGCAGCGGCGCCTTCGGTCACGGATCGCTGGTGCGCCTCTTCGCAATCCCCGTCGTCGTCGTCGCTGCCTTGAGCGATGGCCGGGCCGACCACCGCCAGCTACCAGGGGTGCTCGACGACGTCGCCGCACTCACATCGTTGCTCGTCGAGCACGGCGCGCTGGCCGGAAACCGGACGCTGGCGCTCGCCGCGGCGCTCGCGGACACGAATGCGCTCGACTTCGCCCGCCTGCCCGATCTCTTCGCCGCGGCGACGCGTGTGGCGACCGACGCCGACGCCGCAAGACCCGACCTCGCCCCGGCGCCGATCATGGTGACGACGCAAACCGAGTCGGTCCACCTGCGCTTCATCGTGGGGTCGGCGCTCGCCGCGCCGCGCGCGGCGCTCTTCGATCGTAGCGAGGTCGGCCCGTGGTCGCTCCCGTTCACGCAGCGGCTGTGCGCGATGCTCGCCGTTGCCGGGACGTCGGTCCTGGCGCTGCCGCGCGCGCCGCAACCGCTGGTCGAGGCGGCGTGGCAGGGTCGCCTCGCGCAGCGTGAGGTCTCGGCACAGCTCTTCGTCAGCAATGCGTTGCGCGAGCTCCGATCCCGGGTCGGCGAACCCGCCGCGGTCATCAGCGTGCACCAGCGCGACCCCGATGCGGCACCGTTCGAAGTGCGCCTGTCGCTGTCGTCGCCGTTCGAGCCGGGCGCGGCCCAGGGCCTGCGCTGTCCGCTGTGGCCGCTCGATCGCGCCGAAGACGTCGTGACCATGCTCGCCACGCTGCTCGCGGATTGCCGGGTGAGCGCCGTACGCCGCGAGCCCGGCGTGCATCCGGATCGGGATCCACGAACCGGAGCTCCGCTGCTCTTCAAGGCCGCGCAGCGCACGGGCGACGCGGCGCCGCACTGAACGCTAGGTTCCGGCCGCGCGCGGCGACGTCGGTGCGGCACCCTTGCCGTAGCGCCGCACGTGGCCGATGCCGCTGATGCGCTCGGTGACTTCGGGGTCGCCCAGGTATTCGATTTCGCCGGCGCCGGAAATCGACGCCTGGAGCCTGTGCGTGGCGTGCACGACGACCTGCCCGGCGCCTGCCACCGTCACCGTGGCATCGCGGCTGACGAGATCGGCGGCACGGTATTCCCCGGCCCCGGAGATGCTGACCGTTTGCGTCGTGACGGTGCCTGCCATGCGTGCGCGCAAGGCGCCCGCCCCCGAAACCGCGAGCGTGTCGGCGGCGAGGCCGCCGACCTCGATCGACGTTCCGCCCGCCCCCGAGATCTCGAGCCGCGGCGTGCGCAGCCCGTCCACGGTGACCTTGACCGTCCCAGCTGCGGCAATCGCTTCGAGCTGCCGGAATACGACGGTGATGCGCGGCGTCCGTCCACTGCCACGGTCGAGGAGCCAGTTCCACCACGGCGCATTGCCGCTGGACTCGAGGTGCAGCGTGCCGTCGCGAACACGCGCCGCCGTGTACGCACCCGCGTCGCCGGCCACCGACGTGACGCTCTCCTGGTCGCCTTGCACGAGGGTGACCTCGGCGGTTCCCGCGACGTCGATGCGGCGGAACGGCGGCAGCGCCTGCGTCGTCGGCGTCGCGCTCACGGGAACGCTGCCGGTGGCAGCACCGGGGCGGGGGTCGAACGAGATCGTCGACAGGGTGACGTAGGTGAGCAGCGCGGCGAGCAGCACCGAGCCGATGATGATGAGGGGAAGCGTGAAGCGCTGCATGGCCGGATCGACGTGGCTGGGAGGATACCCCGCTGCGGTTGGATGCGCCGATCTACGGTGGCGGATTCGCCGGCGTCGCGACGGCGTGCCGGTCGCACCCGGTGGTCCCGAACAAGGCAGGCCGGGCCGCCGCACCGCGCGCGTATAGTAAGCGCCTCGCCTTCGCCCCTTCCTCGCATCCGCCCCATGAGCTTCGAGCGCGTCCCCGCCGGCAACGACCTGCCCAACGACTGCAACGTCGTCGTCGAGATTCCGATGCACAGCGATCCCATCAAGTACGAGATCGACACCGAGACCGGCGCGGTCTTCGTCGATCGCTTCATGTCGACCGCGATGCACTACCCCTGCAACTACGGCTACATCCCGCAAACGCTCGCCGACGACGGCGACCCGTGCGACGTGCTCGTGCTCTCGCCGGTGCCGCTCATCACCGGCGTGGTCGTGCGCTGCCGACCGATCGGCATGCTCAAGATGGACGACGAGGCCGGCGGCGACAGCAAGATCCTCGCCGTGCCGATCGACAAGCTCTCTTCGCTGTACCGCGACATCAAGTCGCCGCGTGACCTGCCGGCGATCACCACGCAGCAGATCGCGCACTTCTTCGAGCATTACAAGGATCTCGAGCCCGGCAAGTGGGTGCGCGTGGCGAGCTGGGTCGAGGCCGACGAGGCGCGGGCCGAGATCATGCGAAGCGCGGCACGCTTCGCGCGGCCCAAGCGCGCGCGCAAGTGACCGCCGCGCACGCCGTGCGCGTCCGCCCCGCGCCGGGCGACGCGTCGCGCGCCGATGCCTGAAGGCTCGGGCGCCGTACGCGGTGCCGCGTTCTTTCCGGCGCTCTTCGTGCTCCTGTGGAGCACCGGATTCATCGCCGCGAAGTACGGCCTGCCGTACGCGCCACCGTACGCGTTTCTCGCCTGGCGCATGCTCTTCGTGTGGCTGCTGCTCACGGTGGTTGCCGTCGTCGCGAACGCGCCGTGGCCGCGCCGATTCGTCGAGTACCGCGACCTCGCGATCGTCGCGGTCCTCGTGCACGTGCTGTATCTGGGCGGGGTGTTCGTCGCGCTCGACGGTGGCATGGCGGCCGGAACGATCGCGATGCTCGTCGGCCTGCAACCCGTCCTGACGGTGGTCCTCGCCTGGGTCTGGCTCGGGGAAGCGGTCACGCTGCGGCAGTGGGCCGGGCTCGCCTTCGGGCTTTCCGGCGTCTACTTCGTGGTGCGCCACAAGATCGACTTCAGCGACAGCGTGCAAGGGCTCGCACCTGCGGCAATCGCCCTCGTGGGCATCAGCGTCGGGACGCTCTACCAGAAGCGGCACTGCGCGCACGTCGATCTGCGCAGCGGCTCCGCCGTGCAGTTTGCCGTGTGTGCGGCGATCTTCGTGCCGCTGACCGCGCTCGTGGAGACGCGCCCCGTCGCCTGGACGCCGAGTTTCGTCTTCGCGCTCGGCTGGTCGGTGTTCGTCCTGTCGGTCGGGGCGATCTCGCTCCTCTATTGGCTCCTGCGTCACGGCGCGGCAGCCAACGTCGCCGGGCTCTTCTATCTCGTGCCGCCGGTGACCGCGGTGCAGGCCTACGTCCTGTTCGGGGAGAGCCTCGATGCGTTGGCGCTCGTCGGCATGGCGCTCATCGCGATCGGCGTCGTGCTTTCCCGGGCGCGGCCGCCGCCGTAGCGGCGGGCGCCGGGTCGTCGTCGCCGGCCTCGGGCGCGCGTGCCGCCGGCGGCAGGAAGAGTTCCGGTTCCGCCTCCACGATGCGCCGCACGTAGTCCCATACCGCACGCACGCGTCGCAGCCGATACCAGTCGGCATGCGTCGCGAGCCAGAACGTGCGCCGCCACTCGGCCTGCGCGGGGAGCAGGGCGACGAGGCCGTGCGCAGGCACGAGATAGCGCGCGAGCACGCCGATGCCGAGGCCGCCACGGATCGCGGCGACCTGCGCCAGCATCCCCGACGAGGAGATGCGCATGCGCTGTGACGGCAGGAAGTCGTCGAGGTAGTGCAACTGCGGCGACAGCAGCAGTTCGTCGATGTAGCCGATGAGGTTGTGCCGGGCGACGTCGTCCCAGGTGACGATCGGCTCGTGCCGGCGCAGGTACTCGGGTGCCGCGTACAACCCGTAGGTGAAGTCGGTCAGCCGCGCCGCGATGTGTCGCGTGTGCTGCGGGCGGTCGAGGGTGACGATGATGTCCGCCTCGCGCGCCGTGAGGCTCGGAAAGCGCGGCAGCGTGAGGAGTTCGATGTCGAGTTCCGGGTGACGCTCGAGCAGCGATGCCAAGCGAGGTGCGAGGAAGGTGGTGCCGAAACCCTCCGGCGTGCCGATGCGCACGACCCCGGAGACGCGACCGGCCTCACCGCGCGCCTCGTCGTGCAGGAGCGCAATGTTGTTCTCGATCGTCTCCGCGTGCGCGAAGAGGCGCTGTCCGGCATCGGTGAGGACGTAGCCGTCGCTCGTCGACTCGAACAGGCGACAGCCGAGTCCGCGTTCGAGCTGCTCGACGCGACGCGCGACCGTGGTGTGATCCACGCCGAGCTTGTTGCCCGCGCGCAGAAGTCGCCGATGCCGCGCGAGCTCGAGGAAGTAGCGAAGGTCGTCCCAGGCCATCGTGTGGATTTTTGCACACCCGGTGCGCCCGCGCGCGCGAAGCGGACTCGCACCGCGGCGCTTAACATCCCGCGGTCGTCGCCCTCGGGTCGTGGGCGACCCGGCCCAAGTCACGCCAAAGGCACGCCAAAGGCATGCGCCATCAAACCCCGATACCGGACGCAGGATGCGACCGTCACCCCATGGTTGCAGCACCGCGCGCCGGGCCATCGCCACAGGAGGACAGCTTGACCACACGCTTCGCTTGCAGGATGCCCACCCTCGTCGCGGTGGCGCTCACCGCCCTGGTCGCCGGCTGCAACGACGGCGGCGGGTCGACCGAATACAACACGCTGCCGGCGAACATCAGGAACTTGCAGCCGGTTGCAAGTTACGACGGCGTGAGCAACGACCTCTTGACCGCGGGGCTGGGCAAGACCGGCATCGGGGGTGCGGCCCCAGGTTTTGCCGACCCCGTGAATCCGACCGTGCTCGAACTGCGCCGGCGGGCGATCTATACGGGATACCGCGGGGTGATCGACCCCACCGCTGCCGGCGGCTACGGCACGCTGTACGGACCGAACATCGACGTCAACGGCAACGACACGCTCGGTGAGGGCAAGATCGCCGGCAAGGAGTACCTCGCTTTCGCCGACGACGGCAGTGGCCGGAAGAACGTCACGCTGATGGTCCAGTTGCCGGCGAACTTCGACCCGGCCAACGCGTGCATCGTGACGGGACCGACCTCGGGGTCGCGCGGCATCTACGGCGCGATGGGAACCGCGGGTGACTGGGGTCTCAAGCACAAGTGTGCGGTGGCCTATACCGACGCCGGGAAGGGCGTCGGCTACCAGGACCTCATGACCGACAAGGTCAATCTGATCGACGGCCGGCTCGTGACGCGGGCGAGCGCGGGCACGGCCGCGACGTTTGCCTCGGACCTCACGGGTTCGGCGCTCGCGACGTACAACGCGGCGTATCCCAACCGCATCGCCTACAAGCACGTCCATTCGCAACAGAACCCCGAGCGTGACTGGGGCAAGAACGTCCTCGACAGCATCCGCTTCGCCTTCTGGGTGATCAACGAGAACCACGGCACGCTCGATGCGGCCGCCGACAGGCGCGTCGTCACGTTCACGCCGGCGAATACCATCGTCATCAGTTCGTCGATCAGCAACGGCGGCGCTGAGTCGCTGCAGGCAGCCGAGCAGGACGTCGATGGCCTCATCACCGGAATTGCGGTCGCCGAGCCGAATGCGCAACCGAACGGCATGGCCGGCGTGACGGTCAATTTCGGCGGGCAGCCGGTGGCCAACGCCGGCAAGCCGCTCATCGACTACTTCACCTACCGCATGCTCTACGAGCTGTGCGCGTCGATCGCGCCGTCGGCACAGGCGGGCAACGGCGTGCGCCCGGGCTGGCTCGGTTTCGGTACCGCACCGCTCGGCAACGCCTTCACGCAGGCCAACGGCGTCGAGTTGCAGACGGTGGCCCAGGGCCGGTGCCAGAGCCTCGCGGACAAGGGGCTCGTGACGGGCAGCACCCCGATGCAACAGGCCGAAGCGGCGCTCGCCAAGCTGCGCGCGTACGGCTGGGACGACGCGCTCATCAACGCGCTGCACGCGTCGCACTATCGTCTCGCCGACGCCTACGTCGCGGTGGGCTACGTGATCGCGTACGGCAAGTTCTCGGTGGCGGACAACGTGTGCGGCTTCAGCCTCGCCAACGTCGACGCGACAGGCAAGGTCGCCGCGCAGGTCCCCGCCGTGCAGTCGAGCCTGTTCTCGACGAGCAATGGACTCAACACCGGAGGCGAGATCGTCTACAACGACTCGGTCGGCGGTCCACGCTCGTACCACGTCGGCGTGTCGCCGTCGACGCAGCGCGTCGACGGTTCGCTCGATGCCTTCTTGTGCCTGCGCAGCATGGTCACCGGCGTCGATGCGCTCACCGGTGCCGCGCTCGCTGGCACCGAACTCGCGATGAGCCAGCGTGTGCAGGCAGGCATGCGCGAGGTGCTCCTGAACGGCAACGTGCGTGGCAAGCCGCTCGTCATCGTGGCCGGACGCAGCGACGCGCTCGTCCCCGTGAATCATGCCGCGCGGGCGTACGTGGCATTGAATTCGAAGGTCGAGGCCAACCCCAACGTGCGCTATTACGAGATCGAGAACGGCAATCACTTCGATGCCTTCCTGCCGAACGCGGCCGGTGGCGGCGTGCAGGGCTACGACACCCTGCTCGTCCCGGTGCACTACTACTTCACCAACGCGATGGACCTCCTGTGGGCGCGCCTGAAGGGCAATGCCGCGCTGCCGGCGAGCCAGGTGGTGCGTACCACGCCGCGGGGCGGCACGCCGGGGGCGGCGCCGCCCATCACCACGGCCAACGTCCCGAAGGTCGCGGCGTCGCCGGGTGCCGCCAACACGATCACGGTCGGCAACGGCACGATCAACGTTCCGCGCTGACCCCTTCGCGGGTCACCCCGTGGCGCGGGGCTGCGCAGCGAGCCGGGCCGGGATCGCGCGGTGCAGTGGCCGCGGCTGCGCCCGGTCGGCCGTGCCGTTCAAGTGGGATCTTCCCGGTGCACGCCCGTCGCGCTGTCGGTGACGAGGTACGTGCCGGCGATGCGGTCGTGGAGGAATTGCCGGTCGCGATCGATGAACGCCCACAGGAAGCCCAGCGCGATGAGCCACGTCGCGTGCGCGCCCAGGCCCCACGGCGCGAGCGCGGCGTACGCTGCCGCGGCGAGCAGGGGGCCGATCCAGGCAGCGAGGTAGCGCAAGAGCGCGGTACGTGGCGGCAGAGGTGTGCCGTCGCCGCGCACGAGGCGCAGGCGCCACGTCTTCATCGGCAGCGTGCGCCGGCCGCGCGACCAGCACCAGCAGAAATACCCGGCGAGGGTGGCAAAGACGATCCAGAAGAGGGCGAGGCGCTGGGGAAGCGCGGGAACGACGAGGTCGTCGGCGTGCCCGGCGGGCCGTGGCGTGACGAACGGCAGCAACGCGAAATTGACGACGAAGAGCAAGGCGACGAGGAGCAGGCCCTCGTAGACGAGCGCCGCTGCGCGGCGGGCGAGCGACGCGCTTCGGGCCCGGAGCGGCGGTGCAGGGGAAGCGTTCGAGGCGGGCGCGGTGCGCAAGGCGGAGTCAACGGCCGCGCAGCGGATCGGCGCCCGGCGTTGCCCGCGGTGCCGCGCCGGAGCGCGGTGCCCCCGTGGCCGGCGGCGTGGTCGCGGCGCCCGACTTCCCGCCGTTGCGCGGCGCGGCTGCGCCGAGTTCGCGGCGCTCGTCGGGTGTCAGGCTCTGGTACTCCTGCCAGCGCTGGCGAACCTCGCTCTTCTGATCGGGCGGGAGCTGTCGCATCGACTTGTAGCGTTCACGCGCAGCCTGGCGCTCCTGCGGCGTCAACTCGGCCCACGGCTTCATCTGTTCCTGGATCCGGCGCTGCTCCGCCGGGGTCATGGTCGAATAGCGCTTGGCGATGCCGCGCCACTTTTCCTTGCGCTGTGGCTCCAGGCGATCCCAGTCGGAGGCGAGCGGCGCCAAGACCTGCCGCTCGGCCGGGGTGAGCTGCGACCAGGTGGGCGACCCGGAACCCGTCTGCGCGTGCGCCACCGGCACCGCGACGAGCGCCCAGGCCAGAACGACGACGGCAATCGCAGGCGCGCCGTCGACCATCAGCGCTGATAGCTCGTAAGCCAGGTCTGGAAACCGCGATCGACGTAGGCGTCGATCGGCAGGTCCGACGTGAGGATCTGGACGTCGAGGTCGGCAATCTCGCCGGTCCGGTGCTCGGTGTGCCACGCCTGATAGCCGAAGAACAGCATCCCGAGGGCGACGACGCCGACGATCGCCCACCACCCCATGCGGCGCGGGCGATGGAAGCTGCCGCTTCCCGGGCCCACCCCGGCGAGCGCGAGCTCGGGCTGCACCGCCGCGACCGTTGCATCGAGGTGGGCGAGCGCGCGTGCCCGCGCCTTTTGCAATCGGTAGCGCACGTCGGGGTCCATCGCCGCCGTGCCAGAGTCCAGGTAACCCTTTATTTTGGTTGCGAATTCTTGTTCGTCACGGATCATAGGCTGACCCCCTTGGCGGCGAGCATCCCGGCCAAAGCGTGGACTGCGCGCGAGCAATGGGTCTTCACACTGCCTTCGGTGCATCCCATCGCGGCGGCGGTTTCCGCCACATCCAGTTCTTCCCAGTAACGCAGCAGAAATGCTTCCCGTTGACGCGCCGGAAGCGCCGCGATCGCCTCTTCGATCAGTCCGACGATTTGCACTCGCTCGACCTGCCGCGCGGGATCTTCGAGCGCGTTCGAATCCGATTTCGCAGGCAATGCGTCGAGCGGATCGAATTCATCGTCCTTGTCATCGTCTCTGCCCAACGCCGAGAGCGAGGTGACTGCCGCATTTCTGACCTTCTGCCGCCGGAAATGGTCGTGGATCGAGTTCTGCAAGATGCGGGCGAACAGGCGAGGCAGTTCGGCGGCGGGCTTGTCGTGATACTTTTCTGCAAGTTTGAGCATCGCATCCTGCACGATGTCGAGCGCGGCATCCTCGTCCCGAGTGGCGAAAAACGCGTGCTTGTACGCCCGCCGTTCGGTTTCGGCGAGGAACGTCGAGATTTCGGTGGGCGTGGCCAGGGTCGTGAGCTTGGGTCGCGGGCGGCCGAGGCATTATAGGTGGCGTCGGCCCCGCGTCATCCCCGCGCCGCCCGGGCGCGGCGATGGCGCACCGGACGTGGCGCGACCCCCCGCCGTGCTGCAACGCCACAGCCCGCGACCGGGACGCCCGGTTTTGCACCGCAACATCTTGACCATCCGGCGGGCGAACGGCTAATCTTCCGGAGTCGTCGCCGCGGCATGGCGACGGCAGGCAGTACTGCAAAAACGGCCGTGCCCGGTCCCTCCAGCGGCGCCACAAGCACCGCGGAGCCTCCAAGGATCGGGCGCGGGTTTTCCAAAGTCGCGGCTCGCCTACCACGGGCCACCAGGCCTTTGCCGTTGTGCGCGCATACCTCACGGCGCGCCAGGCGCGGATTGCAGTGCCCGGACGGCGCCCGCGCCTTCCGGACCGATCCATCGACGAAACGAACGAGGCTTTTCATCATGCAACTCACGGGTGCGGAAATCGTCATCCGCTGCCTCCAGGAAGAGGGCGTCGAGTACGTCTTCGGCTATCCGGGGGGTGCGGTGCTCAACATCTACGACGAGCTCTTCAAGCAGGACAAGGTCAAGCACGTCCTCGTCCGGCACGAGCAAGCGGCGGCGCACGCGGCCGACGGGTACTCGCGCAGCTCGAACAAGGTCGGCGTGGCGCTCGTCACGTCGGGGCCGGGCGTGACCAACGCGGTCACCGGCATCGCGACGGCGTACATGGACTCGATCCCCATGGTCGTCATCACGGGGCAGGTGCCCACGCACGCGATCGGCCAGGACGCCTTCCAGGAGTGCGACACGGTCGGCATCACGCGGCCCTGCGTGAAGCACAACTTCCTCGTCAAGGACGTGAACGATCTCGCGCTCACGATCAAGAAGGCCTTCTACCTCGCGGCGACCGGGCGCCCCGGGCCGGTGCTGGTCGACATCCCGAAGGACGTCACGCAGGCGACGGCCGAGTTCTCGTATCCCAAGACGGTGTCGATGCGCTCGTACAGTCCGGTGACGAAGGCGCACTCCGGTCAGATCAAGAAGGCGGTCAGCCTGCTCCTCGAAGCGAAGCGGCCGATGGTGTACGCCGGCGGCGGCGTCGTCTTGAACGACGCCGCGGCGCAGCTGACGCGTCTCGTGCGCCTGCTGGGCTTTCCCTGCACCAATACCCTGATGGGCCTGGGCGGCTTCCCCGGGACCGATCCGCAGTTCACCGGGATGCCGGGCATGCACGGCACGTACGAGTCGAACATGGCGATGCAGCACTGCGACGTGCTCCTCGCGGTCGGTGCGCGCTTCGACGATCGCGTGATCGGCAACCCCGCGCACTTCGCGCGCAACGAGCGCAAGATCATCCACGTCGACATCGATCCATCGTCGATCAGCAAGCGCGTGAAGGTCGACGTGCCAATCGTCGGCTACGTGGGCGACGTGCTCGACGAGATGGTGAAGATCATCGAATCCTCACCGTCGCGTCCGGATCCGGCCACGCTCAAGGCCTGGTGGGGCGAGATCAAGGAATGGCAGCGCAAGGACTGTCTCAAGTACGACACCAAGAGCAAGCTCATCAAGCCGCAATTCGTCGTCCAGAAGCTCTACGAGCTCACCAAGGGTGACGCCTTCATCACCTCGGACGTCGGCCAGCACCAGATGTGGGCCGCGCAGTATTACAAGTTCGACAAGCCGCGGCGCTGGATCAACTCGGGCGGCCTCGGCACGATGGGCTTCGGCTTGCCGTCGGCGATGGGAACGCAACTCGTCAATCCCGGCGCGACGGTGGCCTGCATCACCGGCGAGGCGTCGATCCAGATGTCGATCCACGAGCTGTCGACCTGTCGCCAGTACCGCTTGCCGATCAAGATCGTCAACCTCAACAACCGCTACATGGGCATGGTGCGGCAGTGGCAGGAGTTCTTCTACGGAAACCGGTACTCCGAGTCGTACGTCGACGCGCTTCCGGATTTCGTCAAGCTCGCCGAGGCGTACGGGCACGTCGGCATGAAGATCGAGAAGCCCGGTGACGTGGAGGGTGCGTTGAAGGAGGCGCTGAAGCAGACCGAGCGCCTCGTCTTCCTCGACTTCATCACCGACCACAAGGAGAACGTGTTCCCGATGGTGCCCGGCGGCAAGGGGTTGACCGAGATGATCCTGGCGGAGGAGCTGTGAGGCATATCCTGTCCATCCTGAGCGAGAACGAAGCCGGCGCGCTGTCGCGCATCTCCGGGCTCTTCTCGGCGCGCGGCTACAACATCGATTCGCTCACGGTCGCGCCGACCGAGGACCCCACCATGTCGCGCTTCACGATCGTCACGACCGGAACCGACGACATCATCGAGCAGATCACCAAGCAGCTGAACAAGCTCGTCGACGTGGTCAAGGTCGTCGATCTCACCGACGGCAACCACATCGAGCGCGAGTTGATGCTCGTGAAGGTGCGTGCGGCAGGGAAGGATCGCGACGAGATGAAGCGGCTCGCAGACATCTTTCGCGGCCGCGTCCTCGACGTCACCGACAAGAGTTACACGATCGAGCTCACCGGGACGAGCGAGAAGCTCGACGCGTTCCTGCAGGCGATCGAACCGGGCGTGATCCTCGAGACGGTGCGCACCGGCGCCTCGGGCATCGGCCGCGGCGAGCGGGTCCTGCGCGTGTAACGGTGATTCACGAGGCGATGGGTCGGCACCGCGCGTGGCGCGGGCCGCTGCATCGCGTGCTGGGATGTTGAATTCGAATCTCGACAACGGAGAAGAAGATCATGATGAAGGTGTACTACGAGAAGGATGCTGACCTCTCGCTCATCAAGGGCAAGAAGGTCACCATCGTCGGCTACGGCTCGCAGGGTCATGCGCACGCGCAGAACCTCAACGATTCCGGGGTCAAGGTGACGGTGGGGCTGCGCAAGGGCGGCGCATCCTGGGACAAGGCGAAGAAGGCGGGTCTCAAGGTCGCGGAAGTGGGTGACGCCGTTGCCGGCGCCGACGTCGTGATGCTCCTCATGCCCGACGAGCACATCGCCGCGGTGTACAAGGCCGAGGTCGAGCCCAACATCAAGAAGGGTGCGATGCTCGGCTTCGCGCACGGCTTCAACGTGCACTATGGGCAGGTGCAGCCGCGCGCGGACCTGGACGTGGTGATGGTGGCGCCGAAGGCGCCCGGCCACACCGTGCGCTCGACGTATGCCGCCGGCGGTGGCGTGCCGATGCTCATCGCCGTCCACCAGGATGCGTCGAAGAAGGCGCGCGACGTGGCGCTATCGTACGCGGCAGCGATCGGCGGGACGCGCGCCGGCGTCATCGAGACCAACTTCCGCGAGGAGACGGAGACGGACCTCTTCGGCGAGCAGGCCGTACTCTGCGGCGGCACGGTGGAACTCATCAAGGCGGGCTACGAGACGCTGGTCGAGGCCGGATACGCGCCCGAGATGGCGTACTTCGAGTGTCTGCACGAATTGAAGCTCATCGTCGACCTGATCTACGAGGGCGGCATCGCCAACATGAATTACTCGATCTCCAACAACGCCGAGTACGGCGAGTACGTGAGCGGGCCCAAGATCATCACGCCGGAGACCAAGAAGGCGATGAAGGAGATGCTTGCGCGCATCCAGACCGGCGAGTACGCGCGTGACTTCATCCTCGAGAATCGCGCGGGGGCGCCTACGCTCCTGTCGCGTCGTCGTCTCATGGCCGAGCATTCGGTGGAGGTCGTCGGCGAGAAGCTGCGCTCGATGATGCCGTGGATCAAGAAGAACAAGCTCGTCGACCAGTCGCGCAACTAGCGCGCACGCGGACCGCGGCGCGGCGCCGCGCCGCCGCCCTGCCCTCCGGCCGCCAGCGCGGCTGGGTGGGCATGCTGGTGCTGCTCCTCGCGCTCGTCATCGTGGCGTGGCTCGCCAAGGATGCGCTCGTGAAGTACGGGATGCTGTCGAGCAGCACCACCACGACGAAACGCGCTGGGCCTCCGGGTGCGGCGCCTTCCGCGACCGAGCCCGCGGTGACGCCGGCCAACGCGATCGAGAAGGCGAAGGCGCTCGAGGGCTTCCTGCAGCAGGAGAGCACCAAGCGCGACGGGGGCAGCTGAGCGCGACGGCAGTCGCGAGCCGTCGGCATCCTGCGCCTCGCCGCGGCGGCGCTCGGGATGGCCGGGGAGCGGCGTGCAGCGCCGATGGCATAGGGCATAATTCGGGCCGACTCACGTCGTGCGCCCCGCATGTCCCGCCACTATCCACACCCCGTCATCGCCCGCGAGGGCTGGCCGTTCCTCGTCATCGGCGTCGTCGTCGCGGCGCTACTCACCTGGCTCGGCTGGACCGTGCTTGCGCTCCTCGCCTGGGTGGTCGCAGCGTTCGTCTTGCAGTTCTTCCGCGATCCGGCGCGGACCATTCCCGATGTCCCGAAGGCCGTGCTCTCGCCCGCCGACGGTCGCATCGTCAAGGTCGAAAACGGGCGCGATCCGTATCTCGATCGCGACGCGCTCAAGATCAGCGTGTTCATGAACGTGTTCAACGTGCACAGCAATCGCAGTCCGGTCGATGCGACAGTGATCGGGCGCTGGTATCACGCCGGCAGTTTCCTCAATGCGGCGCTCGACAAGGCATCCCTCGAGAACGAGCGCAACGCGCTGCACCTGCGCACGCCGGCCGGGCAGGACGTGACCTGCGTCCAGGTCGCCGGGCTCGTCGCCCGTCGCATCCTGTGCTACGTCGATCCGGGTGCAGCGCTCGCACGCGGCGAGCGCTACGGCTTCATCCGCTTCGGCTCGCGGGTCGACGTGTACCTCGATCCTTCGGCGCGCCCCAAGGTCGCGGTGGGTGACAAGGTCTTCGCCACCGAGACGATCCTCGCCGAGTTCGCGTAACGCGGACCGCTCCTCACGCTCGCCATGCAGGACTACGATCACGAACGTGCGGTGCTGAAGAATCGCGTTCGCCGCCGCGGCATCTACATCCTGCCGAACCTCTTCACGCTCGCCGCGCTGTTCGCCGGCTTCTACGCGATCGTGCAGGCGATGAACCTCAATTTCGACCAGGCGGCGATCGCGATCTTCGTCGCGATGGGCCTCGACGGGCTCGATGGACGGGTAGCGCGGCTCACGCGGACGCAAAGTGCGTTCGGCGCCGAGTTCGATAGCCTCGCCGACATGGTCTCGTTCGGCGCGGCGCCCGCGCTCGTGATGTACGAGTGGGTATTGCGCGACCTGGGGCGCTGGGGCTGGGTCGCGGCATTTCTGTACTGTGCCGGTGCGGCGCTGCGTCTTGCGCGGTTCAACACGATGCTCGACGTGGCCGACAAGCGCTGGTTCACCGGGATCCCCAGCCCGGCGGCGGCCGCGTTGGTGGCGGGCTTCGTCTGGGTCATGGACGACTACGACGTCGATCCGGTGGTGGTGCGCTGGTGGGCGCTCTTCGTCACCGTCCTCGCCGGGCTCACGATGGTGAGC
>WBZO01004275.1_pt1 | contig 15572 bp, 8 predicted proteins | sample 5204261 | NCBI WGS metagenome assembly WBZO01 (sample SAMN12412400, study PRJNA552823) | activated sludge metagenome | isolation source: activated sludge from anammox sidestream of wastewater treatment plant... | place: USA: North Carolina | collected 2017-09 | reverse complement strand
CGGGCTGCGCTTTTCCACGGCCTACACCAATATGTTCACGCGCCGAATGCTGGGTCTCTTCATCGTGGCGCATTTCACCGGGAACAACCGCCTCCGCGAGCTGGCCTATTGGGACTGGATCGAATGGATGCAGGAAATCACCCTCCATGGCTTCAATGAATATCTGAGCCCGACTTATACCGGGACGAATCTTGCCGCGCTGGAGGGCCTCGCGCAGGCACCCGGCACCACTCCGGAATTTCGGGAGCAGGTCGGGCATGTGATTAAAATCCTTTGGGCGCAAATGCTCGATTGGTTCCACCGACCGAGCGGAAAATTGATCGGGCCCTTTGCGCGGTGTTATGACCCACGGCTTTTGCCGGATGGCCCTGATGTGGGGGTTTCCCAGCTCCTGTGGCGTGAATTCGGAGAGGGAGAGGAACCTCAGCCGAGTACCCTCTGCGTGCGCTGGGCCGCCAGCGGGTGGATCCTGCCGGACGACATCCGCGCCTATTGGACGGAGCGGCGCTGGCCCCATCGTGTCGAGGAGATCGCACCCTTCTGGCCCGGCGATCATCGAAAGTGCTTTCAGACGGAGACTTTCGCCCTGGGCGCGAAATTGGGGGGTCAGCGTGGATTCTCCTCGGAGACACCCTTATTTTTGGCGTGGAAGGACGCGAATCCGCGCCGCACCTTTTATTTGGACGATGGCGGAGCGGGGGTGACCGTCCACCATGCGGCACTGGAGGAACACCGTGTCCTCGGGATTTGCTCGCATTACCAGCCCATGCCGAATGACAAATCACTGGCTCTCCCCATCTTTTGGAGCCTGCATCCTCCCCGGAGCCTGCCTCCGGTGGTACGCAATACCTTCCATCTCGGAGTCCGGGAAATGGATGCGCCACCGGAAGGTCCCATTGTATCCGGTCAAATCGTGCGATGGCGCGCTGGCCCCATCGCCTGCGCCTGGCAATGGATGGCAGGCGCGCCAGATGGCCTCGATGCCCACCTTTGCCAAAAGGAGGGGGAATGGGTCATTGAGGTTTGTACTCGGACGGCCCACCTTCCGGCTGGAGCCGATTCTTGGTTTGCCTATTGTCTGGTGGTGACTCCCCGTGATCAGGAAGCCGCCCTCTCGCCCCTTTCAATCGGCACCACCGCCTCCGCGCGGAGCGCGTCGGCGCGGGTCACTCTGGATGGCAGGACGCTCGATCTCACGGTTGCCCTCGGGAAGCCATTTCATCATTCCAGTACGGGCGTCCTCGTGAACGAGGGGACCTATTTTGGGCTCTCGCCATTCGTCCCCGGGCCTCTCCGCCCGGAAGGCGCGCAACGCTAATTTTATGAATCCTTCCGACGATCTCATCGCCTTTCTGGAGCCGGCCCCCAGCCAGTTCCAGGCATCCGAATGGCGCGACGCAACAGGCACCCTCCGGGACATCCAGGTGACCCCGGATCACATCGTCATCCGCGCGGGACATCTCGCACCCGGTCTCTATCGCGGCGAAATTCTCACCCGGGAGGGCGCATTCGACATGCGGACGGCCATGGTGGAAATGACGCGCGTTCCGGATGGGCGGCGCGTCCTTCTGGGTCCCTGGGATTTGGATCACCTGCACAATGTGATGGCCATGCCCATGGCGCTGGTCACCGCCAATGGGAGGTTTCGCGGAGGACTCTGGTTTTCCATGCCCGGCCCTGAAAAAATTGCGAAGGGCATTCTGGACGCGGATTTTGGATTCGAGCACGAGGGCGGTCCCCTGGAGCTGGAAATCGCCCTACCGGAGCGCGAGCGGAAGCGCCTGTCCTGGGATGCGCTCAAATCGCTGATCCTCCGCCGCGACAACCGCCGCCGACTGGAATGGCCGCCCGCGGGGAACCGGCGGCCCCGGTTCTATACGGGCTTCTACATGGGCAACCCCGACGCGCTGCGTGGGCGGCTTGGGCGACTCGAGGCACACCGGGGTTTTGAAGCCACGCGTGCGCGCATCCTGGCCGCGGCCTCCGGGGAGACATCCCTCCCGGTCGAACCACAGGGAATTTTTGATGCCGCCTGCGTGATTGGCTTCGCCACCCAGGACACGGAGATCCTTGCCGTGGCCAAACGGACACTCCTCAATCTGTGCGCACGCGAAACCTGGAGCGGGCGTCCCGACCCCCTGCTGATGGGAGGCGACAATGACCGCGGGGTCGGCATCAATTTGTACCACGCGGGCGTGGGCTGGGAATTCCTCAGGGATTCCCTCACGGAGGAGGAACGCCGGAGCGTCCTGGACAAGGCTGCGGAATATCTCTCGAAGATACTGGATTTTACGATTCTTCAGAGGGGCTATATGGGTTGTCCGACGGCGGACCCCCATTCGCTGGGCACATGGCAGGGAGTGGGCGTGGCCTGCATGGCCTTTTATGAGGAGCTGCCCATTGCCCGGAAGGCGCTGCCCTTTTTCCACGCGCTGATGATTGACAGCCTGGCGTTGTTTCCGGCCAGCGGGAAGGCTGCGTGGGCCACCATGTTCCCCTCGTGGATGGTCCGCTATCTGGCCGCCGCGCTCGAATTTGGGGGACGCATCCCCGAGGTGGACGCCAGCCCGTTTCTGGACCGCCTCGCGCAGGCCCTCCTCGCGTGTTTCCGGACGCCCAATGCCCAGGAAATGCAGCGTGGCCTGCGCACGGTCGAGCACCGCATGTTGGTCGCATTTCTGGCGGCGTTCCATCCCACCGAAGGCGTCGAATCCATTTATGAAGCCTTTGTCGCCGAAGAATTGCGTCTGGCGGGCGATGTCCACTGGGGGATGTTCGATCTGGTTTACGGGCCGCCCGTCCAGCGCGCCGCGCCCGCCGCCTTCCCGGAGGAGCCCCTGGTTCTGCGCGACATCGGCAGCGTGATTGCCACCCTTGGCCCCCGGCGCGTGGGCATCGAAATCCATGGCGGCAATCCGGCGGGAGCCCGGAATGCCTTCCTCCTCAAGCCGCACAACCGCGAATATCCGCGCGCCATTGGTGAATTTCTCCTGCGGGTCGGCGACGATCCCGTGCTCATCGAAATACAGGGAAGCTACGGGATTTTTTCCGCCCAGCGCAATGCGCTCTGTTTTGAGGGCGGCGGCATCGCGGGCGAAGGGCAATACCTCTCCGGAGACATCCCTCCGGAAAAAAATGCCTCGATCCGCAGGTTCCTTCGCAACGAACGCTTCCTCCATGTGGACATCCATTTTGCCCCCGCCCTTCAGGAGCGGCTCGGAATCCTCCGCGCCCAGCGCGCCTATGTCCTGGATCGCAAAACCGGCCTCATCCTCATCCGGGACTCATGGCAGGCGAGGAATCCCCTGAAAGTCGCCTCCCACCTGACCTGCGCGGGCCGCGTCACGCCGGAAGGCCCGGATGGCCATCGGCTGACGGGTGGTCAGGCCAATCGAATCATTGGAAAAAAATATGGCGACATGGGGCTCTCGGATGAGGAGCGCGGCGAAATCCATGTCCGCGTTCTGGATGCCTCCGCGCCCTGGTCGGTCCGCATCGTCGAGCCGAAATGGATTCCCGGCTACATCTACAAATTGAACGACAATGGCAAACCGGACGGTGGGCTGGAAGGAGCCTGTTATCCCAAATTGCAGCGCTGGCAATTGGAATTCGCGGAGCGCGTCCAGGAGGGCGGGATCCTCCTGGCGCTGGGGCCGGATGGCCCTCCCGCCGTGTCATATCAAAGAGGCGTCACCCTCCTGCCGGATGGCTCGGCCTGCCTGCAGGGTCCCGATATCGTCGGCGATGGCTGGAAATGCGCGGCGGAGGCCGCCATCCATGATCATGCGGCCCGTCAAATCCTGGTCCTTGGGGCGACCCGGTGGGAATGCGGCGACCGCAAAATGGATTTTTGCGTTCCCGTGGATATCCGCTGGGATTTGGCCCTCCAGTCCGGGACCCTCCATTCGCCGACTCCCGCGCCCGTCACCGGAATGTCCGCTTTCAAAATGGGGCCTCCAAAAACGACGGCATCCTTCCAAAAGTCCTTATTTGACTTGGAAATTGCCTTCCATTGAGAGAGGGTGCCAGGCATGGCCATGAACTTCCTTCAGACCATTCCTGTCGGCATTTGTCCGGTAAAATCCGGTGGCATTTAGGAAGTCTTTGCGCGGATGGGCATGAAAGGATCCTCGTCAAAAGGTCGAGCAATCGCAAAAAAGGCGACTCCCATTTTTGTGCGCGGGATTCCCGGAGCGGGCGCGGAGGCGCGGCGCGAGACACCACATGATGTCACCGATTTTAATGGGGACGAATTTATTTGTGACCGCCATTACGAAGGATGGCGTCCCCAGGGGAGCGGCGATTGGCAACTGATTTATACCAAGGCCGGCTGCGGACGGATTACGGGGCCACGTGGGACGGCCGACGTGCAGGCGGGAGATGTCATCCTCTGGACGCCGGACGATCCGCAGGATTATCGCACCGCGCCTCACGCCGCAAAATGGCACAATTTATGGTGCGACTTCATCCCAAGACCCCACCTGCTCCTCTGGCTCCAGTGGCCCCAAACGGAAGTCGGTCTCAAAATTATCACCCTCAAGGCCGGGGAAGTCCGGCGTCAATTCGAATCCGCTCTCATGGAGGCCATCGCCGCGCGGCGACGGCATTTCCCCGGATCCCTGGATTTTGCCTTCAATGCGCTCGAGCGCGCCCTGCTCTGGGCGGGAGTGGCTGTCTCCGGTGACAAGTGGCTCGCAGCCGACGAACGCATCCGCAAGGCCATTGATTTTATGGTGATCCGTTTGTACGAGCCCTTCTCGCTGCCAAAACTCGCCCGGCACAGCGGCCTGTCCATCTCGCGCTTCTCGTTCCTTTTCAAGCAGCAGACCGGCCTCTCCCCCCAGCAATTCCTCGAATGGCACCGCCTCAAACAAGCCCGCCAACTCCTGCGGCTCACCCGGATGACCGTCTCGGAAATTGCGGCGCAGGTGGGCTTCAATGACGCCTTCTACTTCTCAAGCCGGTTTCACCGCTTTTTTGGCGAAAGCCCCTCGGAATTCCGAAGCCAGACCTCGAAAAAATAGCTCAGGAATCGCCGGAGGTCCGCAGGACGACTCGGATGTTGTTGAGGGTGATCGAAGTGGCGGCTTCAAGGCCGCCATATCCGAAATTGACCGAGTCAAAAGAGAAGAGATCCGCCCCGGTGTCCAGGGTCGTGATTTCGACGCCATTGAGCGAGAAGGCGATTTCGTTCTCCGTCTCGCTCACCCGGGTGATCCTGAGCGACCCCTCGCAGATTCCTCCCTCGGGAAGATCGAGCGCCGCTCCAGTGGACGCCCCCACAAAGGATTCATTGGACAGAGTCTCACTATGGTACAGGGAATGGAGCGTCTCGCTCGGTTGCCTGCGATAAATGGCCGTGGCATGTTGGGAATCCTCCGTTCCTGGATTGGCGTCCACGATGTAACCGCCAAAGGGCCGACTGGTGGCACCGTCGTCGTAAACGTAATACGGGGACACAAGCTGACTGCCATGCGCATTCATGAGCCCGACGAGAAAGCCGCTCCGCTTGGACTGGGGGTTTTTGACGGCGACATCGAATGTGACCGTGAGGGAATCACCGACATTGAGGTGGATGGTCTCGGCGCGCGAGTCCGTAAAATAGGCCATCACTTTGAAGACCCCACTCTCCGCGACATCGCGCAGGGTCATGCCGCGCTGCTCCCCCGCAGCGGAAAACACAAGGTTTGCCTTCAACGAGACAGGTTCGGCCTGGTAGCTGAGAAACCATTCGGCGGAGTGAGGGAGATCCTGCGCGGATTGGACCTCCAGGTCGGCGCTGTCGCCACCGGAGAGATAGGCGGCGTCAAAGGTATCATTCAGAAGAATCTTCTCAGCGGCGCGCGCGCAGGGAATGGACGCCAGCATCATCAAGGAAAGCAAGAGGGATGGTTTCATGGATTGTCGGGTTTGCTATGGGTTTTAAAAATCTGCCCAGAAATCGAAAAATCGGGAGTCCCGATAATTGTGATCGCGCTGGGCTTCCTCGAGGATCCATTCGCCGGATTTCCATTCGACATGTCCATCCGCCATGGCGCAATTCATGCCACCGTTGTGGCGGATGAACCAGGAAATATCCACACCGAAGCCGATGGAAACCAGCCGCGCCGAGTATCCCCACTCATTCGTGTGGGCACCGCCACCCCCATCGGCGACGAGACACAACTCGGAAGGATGCCCGATTCTCCCGAGCTTTCGATTCTGAACGCCGCGCGGCTCCGGCCACGGCGGATTGCCGTACTCGGTACCAGGAAAGGCGGAACCATTGAGCGCAAAGCTGTGGACCAGTTTGGGCGGATGATAGAGCGAGCAGGGCGTGGTGTCTGCAGGGCAACGAATGACCGAATGACGGGCATTGTCCCAGAAGGTCTCCGGATCCTCGCCAAGATAGCGCGTGCCAATCACGTATTGCCAGTGGGTCTCCCCAGGGTTGCCCGCATCAGAAAAAAAGGGCGGAAATGTCCCTCCATTGTCAGCGGCGTACGCAAGAAGCGCCTGGGACACCTGGCGCAAATTCGAGACGCAGGCCGCGCTAAGAGCCGACGCGCGCGCGCGCTGCGCAAAGGGAACCAAGAGCGCGACGAGCAGAATAATCAGCGCAAATACAGCGAGCGTCTCGACAAGCGTGAGCCCTCCCCGCGCCCCGGAGCGCAGGAGGAAATTCTTTGTGCGCATAAGCCAAGGGACTATCGGGAGATTCCCCCTCATGGCAAGGCGGAATCCGGAAAATGCGGCAAATATCCGCATAGTAAGAGAATCTTCAATGAGTATAGGAAAATGTCTTATTCACCAAGAATCGGCTTGCTGCTAACTTGCAGAACGCAACACATTCCACATCCCATGAAAACAAAAACAATGGCAATATGGCTGACCCTCCTGGCATTGTCACCCGCCGCATGGGCCGCGCCCCTCACGCTCCTCCACGACCAATTCGCCGCCACGTACCTGAGTGGAGGCGATGACCCCGATCTGGAAGTCTATTCCGCGAACCATCTCCCCGAATCCACGGCGTGGTACATGAGCTATCCCATGGCTCGGACGTCCGCGACGTCCACCGTGGTCTTTTCGCCGAATACCGGAATGACACTGCGGGATACTGGTGGGGGCACCACGAATGTCATGGGCTATTTTACAAACGACCGCACGGAATTTGTGAATCTCGCGGTGGGGGAATCCATCGAATTGACTTTCACATTCAGCGCCAAGAATCCGGTGAATTTGTCTAGTGGATTTGCAATGGGTTTTTTGAACTCGAATGGCACTCAGGTCGCGGATGGATTTTATTCGCTACCAGCAGTGACAGCAAAATCTTTTGAGGGGTATGTCATTTTTTCCAATTTCGTTAATGTGGGCAATTGGAATACAACCCTGAATCGCCGCCATGCGGACGAAAATGATTCCCTATACGCGACAAATGCGATGGATCAGAACTTTACCGGCGATTTCCATAATGATGGTTTGGCTTTATCGTCGGACACGATTTATGCCGCTTCCCTGACGATTACCAGGACGGATGTCAGCGAGAACCGGATCCAATTTTCCCTGAACGGCGTGACACTGGACGCCATAGACAATGCGCCATACACGACGTTTGACTCGATCAATTTCAATTTTCAGACGCAGGCGTCCGATGGCATTACGATCAACGACATTAAAGTTGTCTATTCGCAGATCCCGGAGCCGGGGACTGCTGGCTTGGGATTGGCCGCGGTGATTCTGGGATGGATGTCCCGCCGTCGGCGCGCCCTCGAGATTTGACTCCTGCCCGTTGGGAAACTCTCCCTGCGGCGCATTTTTTCGCAGGAGGATATTGCAGTCTTTGAGGACATGAGCGCATTCCGGAACGGGATTTTTTTTGAGAGACTGCGGGCATGAAGGATCTGACAGGGGTTCCGGACTGGGCGCGTCCCGGCGCAATTCGTTATTTGCGTGTGGATGGCGGGCCCTGCGCGGCGCGGAAGGCGCGCCTCTCCGGGTGGCCCTTCACGGACGCCCAGCAGGTCACGCTGACCGAGTTGTACACCACGCATCGGGAGCGTGTTTTCGAGTTGCTCGAGCAGGCGCGCGTCAATTGGATTTGGCTCACTTGGTCGGTGGGATTCAGTTGGGAGACCGAGGCGGAGCAGCGCTGGCAGTGCGCGCAGATGCTGGCCGAGTGCAGGAGGCGCGGCATCCACACCACCGCCTACATGAGCGGGAACAACATGTTTTGGCACGACATGTTCCTGCAGGATCCGGGGTGCGTGGATTGGCTGCGGCGCGACGCGGTCGGGCGGCCCGTCACCTATTTTGGCCAGGCCGAGCGACTCCTCGCCCAAATGGATCATCCGGGATGGATCGCCCTGCAAAAGCGGCGGCTGGCCGCAGCGCTCGAGGCGGGTGCCGAGTCCTTCTTTTACGACAATTTTGATCCCTGGCGCTCCGGCGAGGAGGCGGTCGTGACCCTCTCGCATGAGCTGCGCCGGTTTGCCCGCGAGGAAATGGGCTCGAAGGCCCTCTTCTGCTTCAATTTTATGCCGCACCGTTTTCCTCCCTACATCCGGCGCGCCGACTTGCTGGATTGGACATTCTGCGAGGGGCACACTCCTCCCGGTGTGTTTGATGGGGAGTGGGTGAGCGTCAATCCCGTCCACCCCGCAAAATACACGGCGGCCATTTTTGGGGGGCGCCCGGTCGTTTACGAAACGTGCAATATCCACGGACTGGACCGGATGCAGACCAATCAGCGGACAATTTCCCCGAGGGCGGCCACCCTGATGATTGCGGAGGCGGCGGCCTTTGGGTCATCACAATCCTTTTACGTCGAGGGCGGATTCATTCACCGCCTGGTCCATGGGAACCCTGAAGACCTGGAAGTCTGGGAGGCCATGGGGCGCGCCTATGCGGTGGTCGGGGAGATTGCGCCCAGGGCCGACCACCCCCGGCAAATTGCCCGGCTGCTGGTCATTTGCGACGCTGCGCCGGATTCCGACCCGAGCGCGGCCATCGAGGCGGGGCACGGGCTTTTTGATTTTGGCTGGCACAAGCAAACGACGGCGCCCCTCCTGCAGCGCAACATCCCCTTCGATTTTTGCGACATTCGCAGCGTGGACGCCGCCCGCCTGGACAGCTATGACGATGTCCTGCTCGTGGGTGTTTCGCGTCCGCCCCAGGAGGCGGTCGAGGCGCTCCGCGCATTCGCAAAAGACAAGCGGGTTCATGTCATGGAGAGCGCCATGGAATCCTTTGCGAAGCCATGGAGCGGCTCGGAGGAGGAAATTGCCGCGCTGGAGCGGAGCGCCCCTTATCAGCTCGATATTTCCGGGGGAGCCCCCCACGTCCTGGGAAATGTCCTGGCCAGCCCGGAGACCCTGCTCCTGCACGTTGTCAATTACGCGGACGCCCCCGCCACCGACATCCGCCTGTCCCTGAAATTTGCGGATCGCCGTCTTCCGGAGACAGCTTCGGCCCGCTGGAGGAGCCCCGAAACCGCCGGGTCCGCGCAAATCGCATTGTCTCCAGAGGGCCTGCAATGCCGGATCCCCCGGCTGGAGGTCTGGGGCGTCATCGAAGTGAGCCTCAAGCCCGCGACAAATTCCTGAATCCGCCATGATGAAATTGAGCGTCACCTACCTCTACACAATTTTCCGCTACGGATACCCGCCAGCCATGGAGGATGATTTTCGCGCCCTCGCGGAAATCGAGAAAATGGGTTTCCAATTTTTGGAAATGGAGGCGCTGGGGGGCGCGCACGCGCAGCGTGTCTGGGACAATCGCGAGGAATTGCGGCGGCGTCTTGATGGACATGGCATCCATGTGCACAATTTTTGCGCCGTGGATCCGGACCTTGTGAGCCTGGACGCCGCAAGACGGCGGGCCGCCATCGAAAAATTTCGGCGGACCGCCGAGCTGGGCGCTTTTCTGGGCGCGGAGACCCTGCATTTGGCCAGTTACGCGCCTCCGGTCATTTACCCGGATAAATCCCCCTATGCCATCGGAGACGATTACACCTTCGAGAATGCGTTTGCGCTGCGGATTCCCGAGGGATTCTGCTGGGGACGCGTCTGGGAGACGCTCGTCGAATCCTGCCAGGAATTGTCGGAAATCGCGGCGGGATTTGGGCGAACGGTCATTATGGAGCCCCGCGTGGGAGAGGTCATTTGCTCGGTGGATTCCATGATTCGGCTCATTGCCGATGTCGGACGCCCGAATTTCAAGGGCAATTTTGACACGGGCCATTTTTCGGCGCAGCGGGAGAATGTGTCGCTGGCGCTCATGAAACTCGAGGGGCAATTCGCCAATATCCACGTCTCAGACAACACTCCCCGCGACGCCGACCACCTGCCCATCGGAGAAGGGGATATTGATTGGCTGGAATTTTTTCGGATCCTTGGTCGTCAGGGCTATGACGGCTACCTGGGCCTGGATTTTGGGCGCAAGGAGACATTTGCCGCCGACCTCATGGCTTCGCGCGACAAGTTGCGACAATTCGCCACCCAGGCCGGAGCCGCGCTCCACTGGTAGAATCAAGCGATGAGGCCATCGCCAACATCAAAAATTCTTTCGGCTCTCCTCGCGCGCCTTGCCTTGGTCGTCGCGCTTGCTTGTTGCGCCGCGCCCCTGGGCGCGGCCTGGAGTTTGGACATTTTGGAGGCGATGCCGAAGGCATCCGAGCTGCGAAGCCGGGGGTTGAGCGCAGCGACACCCCCGGTTTTCGTAAGAGAAGAGGGATCGATCCCGAAGGGATCGCAGAGCCATGCATCTGTGATCCCTTCGGGATCAGGTTTTTTTGTTTTGCGTCTTTATCCGGGGGTGTCGCTGCGCTCAACCCCCGGCTGCTTATGCTTTGATGGCTTCGCCATGCTCGCGCCTCCGGCGCAGAATCTTTCCGCTCTCCGCATTCCGGTTTCCGATTTCCTCCCGCCCCCGGCTGCAGGGCTTACAATGCCTCCGGCGCGCTTAAAAGCTCAAATGTCCAAACCCCAGGCCGCGCCCCTGGGCGCGGAGGAACCCCTCCGGGTGGAGACGGTGGATATTGAGCGCTCGGGGGAATTGGATGCGTCCAATCCGTATCAGTGGACGGTGGTCATTGACGGAACCAGCGACGAGGGCATGTTCCGCGATCCGGGAGGATTCTTTTTCCCATGGCGTCAGGACTTCTGGAACAGCATTTCCCTTTCCATGGAAAACACCGGAAACGAAACCATCCGCTCGCCGTGGATCACCACCGCCAACGCGCCGAATTTTTTCTCCATGAGGACGCTCTTTGCGAGCGTCATTCCGCCGGATGCCACAGAGGAAGAAAAGGCTCTGGCTCTTTTTGATGTCGTGCTCTCCCATGTGTTCCATGAGGTCGAGGGAACGGGCGACAACCAGGATCCGATCAGGCTCCTGAATTGTTATGGCCAGGGAATTTGCGGAGACAGCGCCATCGCCCTCACGGCTCTGTGGGAGGCGGCTGGGCTCAAAACCCGCGCGGGCCGTCCTCTGGGTCACAGTACCACGGAGGTGGAAATCGCCGGACGCTACCGCTATCTGGATGGCGACCTGAGCGCATGGGTCCTGCTGGCGGATAATCACACTCTCGCCGGCGAGGAGGATCTTGCGCGCGATCCGTGGCTCATGAAGCGCGCGCACACCTACGGGCTCAAACTCTGGAATTGGGATCCCGAGCGCGACGAGCTGGCCGCGGCTCTTTTCTGGTACCAAGGTGATCGTCGGAGGAGGCATCCCGCGTCCGCGCGTCACACCATGGCCATGAATCTTCGCCCCGGAGAAAAAATCACCTGGCTGTGGGAGGAACAATTTTCTCCGTTGCCGGATTTTTCTCCACGCAGCGGCCCCTCGCGCGACATTGCGGGGAAGTGGTTTCATGGCCGGTGGGACTCGCCGCAGCCGCCGGGCGATGGGACCGAGCGAGTCATTCCCTTCCAATTGCCCTACCCGATCATCGGCCTGCGCGCCGAAGGTCTCGAAGAGGGCAGCGTCATTTCCGTGTCCGCCAACGGAAAGGATCCCCGGCCCGTGACGGCTGTCTCGCTGCGCGCGGGTCTCCGGGAGCGGGCCTTTCTGGAGGCGCTGGGACGCCCGGATTCCGAGCCGCCTCCGTACGCGCTGAATTTCAAGGTGGCCGGCCAGAAATCCGCCTTCCGGATCATCCTGGATTTTCAGGTGGCACCGCTCTCCCTGCCAGCCGTTCATCTCGGCGGCAATATTTTCCAATACACGGACCGTTCCGACAAGCGCAGCGTCCGGATCGAATACCAATGGCGGGAAAATTTTGACAATCGTCCGCCGGAGGTGCCGACGCCCGAGTGGCCCGCGCCGGGGGAGGCCATCCCTGAGAATCAGATCACCTTTCGCTGGACGGCGCCCCAGGATCCCGACGGGGAAGCCATCGCCGACTATCAATTCCAACTGAGTGAGAGCCTGTCCCCCTTCCGTCCGCTTTCCACAAATTTTGACGCCCTGCTTTCCTACACCCCCCACCGGGGAACGACCCAATTTTCCGCGCCCTGGCCCGGCCTGCTCAATGGGGGCCAGACGTATTATTGGCGGGTGCGCGCCCGGGACGCGAGGGGGTGTTGGGGCCCCTGGGGTGGTCCCTGGCCTTTCCAGGTGGCGGTTCCCGCGACGCCCGCCTCCGTCCGCGCCGAGCCGGAGCAGCGCGCCCTGCTTCTCAAATGGGATGGTCACTCGCCGAAATACCGGCTCTTCGGCAGTTTTCATCGGGGCTTCACACCCCATGCCGTACCGCACAAAATTCTCGCGGAACTCGGTGGCGACCGGCGCGAGACGCTCGACGAACCGGGGAACCTTCTCGCGGAAACGGACTCGCCGGAACTTCGGATTCCCTGGAACGATGCCGCCCGCCTGCGCCCATTCTATCGCATCCAGGCCCTCGATGCCCAGGGAACCCCCGGCCCGTGGTCGGCCCAAATCGAAGTACCCGGACCCATTCTTTTGACCCCAAACCCGCTGACGCTCGAGCCGGGCCAGACGACGATCCCCCTCGAATTCCTCGGATCGAAGGGTCATTTGGTCAATCTCAGCAATGATTATCATCGCCGGATCGCGCTTCCCGACACATGGCGGATCACGCGCGTCAGATCGTCCGAGCCCTCCGAACCGCCACTGGTCGTCCGTGCCAGCGGACAGACTCTGAATCTCGATCATTTGCTGGCGGCGGGAGAACGCAAAATCCTCCACCTCTCGGTACGGGGTACGGGATATTTCAACCGGGGGAAATCTGGAGAGATCAGCCTGACCCTGATGGGCGGCGGACCGGGGAAAGCGGCAACCTCAGCGGATCCATCCGAGGATTCCGCCCTTCCCGATTCCTCCGGGAAGGACGCGCTCTTTTTTCGGGATGCCCCACCGGAGGACCAGTCGCCATGGGAGATCCGTCTGGACAATGCCGCAGCTGCCTTCCCCATCGAGGAAGGCACCCGCTTTTTTGCGGTCCAGGCGGTAAATCCGGACCAGCCGTGGAGCGCGACTCTCGAAGCGCCCCTGCCCGCTGAAGCGGCAACGGGTGATATTGTGGAGTGGAGCGCGCTGCTGTTGTTGGACACATCCTCCTGGCAGGCCGGATATGAGCTGACCCTGAACGAAAAATCCGGACGCTCAATCACCCTGGATCTGCGCCCGTGGATGCCTGCCCGGCTCCGGGACAGCCGGGGGACAACGACCACTGGCAAGGAACCCTTTGCGTGCTCCTACGGCGAGCCCATTCTCCTGCGCTGGATCATTCGGCGGGCTGATGGCGGCTCGGTCATTCAAATCGACGATAACACGCTCCTCGAAAGCCCGGGGGGCGCGGCTCTCGACACCGCCGGAGGAACCTGCCGCGTCCAATTGCTGTCCCGGGAGCCCACAACAGGCTCGCTGGGAATCGGAAATATGCACATCGGATCGCGACCCAATCCCTAAACACACACACCATGATACCCACAAACAACAACCGCCCCATCGAAAAGATCCCTGCCAGCGCCCCGCTGCGGACCGTCCCTCGATTTTCCATCTTTTTTTTCGTCCTTCTGTCCATGCTGGTGGCATGGGTCACCGGTCAGGCCGACGTCTATCCCGACGCCCCGACCATCCATGCCTTTCAGGCGCGCAAGGTCATTGTCAAGCCGGGGGAGCAAGTGGAATTTGACCTGGAATTCACGACACAGGCCGGTCACGAGGTCAAGGGCCAGGATCCCCTGCGCGCGCAGGTCTGGATCGAAAGAGAAGTGGACCCGCCATTCCTGGCGGTCGAAAAGGCATTGGATGCCAAGCCGCGCGCGCGGCAAAAGGCAACGATCGAATGGACCGCCGGTGAGGGCGTCTTCGGTCATTTGGCCCGCCTGAAACTTGTGGACGCCGAAGGAAGGATCCTGGCGGAGACGGAAACCCTCTTTGACGTCGCCGACAATTGGATTGATGTCATGCGGCTGGCCACGCTCGGTGCCAATCACTGCGCGACGTCGAATTTTCCAGACGAGCGCATCGGGGAATGGATCACGCGCATGCGCGCGGCGCATTGCAACGCATTCGAGGTGTACACATTTTCACCCGCTCCCTACGAACTCGCGCCCGCCGTGGAGACCTGGCCGTACCAATACGCAAAGCCCGGCACCCCGCCCATCTCCAAGGAACGCCTCCAAGCTTGGGGAAAATCCCTCCACGCGCAAGGTCTCAAATTCATCGCCTACAATGAAACCTCGGCCGCCCTCGGCCCCCAGGACTGGCACGTCTATCTGAAGGAAGTTTCGCTCGATAAACCTTTTGCGCATTATTTTGAGGACGAAGGAATGTTCACTCCCAACGCGCTGAAGATCGCGCCCAAATTTGCCACCCAACTGGAACAATCCGTCCGCATGTTTGGCTGGGATGGGATCCTCATGGACAGCGCAATTGCCTGCTTCATCAATACCAGCCGTGGGTTTGATGCCGAAAAGAAGCGCCTGACCCAGCTTACGCCTGGTCAGGTCGGATTCGAACATCTGCGCGAGGCCCGGGAATTGGCCCGCAAGGCCAACCCCGAATTTCGGTTCTTCGTGCAAAATGCGACCTCGGTCAGCCATGTCGGAGTCAAGGAGCCGACGGACGCCGTGTATCCGTGGATCGTCAAAAATGCCCGGCGGCTGGATATTCCCAAACTCTCCGAAGTCGCCGATCTCTACACTGCGGAAATTGACGCCCAGCACGAGCCGCGCGACGGGCGTTATCCCCTGACCTACGAGCAAATGTCCGTGAGCCTAAACAGCCTGGTGGAAGCGCTTGGCCGACCCCTGATGGCGTGGGCATTCCTGTTGCCGCCCGAGCCCAAGGAGTACTCGGTGGCCTATGTTCGCCCCTACATGGCGACCTACCTCGCCTCACGGGCGCACATCAATGACCACTTCGCATTCTTTGGCGGAGCCATCAGTGACAATGCCAATTCTCCGGCAGCCCGACAATTTTTGAAATACCAGCGCTTCCTCGCGAGGTTTTCCCGCTATCTGCAGGATCCGGAATTGAAGTGGATGCTCGACGCCTCCGAACGGCTCCAGCTCGACGCCCCCCGACCCCTCTTCTGGAAGCGCACGGTATATCACAAGCCCCTG
>WBZO01004274.1_pt1 | contig 15572 bp, 7 predicted proteins | sample 5204261 | NCBI WGS metagenome assembly WBZO01 (sample SAMN12412400, study PRJNA552823) | activated sludge metagenome | isolation source: activated sludge from anammox sidestream of wastewater treatment plant... | place: USA: North Carolina | collected 2017-09 | reverse complement strand
ATCATTTTCTGCTTTCAGGACTTCCGGCTTTGGCCCTACATCATTTACATAAAGAGCATCATATCTTTGATTTCTGTAAGAAGAGAAGAAATAAAATCCCCTCGCACCCTGGAACCAGTTTGCGCTTACATATTCAAAATCGGTGTTTAACCTATCGTCAACAATATTAGTTGCAGGAGGTGGATACGGGAAATGGGACTATCATCCCCTCCCAATGTGCCGGTTGGTGACAGTGTGCAGCCCTAACAGCAAACAGGCAAACTGAGAAAATTCTGTCTGCCTGTACTACTTTTTATACTTTAAAAATATTTAGTTCACCTTCTTCAAAACAAGTAAATAAGGTCCGCTCCAGTTTCCGATATCTACCCCATAAAGCAGACTCAATGTCACTGTCTGATCACAAGGAGATACATAACTAGAACTTGCCGCTCCTGTAGTTCCCATAAATGCCCCTGTATAAGTTCCTACTGCCCAGCCCCATGCAGACCCTACGCTTACCCTTGGTAAAGATACGAGGTTGGTATTCGGATTAACAGTTAATACTATCGGAACAGGTGATACAGCATGTACATTAATGAATGAGAAATGTGTGGCATCAATCTTTGTTAATGTTACAATATCGCCTGGAGAATAATCTGCCCAATCATCTTGCATTACTTCAAAATCCCCCTGGTATAGATCCGGATCGTATCCGCAAATAACTGAGAACCTGACAAACTCACTGAACCCGGGCATATTGTTTGGTCCACCCGGGCCTATTCCCCTGATTGTACCATCTGCAGGGAAAGCTTCATACTTTTTCCCTTTATAATAAATATCCACAGAAAAATCATAATTATCATTCAGCGCTATAGCCCCGAACAAAGTAGTCAGATCAGCAGAAGTGACTGTAAAACTGGCCGGGAAAGAGCTAACATCAGCTTTAAACACCTTTACTGTTTTTCCTGAAGAATTTGATTTCCTTACCACCACATCAACCTTATCCGGAGAGATTGAGTTAGGGAAATACTTGGTTACAGAAAATTTTCCATTGAAAGATGCCAAATTAAGAATGCTGATAGCCTGACTACCTGTCGCATCCGGATTCGTTGATATTGCCGGCACATCCTCAAGTTTTGATAGTATTTCCTCCTTGATAGGGCCATCATCCTTTTTGCACCCCGCAAAACTAAAAGCGACAGTAAGTAAGGCAAGAATTAATTTATTCACTGCGCTGTATTTTATTGTATTCATCGTAATCACTTTTTAAATTTAAAGTTGAATTATGGTTGCCAAAATACTTTAAAGGTCGAAACTACTTTCTGAGCCGGAGCGTTAGTATTCTGCTCAATCTCTGCCTGGCTATAAGGTAATGACCAGGGATACTCTGTTCCATTAGATACCGGCTCAATGTAAGGGCTGGTCGCACTAGGTCCTGCGGGACCGGGTACAACAATAGAGGTAGTAGTACCACCGTTGGCAGGCGCCGGGTTGAATAAAATAGGATATTTCGTTCTCCGGTAATCAGTATAATTATCAACCGAATTGCCAAGCCTGGATAACCATTTTTCAGTCATAATCAGTTCCAGTTTTTTGTCGGGCGAAGCAGCATCAAATTCTGAAAGAACTGAAGTTTTATAAGTAGTAGTGGCAGGAAGCGTGGTTATGTTCGGAACCGATTGTGAAGGTTTAATAAAATTCCTGATCACGTATTCAACCTGGTTGAATGACTCATCCAATGCTTTACTGAACACTGCTCTTTCATCACCAGTTGCCAATCCTGCATGAATTAACTCAGCTTCAAGATATAAACGGTCAGCATAAGTTAAAGCTCTTTGAGGAGCAGCACCGGTTCCTGCCGTTGCAGCTCCGATTTCATTAATCGTTTTAGCGCTTCCGTCATCATAACGTCCTCCTATTGGGTAAATGCCTAATAGTGTGTATGAATTACTGTTGGACCCCCCCACACAAGGGCTGTTGGAGCCGAATGTCAATGTCATAAAAGCCCCGTCCCTGTAATCAGCACAGTTTTCAGTTGCCCTTGTAGCTGAAAGCTGGTTATAAAAGTAAAACGGAATCCTGGGATCTTCATTAGCCTCTAAAATATTCGGGTTATATCCTTTCATGATCTCGTACATCCATGGGCTGGGAACCTGTCCTCCTCTTTGTGCAGCATTATAATCACCATAACCGGGGTAACGGTCATCTGTTGCTCCGTTAGGCCCAAACGGGAACATAAAACTTTCTGCCTGTGAGTTTATTAAACCAGCAGGATTGGAAAGTAAAGCCTGAACCTGGGTTCCAACATTCCTTACCAGGCGTACCTGTGTGTATAGTTTAAGTTTGAGGGTGTTGGCTGCTTTTTTCCACAGAGTGGCATTCCCTTTATAAACAATATCATCGTTACCTGGAATCACCTGGCCTGCTGTATTATTCAGATCGCTGATACCCTGATCCAAAAGAGAAAAACAGGCATCATAAATATCCGATCCGTCATCAAATTTCGGCTGCTTTATTCCCGCTTTGAACTGATTGAATTCAGTGTAAGGAAGATTGCCCCATATATCCACCATCATACTAAACAAATAGGCCTTCAGCACTTTTCCTATACCGGAATAAACAGATTTCCCTTCGCTGGAAGCCTGATCTATCATCACATCTAGGTTTGTAGCCGTAGTGTACATGCTGCTCCAGGTACCATCCATATCCGGCCCTAACAAACCATAACGGTTAAGTCCGCCGTACTGCATCAACTGGTGAGTATATACTCCCAATCCGGTACCCAAAGTCGTACCGATAGCAAATGTGGCACCGATCCTTTGCTCAACTGCTGTCATAAGTGTGGAAATAGGCACTGATGTCGGATCATTCAGATTCTGATTCACATCCAGATATTTCTTACATCCCGGAACAATGGTCACCAGTGAAGCCGCTATTGCAAAAGAGCCTAAATATATATTTATTCGTCTCATGTTGATAAAATTAGATTTGAATTAAAATGAAACATTAATGTTAATCCCATATCTCTTGGTGCTTGGCGCTGCACTTACGTCCACTCCCTGCACTGAAGATGTACCCGTAGAACCGATCTCCGGGTCAAAATGTATGTATTTAGGAGTGTTGGGCGCCAGGAACCAGATATTTCTTGCACTCAATGAAACATTGATTCCGGAGAGTTTAAGCCTTTTTACAATATTAACAGGCAGGTCATAACCGAGTGTAAGTTCACGAAGCCTGAATACAGTACCATCATAAACATTAAACTCGTCTGATGAGTTGATGGCAAACGAGGTTACGTTTGCGTATCCTGCCTGAAAATAAAGGTCATTGACACTTATCTTAGTCTGGTTAGGAACCGTCTTCCCTCCGATAAGCATTGGGGTGAAATGGTTTTGCCCGTCAGCACCCGGAGTGGCAACTGTATTACCATAAATTCCATTAATTACAATATTTCTTTCTCTGTCTTTGGTATCCATAGTAACACCTCTCCCCAGTAGGTCGGTGATGGATTCTGAATAGAACATACCACCTTTGGTTATATCGAAGAGTGCATTAAGTGTAAAGTTCTTAATTCTGAGAGTATTGGTGATACCCAACTTATATTTCGGATTGGGGTCTCCTAAATATTGCTCATTAGGATCTTCCAAAGCCCAACCTGAGTTCGGGTCTATCAGCAGTTGTCCATCATCAGATCTTGCCGCCCTAAATCCCCTGAGATATCCAAAAGCCATCCCGGGTTCCAGATAGCTTAAACCACCAATGAAAATTCTTTCCAATCCTTCCACAAGTTTTACCGTGGTGTTTTCATTGTGCGTAAAAGCACCCCTGATCGTCCAGTCAACATTCTTATTCATAACCGGCTTCACACTCAAACCTATTTCCCAACCTGTGTTGCGGATCTCACCGATATTAGTGTAGAACCCGGTGTATCCTGTTGTCACAGGAACATCAACCGCATAAATCAGGTTAGTAGTTCTTTTATCATACCAGGTGATTTCAGCATTTATACGATTTTTGAAAAGTTGAAAGTCAGTTCCGGCTTCAATTTCATGAGTAAATTCAGGTGTCAGGTTCGGATCATAAGTGGTTGATCCCCTCAAAGCTCTGGGTTGGCCAAGGAATGTGGTGGTAAGCAAACCAAAAACGTCTTGTCCATTCTGAGGATCAGCATCGTTACCCACTTTTGCGTAACCGATACGGATCTTTCCATAATCCAGCCAATCGGACCTGAGTTTGAAAGCATCTGTCCAAACCAATGATCCGGAAATACCGGGATAGAAGTATTTCGAGTTTTTATACGGCAGAGTAGAGGTGAGGTCTTCCCTGCCTGCAATATTGATAAATGCAAAGTTTTTATACCCGAGCGTGGCATCTCCAAACACACCGACAAGCCTTCTGAAATTTCTGCCATCCCCGGTAAATTGCTGTTTACTGGTATTACGAAGATTATAAATACCGGGAACAGTAAAGTTTGCTCCATACATATATTGACCTCTCGAAGTTCTCTGATCAATACTGTTACCTACTTTGAAATCCAATGTGAAATCCTTGCCTATCTTGGGTGTGAATGAAGCCACCAGCGTGGATTGTAACTCCTGGGTACGGTACACACTTTCTGTAATATTCCCAGCCAGGTTATCAGCGCTGCCGTAAGTACTGATATCAATAATGGCATCACGGAATAAAGAATAATTATTAACGCCAAAATTGTAGCTGAGCGTTGCCCAGTTATTAAATTTATAATTGGCCCTCACTGAAGCTACAATACGATCATCATTTGTTGTGATTACATTATGCTTTGTTGCCCATACCGGGTTGGTGTATTGACCGGTATTAAATCCGATCTGTTTTCCGCTTCTGTCAGTAGATGGCCATCCTGCAATATCCCAGTTACGGGCTTGTACGAAAGTACGTCCAAGCTCTGTGACAAATGACTGTTTAGCTCCAAAGAAGCCACCAACCTGTTTAGAATGAGCGTAAGAGATATTGCCGCCCAAAGTAAGTTTGCCAAGATTTGACTGGCCACCGACGCTGACGTTGTTCTTTATATAGGAGCTGTTGGGGATATAACCTGTTTGATAAATATTTGAGAGTGTAGCATTAAACCTTGTATTCCCTTCTCCACCGTTAAAGTTTACAGAGTTTTCGGCCAGGTGGCCTGTAGTGAACAATTTTGCAACATTATCCGGTACTGCTTTGTAAGCGATCATACCATTCGGGAAGAGTTCCGGATACGCTTTATACATATCAGCCCAGGTTTTGGCAGGTATGGAGTCAATTCCTGAAGAGGACTGACGGATAACATTACCGCCTCCATCATAAATAACACCCCGGCCGAACGGAGCGCCCCATGATCCGTTTGAAGATTGGGTTCTCATTTCAGCGCCTGCTCCATATAGATTCTGGAACTCAGGCATACTGGAAATTCTTTCGAAACTGTAGCCGGATCTGTATGTAACGTTCAGAGGCTTGGCGCCTTTTTTGGCAGAACCTGATTTAGTGGTTATCACCAACACGCCATTGGAAGCACGTGATCCGTAAAGTGATGCTGCTGCGGCACCTTTCAGGATGTCAATTGACTCGATATCGTTAACATCCAAGTTGCTCAAACTGGTACTTACAGCACCCCCTGCTGAAAATTGACTGCCTGCGCCCACAGACACATTACTATAAGGTATGCCGTCAACAACAATAAGCGGCTGAGTGGACAAACCGATAGAGGAAACCCCTCTTATCTGGATGCGGGTTGCGGCACCCGGCATACCTTGTCCAATCCGGATGTCAACACCGGGTACCTTACCTTGAATATCTTTCAAAATATCAGGCTCTGACTTAGAAACAACTGCCGCCGGATCTACTTTTGACACTGCATATCCTACAGCTCTTTCTGCACGTTTAATACCCAAAGCCGTAGTTACAACCACTTCCTGCAGGCTTGTAGCCGACGTGGCCAATGTGATCGTTCCAAGATCAACTTTATCTGCTTTTACAGTAAGCGCAGTAAATCCGGATGAAGTAATTGTGAGACTCGCATTCGGTCCAACCTTGATTATAAAATAACCATTGTCATCAGCGGTTGTTGCATTCCTGGTACCTGTTTCTGTAACGGTAGCAAAAGGAACGGGATCTCCTTTAGCGTCATGTACGGTACCCTTCACATTTCTGGTTTGCGCAAATGTTAATGTAGCAAGTAACATAAGCACTGAAAATAGTGATGAGATTTTTCTCATGAACGTTAGTTTTTAATTATTAAACTTTAAAAAATGATCAACGAAATAATCCCATTTCAAAAAAATGAGACATAATAACAAGACATTTTATTTTCAAAAATGCTGCGCAAAGTAAAGGTTTTTTTAACAAATGTTTGGGTCTTGTAAAAATAATATCAACAAAAGCCTGCCAAGCCAAATAGTATGTTCTAATATTTTTATAATCTACTTGCTACACAATCATTTATAATTGATAAAGCAAGCTTATTGTATGGTTTAAATTACATTTACACGTTTCAAATAAGGATAAAGCTGAATATTAGGCAGGCTCGATAAGTATATTATAATATATCCCTCCAGGCAAATACACTTCACACCATCAATTCCTGCATCAGAAGACTTATTGATGACCATTCACCACTTTGTTTAAAGAACACTTATTATTAATACTTATCGCTCCTAACCAGACTAGGGTTTTTCTCCGGTCAGCCGGAAGTTCACTCAAATTTTTTCCAAAAATACTTTTACCCAATTGCAACTATATATCCTCAAATCGTTTTCGTAATCATAAAAAACATCGATCATTATTTAATGATTGAAGATCATCGTAACTTTCGGACATCGGCAAAACAGATTGTTCTTATTATCATACTATTAGATTTAGCTATCTAAGGTCAGCTTTTTCGCCTGCGACAATTTGGAATTCGCCTATTTTGATTATGTATAAATAAGGCGTTTAGATAACTTAAAGTAGGAGGCGAAGATACGTAAGCCGTAGATTCGCCGTCCTCTCACACCACCGTATGTACTTGCGTGTACGGCGGTTTCCTTAGAGTGATTTACGATGCAAGGATTGATAATTGTCTGCCAGACTGTAATAACCGTTTTCTGCAAACCATAGATTGTTCATCCCTATATTAGCTGCAGGGCTGTTACTTAAACGCCACCAGCCCTTGCCGCTTAATGCGGTTCGCCAACATAAGGTTTCTTCTATTTTGCATTTCCTTAGCCATCTTACAATGCCGATTACCCGTTTGCATTGCTTGAGTCTGTGGCAGCGAAGTCTGTGTTTTATCCAACTGTCTATCCGCTCCATTCGCTTGCGCATGGCTGCATACCGGAAGTATTGTAGCCACCCTTGTAGTTTGATGCGCAATTCTTTTACCATTTGTGCCATGCTGATGCCTCTGTTACGTCGAGTGAGGTGTCTTACTTCCTCTCTTAGTCGCTCTTCACTCTTATAACTTAACATTAGCTTTCCTTCTTTTAATATCCCATGACCCAAAAAGTTTAGTTCGTATCCCTGACTTATCCGGCTTTTCTCCTTGTTTACTTTGAGCAGTAGTTTGCCTTCAATGTACTTCGTGATACTTTCCTTGACTCTCCCGGCCGCCGCTTCGCTGCTGACAAATATCTTTACATCATCGGCATATCTCACATAGCTGTGTCCCCGCTTTTCCAGTTCTTTATCCAGTTCATCCAGTATGATGTTGGATAGTAACGGACTTAACGGCCCTCCCTGTGGTGTGCCTTTGATGCGTTGGCTCATCAGGCCTCCCTGTAACATCCCTGCTTTTAAAAACAAATCTATCAGCTTTAATAACCTTGTATCGCCTATTTGTGTCTTCAACAACCACATCAACCGGTGATGATTTACTTCATCAAAGAACTTTTCAAGGTCAAGGTATATTACATAACTCTTGCCCAGGGCTATGTATTCCCCGGCTTGTTTCAATGCCTGATGAGCATACTTACCCGGACGAAAACCATAGCTGTGTGTTGAAAATATTCTCTCATACTTTTCACTCAACACCTGATGAATAGCTTGTTGTACCAATCTGTCTTTTACTGTAGGAATGCCTAATTGCCGATAGCCTCCTTGTGGCTTGGGGATTTGAACGCCTCGTACAGTCCCGGGTTGATAGTTGCCTGCAATTAGACTGGATTGTAACTGCTGGTAGTTTGCCTTTAGCCATTTGCCCAACTCTTTTACCGGCATATTATCTACTCCATGACTGCCATCATTTGTTCTTACCCTCTTAAAAGCCTTCCAGAGATTTGATGGTTCGGCTATCTTTTCCATCAATCCCTTCGTCAGGTTGCGTTCTTCTTTGCATGCAGAAAGCCATAAAGGGCTTACCATGCCGTCAGCGTTGTAGCGTACGACTACCTGGCCAACTGCATGGCTGAATATACTTTCTCCAACAAGGTGCATCTGCATATTCATTTCTCTGCCCTTAAGAGTTATTTTCCTCTTTGACTTTTACTACTTCTAAAAAAACTTCCCTGCTCTAAAGATTCTGTCCTTCCCTCCACTATGTTTCCATAGCTTCTCCGGTACTATGACTTCTGCTGACTTCTGATGTTCTCTCTTTGCTTTGGCATTCGCTCATACCTCCGCCTCTGAAAAAAAATATCAGATCTCCCATGGTAAGCCCGCCTGCCCGAAGGACAGGCTCATGATTCCTCCGATTTAAGTTGCAGGATTTACTACCTCATGTTTACGTCTAACTTTTGGGCTTCGTTGTCTAATGCCAGCTAACCCGATGAGTAAGCCTTGTATCCTGTTTCTGTTCGTCAACTCAAATCTTTGTCCGCCGCTTCCTTCGGATTCCGCCTCACGACGAACACCCTTGCTTTGGACTAACAGTTCCCGTTAGCTGGTCTGTTCAGGACTTTAACCTTAAAGAATCATGGCATGCATGGCGCACACAAAAAAAGGGCCGGTCATTATACAAGACCGGCCCCGCAATTTTAATTACCTATTAAACAGGTAAACATTTTATCTCCATCCTGCATTGGAAGTACCAATACCATCAGCATTCTTTAAATAACCGAAAGTGTAAAAGGGCTGTGGAACCCTTAAAGTTTGCAAAGTACCGGCAGGCAATGGCATGTGAAGAGGAGTGCCTTTTTGCAAAAGGTTCAGTTTCCTCATCTCGAAGAATTGCAAGCCTACACCGGTTGTGTACATTTCAACAAATCTTTCATGATGTATGGCATCAATAATCTCATCCAGGTCAGCTGCTACAGGTGTCATATTGCCCCTGGTAATTCTGGTGCTTGCATTTATAATAGCTGCAGCGCCTGAAAGGTCGTTTGTATATGCCCTGGCTTCTGCACGCAGCATATCATTTTCTGCTTTCATGACTTCCGGCTTGGGCCCTTCATCATTTACATAAAGAGCATCATATCTTTGACTCCTGTAAGAAGAGAAGAAATAAAATCCCCTTGCTGACTGGAACCAGTTTGCGCTTACATATTCAAAATCGGTGTTTAACCTATCGTCAACAATATTAGTTGCAGGAGGTGGATAGGGAAAACTCGGACTATCATCCCAGTGCTGTGGCTGATCCGGAGCCATCATATGCACAGTGTACATATCAGTAATACCCCAGCCATTAAAGGTGAGATAATCTCCGGCTTCATCATACCAATTGGTATAAGCATCGCCAATCACATTGAAGTCAAATGTAATGCCTGCATCGGCATAGGTCTTAACCTGAGCCCAATTAACAGCGGCCAGTTCAGTCTTATTACGGGGCAGGTAGGCAAGTATCCGGGCTGCCATGGTATTGCACAAAGCTTTAAAGTCATTATTGGACAGATCTGAAGCAGTGCCTAACCAATCGGCCGGGATCGTAAAGCTTGTTGAACAATAGGAGATAGCATCATTAAGATATCCGATAGCTGCTGCTGCTATCTGTTTGTAATCAACTGCGCTTGCCACATCTTCCGGCACAGTTAGGTTTTCATCCACGATAAATGCCCTGTCAAAGATCAATGCAAGGTTTCCATATCCGACACCCTGGGCAAATTTTGCAAACGCCTTTACCTGCGCATCATTGTCCACCTCAACCCCTGATTCCAGAGCTTTCATGATCTGAGAAGCAGTAACAATGGAAGCATACATGGCATCAAATGTTCCTTTGGTAAAGTCAGCATTTCCATAGGCAGGAGTGTTATCCCATGCATGGTCACGTGGTTCCCAGCCCATGTCTCTCATACCGGCATTTCCCCAGGAACAACTGACGTTATCAGATGCAACGGCAAGCATCATTTCAACTCCTCCATAGGCATGCTCGCCACCGTAAATGGTATTAAACAAACCTGCAGCAAGTTTTTGTAAGTCATTCCCATTGGCAAGGACCTTGGCGAAGTCAGGGTTGTTTTGGTTGGGCACATCCAGCAAATCTTTCTTACAACCCGCCAAAACCCCGATCAGAAGTCCTGCAAAGATTGCAATATGTATTCTTTTCATATTCATGTTTTTTGATGTTTTAAAAATTAAAGGACAGTGAAAAGGCAATATTCCTGAAATTCGGGTTTGTACCGATACCATCCAAAGGTTGCCTGATGCTTCCCACTTCAGGGTCGTAGCCGGAATATTTTGTAAATGTCAGCAGGTTTCTGCCTACCACCCTTGCATTAATCCCTTTCACAACACCCTTAAATGCTCTGGCCAATGTTTCATTATTGAAGGTATAGCCAATTGAAAACTCACGGACTTTCATATAAGTTGCATCCTCTACCCAATATTGATTAGGCAGGTTTGCATCATACATTCCGGAAAACCAATAATCATAGGCCTTCTTTTTATCGTCAGGTACATTATACATATCCTGTAGGTAAGACATATTGTTAAAGGCCATACGCTGATTATTTGCATTATAAATATCACCACCCTGTTTCCAATCCAAAAGAAAGTATAATGTAAACCCTTTCCAGTTTATGGTATTGGAAAAACCAACATTGAAATCAGCATTGCCATCTCCGATCTTTCCAAACCACGCATTGCCATCCGCACCCAATTCTTTGACCGGGCGCTCATTGGTTTTTCCTTGTGTTCCTTTTGCAATTACATATCCCTCATTATTGACCTCATAATCAGAAATGGTCTTTCCTGCAGGAAGCTGGCGGCTCATCTGATCCAGCGTGCGTACAAACCGGTAACCATACATGGAACCATAAGTGGCAAAGGATTCAATCCGGAACACATTCACATCACCCGAAAATGCACCCAGATAATAAGGCGGAATTGGAAGATTTCCTACCTTCTGGCGAACTCTTGAAAATACGACATTAGATGACCATGACCAATCTTTATTTCTGACCCAATCGGCTCTTAAAGTTGCTTCCAAAGTATTTGAAGTTATATCACCGGCATTGATCCATTGATGATTATATCCCTGATTCAGAAAAGGTACCAATGGAGCATTTAAGAACTGGTCAGTTGTTCTGGAAAATGAATAAGTTGCTTCAAAACTGAATCTCTTCAAAAAGTTCACATCAAGTCCGATTTCAGTTTCTGCAGTCTTTGAAGGTTTCAGTAATTTATTCCCTTTCTGGCTTGGTGAAGCAATACCGTTTGACAGGCTGTAAACCTCATACTGCCAGGAGAATCCAGGGCGGATACCTGCTGTACCATGAGCAGCCCTGATCTTCAACTCTTCAATACCGGGTATGGTAACATCTTTGGTGATCCTGTACGCTCCGGAAATACGGTAATATGGATTCCATCTTGCATCAGGCCCGAACAAAGAAGATCCGTCATAACGGAACATTCCATCCAACAAATATCTGTCTTTATAATCCAGAGATGCAATCGCAAAATAGTTCTGCGCCCTTTCCTCTGTAATGGAAGATCCTGCCGAGTTGATAGATGCGAAATTATTGAAGGCCTCGATTTCATTAACTACAAATTGTGAAGAAGAAACATTAAAACTTTCATAATGATTGTTCTCATACAGGTAAGAGAGCTTGCCTGCTACATTCAATTCACCAAAACGGTGAGATAAATTCAAAGTTGCCTGAGTATTCTCTGTTTTGTCTTCCCATGAAGACATAGACAAGCTACCGTTTGTATAAGACATACCATTATTAACATTAGCAGGCCCGCCCACTTTCCAGGTATCTTTCGGGGTAATAGAAGAACTGCGGTAATTCTCTATCTCAAAAGTGTGAGTAACATCAAGATTCACATAATTTGAAAACTTTACATTGGCAGTGTAATTAGCCACCCACCTGCGGGACTTATCATTAATCTTTCGTTTCCATAATGAATAAAGCGGATTCACGATCTCTCCTATCCATTGGTCAATTCTCGGATAATAAGGCTGGCCGTCAACCGGGTTAACTTCTTTCAGGTTGATGTCAGGCTCCAGACGGGCAACATCATAAAAAGGGCTTCCGCCGGGGTATTGGATCAGGCGGTTTATAAACAAATTGGTGGCGCTGACTTTCAGCCATGAAGCCACCTGCTGATCAAGGTTCAACCTGAAATTTTGCCTTCTGTAGCCTTCAGTAAGCTCCACAACACCTTGTTGTTTATTATTTTCAAATGATGCATAGATCGCTGTTTTGTCGCTTTTTGTGCTTATGGATACAAAGTTGGTGTAGTTTATGCCTGTACCAAATACATCTCTCTGAGGAGAGCGCTCAATACCATAAGGATTATCCTGGTAGTGATCAGGATCCGGAACACGGTTCCCTGCTATCCCGGGATCAAACCCAGTACCACTGTAATTAGCAGGATAGGTCACACCGTTATATTTTGTGTAAACTCCCTTAAAATTTTCCCAATCGGATGCAAGTGCATATGGATGGTGTTTGGCCACTTTCAATACGTGAGCCAGGTTTTGCATACCCACTTCATTCCTGACCACAACGCTTACGGCCGACCCTTTTCCTCTTTTGGTTGTAACAGCGATCACTCCGTTACCTGCCCGGGATCCATATAAAGCCGAAGCAGCGGCGCCTTTTACCACTTCAATGGATTCCACATCATCGGAGTTGATATCTGCGAGGCTGCCTGACAACTGAACACCATCAACAAGGATCAATGGTCCTGATCCGACATTGAGGTTGTTGTCTGCGCGGAGTTGAATATCCAACCCGGATCCCGGTAATCCGCTGGTACTGGATGTTTTCACACCGGCTACTTTTCCTGTGAGAGCAGTTGCCATGGAAACCGGCGGGACTTTATTGATCTCATTGGCATTCAGTTTTGTTACCGATACGGTAAGTTTTGCCTTTGTAGTTGCAGCGGCTACACCGGTTACGATTACTTCAGAAAGTTCTCTGCTTTGCTGACTCAGAGTAACATCATAAGTGGCTGAACTGCCCACCTTGATTTCCTGAAGTGTGTAGCCAACGGCAGATATTACCAATGTGTTTCCGGTAGCAGCGGAGATCTTGTATGCTCCCACCTCATTGGTTGTGGTTCCAACCTGTGTACCTTTTACAGTAACACTGGCGCCTGCAACGGGATCACCTTTGTCATCCCTTACAGTTCCCGAGATAGTCCGGGTTTGTGCAATTACTAATGAACCTGACAACATTAGCATCGCGAAGAAAGTTGCAAATTTTCTCATTTGATTGTTAGTTTTTAGTGATAAAACTTTTAAGGATCAACTTGTTTCATCCGATTTTTCAAAGCCTTATAAGATGAAAAGACAGATGAATTATATTAAATGCTGCGGCAATATAGAGTTTTTTTTAACAATTAATTAAACTTTGTAAAAAAGTCGTTAACAAAATTCTTAAAAAGAGAAAAACGTCTTCCAAAACTTTCATTGCTATCTCTCTATAATACAATCAGTTATGATTATTTGGATATACATGTGAAATAAACCGGTAATATTAGGCAAGCCAAGCTTCTTTTTCTGTAAGAACAGGCAGGGATGAGAGCATAATTTTTCCAAAGGAATCTTCATTTAGAATTTCTCCAAAGTTTGCAAAGGTCTTTCGCACTGTAATGGTTCCTGAAAGACTATAAACTTGCTATGGCTCAAAATGAAATCTCAATTCCAGGCACTTTTTGAGGCATTGCATTTTAAATAATGGCCTAACTGTTATTTTACAGTTTTGAATTCAGTATTTAAAGGAGGGGCAAAGAAAACCGCAGACAAACCCAATATTATTATTTTTCTATCAGCAACTGAATAAAATGGAATCCGGCGAATATCAAAACAGGATCCTTGACTCTATTTTGATCTCGCTCCTCCGGTTTCCCCGAATTTTATCCAACCCTGTTCCAATCGAAGTTGTGTTGCTGTAAATCGTTTGTGCCCAGCGTACCCACAAAGAGAGCCTTTTACTAATATCATAATTAAAATTAAAATAATAGCGGTATCCTTTTCCATAAAACAGCGGGATCGAATAACTGTAAAGGACATCGTTTTCAAAAGCATAAAGACGGGAATTGTATCCATCCGTCTCAAAATACTGAAGCCTCATGTTGGCAGCGAATGGCTTCATCATGGGTTTGTAGATAACATCGAAGAATGACAGGAAGCCGTTTTCTTTACCGGTGTTGTTCTTATCATACCACATAATTTCAACACGGCTTCTCAATGTGATCGCTGCATCAATCTTATAACTGATCTGAGTACGCCAACTTTGCCTGGGTAAGAAAACAAGATAATTGGTAACCGTTGTATTGTTCTGCTTGTTTCCCTGCTTCGATTCGCTTCTGAATCTCGAATATAATTCCACTTGTTTAGCAGGAAAATAAGAGAGCTGAACCAAAAAGTCTTTACCATAGCTGGGAGCATCCACCAGATATTTCAGCCAGGGAAATCTGTACAAGTCACCGTATGCATCCAGGCGGAGATAGGGTCCGGGACGAATACTGATCCCTGCGTACAAACCATTTTCATTGGTCGGATAAGTATTTTCGGTAAAAGCATTTCCGTTCACTGATTGAAACTTTGGACTAATCGAACGCTGAACTATGGACAGATCAACCCTGCGGTCTGCACTGATCAGCACACCATTTACCATTGCTTTGTCAAAATCTTTGTCAACGGCAGCTTCTCCGAAGAAATGAAAATTCTTATAGGTATAACTATAGTCTATACTCAGATTGCTCCAGTTGTTCCCGCTTATTGCATAAAGGTTGTAGAGTTCATCTCTCTTTTGTATTGGTCTCGAAAAATGAAAATAGATACCGTTGATCCCGACATGCCAGTTGTCCCGGCGGTAGGTGACATTACCTCCGAAAGATGTTTGGGTAAGATTGTTCCGGTCCTGTATTTCGGAAGGAGTGCGGTTATATCCCGACATCAGAAAAGAGGTAAAGAACTCATTGTTGTCAATTGTATCCGAAGCAAAATTGGCGCTGATCTTTCTCAGCGAGACAAATGCTGTGGCCTCTACATTGTTTTTCTGAACAGTGATGCCGGCTCCACGGTGAAAATTATATTCTCCTGCCGAATTGTAAGGCCGCAGAATGGTGGATTGGCGTTTCACTCCCAGTACGGCTGCGCTTTTCCCGAAAGCAAGCCCCTGCCATTGTATCAAGCCCTGACCCATATTCACGGTGAAGTCGCCTAATGCAAGTGATTGAATGGATCCAATCTTCCTTGCAAAAAAATGAAAGGA
>WBZO01004273.1_pt1 | contig 15572 bp, 12 predicted proteins | sample 5204261 | NCBI WGS metagenome assembly WBZO01 (sample SAMN12412400, study PRJNA552823) | activated sludge metagenome | isolation source: activated sludge from anammox sidestream of wastewater treatment plant... | place: USA: North Carolina | collected 2017-09 | reverse complement strand
AGTCGCAGCACTTCCGCGCAAGCCCGCCAGGATTCGCGCCTCTGCTCTGGGGTAATCTCACCTCGTCTCTGCGCTCGCCAGGCTCTCAAAGCCTCACCGGCGACGCCGATGGAAGTGATCAGCCGGTTTGTATTGATGAAGAGGTTAAAAAAATCTCCGAATGAGATGGCATTGAATTTTATAAAATAGATCACAACCAGTCCCACCACAGGCCCGAAAAGCCCGAGCACCATACCTAATTTCAGATTATCCCTGGTGAATATCATTTCCAGATTTTTTCAAATTTACTCTTCAGCTTGTAATTGGTCAGGTCAAATTGTACCGGTACCACGCTCACATAATTGTGATCCAGCGCCCATACATCCGTATCCTTTCCTTTGTCAAAGTTCACAAATTCCCCGGTAAGCCAGTAATATCTTCTTCCGTGCGGATCATTACGCTCAATGAAGTCTTCAATATATTTTGCATAAGCCTGCCGGCAAACCTTGATGCCTTTGATTTGTATCTCGGGAACTGCAGGCACGTTTACGTTCAACACCATGTGTTTATCCAGCTTTTGCTTCAACAGGTGTTGTACAATGATGCGTGCATATTTTTTAGCCCCGCTGAAATCAGCTTCTATACTGAAATCCAAAAGGGAGAAGCCGACGGAAGGAATGCTTTCGATGGCTGCTTCCACCGCTGCCGACATGGTTCCTGAATAAATGACGTTGATGCTGTGGTTGGCTCCGTGGTTGATGCCACTCAGGCAAAGGTCGGGTTTACTGCGAAGGATCTTGTCCACGGCCAGTTTCACACAATCCACCGGAGTTCCGGTGCAGGACCAGGTTTCTACAGAATCATCGTCTGTATGAATTTTTTGCAGGCGTAGTGGCTGGCCAATGGTAATGGCATGGCCCATTCCTGATTGCGGTTTATCGGGAGCTACTACAATGATCTTTCCAAGATCTTTTACGGCTTCTACCAGATTATGGATACCGGAAGAGGTGACTCCGTCGTCATTGGTGATCAGGATTACCGGTCTTTTCTTATTGTTCCTTTTTAGTGAAGGAGGTGCGGTTTTCTTTTTCTTCATAAGATTCTTCAGCAAAAGTAATGTGTTTCAGTTTTTATACCGGATAAACGAAGCAAAGGCTATTGTATCCGAACTTAAAACGATTTTCAGGACAACTTATTTCACAGGGTTTTTCCCGGAAAATTATTTTCCGGTTTAGCAAAATTATTTGGTATGTCTAAAATTATTAGTATTTTGCAGCTAATCAAATTGGGTATATGTCAATCGCCAATAAAAATCTAAAGTACCTTCGTAAACAAAGAGGGTGGACACAGGAAGAATTTGCACAAAGGCTCAACATCAAGCGGTCGCTTGTAGGGGCTTATGAAGAAGAACGTGCCGAGCCGAGAATAGATGTGCTGGAAATTGTTTGTGATATTTTCAAACTTACATTGGATGATGTTCTCCGGAAAGATCTGAGTGATTCTAAAGGAGGCTACCTGGCAAAACGCAGGGCTATGAAAATGTCTTCAGGACCTGCATTGATTCCTTTTGTACCGGTAAAAGCGGCAGCAGGATATTTGGCCGGATATGCCGATCAGGATTTTATAGATGAGTTGAACACATTTACATTACCCATGCTCAAGGGATCAGAATACCGTGCATTTGAGATCATCGGAGATTCCATGCTGCCGACACCAAGCGGTTCGATCATTGTAGGCGAAAAAGTGGAAAGCGTAGATGGAATAAAAAATAACACTCCCTGCATTGTGATCTCAAGAAATGAAGGAATTGTATATAAAAGAGTGCAAAAAAATAATAAAGCAAAGAATAAGCTCACTATGGCAAGCGATAATCCTTCCTTCCTTCCTTATACGGTGAATGCTGAAGATATAATGGAGATTTGGCAAGCCCAGGTTGTTATTTCAAAAATTATGGCGCAGGACCGGTGGAATATGCATCAGCTTGCCAATGTTGTTTCAGAATTGCAGGAACAGGTTAATTCACTTAGCAAAAAGGTTAACTAAACCGTATTTTTACTGATTCGGATGCGTATTATTGCAATATCAAGCCAGCAATTAAATCCGGTATTCTTCATTTAGTATTTCTCTGATTATATTTGCTTTGTTACCTGAAATCTGCATGATATCTAAAACTGTAATCTGCTTATCCTTTCTGCTGGTATGCAATCACTTATTTTCCCAGAAAAGAACCTTAGAAGCCGTAAAAGTAACTCAGGCTCCAAAAATAGACGGCACTCTGGATGATGCTGCCTGGAAAGACGTACCTGTGGCCACAGATTTTATTGAAAGCTATCCCAACTTCGGACAGAAGGCTTCACAAAAAACAGAGGTCAAAGTAATATACGATAACAGCGCCATCTATGTCGGCGCCATGCTGTATGATGATCCGAAACTTATACGCAGACAAATAACTGCAAGAGATGGCGAGCAACAAAGTGATGCTGATTATTTTTCCGTTTTCTTTGATACTTATGATGATCATCAGAATGGTTTTCAGTTTCTGGTGACTTCCGCCAATGTGCAAAGTGATGCGAGGCTGGCTCCCAACCTTCAGGTTGGTTTCGGAGAATACGGCGACAAGACCTGGGATGCGGTATGGGAAAGCAAAGTAGGCATCAAACATGATGGATGGGTGGTGGAGATGAAGATCCCTTATCTCTCCTTACGGTTTTCAAAGAAAGAAATTCAGAATTGGGGCCTTCAGTTTTTAAGATCGGTGCGAAGGCTCAATGAAACCAGCACATGGAGCCCTGTGGATCCGAATATAAATGGATACGTCAATCAATTTGGAGTTTTAGAAGGGTTAAAGAAAATAGTACCGCCTTTAAGATTGAGTTTTTCCCCTTATCTCTCCTCCGGTTACCGAAGCACTCCCGAAAAAGACGGATATATCAATGAATGGTTATACAGCGGAGGATTGGATTTAAAATACGGGATCAACGAGAGCTTTACTCTTGACGCTACCCTGATTCCTGATTTCGGACAGGTGGTTTCAGATGATGTCATTAATAACCTGACTCCCTATGAAGTGAAATTCCAGGAGAACAGGCCCTTTTTCACTGAAGGAATTGATCTGTTCAACAAAGCCGGTTTGTTTTATTCCAGAAGGGTGGGAGACGTTCCCGGCCTTTATTACAATGTTCAAAACTATGCAGATAATCATCCGGGTTGGGAATTGATCAAAAACCCATCAACCACTCAACTCTATAATGCAGTCAAGCTTTCAGGCAGAACTCAAAAGAAACTGGGGATTGGATTTTTTAATGCCATCACTGCCCCCATGCATGCAGTCATGAAAAATAAATCTTCAGGAAGAGATTCGGTTATAGAAACAGAGCCTTTGGCTAATTATAATATTCTTGTTCTGGATCAGGTATTGAAAGGAAGATCTTATATCACGTTTACCAATACCAATGTACTGAGGAATGGCAGCAACAGGGACGCCAATGTTTCAGCGCTGGATATTTCCCTGTTTGATAAGAAAAATAATCATCAGTTCAGCGTTGCCGGACGGTACAGTAAAATTTGGGATCGGAATCCTTATGACGGGTTCAATACTTCTATTAAATATGGAAAGATCAGCGGCAGATGGCAATATTATTTAAAGAACAGTATTATGTCTGAAGATTATGATCCGAATGATCTCGGAATCTTATTTGCTCCTAATAAAGTTACTTACGAAGGCAGCCTGAGCTATCATCAAAACACTCCGACCCGGAATTTTCTTTCTTACAATTATTCTGTAACCGTCAGCGATCAATACCTGTATAAGCCGTATGCGTTCAGCCGGTTCAATGTGCAGGGATTCGCCATGTGGATCTTGCGGAATTTCTGGGATGTGGAGTTCAATACCACGATTGATCCGATATGGGACCATGATTATTTTGAGCTGAGAACTCCGGGCAGGTACCTGGCTTATCCTCCTAATTACCTGTTCTCTTTGACAGGAAGTACGGACAGCCGGACAAAACTCTTTTTTAACTATGGTTTCAACTTTGCCATTGCTCCCGAATACGATAATAAATTCTATGGTGTGGACATTGGATTACGTTACAGGTTTGGCGACAGGTTCAATCTGAGCCTGCAAACCACAACAGGAAAAGAGATCAATCAGCTGGGATATGCTTTTCTTCGCGAAAATGATGGAAGCCCCATTGTTGCATTCCGGGATAACCAATCTGTTACCACAGTGCTTTCGGGAATTTATAATTTTACTCCGAGATTGAATCTTACATTACGCACCCGTCATTATTGGGATAAGGTAACTTATAAACAGTTTTTTGATGTGGATGCCGATGGTACCATTTACAGCCGGCCTTTCATCGGTTCGCAGGATCAGAACGTGAATATTTTCAATACCGATGTTTTTCTGACCTGGGATTTCCGGCTGGGCAGCAGGCTGATTCTGGGATATAAAAACTGGCTGGGCAATAATGAAACAGTGATCATTCCTCCTGGCACTAAGAATTCATACTTGCGAAACCTCTCCGATCAGTTTGATCTCCGGCATGGAAATGAATTCAGTATTCGTTTTATTTATTTCCTTGACTATAATCAGTTCAGAAGAAAAGGCTAAGCTTAATTTCCGCAAAATTTATTCATACAGAAGAAATTCAAGCAACCTGGATGATCCTGTTACCGGCAATGGCATAAGCCGATTCTCCTTTCTCAGGAGTGATGAGATGAGTTCCCGTGAATTTGCCGTAGGCAGGAAGTACCGCATAAGTTTTTTTAAAATAAAAACAGGGAAACCGCAACGATTGTTTGGCTGTACCCTTGAGGCGGATCGCCGGATGTATATGCCCCGTAAAGGAATAGGGCTGAGTTTGTTTGTTCCTTTGAACAGGATCGCCGGGATCATGAATAAAACAAAAATCATGAAGGCACCATTTTAGCTGATGAACTTCAATACCTGCTTTTTCATACCATTCATCCGGCAGTATGTCATGATTCCCTCTGACAAGATGTATTTTCAAAGAAGAAAGATCGTTTCTCCATTTCAGGAAAAGGTTCAGTTCCTTATTGGCTTTGCTATGAGACAGGTCACCGGTGATGATCAGTTGTTGTGGTTTGAAGTTTTGCACTGCGCTGACCAGCCTTTGCAGATCTTCTTTATAAATGTTTTGCGGGATGGCGATCCCTGATTTTCTGAAATGACCTGTCTTCCCGAAATGCAGATCAGCAACGATCAATGACTTTTCTTCCTCCCAATACATGACACGTTCGGGCGAAAGCCAGAATGTATTTTCCCGGATGATATGTTTGAGGGGCTGTTGCATCTTAAATAAAGATCAAGAAATAGTCTTCGGGGTGTTTTTATATTTCATACTGCATGATCATTTTATGGATACGGTCTTCCAGTTTTTCGGAAGAGAGATCTTCTCTCATGCTGTCCACTTTCACCGGAAAACAGAAGGGAGTCAGTTGTTCGGGAAAACGGATGATGATCTTTGATCCCTGTATCCTTTTCAATGTGTCTCTGAGTCTTGCTTCTTCCATCTGCTGTTCCATCACTTCTGTATAAGACTGTCGCAGTAATAAATTGTCCGGCTCATATTCACTCAATACGTTGAAAAGCAAAGAGGCGCTGTTTTGCAAATGACGGGCCTTCTTTTGTTCGCCGGGGAATCCCTGGAAGATCAATCCCCCTATAACAGCAATATCGCGGAATTTCCTTTTTGCCATTTCCGTGCTGTTAATGCTCCGCTGAATATCTTCCATCAGGTTTTCGGGAGAAAACAGTTCATAAACATTGGAATCATCAACGGGCACAGGCCGGTCGCTCAGCAATTCAAAACTGTAATCATTCATGGCAAATGAAAAAGTGATCGGCGTTTGCAGGCTGATGCGGTAAGCCAGCAGTGCAGCCATCGCTTCATGAACCAGCCTTCCTTCAAAAGGATAAACAAACAAATGAAAACCATCTTCGGTTTCTATCTGTTCTATCAGCAATTCATTTTCTTTTGGGATATATGATAATTGCTGCTGCAATTCAAAAAGAGGAAGCAATGCTTTCAGCTCAGGTGATTCAGAATAAGTGTTGGATAAAGTTGGATCAGATCCGGAAATTTGTTTTTCACTCTTTACAGAAGTTAAAGTTTCCCTCAGCACTTTTCCAAGGTTGGCGCTCAGCGGCATCCTCCCGCCGAACCAACTCGGTACAATGGATCTTTTTGCCGAAGATCTTTTCACCATTACGGTCGTGTCTTTGATCATCACAAATTCCAGGTTCCTGCCGGCCAGAGTAAAGACATCTCCCGGCTGCAATCTTGAAATAAAATATTCTTCGATCACACCAACATAACCGCCACCTACGTATTTCACTTTCAGCATGGCTTCACTGACGATGGTGCCTATATTCATCCGGTGCCTTCGTGCAATATGACGGTCATTTATTTTATACGATCCGTTTTCCCATTCCAGCTTTTTATAATCGTCATATTGCTGTAAAGCATTGCCTCCGCTGGTAATAAAGTGAATGATGTGATCCCACTCGTCTGCGGTCATGTCTTTAAAACAATAGGTGGATGAAACTTCTTTAAAGATCCTGCCAGGATCGAAACCGTCTGAAATGGCAATGGTATTCAGGAACTGTATCAGCACGTCATAGCAAAGGACCATAGGCATTCTGCTCTCGATAAAATTCCGGGAGATGGCTGTCTTCAATGCAGCTGCTTCCAGCAGCTCCAGTGAATGAGTCGGCAGAAAATAAATTTTACTCTCAGTATCAAAACTATGGCCGCTTCTTCCGGCTCTTTGTAAAAACCTTGCCACTCCTTTAGGTGAGCCCACCTGGATCACTGTTTCAACGGGGCGAAAATCAACGCCCAGGTCCAGAGATGCAGTGCACACCACTGCTTTCAGTTTCCCGCTGTGTAAATTTTCTTCCACCCAATACCTGAGTTCCCTGTCAACCGACCCGTGATGCAAAGCAATGGCTCCTGCCAGGTCGGGACATTCGTCAAGTAATTTCTGATACCATGTCTCACTCATTCCCCTTGTGTTGATAAAGATCAGGGTGGTCCTGCTATTGCGGATAATGGGGATCACTTTATGGATCAGTTTGATGCCGAGATGGCCTGCCCACGGATATTTTTCAATTTCATCGGGCAGGATGGACTCGATGATCATTCCTTTTCCAACCGTTTCTTTCTTAAGAAAAGATCTCCGTGCATTTAATTTATATTCTGATGCTGCATAATGTTTTTTATAAACTTCTTTTTTCGTCCCGGCTCTTACCATCTTCCCTTTTTGATTCAATGGAGATAACAATACTGCCAGCGCTTCTTCCATATTTCCGAGGGTGGCGGAAATTCCCCAGACCTGTAATGGTTCATTGGTAAACTGTGCCCGGCAACCCCGGATCCTGCTGATCGCCAACTCCACCTGAACACCTCTTTTACTTCCCAACAGTTCATGCCATTCATCCACTGCAATTATTTTCAATGATGAAAAAAGTTCAGCATATCCTTTCTGAGCCAGAAGCAGGTGCAGGCTTTCAGGGGTGATGATCAATACTTCAGGCATTTGTTTTTTTTGCCTGGATCTTTCTGCAGTTTGTGTGTCTCCGTTCCGCACTCCTGTCTTCCAGTTCATTTCCAGGCCGGCGATAGCCTCTTCCATGGCTCTTGCAATATCTTTTGCCAGGGCCCTTAACGGAGTGATCCATAATAATTGAAGTCCTGAATTTTTTCTTTTCCTGAAATCATCAGGGTGAAGATTGATGAATTGAATGAGGGAGCCTAAGAACACCGAGTAGGTTTTGCCGCAACCGGTTGGCGCATTTACCAGCCCGCTTTTACCATCAATGATGTATTGCCATGTTTCTTCCTGAAAGGAGAATGGTTGGAGCTTTTGGGATGAAAGCCATTCGGTGACGATACGGTGTCCTTCGGTATTTTTCAATGGCAGGATCATGATGCAAACTTAGGAAAAGAGAGCAGGAGTGTGGTTTGTTGGATTGGAATTAGTGAGAGAATGGTAATTAGTAGTTAGTAATTTGGAGTTTGGAATTTGGAGTTTGGAATTTGGAATTTGATTTTTTTATCTCACTTCCTGCATTTCGACCAGTTTTTTATAAAATCCGTTTTCATTCATCAGTTGCTCATGCGTTCCTCTCTCTACTATTTTTCCTTTTTGCAATACGATGATCTCATCGGCATTCCTTATGGTGGACAGGCGATGGGCGATTACAATGCTGGTTCGGTTTTGCATCATGTTATTGATCGCATCCTGAACAAGGCGTTCGCTTTCTGTATCCAGTGAAGAAGTGGCTTCATCCAGAATGAGGATCGGCGGATTTTTCAGGACCGCCCTGGCGATGGTGAGCCGCTGCCTTTCTCCGCCGCTTAATTTACTACCCCTGTCGCCGATGTTCGTATCATAACCTTGTTCTTTTTGAATGATGAAATTATGAGCGTTGGCAATTTTGGCCGCCTGAATTATTTCTTCCCTGCCGGCACCTTCGTGGCCAAGCTCAATATTACTGGCAATGGTGTCATTGAAAAGGATCGGTTCCTGCGTCACAATGCTCATCAACTTACGAAGTGAATGAAGAGAATATTCTTTAATATTGATCCCGTCTATCAGCAACTCGCCTGAAGTCACATCATGAAACCTTGGTATCAGATCTGCCAGCGTGGATTTTCCCGCACCGGAAGAACCTACCAATGCGATGGTCTTTCCTTTTTCAATGACCAGGTTGATCCCATCCAGGATCACATGCTCGTCATATGCAAAAGACACATTTCTGAACTCGATGCAGTCATTGAAAGCTGATATCTTTTTTCCTTGTGGATTTTCATCAACAGTGACAGGAGTAGAAAGAATTTCTTCGATCCTGCCAATGGCTGCTGATCCTTTTTGCATATTGCTGAAAGAAGTGGACAGCGATTTTGCCGGAGTGATGATATTGTAAAACAAAGCGAGATAAGTAAGGAATACAGAAGCTTCCAGCGAGATCTCGTTTTTAAGGATCAGCCTTCCGCCAAACCAGAGGATCACGGAAAAGATAACCACTCCTAAGAATTCAGACATCGGCGATGCCAGGTCCCTGCGAAAACTGATCTTGTTTTTTGTCTTAAGCAGTGATTCGTTTACATCGAGAAATTTATTCCGCAGCAATCCTTCTATGTTAAAAGCCTTGATCACTCTCAGGCCGCCCAGTGTTTCATCAAGGATGGATACTGACTGGCCGTATTTTATGGCCACGTCCTGCGATTGTCTTTTCAACGACCGGGATACCCTTCCGATCACAAAACCCATAACAGGCAACAGCAGTAAAAGGAAGAGCGTCAATTGAGGGCTTAGTATAAAAAGCGATCCCAGAACAATGATGATGGTCAACGGGTCCCGGATCCATCCTTCCAGTGTACCTACCACCGAATTTTCCACTTCAGAAAGGTCGTTGGTAATGCGGCTCATCAGGTCGCCCTTTCTTTTTTCTGTAAAATAGCCAATCGGCAATTTCAATATCTTTTCATAAAGTTCAGCTCGCAACTTGTTAGATATCTCATTCTTTACCGGGTTCAGCACATAGAAAGAAAAATATAAAAACAGATTTTTTAGAAAGATGAATATCAGGATCAGTATGCAGATAATGGCCAGCGCTTTGAGTTTACCGTTGCTGCTACTGCCCATCATATCCACCAGCATGTCCCTGACAAATTTGAGAACCGGATTGCTTGTGGATTTGACCAGTTCAGATGCTCCGGTATTTCCTTTAAATATGAGATCCAGGAAAGGCATCAGCATCCCGACAGAAACGATGGAAAAGATGACCGATAAGAATATACAAAGAAAATAGAGCCCTATTCTTCTTTTATAGCCGTTCAGGTATTTGAATACTCTTGAATACTTCTTCATGCCCATGAGAATTGAAACGGGACAAAGTAACTACTTTTGCAGCGAACGAATTGTGAATACTATGCAGGAAGGAAAAAGACAAAAACAGGTGGCGGGACTCATTCAGGAAGAGATCAACGCAATTTTTCAAAAGCTGGGATTAAATATGCTTGACGGGGGGATGGTTTCCATATCCTCAGTAAAAGTGACTCCGGACCTGCTGGAAGCAAGGGTATATCTGAGTTTTTTTCAGGTAGAAGACCGCGAAAAAGGACTGAAAAAAATTGAAGAGAAGAGTTGGGAAATAAAGAAAGAATTATCACAGCGGGTGCGTCATCAACTGCGGAATATTCCTGTATTGAAATTCTTTCAGGATGATACGCTGGATCATGTTTTCAGGATGGAAGAACTGTTTAAGCAAATAAAAGGACAACAAGCACCCGACAGTCCAGACAAGAAGGATCCCGACCAATAAAATTTAACAACTTTGAGGCTTTTGAATATTTTATTTGCATGGCGCTATTTCAAAGCAAAAAAGTCCACTAATGCCATCAATATCATTGCGTGGATCAGCATCATTGCTGTTATTATCGGAACGGCAGCTCTCATTCTGGTGCTGAGCGTTTTCAACGGTTTTGAAGGTCTTGTGAAATCTCTCTACTCCACTTTTTATACAGATTTGAAAATTTCTCCGTTGAGCGGAAAGACAATCGTCATTACTCAGGAGCAGTTGCAGCAGATCCGATCGCTGAAAGATGTTAAAAATTTTTCGTTGGTAGTGGAAGAGAAAGCATTGTTGCAAAATGGCGATTATCAGTCTGTGGTATATCTGAAAGGTGTAGATGAGAATTATCGTTATACGACCGGTGTGGCAAGCAATTTGGTGAAAGGCGATTATGACCTGGGTACGGCAGACGCTCCCAGAATAATACTCGGCGCCGGAGTGGAAAACGCCATTCACATACTGGCTGATCGTAATCTTTTCACTCTGAAAATTTATTTGCCCAGAAAAAGTAATACGGAGCAAATCAATTTACTGGAAGACATCAGTGCGGATACCATAAATTCTTCCGGAGCTTTTTTGATACAGGAAGATTTTGATAATAAATACGGGATCACCAATATTGATTTTGTAAAAAGAGCATTGGGATTAGGGCCGGATGATTACAGCAATGTAGAGATCAGTTTAAAGGACCCGTCCCGGGCCAATACAGTGAAGCAACAATTGAAGAAAATTTTCGGGAACGGCTACCTGATCCAGAATAAGTTTGAACAGAACCAGGGCCTTTATTCGGTTATGAACCTGGAGCGTTGGATCATTTACGGAATACTTTGCCTGATCCTTGTAGTGGCCGCCTTCAATATGATCGGAGCTCTTACTATGCTGGTACTGGAAAAGCAAAAGGACATCAATGTTCTCTATGCTTTAGGCAGTGACCGGAGTTTTATTCAGAAAATCTTTCTCAGCGAAGGGCTTTTGATCGCCATTATTGGCGGGGGAGTGGGCATGCTGCTGGCAGTACTCATTGCATGGGCGCAAATCTATTTTCACCTGATACCTCTTCAGGGGTCATTCATTATTGATTATTTCCCGGTGAAGCTTCGCTGGGTTGATTTTCTTCTTGTAGGAGCTACAGTTTTCGGTATCGCATTGATTGCCTCATGGTTACCTGCAAGAAAAGCTGCATTGCAGGAATTCTCTTTGAGAAGCGAATAGTCAGAACAATAGCTTAATAAATCAGGGAAAGATAACTGCTAATCTATAGTCTCATCTGGTGTAGCAACCAGGATTTTTATTCCCTCACGCTCCTGATGGCCTTTTTAGATTTTGTTTAATAATCACCTAATGTTTCCGGTAGCTGTGCCAATGCTTTTTTATACTGTTCTTCATTGGGAGGAGTGCCATGCCAGTTGTGATCGTTTTCCATGAAATCAACTCCCTTGCCCATGATGGAATGCATCATAATGCCGATCGGTTTTCCCTGTCCTTTCATTGATTTGGCTTTTTCCAATATGGCCACTACTGCATCAATATCATTACCATCCACTTCAAGAGTAGCCCATCCGAAAGCATCGAATTTCTCACGGATATTTCTGAGTTGCATCACTTTGTCTGTCGGGCCATCTATTTGCTGGCCGTTCCAGTCAACGGTTGATATAAGATTATCCACCTTATGATGGGCAGCAAAGGTAATAGCTTCCCACACCTGGCCTTCATCCAGTTCTCCATCACCATGAAGAGAAAATACCGTACAAGGGTCTCCATTTAATTTTTTGGCAAGGGCAGCGCCAATGGCTACGCTCATTCCTTGGCCTAAAGAACCGGTGGCAATTCTGACTCCCGGCAAATGTTCATGAGTAGTCGGGTGTCCCTGCAAGCGTGAATTAATTTTCCGGAATGTAGCCAACTCCTTAACATCAAAATAACCTGAACGGGCCAGTACAGAGTAAAAGAGCGGGGATATATGCCCGTTTGATAAAATAAAAATATCCTCATTAATTGCATCCATATTAAATGCAGGGTCATGTTTCATCACTTTGAAATAAAGCGCCGTAAGAAAATCCGCACATCCCAGTGAACCGCCGGGGTGGCCACTTTGAGCTCCATACACCATCCTGATTATATCGCGTCTGACCTGTGCCGCAATTGTTTTAAGATCTGCCATAGTTTTATTTTCCTTTTTTTTCTTAAGTTGTTTTTCGATAGGAATAAATAATAGTTGTGCAAAGTTGCATTCTTTTTTGATACGAAGCTGCTTCTAATCAGTTATTATCAGTCAATTTGAATGATTGGCAACCGCCTATTTTGTTTCTGATGATGCAAAATAAAAAAATAAATTGGCTATCTTAAGTGCTATATCTTATTTTTGCAACGCAAAACCACGCTTGATGCTGGATATTTTACTTACAGCTTCTGTTTCCTTCATCATTAGCTTTCTTGCCGTGCCTATGGTCCTGGAAATTGCAGAAGAGAAAAAATTGTTTGACATTCCCGATAAAAGAAAGATCCATTCTTTTCCTGTTTCCTCTTTGGGGGGGGTAGCCATATTTGGCGGATTTTTACTGGCATCGCTTCTCTCCATCCAGGGGAGTGTTAATCCGGAATTCCAATATTTTTTTGCTGCCGCTTTGGTCATTTTCTTTTTAGGCCTTAAAGATGACCTCCTTGTTTTATCTGCAACTAAAAAATTTATAGGCCAGGTGATTGCCGCATCTATCCTTATTCATCTGGGCGGTATCCGCTTGTACAGTATGCATGGTTTATTTGGTATTGATGCAGTGCCAGAAGCGTTTGGACTGGCATTGTCCTATCTGACCATTATTGTCATCATCAATTCGTTTAACCTTATTGATGGCGTGGATGGTTTGGCAAGCAGCCTCGGGATTTTTACAACATTGATTTTCGGAACATATTTTTTTATTGTAGGCGAACAATCTTATGCCTTGCTGGCTTTTTCAATGGCCGGCAGCCTGGTGGCTTTTTTGATCTTTAATCATCAACCGGCAAAGATTTTTATGGGCGATTCAGGTTCTTTGATGATCGGGCTGGTGAATGCTATTCTTGTGATCAAGTTCATCAACGTGGCTGATCAGCCATTCATAACGGTGCCGGTAGCTTCCGCTGCTGCTGTGGGATTTTCTATCTTGATTGTTCCTCTTTTGGACACACTAAGAGTATTCTCCATTCGCATCATCCGGGGGTATTCTCCGTTTACTCCAGATCGTAATCATGTGCACCATTTATTACTTGAAAGAGGGTTTAGCCATAAAACCATTACTTTCATTTGCATCAGCGTAAATGCAGGATTCGTTGCCTTAGCCTATTTGGCACGCAGTCTCGGACCCACTAATCTGTTCCTTATTATGTTGACTTTAAGTTTGTTCGGCTTTGGAATATTATATTATCGCAGGCCGCGGCATGTTATGATTATTGCAAAGAGCGTGAACGGCCAGGCAGAAATCAAGCAAACTTCCAAGGTGGTTACTCTGAATAAAGAAACGGCGGCCGTGGAAGAAAAATGAGTTTTCTCAGCAATAAGTATCATAGCCGGAAGATTTTCTTAAATAACTTCCGGCATTTTTTTGTGTTGACGCTGTTTTATTAGTTTTGCTTCCACAAAAAACATTTTATGTCTGAAGAGATTTCAAAAATTGTCAGCTCGGCTGAGGATCAAATGAAAAAAGCGATCGGCCATCTGGAGAATGAGTTAACAAAGATCAGGGCGGGAAAAGCCAATCCCCAGATGATTGATGGAATTGTTGTGGATTATTATGGGTCATTGATGCCCATTAGCCAGGTGGCAAATATCAGTGTGATGGATGCAAGAACTTTAAGTATTCAACCCTGGGAGAAGAACATGCTTCAGCCTATTGAAAAAGCAATTCTCGCCGCCAATATCGGGATTACGCCACAAAATGACGGAAACCTTATCCGGTTGTTTTTACCTCCTTTAACCGAAGAAAGGAGAAAAGAATTGGTAAAAAGATGCCATAATGAAGCGGAAAACTCAAGAGTGGCGATCCGCAATATCCGTCGTGAGTCAATTGAACAGATCAAGAAAATGGAAAAAAACGGTTTGAGTAAAGATGTTGCTAAAGATACAGAAGGTTCCATTCAGCAGGTTACCGATAAATATATTTCCTCGATTGAAAAATATTTAGCCATTAAAGAAAAAGAAATCATGTCTGTGTAATCAGGAAGTAGCCGTCACGTTTATTTTGCCTTCTGCTTTTTCAGGAATACTCGCCAGGTACACACCAGCAAGAATAATTAAAAGGGATAGCACATGCAGGAAGGTGATTTTTTCACCATAATAAATTCCCCACAGAATAGCAATGAAAGGAACCCCGTAGGTGACGAGTGAAGCAAATAATCCTCCTGCTTTTTTGATCAGTATATACAGGAGCCAGGAAGCCATTGCCGTGGCAACGATGCCCAGTAAGCTGCTGGCTAATGTACTTAGGGCATAGGCGTGGTTTGAGAGAGGGAGCTTGAAATAGCCTGTAATCAGCAATATGATAATTGAAGGAGGTATCAGCCCGGTGAAAGCTATGGTTGTTATATGCAGGGAAGAAACTCCATCTAACTTTTTATAGATCATATTAACATTAAGACCGAAGAGAAAAGTGGCCAGTACGACAAAGCCGGAAAATAAAATGTTACCCACCTGTCCGGTTTGGTTGACAAAAACAAGAAGGGCACACCCCAACAAGCCTATGATGACGCCAAATGTATTCTTCTTACTTGTTTTTGATCTGTAAAAGAGAGCAGCTGTTATGATTACAAACAAGGGAGTCAGTGCATTAAGGCTTCCCGCAAGGGCGCTGTCCACTCTTGTTTCGGCAATGCAAAACAGGAAGGAAGGGAAAAAACTTCCGAGCCACCCCGTAAGTAAAATATAAAGTATTATTTTTTTAGGTAGTGTTTTTAGAGCTTTGGGAAGAAAAGGAAGCATGACTAATCCCGAAGAAAGTAACCGGAGTGCAGCTACTTCATAAGCAGAAAGCACCGGCTGATGGAGGGAGTCGTACAGTCCCCATTTCATTAAAATAAAAGAACTGCCCCAGATCAGACATAATAAAAGGAAGATCACCCAGCTAATGAAACGGTTATTCATTTATGCACTTGTATTTTTGCTTTGTTGTTGAGCCTGCGAAGGTACGATGGCAGAGTAGAATATTCTTTATATTGTAGTTATTTTGAAAATTTT
>WBZO01004269.1_pt1 | contig 15575 bp, 22 predicted proteins | sample 5204261 | NCBI WGS metagenome assembly WBZO01 (sample SAMN12412400, study PRJNA552823) | activated sludge metagenome | isolation source: activated sludge from anammox sidestream of wastewater treatment plant... | place: USA: North Carolina | collected 2017-09 | reverse complement strand
TGTTCGTTGACTTTACTCTCGGCTCCTTGGATTTTAACGGCATTGAAATATCAAGGAGCCATTGTACCTTAGCTTTTGCGGTTGAAAATGGGGATATTACCTCGTTTCAAGCATTTCTACAGAGCCCATTTTCCATCATTTCATTAAGAGAAATCATCGTTGGTTTTTTGGATATTTCTTTCTCTCCTAATAGTATTGGAATACGAGTGGAGGATTTCACAGTGTGTCCATCGGACAATACCTCAAGAATACTCTCTCCCTGGCTAATAAGGAGGATCTGGTAATTTCCGAAGTCATACATTCCGATGACCGAATCAGACCTGTCAGAAAGGTTTATTGCGTCCAATAACTTGTCTGCGATTTCTTTCGATTCGGTATATGTCTTAAGATGGACAGTATTTTCAAGATTCACAGGTCGTGAGAGACCTAACTCGTCAAGAAGATTCGTTCCTTTGTCTGATTGAACTATTCTGAATTCCTCTTGAAACCGCATATCTTCACGATGACAAGCACATTCAGCGCTCACGCACGGTACCATCGCCATCCCCGCCAGCAGCAGTGCCAGCAGGACGGCGCAAAATTTCATTGTTGCTTTCATCTTTTCACTCTCATTTTTTCTATGCACTCCACTCGGCAATCCGGATCGAATCCCCTTATTACCGGGGAAGAGTCCAAGAACCATCAGCGGAAACTGGAAGGATTCAGAGCGGAGCCCGACTTATGACAGCGCAGGTAGCTTCTGCGTTCCTTGTGGCTGTCGTAGGGTGATGATCTTGTCCTCACCCCCAAAGGCAATTGGAACCAGGTGCATAAACGATCTCTGTGCCAGATCCAGAACTATTTTCGCGACGATTCGCAATCCAACACAGAAAGGTTATAAACGTCTCTGACGAGATCTGAACAATGCCGGTTGGGGTATCTTCAGAAGGGAAGGAGTGTATCATGGAGAACCATCAATCACATCGATTTCATACCGCCCTTTCCATGATGCTATGGATTCTGTTTTTCGGATTTTGCGTCCTGGAACTGGTCTACATCCCCCTCTTCGGCGTCGATGGCACGGGGGTGCCTGTCCCCCGGTGGCAGATGAGACCGTCCGATCTCATCTGCCATATGGTCCATTCCGTATCCCCCACTCTTGTGGAGCCGATACAGATCCTCCTTTTCTGGGGAATCGGATTCGGGACTTATTTTGGATTCCGCACCATCTCGAAAAAAACTGTACTTGACAATACTGCAAGGCTGCAGGTCTTTAACACAATCCGGGAATTCCCTGGCATTCACTTTTCGGCGCTTCGTGACCGGACCGGTTTGAACCGGGGGACACTCCGCTACCACATCTCCATCCTGTCACTCGCCGGAAAGGTCGATTGCTTCCAGGATGGAATATTCTCACGGTATGTCACCAGCGAGAGGAGTATGTCAGCATACGACCGTATCGTGGCATCCAGGTTCCAGAACGGACCCGACCGGAAGATCCTAACCTACCTTCTCGATCACCCGGATTCGTCCCAGCGTGACATTGCCGGGGCTCTCGGTGTCGTACCATCGGTGGTGAACAGCCGGATACGGCAACTGTACGATGAAGGGATTGTTGCGATGGAGCGTCTTGGCAGAACCACACGGATCGCTCTGACCGATGACTCTGTCGAGGTGATCAGGAGGATCAAAGGTGCAGGACCATGTCGAGATCCCACTTGGGCACCAGCCCCTGAAATCCATGGATGAAATGTCTATTCCTGCCTCTCTCCCTTGCCCCTCTCCCGAAAGATTCAATTGACAAGTTAAGGAATTGGAACGAACTTCATTTTGATGAGAAGAATATCAGTTCAATGCCAGAAAATCCCAAGACCTGGAGTCTGTTCGGATTCCTACACAGAGATCGTTTAAACAATCTGGATTATTTTCTTACCAGAGCGTTTTCGCTCGGGGATGAAACATGTATCCAGACCGAAAGAAAGCAATTCCTGTAATGACCCTGATACTTGCAGCACTGGTATGCATTGTCAGCCCTTGCACTGCTGCGATTTATATCCAGGCAAGCCATGATTGTGTACTTGCAAAGGGAGATCCGCTTTTCATCACCGGGGATGGGTATCACAACGGATCTGCCGTCATCTGGGGGATAGGCCATTCCTTCTTCATACATGAGATTGTCGATGCTGATTCCGATGGGACCCTAACATGGACTTTGGATGAAAAGGTTACTGAAAAGTTTCATAGTGGCCCCTTCACAATCATCGTCCAAGATCCCGGGCAAGATCGGATCTACTCAATCGTCGCGAACGATTCTGCGGGGAAATCTCTTCTCACTATTGCAGACAATGTATCAGTCCTCACCGTTGATGCCCCCACCATGGATATACCCGATGCCCTGGATCTGGCGGACTTCCTGAAGAACCAGATTGCCGGAAGCGGTATGGACGATTCGTACCTTCTCCAAACAGTCTATGTGGAAGAGCCCACCCTGCATCTTTCGACAGTGGAGTTGGGTAGTCCTCTTAAATTCCCCGCCGGGGGATGTGTGCTGGTACAGGGTACCATGAACATGGCACTGGAAAACCGGATCGCGGTGAGGATATATGACACATCGGTGATCGAGAAGACCGGCCACCGCATCCCGGTACGAGCTATCGATTCCGCCCTTACCGGGAGCGGGGTCTGGGGGAATACATGGGAATATTCCCTCGATACCACTGGCCTAGGGCCGGGGGAGTACCTGGTTGATATAGGATGGGATCGATCGGTAAAATCAGGACAGAATGTCTTCATTCTCATGGTCACCGGAAATGAGAGTATGATGGATAAAATGCTGAAGGAGTTATTGTGGAGAACTCCGAAATTTTTCGGATGTGTGTGACCGCTCGGGCCGCTGCGGCCAATTCGGCTCCTCTGCTGCGTCGCCGGATCTTGCGATACCCTCCCCCTGGTCGGGAGGCGCCGGTGCTCGTCCCTCCGCTCGTCGCCCTTCCAGACGGTTGTAGTTGAGCGGTCCTGATCCAAGGCCGACCGGTTGACCTCCTGGACGGGAAAGCGAAGCGAGAGCGGAGCGACCGGCCGGGAGAGTCAAACCTGTCGTGCCGTCAACACATCCGGTCCACTCATACCAGCGAAGCGGAGGCCGCCACCGAACGGAGTGAGGGCGTCGCCGGAGCGGAGCGATACCAGGGCCCCGGTACACCAGCCGCAGGCCGAGCCCTCGCAGCGAGCGGGAGCGAGCAGTGGGCGAAGGCCGGAGGCCCGCTCCGACGCGGATTTTTCACTTTCACACCGCACGTGGGAGCACTATATCACCCTATGAGCCCCATCATATATTGGTGACAAAACACCATGCGCCAAAACATAACCTTCGAGCACATAGGTGCCGCTCGTAACTACGAGGGCACCCTGCGTATAGATATCAAGACCATGCAGGCCGTTATCTCCCGGTCTGATATTTCCCGACTGGTTGAGCGGTGGCCTGTTGATGTCTACGATATCAGCGACGTGATGAAGACCGCGGGCCAGCCCGAGGCCGTGGGCAAGGCGTGGGTCACCCGCTCCGGCCGGGCGGTGATGTACACCATTCGAGGCACCCGGTATGTCTCGCCATTTGCCCAGGTCGCGGGGGTCCTGCAGGGCATCAGGAAGTATGCCAACGTTTCTATCATGAGAGAGGTGCCTAGCGCCCCTCTCGTCCTCTCTTCTCCAGCAGCCGAAGAGGTGCCCGCATGAACACCCGTCAGAGCGTGTATGATGTGATCCCGCTCAAGGACCTGCAGAGAATCAGCGCTTTCCAGGAACGGGCTGTGGAACTCGAGCACAAGGCTACCGTCATGATGTCTGATGCCCAGGACCTCCGGGTGAAGGCCGATGACATTGTGGCGAGCTACCGGTTCCGGGTAAAGCAATATGGCTGGGAGGCCTGCCATATGAAAGCAGAGCGGCAAGATGCCATATCCTGGTATCACGACCCGCTGCCCGGGCAGGGGGCGAGGGTATGAAGATCACCATGACTGGGGGAGAGGTGATCACCCTCCCCGGCTGCCTTGCCCGGTTCGGTGCCGGCTTTGGGATAATCTCCGGAGGATATGATCTCACCCACGAGATCAAGCGCGGCCGGTTGCTCCGGGTCACCGGTCCGGCCGGCTGCCAGCGGGAGAACCTCGGGACAGTCGAACGGATCGAGGTGTGACCATGACCGAAGAGCAGGTTATCACGGTAAAGAGGATTCTGGAAGGCTCGCCCTTCCAGGACAGCATCGAGATAGGAACACCCGGGAAGGGTGGGGCAATCAAGATCTATGGGGACTTCAGCAGCCCGGAAGACTTCCAGCGGAGGATAACTGAAGCGGTCCGGCTGCGGAAGATAGCCGCCGAACTCATGGAGGGATCCTCATGATCCCCGATCTCACCTTTCCCGCTATCACCGCATGGGTGCGGGCTGCCTGTGATCCTGCCCGGTCCCATTGCTTCTGTGGCCGGAACCTCCGGGATGATGAGGTGCGGGGCTACCCGCATGATGCGGGATGGGAGACCGATAAAGGAAAGATGTGGCTCTTCATCACCTGCCCGGACTGCGGGTATGAGATGGCCCTCTGGAAGATGGGCGTATCCCGTGACCAGGACTTCAGGGATCTGCACCAGTTCAGTGAGCAGATGCTCTGCGACCTTGCGTGGGCCGCACCGGACCCGACCGGTGTGCGGATGATAACCGCGAGGGGGCGGTCCCGGTGACCCAGGACAACCTCCTCGCCTCACCTTTCGGAGAGGTCATCTTCGCATACACGCGGGAGGATGCCCTGCAGGACGGGGTTCTCGTGGAGCTCCCGGGCGAGCTCTGCCGGGAAGCGGGGGTCATCGTCCCGGTAGCAGTGACCGCCGAAGTATGGCACCTCATCGATCCCGGGAACCTTGACCGGATGCCCGGGCAGAGCGTGACCGGTAGAGCCTGGGATCTCCTCTGGACCTTCGCCATCGCTGCCAGGTCCTTCAATGGCCGGCACCGATCGACCGTGGTCTATCGGTGCGAGTTCCTCACCTGCCGGGAAGCGATGGGCGGGTCCGAGATTACCGAGCGCAAGACCGTCACCTTTCGTGCCGTCTGCGGTCCCGGGGACCGGGGCGAGCCAGTGATCACTATTATGCTCCCCTGGGAGGACTGATCAGGTGTATGTGGCGATACCAGGAGGTGCAACAGTGACCCCTGCACCCATTTTTTACACTACAGAGGAAGTGGCCGACCTTCTGAAGGTGCATCCCAAGACTGTGCGGGAGATGATCAAATCTAAACGCCTGCAGGCGATCCGGGTGGGTCAGGAGTACCGGATCACTGATGAACAGATACGGCAGTACATCGAGGAAAATAAGACATCGTGACCGGGAGGATCCCGGCAATAACACCATGCGCCAACAAGGTATATGCCGGCCGGCTCCCGGTCAGATACTGGTAGGGTAGCCTTACTCATCATCCTTTGTGCCCGGTTTGCCGGAATTTGTGGCGAGCCTCCGGCCGTCGCCCACTGCTCGCTCCCGCTCGCTGCGAGGGCTCGGCCTGCGGCAGGTGCACAGGGGCCCTGGTAACGCTCCGCTCCGGCGACGCCCTCACTGCGTTCGGTGGCGGCCTCCGCTCCGCTGGTTGATTAATGAACTGATATCGCAATCGGCGAGGACCTTGGCCGAGCTATGCGTCCATGACCGGACGCCGTATCGCGACGTGAAGCGAAGCGGGGGCACGGAGCAAAGAATTGGTATAGATAAAGTCAGGTTCTTAATGATTAGGCCTTGCTGATTAAGAAAAATTTTTTAAGATTGTCTATCTTCCCTCTTATCGTTTAATCAATTCTGAAGGAATCGGCAATGACTAACTCGAACGAAAACTTATCAAACGAAAATTTCTGGAAAAAATCGGGAGATGAATATTTTAAACATGAGAAATATGAAGAAGCAATAAAATGTTATCAAAAAGCAGTTGATATTGACCCCAACTACGCGGCCGCTTGGAATAATTTAGGATTTGCATTTTTTAAATTGGGTCGAATAGAAGATGCAAAAAAATGTAAAGATAAAATCAAAGCCATTCAAGAGCGTTCAAGTGATTTCGACAAACGGGCAGAACAAAGGAACACCCCAGCAATCGAACACCCGCAACCTGTCCCTGTAGAAAAACCACTAATAGTTACTCGTGCACCATACAATCATAATTATCTGCTAATCGGTTTGTTTATAGCGGGAATTATCTGTCTATTTATCCCGCCTATTGGGTATCTTTTTATCATTCCGATTGTGATAGCAAGTGCATATTTTGTTTTCAAGGATGCGCAAGAGATAGGTGCTGGTCAAGCACCAAGAAGCTGGTCCCCTCTTATTCTTGGGTTATTCGTATTCCTCTTCTGGATAATTGCCCTTCCAATCTACATATTGATGAGGAGATCCATTTTCAACAAAGGACTATCCTATCCACCGTCAGGATCGGTTTCGACCGCCTTTGAGATAGGGGGTTTAAAAACAGCCTTTATCGCAATCGGGGGAGTGATTGTATTATTAATAATTGCAGTGGCAGTTGCAACATTCGTATTTGGCATAACAGGGACTTCTGACAATAAGGTACCTCAATCGAATGAGTTACCATCATTTACCTTCGATTCTAATTTGGCAAGGGACTATGTGGTCATTAAATCAGAGGATATTAGCATTAAAGCATTAGACAAGCCCCTTTCGATGTATTCTTCCTCCGAATTAACAAATTTGCCAATGAATATCCGAATGACCTATCGGGTCGTTGTTCCTATGGATATTTCTGAAGAAGAGCTAAAAGCCACTTTTATCAAAATTGTGGCTGATATAACAAAAACGAATCAAGATATTGATGAAATTTCGATTTATGCATATGATAGAAAAGAAAATGTAGATGGCCCCTACACGTTTGGAATGTGTGAATGGTGTCCAAATGGGGAATGGGCTGGCGTGACATCGACAATTGCTCGAACAAATGATCGATCCAATTATGAATTTGTTTTTGATATACGAGAGAAGGTTGGCAATATTGAACAAGGGAATGTACCTTCTCAAAGAGACTTTGAAATATCAAACGAATTAGAGCAAACACTTTTAAATTATCCAACAATGAGCGAAGATAGTGTAAAAGAGAAGATTTGCAGGAAATATGGAATAACAACGCAAGAACTTGATGGGATTTACTCAAAAGTTATAGCTTATAAGTACTGGTGAATCGGCTTGACTGCCATTAGACAGCACCGATCTGTCCATCTCGACCGTGATCAAGTCGTTGAAAAAGAATTGTAACCCGCCTGTCCCGGTCAGGAGAACAGGCAGAAGTCAGACACGTATTCCAATGAAACGAGGTCGCATTCCACGTGACGAGGCGATACAAACCATGAACAACAAGGTGGCGGGTGTGGCCGCCACCAAGCCTTCCCTCTGTGTGCCCCACGATTGGCCGTCGTGGGACAATCATACATACGCCGTGCCGGTAAAAAGACCGAACGGGAACCGTGAGCTCCTTACACCGGTTCTCCGGTCCTGTCATCAGGTTGGGAGTACCGGGGTCGCAGGTGGTGTTATTGTTCCGAATACTATCGGGACCGCCGGTTTCCATTCCTGCGGAGAGGGATCTTTGTAGGGAAACTCATAGCATGATTCCATGTCAGTGAAATACACAAAAAAGTCGTTTGGATATCTGATCCTGATCTCTTCCTCTCCCACACTGAAATATTCAAACATCTCCTTGGGCAAGGACAGATATGCGACGGGCTCATCTTCTATGACCTCATTGTGACGGAGAAAAGAGGGATTCCGGGGGTCGGGGGAAAAAGATGCATTAAATTCTTCGGAGGACATTGTGATGTCGATCATACGCGAATGGTACTTATTGGGATATCGTTCATTCATCCAGTTTCGCGGTAAAATAAGCCGTATTCTCTCGGGGTTCGGATATGGATTCCCGGGATCGGAGATGGTGTGGGGGAGTTTGTCGAGAATCTCATAGTCAAGAGGTTGAAGTGAGCTGGCCATAACCAGCAGCTCATTGCAATCCAGCCCACCTATGAGGTAATAATCGTAGTAGTCGTCTGTCCAGAAGAGCTGATGCAACATCCCGGCTTCGGTGCATATATAGGTGCGATCATTTGCGTAGAGATGGTGATGCTTTGCATCAGGACCTCCAAGACGCTCCACATCACTCCATACCGGGGCCTGAATATACGTGATAGGCATGGTAGTGTGGGAGATATGGAGACTGATGACACCCTCTGACGTAATTGATCCTCCTGTATACCTGAACCCAAACGGGAGCTGTGTTGGCAGATAAAGGGGTTGTATCGTGAGTTGGGGAGCTTCCTCCAGGGAGAAAAGATATAGTTTCGGTTGCGGAGCAGGAGTAGCATTCACTATCCGTGTGTTCGTCTCATTTGGTGTGATGAGTGGTGATACCGTAGAAGTGTAAGTATCAGGAGAAGAGGTCCCCGGTGTAACCGGGGTTCGCATAATTCCTGTCGAATCCGTGGGGGATGATACATTGAGAGGGGAGATCGCATTCGTTTCTCCATTCTCACCAATACACCCACCAGAGACGATGAGGATGCCTAGGATTGCCAGAAGGAGTAATACCATTTCAGGGTGTTTCCTTTTCCTCATCAGATACTTTCCACCTGGTTCTAAAACAGGATAAATGATTCTCATCAGGCTTTCTTAAGGAGCTATTATCGAGAATGGTGGAATCGACAGAATCGACAAAATAAAAAAATTTGCGAAGAGGTGGAGGGAATAATTTCCTTACACCGGATCTCCGATCCCCGACCCCTTCATCAGGCCGAACTCGATTTCGTAGAACCCGCCCCCCCGGTCCTGGTAGGTCAGGTAGTAGTGGGATTGCCGGTTCGATTCAGCCTCCTCAATCTGCCGGAGGAGTGCTGCCTGGTTGATGGCGTCATGCCCGGCCAGGACCCAGCGCCTGGTCTCGTCATCCATCTTCCAGGACCGGGCCGGGACCGGGGCTGGCGGGGTGGTGACAGAATCGTCCTTCGGATCAAAGAACGCAACCACCTGCTGGGTCTCATTCTTCGCATCAATCTTCTGCCGGCGTTGCCAGTACGCCACAATAGCGACCACGATGGCAACGAGCATCTCGAAAATCTGTATCAAATCTTGTTCCATGAAATCACCTCCCGGGAGGGTAGTTCAAGAGGAGGAAGTGGTGAAGCGTATCACCGCTTCCACCGGTTCTGTTCCATCCGGTCGTGCATCTCGATGACAATCCTGACCATAACGAAGAGCATGGTCAGGCTCCCGAGGCACATACCGACGACGAACATGAATCCTTCATCCATGATCCTCCCTCCCTGGAAAGGGAAAGTGCCTGATCAGGGATCAGGCGAGTTCCGTCTTGGTATCAGCCCAGGTCTCGATGGTCGCCAGGATGGCGTCATCGCTGTAGGAGGAGACCCGGATTTGCTCGCGGCTGAAGGCCACGTAGTAGATCTCGCCGGTTGCATCGTGGCACTTGAGCGTCGCCGAGAAGCTGTCCTCTTCGGCAACGTGGACGGCATCGCCACCCATGGCGGTCGCCAGGGCGGTGTCGGCGAGGATGGCGGTGACGGCGCCATTGAACGCGGTCACGGTGGGGGCCCGTGCGTTGGTGTAGCCGACAATTTTGGCTTCCGCGTCCTCGAACTCGATCCGTGCGGTGTAGCCCTCACGGCTCTTGCTGACCGGGTTCTGGGGGACGCCTCCGACATCGTAGGCGGTGCAGCCCCATGGGTTGCCGGAGATGACCCCTGCAACCAGGGTGTTGAACGTGGTGATATTCTCAATCGGTACGGAGAGCTCCCGCACTGCGGTCTTGGTGATGCTCTGCTGAACAAAATCTCCCATTTCTTGCGTGCTCCTGCCCTTTTCAGGGCTGTGAGCAGGTGAAACGAGGAATGGGATATATTTTGGCGGGGGTTGGGGATTTGGGGTTGGATTGGGGGTGGATTGGGGAATGGAGAGGTTTGGTGAGCACGGAGGGTTAGAGACTAAGAAAGAGTTCAATATTGTTCCACCGAAGACTATTATTGGATATGCGGAATATTGTTAGATGAGATGGTTAGTAATAATTTCACAGAATTAATGGATTTAATTCATAATAAAAAATATAAAATTCACAACATTAAAATAACTCATCATACACCCGAAAATGCAAATGAATCATTCTTAACGGAAATTTATCTTGAAAAAAATGGTAAAGGTTGTTCTTTCACCTCTCAAGAAAAAGACGTATTTTTTCTTGCATCGTCATTTAATCATACCATTAATATTGAAGGAAATTTGGAATTTATGCGATATCGTGATAATGAAAAATATTTTTCCGACCTTCAATCACTCATCGATCCTGATGATAAGAAAAGGCAGGCCGCTCTTAACCGGGTTCAACCAGATGATTATGATCCCGAAGAATTGGAAATATTGATTAAAGAATATATATTCGATAAGGACCGGACAAATAAAAAATATAATTTACTCAAATCGAATTATTTTGATATCTGTGCTTATTTGACACTTTATGCAAATCAATATGTACAAAAAGAGCGAGAATTGAGAGAAGAAAGACCAAAGTTTGCTATTTACTCGAAATTAATTTATAAAATCCTTGGAAGAGCATTCCAAACCGAAAAAAATCCAATTAAGAATTATTTAAAATTTAAAAATTATGTTGATATTGAATTTTTAGACACCCTTAATTCGGGATTGGGTCAAAAGCGATACCATAGAATGCAATATGAGACCTATGCATCTTCTGGAAAAAAACAACCTCTTGAAACATCAGTGATGGTACCTTTGGACGTTTTAAGGAGGTATAATGAGGTTGTTAAAGAATTTTTTAATGCGCTGCGAATAGGAATAGAACTTGATAATGGGATAAATCCTAAATTGAACATGTCATTTAAAGAGAATGTCAATATTATACGTTCATTTAAAGAATATTCTCCGTTAGCGGACTATGTTAATCCAATAATTAGGAATTCGGAGTCACATATCTCGACCGAAATAGATACCGAAAATGGTACGATTAATTTTTTCGATAAAAGGAAACGAAAAAAGAAGATAATTGGTGAATGCAAGATTAGAGATCTTCAGCCAATGATAACGGAACTTGACAAATCTTTGCTCCCGGCCTTATTTTGTTCATTTAATCTTCAAGAAATGGTATTTATTTTGATGATATTGCATTCGAGAGAGTACCGAATATCCTTATTGGGAATAGACAACAAGGCTTGACACTCCGGAATCCATTCCTTCTTAAATATACTATCAACCCCACCTTAAGTGAATTTATTTTAATTTCCGCCATTTACAGGGCTAGCTGATAATTATCAACGCATCGAATGATTATTCGTTCATTGCGGCATGAATAAACATTACAGGCAGTAGGATGGAGGCATCACCAGCAATTCCGGAGGCAATTCGAACCCTTGTGCAGAGTTTCGAATTTCACCAGGCGGCCTACAAGCGAGGCCAGTTCAATGAGACCCAGCTGCGACGAGAGTTCATTGATCCGTTCTTCAAGGCGCTTGGTTGGGACGTTGATAACAATAAGCGCTATTCGGAACTCTACAAAGAGGTGATCCACGAGGACCCCATCCGGATCCGTGGCTCCACCGAGTTCATTGATTATTCCTTCAGGATTGGAGGGGCTCGGAAATTCATTGTTGAAGCCAAGAAACCCGGCGTGAATATCAAGGACGATGCCGGTCCCGCCCTCCAAATCCGCCGTTATGCCTGGAACGCCCGCCTCCCGCTCTCCGTTCTGACCGATTTTGAAGAGTTTGCCGTTTACGATTGTACCAAGAAACCGATGCCGGGTGATACAGCTTCAACCGCTCGAATAGAGTACTTCACCTTTAAGGATTACCCAGAGAAATGGGGTTGGATCGCCTCCATCTTCTCACAGGAGAGCATCCTACAGGGCTCGTTTGACCGGTTTGCGGAAGGAACGAAGGGGAAGAAGGGGACAGCAACGGTTGATGAGGCCATCCTTGCCGACATCGAAGAATGGCGGGACGCCCTGGCCAAGAACCTCGCGCTCCGGAACCCGGCACTTACCGTTGACGAGCTGAACGTCGCGGTCCAGCGCACTATTGATAGGATTCTTTTTCTCCGTATCTGTGAGGACCGGGGTATTGAGCAATATGGATGCCTCCAAAATTTGCTAGAAGGACAGGATGTCTATCAGCACCTCCTCGGCCTGTTCCACCGGGCAGACACTCGGTACAATTCCGGTATTTTCCACTTCAACCCGGAAGCTGAGTGGGATGAGATGCCGGACACGCTTACCCCCGGTCTCACCATTGACGATGCCCTTTTGAAGAAGATCATCAAGCGGTTGTATTATCCGGAGAGCCCGTACGAGTTCTCGGTCATCTCACCGGTCATTCTGGGTCAGGTCTACGAGCAGTTCCTCGGTAAGGTGATACGGCTCACCGCCGGACACCAGGCACGGGTTGAATATAAACCGGAGGTGAAGAAGGCAGGGGGGGTTTACTACACCCCCCAGTTTATCGTGGACTATATTGTGAAGCACACCGTCGGGGAGCTCGTCAAGGATAAGACACCCCGCGAAGTTACGAAGCTTCGGGTCCTTGACCCAGCCTGCGGGTCCGGCTCATTCCTCCTCGGGGCATACCAGTATCTCCTTGACTGGCATCTTGAGTATTATATTCACAATCTGGTTCCAGTCCTCGCCGATAAACCCACAACATCTTCCGAGGTCCAAGCCCTTCTCCCGGAACCACTCCTGAAATCGGCGAAGAGGAAATCTGCCACTGATACGAGTCTCCCTATTTATAAGTCTACCAATGGCGGTACCTCACGAACACGGAGCGACTGGAAGCTGACTACGGCTGAACGAAAACGAATCCTCCTGAATAATGTCTATGGGGTGGATATCGACACCCAGGCCGTTGAGGTGACCAAGCTCTCTCTGCTGCTCAAGGTTTTAGAAGAGGAGAACGAGGAGAATGTCTCGAAACAATTGAAGCTCTTCGCTGAGCGGGCCCTTCCCAGTCTGCACCAGAATGTCAAGTGCGGGAATTCACTGATCGGGACTGATATCTATGCCGATGTGCAGGTCACATTTGATGACCCGGAGGTGGTGAAGCGGATCAATGCCTTCGATTGGGATCGGGAATTCCCAGAGATTATGCAGCAGGGTGGATTCGATGCGGTAATCGGGAATCCGCCATATTTACGACAAGAGGCCCTTAAAGGGCAAAAAGAGTATTACATACAGAAATACGCTGTATATCATAGTAATGCAGATCTTTATACTTATTTTATTGAAAAGGGAATTTTACTTCTAAAAAAGAATGGGATTTTTTCTTTTATTGTGGCAAATAAATGGATGCGGGCGAACTACGGCAAGCCTCTAAGAATATTCCTTCTTACCAAGCAGATTGATGAGATAGTAGATTTTGGAGATTTGCCAGTATTTAAAACTGCTACGACGTATCCATGTATCATTCGAATTTTAAATGAAAAGCCGGGATATAATTTCTGGTTATCACGGGTAACCACACTTAATTTTCAAAATCTTGAAGATTATGTAAGATCGAACGGTTATTCAATTGATTTTCAAAATCTTACGGATGGCGGTTGGACACTTGGAGATACGGGAACGGAAAATCTATTAAAAAAGCTTCAGAGCATTGGTTGCCCGCTCGAAAAATACACGAACGGACAAATGTATCGGGGAGTTGTTACAGGTTGCAATGAAGCATTTGTAATCGATGAAAAAACAAAAACAGCCTTAGTCGAACAAAATCCCAACAGCGAGGAGATTATCAAACCTTTTGTTACTGGACGAGACATTAAACGGTATAGTCCTTTGAAATGTGAAAAGTATTTGATTTATATTCCGTGGCATTTCCCACTTCATTCTGATGGAACAATAACTGGGGCATCCAAAAAAGCGGAAAACGAATTTAAAACAGAATATCCTGCAATTTATAATCATCTATTGAAGTTTAAAAACAAATTGACATCGAGAAACACTGCTGAAACGGGAATTCGGTATGAATGGTATGCACTTCAACGGTATGGATCAAATTACTATACCGAATTTGATAAACCTAAAATTGTTATTCCTGCAATTGTAAAAAATGCCGCATACACATTCGATAAAGACAAATTTTATTCAAGTGATAAGACTTCGATTATTCCGTTATACGATCTATACCTCCTAGGTCTGCTAAATTCGAAAGTTCTGGATTTTGTTATACATTCAATTTCATCAACAAAACAGGGAGGCTATTTCGAGTATAAACCGATGTACTTGTCCAAACTCCCCATCCGAACCATCGACCTATCAGATCCCGCCGACAAAGCCCGCCATGACAACATGGTCTCCCTAGTCGAGCGGATGCTTAACCTCCATAAGCAGCGAGCTGATGTGAAGACCGACCACGAGAAGAACCTCATCGAGCGGCAGATCGAGGCTACGGATAAGCAGATCGATGCTTTGGTGTACGAGCTGTATGGATTGACGGAGGATGAGATCAAGATTGTGGGGGGTATTTGAACCATGGTTAACGATGTAGAGATTCAAAGATTGGCATTAATCAAATATATGTTCAACACAGCATTAGAACAGTCAAAGCAGCCAGAACCTTTGTGTGGACTTTCAATTCTTACCTTTCATGACTGCATTGAACTATTCTTAATTTTCGCATTAGAGAAATTAACGGGTAATAAGCAAGATAAAGGATTTTCAGATTATTGGGAGCCCATTTCTCAAAAATTAGGACGACCATTAACAGGTCGCGAAGAAATGCAGCGCTTGAATAAATCTAGAGTAAATTTCAAACATTATGGAATTCTTCCGTCAACCCTTGATATTGAAGGTTATCGTTCAAGTTGTATGAATTTTTTAAAAGAAAATACTAATCCAATCTTCGGGATCGAATTCGAATCAATTTCATTAATTAGCCTTGTTAAATACCCTGATGTTCAATCGAGGCTACAAACTGCTGCAAAATTGATGAGTGAAGGAAATCTACAAGAAGCAATTAACGATATTGGAATTGCATTCCAAATTATGATCAATGATTATATGAGGAGAAAAACGACGAATTCGGGACGATCTCCATTCTTTTTTGGCGAATCAATGAAATATGAAAGCGGTCATTCCTTAAGTACAAGTGATAAAGATCTGAAGCGATTTGTCGATAAAACAAGGAGATCTATCGATTCAATTCAAGAAGCGCTAAAAATTATCAGTTTAGGAATGGATTTTCGGCGTTATGTAAAATTCGACTATCTTACTCCATTTATATCACAAATGGCTAGCGGGCGTTATGTTGTTGATATTGATTCGCGCCAGAGTCCAATCACAATTGAGGATTGTGAGTTTTGTATGAATTTTGTTATTGATAGTTCTTTAAAACTTCAGGAATTCGATTATAATACAAAATTTGGGCTCTGTTGAAACCCTATGAAGATACCAAAGATCTAAGAATCGGTGCGCCCTTTGTTAAGTTATGGCAAACAACAACAAAGGGCAATATTTCTTCTCAAATCAGACATATATCTGCTTTTTGACAG
>WBZO01004268.1_pt1 | contig 15580 bp, 11 predicted proteins | sample 5204261 | NCBI WGS metagenome assembly WBZO01 (sample SAMN12412400, study PRJNA552823) | activated sludge metagenome | isolation source: activated sludge from anammox sidestream of wastewater treatment plant... | place: USA: North Carolina | collected 2017-09 | reverse complement strand
GGTGGCCTCGTCGCGCGCGTTCGCGGCATCCTGCGCTTGTGCGGCGGCCTCGTCGGGGCTGGGCGGCGCGTCTTCTCGCGGCCGACGCGCCTCCCAGCCCTCCCTATATTGGTGACTCACCTCTTTCGGCGGCGACAGGCGAATGTCCAGAGTTTTGGGCTGGATCTGCTTTCCCGGCAGATCCTTCCACAATAACTCCTCGACATTATTTGGAATCTTGACGATCATGTTAACCACAGCGGGAGTAAAAATATCGTCCATCGTCTGCCGGCTGACTTCCTCCGCCAGCTTCGCCCTGGCCATATTCAAGGGCACGTCAACCCACGACGACGCCTTGCCGTTCGCCCCGATGACGTCGCTATAGGCCGCTTGCTTGACCGCGCTCTCGTCAAACGTAAACGACCGCGCAGCGGCGGATTCCTCGCCGGGAGCGAGGCTAAATGTCAATGATATATCCGCCAGGACGGGCAAGCCTTCTTTCGTCAGCACGAGCGCGCGCCCCGTACTTTTCCGCAGTCGTGAATCTATCATATCAGCCAGGCGCTCGAAACGCTGCAGAATATGATCGCCCGGCGGCAGCACGCGCTGGAAGCGGGCGTTGTGCTCCGTCACGCCGATATAGCCATCAGGGATCCGCACCCAGGTTGGTCCGCCGGCGCTCAGAAAAATCGACCCATCTCTCTCTTTCGCCAGCTTTTCCGGCGATACATCGGACGATACGTCCCAATAAGCGACCCGGCCGCTGTGTTGGCGACGCAAAAATTCGGCCGCGGCCCGGCGATCGGCCGTGTTGTACAAGACCTGGATCAGGCTGATCGACGCCTGCCCGGCCAGCCACCAGCCAACCAGCAAGGGAATGACATGCCGCAAAACTCGTGGATGGAGCAGTCGCACCATCAAAAGCACAAGGGGAGAGAAGTCGGTCGCTTGCGCCTGGAAAGGGGTCAATTCCGGCATGAGGTAGTGGGCCAACAGCAGATGGGCGTTGACTCGCTCCAGCCAGGCCATCAACAGCCAATAGCCAAGGACCAGGCCCAAAAGGACGAACCAGCTCCAATGGGGAAGTGTCGGCCAGAACGCGCGGCGAGGTTGCGATTGAGAGGTCATACCGTCAATCTTCTCCGGCCCTCATAGTCGATACCGAACGCAATTCGCTCACCACCTCATTCGCCAGGATCGGCAACGCGGACTGGGTCGGGTTTGTCATGATCGTATGGGTGGACGAGATCTCCTGTGCCCTTGCCTCAACCTGGGACACGACGATCTCGTGCAACGTGGCACCCCCCTGCTGTTGCATCGCGTCGATTCCACGCAGGATATCCTCAACGTTATCAGCCTGGGCGCGGGCGCGGGCCTGCTGATAGAGGCGACTCGCCTCGTTCCCGCCAGCCTCGCGAGCGATACGAGCCTGCCGCTTGATCTGCCAGGCAGCCAGCCGCCAGGCCATGATCTCGGGCGGCAATTCCGACAGGACGACCTCGACGTTGGTTATTTCAAGGCCTTTCGACAGAACCTGTTGGCTGCCGCCGTCCTGCCGCGCTTTCAGATCTCTCAGGATGTTATCGCCGATCGTTTTCAATAGCCCCAGACCACTCTGCCCCGCACCATCGTCATTATTCTTCGAATCGCCCGATTGGGCGTCGTTACCACTGCCCTTCGTTGCGCTCGGCCGGGCATCTTCGTCGTTCTTCAATAGCCTATCCAGCGTAAATTCACTGATCTGGCTAATCAGGAGCGCGGCCGCCTGGGGGGCGACCTGCTCAGCCCAATCGCTTTTCTTGCCATCGACCGCGCCGGTTGAATAGGCTAGCTGGAGCAAGGCGTTGGGAACATAGGGATAGGGGACGGCCCCCGGTTCAACGGATTCCGGAGAATACGAATCGTCTCCAGATTGCCGCACCTGGAAATTGACCGTCACCGTCGCCTCAATGACAATGCCGTCACGGGTTGTGGCATGGACCGATTCTGAGCGCGATTGCGGCCGGAGGTCGAACACCTGGGCGATCGTCTCGCCCTCGCGCAAGATGACCATTCCCGGGCCGACAACCCGAGAGAAGGCGTTACCAGCGGCGACAACGGCCGCTTCGTGGGCGGGCAAATATCCGGCATTCAGGTAGCTAAAGCTGGGAGGCAGCACGCTCACGCTCGACCTTCTTTTTGGCTTCGGGGAGTATCTGGCCCGCAGGTCCCGTTGGCGGCCGTGAAGAACATCGTACAGCCTCAGCAGGTAGTTCTTCCACAGGAGGCGGAATCCTCCCGACCAGCCTGGATCGCTCTGGATAGGCAGGAGCCGTCGGGAGAGATAAGCAGTACCCAGGACAAAGGCGGACAGTGTCGCCCCGCCCCAGATAATTGCGCCGAACAGGCCGAACCGGACGTCATTATAGTCGCGCAACATCGCGCCGATCACGCCCAGGAGAGTTATCGTGAGCAGTAAAATACCGGGGCCGGGGATGAACCGTCTCTCTTGATCTTCCATCTGGTTAGCGCCGATCCGCGCCGCAACTATATCATACCGCCATGGGGTGGTAAAGAGATGGCAGAGGCCGGCAAAGCGTTCGCGCCCCATCCTCCCATTACCCATCCGCCCCGGTGTGTCCTATAATTAGACGCTTGATGCATGTTGCCCTGAACGCCACTTTCTGGAACCGGCCCGATACGGGAAGCGGCCAGTATATTCGCCAGCTTGTCTATCATCTAAACCGGCAGGTATCTGATCTGGACCTGACGCTGGTCTTTCCGCAAGTCCCGGGCCAACCGGAGCCGGAGCGCGTTCCGCCCAGCGTGAACGTGGAACGGGTCGCTGTCCGGCCGGGCCATCTGGGCAAGGTCCTGTTTGAGCAGCGCGGCTTCCCGGCCGCCTGCGGGCGCGTCGGCGCCACGCTGGCTCATGTCCCCTACTGGGGGCCACCGCTGCGCTCGCCCGTGCCCCTCGTAGTCACCATTCATGATCTGACGACTCTGCTGGAGCCGCAATATAATCATAGCGCGCGCGCCCGGCTGTATAACGCGCTTGTCAGCGCGGCCGCGCGAGGCGCCAGCCATATCCTGACCGACTCGTTCTCCAGCAAGCTCGATATCATGGACCACCTGGGCGTGGCCGAGCAGGACATCACCGCCGTGTACCTCGGCGTCGGCCCGCAATTCCAGCCCGGCACATCCAGCGGCGATAACCTGATGGAGATGGCCACCGCCGCCAAGTACGACTTGCCGGAGTTCTACACGCTCTATCTGGGCGGCTACGAGACGCACAAAAACGTCATGAACCTGCTCCACGCCTACACCTATGTAGCTCAGGCGCTGGGCGATGAATACCCGCTCCTCCTGGCCGGAAACAAGCCGGCGACTCAATCGGCTAACTATCCCGATTACGACGGGATGATCGAACGGTCCGGGCTATCGAAATACGTCCGCTGGATCGGCTACGTGGACGAGGAAGACAAGCCGCTACTCTATCAGCGGGCCGGCGTGTTTGTGTTCCCCAGCCGTCGCGAGGGGTTCGGCCTGCCGCCCCTGGAGGCGATGGCTTGCGGCACGCCGGTCGTCACCAGCGACGGCGGCTCGTTGCCGGAGATCGTCGGCGCGGCCGGCTTCGTCTTCGACCCCGACGACGTCCACGGCATGGCCGGGGCGATCATCGCCATCCTGACCGAAGATAACCTGGCCGCCGACATGCGTCGCCAGGGGGTGATCCAGGCGGCGAATTTCAAGTGGGAGAACACCGCCACCGAGACGCTGCTGGTGTATGATCGGGTGGCCAACGCGCGATGATGCTATTGTCCATCGAGAACGGGCGGCGAGAGAATCATAATGGTTGATAATTCCTTCAACAACGCTTACAACGGAGTTCCGGTGCTCGTCACCGGCCACACCGGTTTCAAGGGATCGTGGCTCGTCACCTGGCTGCTGGAACTGGGGGCGCAGGTGATCGGCTACAGCCTGCCCGATCCGCCCACGCGGCCGAGCAATTTCACCGCCTCCAACCTGGCCGAGCGCATCATCGACGTGCGCGGCGACATTCGCGATTACGAGACCCTGCGCCAAACCATCGACGCCTATCGGCCGCGCATCGTCTTCCATCTGGCGGCCCAACCCATCGTCTTGCGCTCGGTGGAACTGCCCAAGCTGACCATCGACACCAACGCCGGCGGCACGGTCAACGTGCTAGAGGCGATCCGCCATAGCGAGGACACCCGCGCTCTGGTCAGCATCACCACCGACAAGGTCTATGAAAATCAGGAATGGTTGTGGGGCTATCGGGAGACCGACCAACTCGGCGGCCACGATCCGTACAGCGCGGGCAAAGCGATGGCCGAGCTGGCCATCGCCGCCTACCGCAGTACCTACTTCCCGGCCGAAACCTATGGTCGCGATCACCACGTCGCCATCGCCTCCACGCGAGCGGGCAACGTCATCGGCGGCGGCGACTTTGCCGACTACCGGCTCGTACCCGACTGCATGAAGGCGCTCATGGACGGACGGCCCATCGGCGTGCGCAACCCGCTCAGCGTGCGCCCGTGGCAGCACGTGCTGGAGCCGCTGAGCGGCTATCTGTGGCTGGGCGTCCAGCTATTGCGCCACGGTCCGGCCTTCGGCGAGGCGTGGAACTTTGGCCCGCTGGAGCAGAAGGGCGTCCCGGCCCAGGCGCTGGCCGAGAAGTTGATCGAGCTATGGGGCAGCGGCTCGTGGGTACACACCCGACCGGGTTACGCCGAGGTCGAGACGGGCTTGCTGCGGCTGAGTTGGGACAAGGCCGCCCACCGGCTGAACTGGCGACCAGTCTACACATGGGTCGACGCTCTGACCGAGATCACTGACTGGTTCAAAGGGTTCCAGGCCGGCGCGGACATGCAGGCTATGACCCGCGACCATATCCGACGCTACACCGCCCGCGCCCGCGAATTGGGGCTGGACTGGGCCGCAAGCTGAGTTAAACTTGGCTGAAAATGATCACGAAGCGAGCCTATCGCTGGTTCGTTGCCATTACATTGGCAGCCTTGGCGCTCAACGCCATCCTGCGGCTGATCCCGTTTGATTTCGTCTGGGACGGTCACATTCCTCTCGAGCGCATCCGCTGGACGCCGCTGACCTTCTTCGATATCCCGTCCAACATATTACTTTTCCTGCCTCTCGGCTTCGGGCTGTCAGGCGTGCTGACCGGCCGCAATCGAGCGCCGGGCGGCGCGCCCGACATCGGTCGCCGCGTCCTCGCCATCGGCCTGCTGCTCGGCCTCGCCCTGGAAGCCGCACAACTATTCATGCCCGAGCGCGTGCCTTCCGTGGCCGATGTCATTTCCAACGGCGCCGGCGCGTTGCTGGGCTATACGTTCTTCCGGGTGTGGGCCACAGGCGTAGGCCAGGCGCTCAATCGTTACGTAACGCCGGTCAATTTGCTGTTGGGGCTGGTCGTTTACGCCCTCGCCGCGGCGCTGCTGACAGTCTATCTCATCGATCGGGCCCGCCTGGCGAACTGGGATACATCGTTCCCGTTGGTCGTCGGCAATGAGACGACCGGCGATCGGCCTTGGTCGGGGTCGATGGAATCGCTGCAGCTAGGCGACCGCTGCAACGATCCTCTGCCGCCTAATAGCAGCATCTATTACGAGTTTTCCGGGGACGGCCCCTACGAAGATAGTAGCAGGCGGGGACAAGAGGGGCCGTCACTAGTTTGGGCCGAGGGGCCGGCGACGCCGCAAGGCGATGGTGGTGTCACGGTCGGGCCGGGTCAATGGTTAATCAGCCACGAACCGCCCAGCGAGTTCTTCATCTATGCCCGCAGCTGCAACGACATCGAGATCAGCGCCAAAGGCGTTTCCACCTCCGATGCGGCCCAAAGCGGCCCGGCGCGCATTGTCTCGATCTCGAACGGCCTCAGGCTGCGTAATATCACTTTGGGCCAGGAAGGTGACGCGCTAAGCATCCGCCTACGCACGCCCGCTGCGGGCGACAACGGCCGGAAGCCGGAGATGCTCGTGCCCGGGGTCTTCGCCGACCAACGGCCGCGCGATATTTACGTCCGCTACAGCGCGCCAATGCTGGTCGTCTGGGTAGACAAGGAATTGCACAGTCTCTCTCTGGCGCCAGGCGTTGTCTTTTTCGCCAATTTCAAACAGACAGATCACTGGCTTATCACAATGGATGGTAGCCCCCACCGTTACAACATCGCCTATTGGGCGCTCGTGCTGGGGACGGCCGCAGCGATAGTTGCCGCGCTGATCATGGCCAAACGCCTTTGTGGGCCGGGCGCCCGGCAGAAGCTGAATTAACGCCAGCCGCTACTTATCCAGACGGCTCGCCGCGGCCGCGTCCAGCAGCCAGACCAATTCACCGTCGTCGCCGGCCTGAATACGCCGGGCCGGGAACTGGGCCGGATCGTCGCTGTGGAGGGTGTTGTAGACCGCGCCGGCCTTGCCCTCCCCTGACACCAGGAAGTAGATGTGGCGAGCGTCGTTGAAAACCGGCGGTGTCAGCGTCACGCGGCCGGCCGGGCGGCCCTGATAGTCGGCCGTCACGGTGATGACCGGCGCGGCGGCCGCGACCGGCGAGCCAGGGAAGAGCGACGCCGTATGGCCATCTTCTCCCAGACCCATCAACACCACATCGAAGCGCGGCCAGGCATGAGGAGCGCCGGGGTCGTTGGTCTTCGCCCATTCCTTCAATTGGGTAGCGTAATCGGCGGCGGCCTTATCGCCGGGCAGCTCGCCCTTCATGCGATAGATCTGGTCGATCGGCACGGGTACATGGCTCAACAGCGCTTCCCAGGCCTCGCCATAATTGCTGCCGGGATCGTCAGGCGGCACCAGCCGCTCGTCGCCCCAAAAGACGTGGACGTTCTCCCAGGGTGCGTCTTCGCTCTGGTAGACCGTCAGTTGCCGGTAGATACTGAGAGGTGTGCCACCACCACACAGGACGATGCTGGCCACGCCACGTAGCCGGATGGCTTCCTCCAGATCGGCGATGATGATCGCCGCCGCCTCAGTCGCGAAATGTTTAACTGTTCGGATCGTGTATTCGGTCATGAGCTTGACAGGGCGAGCGCGTCATAAGCCGCGCCATAAAGCGCCGCCTTGGGGTTATAGATGATATGAACCGGGATACGGCTCATCATTTCGGTGAAACGCCCTTTGTCGCGGAAGAAGGTCATAAACGGCCCTTTCTGTAACTGGGGCAGGATGCGGCTGGGGATACCGCCGCCCAGATAGATACCGCCGGTGGCCAGCACAGTCAGCGCCAGATTGCCGGCCTGATCGCCCAATATCTCCATGAATAGCTCCAGCGTGGCCACGCAGATGGGCGCTTCGCCGGCTACAGCGGCCTTGACGATCACCGGCGTCATGTCCCCCGCGCTCGACAATTGTTCCTTAAGCCAATCCGGCTCGGGATAACGGTCAGTCTCGCGCAGGAAGGTATAGATATTGGGGAGGCCCATACCGGAACAAACGCGCTCATAGCTGACGTGCCCCATGCGCGGCATCCAGTAGTTGAGCATCTCCAGTTGCAGCGGCGTCATCGGACCAAAGGCGCAATGACCGCCCTCAGAGGGGTGGGCCTCATATCGCCCCGCGGCCCGGTTCCACACCAGATAGGATTCACCCAGGCCCGTGCCTGGGGCGATGACGCCGATGGCGCCGCGCTCGTCGGGCGTTCCCTCGTTGATCGTGATCAGATCGGTCTGCTCAAGGAAGGGAACGGCCGAAGCCAGCGCCTCCAGATCGTTCATCAGGTGAACGTCGAAGCCGAAGCGCTGTCGCATATCGTCGGGGTCGATCTGCCAGTGCAGGTTGGTCACTTCGGCGCGCCCGCCGACCACCGGCCCAGCCACGCCGAAGCTGGCCGCCGAGATAGCGATCCCGCTGTCGCGCAGGAACTCTTCGATGATCAAGTCCAGCGACTGGTACTGTTGGCTGGGAAACACGCGCTCCAGTACGGGGTGCCGCACGATAAGAGCGCCTTCGTCCACGTCAAATATGGCCAGGGCGGTTTTAGTGCCGCCGACATCGCCGGAGAGCAGCATAGATCACTCCGAGTTCGTTATCGCGCTGAAGTTGGGGTTAATTGGGATCATCGTCTGCGACCGATAGTTCCAGCGCGTGAATCAGCGCGTTCAACTCATCGCGACAATCGGCGCAGAAACCCAGATGGTGTTCGAGCAAAGGCTTGATTTCGCCCAGATCTTCTCTGGATATGAGGCAATCGACGTACTCATCGAGGCGATTATAGACCTCCTCGCAAGACAGTTCGTCGTCGCGGGTCACGCTCAGCAAGCGCATCAATCGCTCGATGGATTGGTCGTCCAGCGGAACGGCCGCGCTGACGTCGGGGATGTTCGAGGGACGCCCCATGATCCGGCGAATTTTTTCACTCAAGTTAGCCATTCTCTTATTCAGACGAAGCCGCCGTTCCATTTCTTACAGGCCAAAGGATCAAGCGTCGCCAAAGACGGCGATCACTTCCTCGGGGGTCAGACCGTCGTCGGACATACGCCGGCGCAGTCGCTGCCGGGCGTCGAATATCAGTTTGTAGAGCGCGTTCTGGTTGGAATTCATACGATAAGCGACTTCAGTCAGCGGCCGGCCCTGGAGCACGACGGCCGTCAGCGCCATCCGTTGCTTCTCGGTCAACTCCTCGTTGATGAGCCGGCCGACGTAGGCGATCAGCTCCCGTCGCTCGGTCACGTCTTCAGGGCGCGGCGACGGATCGGCGATGAACGAAGGAGTGTACTCGCCATCTTCCGTCTGCGTCAACTGGTCGAGCGACATGTCGCGCCAGCGCTTGCGACGTAGCTCCGTCAGGCCAATGTTGAGGGCGATCTTGTTGGCCCACGTCGTAAAGAGGCTACGCCCGGCGAAGGTGTCGAGACTATCAAGGATCTTCAGCAGCGCTTCCTGGACGAAGTCATCGACCAGGGCGTCGAACTCCGGCGCGGTTGTGTCAACCTGAGAGACGAGGCCGCGCCGCAGACCGTTGGCGAGGATGCGCCCCAGATCATCCAGAGCCGCCCCGCGAGCCGGGCCTTCCTGCCGTAGATCGGCCAGCCACTCCTCGTTTGTGCGTGTCCTCGTCGCGCTCATAGTCCATCCGTCCCTGACATGGGACGCGTCCACTATTGTAGCCTCTATCGGCGAGTTCGTCGCTTAACCGTATGAATCCATGTCATCTGCGCTACGCCTCATGCGCCGGTAGAAACACGTTGTGGTAATAATCGCACAGCTGGTTGATCGGGCAGATCTCGCACTCCGGCCCGCGGGCGTGACAAATCTCGCGGCCGTGGCGGATCAGGTTCATGTGGAAGGGATAATAGGTATCCGGCGTGCCCAGCTCGGCCAGGAAGACGTGAGCCTTCTCGGCGCTCATGCGCGGCGGGATCAGCCCCACACGGCCGGTGACGCGATGGACGTGCGTATCGACCGGGAAGGCGTTGCGGCCCAACGAGAACAGCAGCACGATGGAGGCCGTCTTCGGCCCCACGCCGTCGATCTTCGTCAGCCAGTTGAGCGCCTCAGCCGGCGACAGGTCAGCCAGGAAATTGAGCGCTAGTTCGCCACGCTCGCGATAGATATAGCGCAGTGTATTCTGGATACGCGGCCCCTTGATATTGGCCAGTCCCGACGAGCGAATGGCGTCGACAACGTCCTCCGGCGGCGCGTCCATCACGCTATACCAGTCGGGGTAGCGAGCCTGCAATTTGGCCATGGCGCGCTCTGAGTTAATGTCGCTGGTCGCCTGCGACAGGATCGTGCCAACCAGCACATCCAGAGGATCTCCGACGGATTCCCAGACCGGTTGGCCATATACCTCGTTCAGAATGTTATAAACAGCGTAATATTTTCGGCGCAGTTCTTCGATGTTCGTCATCAGGTCATTCATCCTTGTGGGTTTGCCGCGCGCTGCCGGCGGCCATCGAGAAGTTCGACCAGCGCCGCCCGGGAGGCCTCGCGGTCGCCGGCCGAAAGTCCCAGCAGATCGAACAGCATATTATCCAGCGCGCGACGCTCCGGCCGCTCCAGCATGGCCGGCGTATCCTCGATCGGTTGCGTGGCCAGCTGGCGGAAACTTTCCTCCAGCAGGTGATTCATCTCGTCGCCCAGTTCGCGCGGGTCGGGCAATAATAACTCGGCCAGCTCGTAGGCAGCCAGCCACAGCACACCCTCGCCCAGATTCACCCGGCCGCCCAGTTCGCAACCCAGCGCGAACCAGGCGCTATTGAGCAACGCCGCGGCCGCGCCGGGCGACACGCCGTCGGCCAACACAAGACGGTAGATCTGCTGGTCAACGGCGATTGGCTCATCGGCCATAGCCACAAAATGGCGCTGCCAGACGCCCTTGGCCACCAACAACTGCCCCGGCTCTTGCGCGGGTAAAGCGTACCAGGGCTGCCGGCCGGCACAAGTCGCGCGCGCGGGCAAGCCCTGCGCCTCACCCCAGGCCAGATAAGCGGCGACGGCCGTGCCGGTCAGATCGGCCTGTGGGGGAATGACCAGCAGCTCGTGGCGACAATCGGCCGCGCCCACACGCAACGAACGAATACCGCGCAAGGATTTGAGCAGCGGCCGCCGGAACTCCTCTTCGATGCCCCATCGCTCCGCCCGGCGGCGGCTAAGGTAGAAAAATTCGTTGGCTCCGGTGGTATGACCGCGCTGTACCGTAGCCCATTGACCCAACCGCGCCACCGGCCGGGGCGGCTGCCGCAAGTATACGTCGGGAGCGCGTAACAATGTCCCCCAACGAGCGGTCGCGTCCAGCGCGCCCTGCTCGCGGACGCGAACCGAAGCGCCGGGCGTTTGCCGGTCGACGGCGGGCAACAAGCGAGTAACGAGATTCTCGACGGCCGACAATCGCCGGCTGTCTGTCTCCGGACCGAGCAATTCGCGCAACGGCCGGCGTAACCGAACGAAACGAACGCGATTGCCGGCCCTTTCGGCCGCGTCATCGGCTCGCTCCAGAATGACCAGGCAGGTATTGACCCCAGCCGTGGCGAACCAGCGCTCGGCGGCCGGCTCCACCACAGCCACAATGCGAAAATGATCGAGCATGAACTGCTTCAGCGCCTCGCCGTAAGCCACGTCCAGCCAGCCGTTGGGCACGACAAACCCCAGCCGCCCGCCCTCACGCAGGAAACTGAAGCTGTGGAGGAAGAAGTAGGCGTAGAGGCCGGTCCGCCCGCCGAGGGTCGCGCCCAGATCGCGCGGCACCAACGGGCGAGCCGGCGACAAATCTTCCGGCGCCTCTTCGAGGCGGAGCAGGGGCAACTGTCCGGCATCTGCGCTCAATCGTTCGATCCACTCCGCTCGCGTGTAGGGCGGGTTGCCGACGATGGCATCGAACGGCGCGTAGTCGCGAGCTTCAAGGGTGAAGAAGTTAGCCCGGCCAATGGTCACGCCGGGGATCGTCACCGCCATAGCGGCCGCGTCCGGGTCCAGCTCAATGCCGTGGAGGCCGCCTTCGGGGCCACGCCCTCCGGTCGAAGTCAACCAGTCGCGCCACTGGGCCGCCCGGCGCAGCAACGCGCCGTCGCCACAACTGGGATCGAGCAACCGGGCATTGGGCCGGCGCAAGCAGAAGCCGAGCAACAAGTCGGCTACATCGGTTGGCGTGGCATATTGCCCCCACGTGCGCTGCTTATCGGTCATGAGCCTGGCCAGTCTCGGCGGTTGGGTTGGCCGTCGAAACGCATTATACTACAAGGAGGATGAGCACGTTATCCCGAACCGCCTTCATCAAGAGTTTGCCCGGCGTGCTGCGGCCGTTGCTGCCGCCCGATCTGCAGGATTTTCAGGCGCGTTACCCGTGGAACCTGGCGCAGATTCATTACGGCGAGCCGGCGCTGCATTATGAGGTCGGCCATTATTCGCCCCAGCCCGGCCGGAACATCGCCGGCTGGGAGCTTGGCTTTCATTGCGAATCGCGCGATCATCAGCTCAATCTGTTGCTCCTCCAGGGATTTCGCCACCACCTATTCGAGATCAAAGCGACGCTCGGCGAAGGCGTCGAGGCCGAACGATGGGACCGCGGCTGGACGAAAATCTACGAAGTTTATCCCGATGAACCATTAACGGAAGATTATCGCGCGGCCGTGGCCGCCCGCCTGGCCGAGATCATCGTTTGCTTGCAACCCATTTTCGTCGATTTGCGCCGATCGGTCGCGGAGATTTACCATTAACGCCCGGCAAATACTGCCCTTTCAAATAGTACTTTTTACGCTATTTCCTTGATTTAAGGGAATCTTCACCGAAACACCCTCTGGTTTATGATATAGTGGGGTCTCTGTTCAGGCCCTTTCCCACTATCGCGGCCCAGACAAACAGGGCTTGTCTAGCTTGGAAAGTCCTCCTTGCTCAATTAAATAAAGGAGCTAGAAACCAGTTTCGTCAGGAGGCAAGGTGTTATTTGCATGAATGTTGTCACGAGACGGAAAATAGCAATCATCCTCTTTACAGTGATCCTGACCCTGGTGTGGCTGAATTTTGGCGCTATGGTCTGGAATTATCCATCACCAGGGGCTTCCAGGCTCGCGGCTCTTGTCGAAGAGTGGCAACATCTTTCCTCGGCCAACGGTGACATACCCGCCCCCCTCTCCACCGGGCAGCAAACCATGTCATTGATCCTGGATATCGACGGAGACGGCTTGAACGACTTCGTCATCGGCGCGCGGCACGCAGGTCCGGCGCTGGTCTGGTATCAACGCGGCGAATCAGGCTGGACACGTTACGTCATCGAACCCGAGGCGGTCAGAATAGAGGCAGGCGGCGCTTTCTACGACATCGACGGTGACGGCGATCTGGACGTCGTTGCCGGGTGCGACGGCAGCTGTAATTCGATCTGGTGGTGGGAAAACCCATCTCCCGACTTCGATCCAAATACTCGCTGGACGCGCCGTGTGATTAAAAACAGCGGCCTCAACCGGCATCACGACATGATGTTCGGCCAATTCGATGACGATCCCGCTATCGAACTGGCGTTTTGGAATCAAGGGGCCAAGCAGCTATTTCTGGTCGATATTCCAGGCAACCCCAAAGACACCCAGCCTTGGCCCGACGCCGTGCCGATCTATACCACTCCCAACATCAATTATGAAGGATTAGCCCAGGCCGATGTCGATCTTGACGGCAAGATGGATATCATCGGCGGCGGCCTGTGGTTCAAACATACCGGCAACAATAATTTCACGGCGAACATAGTCGACAGTCTGCTGTATAACGTACGGGTCGTCGCTGGTCAACTCGTACCCGGTGGCCGGCCGGAGATCGTCCAGGTCCCGGGAGATTCGCAGGGCACAGGCCGATGGTATCAATGGGACGATGATAATTCCACCTGGATCGGGCAGGATTTACCGAGCGAGGTCATCACCAACGGTCATTCGTTAGATATCGGCGATATCGACCAGGACGGCAATCTCGATATTTTCGTCGGCGAGATGCGCCAGACGATTGCCGGCGTCGATCTGAACGCGAACGCGCGAACGATGATCCTCTACGGTGACGGCCAGGGGAATTTCACTGTCGACGTGGTTGCCATAGGGATCGATCATCACGAATCACGTTTAGCGGATCTGGACGGCGATGGCGACCTGGATATTCTCGGCAAGCCGCATGTCTGGACGGTTCCGCGGGTTGATATTTGGCTAAATCCAATAGGTGCGCCAACCGCCACGCCCGAGATAACGCCCAGTGCTCCCGCCAGCGATACACCCGAGGCAACACCCAGCGATACGCCCGAGGCAACGCCCAGCGATACGCCCGAGGCAACACCAAGCGATACACCTGAGGCAACACCCAGCGTGCCTGCCGGCGAACCATGCGAGGGGGCTTCCGGGGACGACTGCGATACACCCGAGCCAACACCCAGTGATACACCCGTGCCAACACTGACATATACGTCCGAGCCTACGTCAACGAATACGGCCATTCCGACCGCAACGAGTACGCCGGCGTTCTGTTATTCGCTGGACGACTGGACCACCTACGTAATCGACAGCGCTCGGCCTTATCGCGCCGTCTTCATCGATTCGGCCGACCTGGACGGTGACGGCTATCAGGACATCGTCACCGGCGCGTGGTGGTATCGCAATCCCGGCGCAGCCGGTGGCGTCTGGCAACGCTATGCGGTCGGCGCCCCGTTCAATCAGATGGCCGTCATCCATGACTTCGACGGCGACGGCTATCTCGACCTGCTCGGCACCAAGCCGGAAAACCCAGGCTCGCCGGGCGAACGCGGCAACGCCTTCGTCTGGGCGCGCAACCGGGGCGACGCAGCCACGCCGAGTCAGCAGTTCGAGATCATCGACACAGGCGTCACTGTCACGGGCGGCGATTTCCTCCAGGGGGCACAGGTAGTTTCTTTCAGCCCTGGGACGATCGAGGTCATTCTCTCGTGGCACAGCAAGTTTCTCGCCCACCTCGACGCTTTGGTCGTGCCCAACAACCCAACCCAAAGCTGGGGACTCCGCCAGGTTTCTACCGTAACCCAGAAAGAGGAGGTCAACGCCGGAGATATCGACCGTGATGGTGATCTGGACCTGCTGCTGGGCACGATATGGCTTGAGAACCTGGGCAACGGTACTGCCTGGAGCGCCCATACCCTCTACAGCACCACCGATGAGCCTGATCGGAATCACCTAATCGATGTGAACGGCGACGGCCGGCTCGACGCGATCGTCGGCTACGAGCGGACCGATTCCCAGCCGGGCAAACTAGCTTGGTACGAAGCGCCAGCCAGTCCAACCGGCACATGGACAGAACATATCATCTTCAATACTAATTCGTCGGATCCACCGGGCGCCCGTCCTGCTATGAGCCTTGACGTCATCGATATCGACGGCGACGGCGATCCCGATATCGTGATGGGCGAGCACAATCTCAAGAATCCGACACAGGGTCGCGTCTTCATCTTTGAAAACATCAACAACGGCGCTTCATGGATCCGTCATCAGGTGGCTATTGGCCACGAGCATCACGTCGGGACGCAGTTTGTCGACATCGATAACGACGGCGATCAGGACATTATCTCCATCGGCTGGGAACACAGCAACGTCTTGCTCTACAAGCAAAACGGCTGCGCCACCCCGCCGGTAGCAACACCAGTGCCGACGGCGACAGCAACCAGCGCCGCACCCCACACGCCAACATCGACAGAGCCGGCCACGTCGCCTCCCACAGCAACGGCCACGTCGTCTCCTACAGCGACAACGGTCGCACCATCTCCCACAGCGACGGCCACGTCGTCTCCTACAGCGACAGCGGTCGCACCATCTCCCACAGCGACAACCACACCCACGAAATCGGTCGCCCCTCCGGATCCGGCGACGACAACCACGCCCGATGTATGCGTCTCGCCGGCCGGCAACGTCATCGCCAACCCCGGCTTTGAAAACGGCGTGGCCGGGTGGAGTTTCTTCACTAGCGGCAGTGGAGGCTTTAGCGTCGTCTCGGATAACACATCCTATTGCGGCAACTACGGCCGGGTGAGCGTCACCAAGGCGGGCAACAATGTCCAGCTGTTCCAGATCGGCTTCCCGCTCAAAGCCAACACCCGCTATACCTTGCGACTGACGGCTCGCTCCAGCGACGGTCGGGACACGCAA
>WBZO01004267.1_pt1 | contig 15582 bp, 10 predicted proteins | sample 5204261 | NCBI WGS metagenome assembly WBZO01 (sample SAMN12412400, study PRJNA552823) | activated sludge metagenome | isolation source: activated sludge from anammox sidestream of wastewater treatment plant... | place: USA: North Carolina | collected 2017-09 | reverse complement strand
CACTTTCATGGGTATCGGCCCCGTGCTGGCGCCGGCGGGCGCGGTGACGGCGAGTGTCCGTGCGATTGTGTATATGCCTTCGGCGGTGGGCGGCACGGATTATCACATCTTCGATGATGTCGAATTTACGAATGTTACGCCGGTCCATTCCATTTCACAGAAACGGGGATTCGAAACCGGCGACATCGCCGATTGGTCCACTCTTGGCCAGGAATGGAGCATCGGCACCGGGGCCGACACGTATTCTCATGCCGTGTTGCGCTCGGCCGGCGTGCGCGTGCCCGAGGATGTGGCCTTGGCCGGCTTTGACGACACCGATTTGGCGCGCCACCTGAACCTAACCACCGTTCATGTTCCGATGAAATTGATCGGACACGCCGCCACGCAGCGCGCCCTTGATTTGATGGAAGACCGCGATTCCGTGCACCCGCAATCCGTGCCGACCCGGCTGGTTGCGAGGAATTCGTGCGGCGCGCATCGCATGTCTGCAAGGAGATAATTCCGGAGGAAGGGGTATGAGAGACCTGCACCGCAGTTGGATATGTTTGGTTGCGCTGCTGGCGGCCATGCCGGCGGTGGCGCAACAGCTCGCTAATTCGGGCTTTGAGGACAACCTCAATAACTGGAGCACGTTCGGCCAAGGTTGGCGCACCGGGGGCGGAGGCGACGCCCATTCCGGCTCGCTCGGTGCGGTTAACGATGTGCAGACATCGGACTCGGACACCTATCGCGGACTATTCCAGAACGTTCCGGTGATTCCCGATAACCTCTACAGTGGCGGCGCATATATCCGGGCCGTGAACGTCGATAATTCCGAGTCATGGTTTGAACTACAGTTTCTCGACTCCAGCGGCTCGGTCATCGTCCAGCATCAGTCAACCCATGTTGCGACCGACCAGGGTTTCACCTTCATGGATATCGACCCTGTGCTGGCTCCGGCGGGCGCGGTCACCGCGAGTGTCCGTGCGATCGTGTACATGCCCTCGGCGCCGGGCGACACGGATTATCACATCTTCGATGATATCGAATTCACGAACGCTACGCCGGTCCATTCCAACTTACTGAACTGGGGATTCGAAACGGGCGACTTCGCCGATTGGTCCACCTTTGGCCAGGGATGGAGCGTCAGTACCGGAGACGTCGCGTTTTCCCATACCTACGGCGCGGTCAATGACGTGCTTCTCTCCGATGGCGATGAATGGCGAGGCGTAATCCAGAACGTGGCCGTGACGGAGGGGCTTACCTATGCGGCGGGCGTCTATATCCGGGCGGTGGCGCTCGAATCGTCGGAGGCATGGTTGGAACTTCAGTGGTTGAACAGTTCCGGCGGCGTGATCTCCCAGCTCACCACGTCGGCCATCACCACGGATCAGGCGTTTCAGTTGGCGAGTCTCCATGGCATCGTGGCCCCGGCGGGTGCAGTGACCGCCAGTGTGCGCGGCATCGTGCACATGGTCAGCGCACCGACGGTCACCCCGGACTTCCTGATTTTCGACGAGTTCTATTTTCTGCGTCCGGTGGACCTGACCATCACGTTGTCCGCTTCGACGAATATCGTGGGCGCGAACCAACTCATCACGTATTCCCTGCTCATCAGCAATCGCTCGGCGTCGATGTCCGGCTCCTATTTTGTCACCAACGACTTTACCACAAACCTTACGTTCGTGTCGGCGAGCGACGACGGCGTCAACAGCGGTTCGACCGTGAGTTGGTCCATGTTCGGATTGCTCGGTGGGGCGACCACGACGCTCACGGTCACCGCCACCCAGCCGCACTACACGGGCTCCACTCAGGAATATGTTCACACCGTATCGGCCTCGGTAGGCTCCGGTATCGGCGATCCGATTTCCGGCAACAATTCGCAGTCAACGCAAACCACCACGGTGGGCGTTCCCATGTTGACGTTGCTGGCCCTGCTGATCCTCGGCGCCGTTTTCATCTGGGCGCGGTGGCGGATGCAGCGCCGGGAGGCGGAAGCATGACCGGACCTGTGGTCAACAAGGCGCGCCGTGGCGTATTCCTGCGCTCGCTGGTATGCTGGCTTCTGCTGTATGCGGTCCTGCTGACCATCTACAACGGCACCTACCACCTCACCCGCGAGGTGTTGATCGGCAAAGTGCAGGTGGCACCTGCTTCGTTCCTGCTGTCGTGGACCCTGCCGGACGTGGACATTCGGTATGACGCCGCCTCGATTCAGACGCCCGCGTTGGTCTTGCAGATATTGCGCGGATGCGATGGCGTGGAGGTCTGGGCCATGCTGGTCGCGGCGATGCTCGTGTTCCCGATGCCGTGGCGGCGCCGCTGGCAGGGATTGGTGTGGGGTACCCTGCTATTGTTGGTCGCGAACCTGGCCCGGATCGTATCGCTATTTCATATTGCGCTGACCCGCATGGATTGGTTTGACATCGCCCACGGCGTGATCTGGCAAGGCGTCATGGTCCTGTTGACCGGAGCATTCGTGCTCGGTTGGACGAATCCCCGCCGGGTGTCGGCGGAGAGGGAGGCGTTTTCATGACCACGCGCAGTGCCGCCGGCATGCTGACGAGGATGTGCGCCGTGTTCGCCGTCGTGGCGTGGTGCGTTTACGCATTTCCATCGGCCTGGCTGTGGCCGGTCACCGGGCCGACGGCGTGGCTGGTCGAAATCGGTTGTCCCTATCTGACCGACATGTCCGTGGAGGCGGACGGGATCACCGTGGTGGCTCGTGGTGACATTGCCGTGAGCCTGAGCCTGTCCGGGGGCGAACCCCTGCCGCGGGTGCCCGGAGTCTGGCACAAACATGGCGAACAAACACTTTCCATTTTCGCCGTGGTGTTTGCGATCTGGGCGGCGCCGACGATCTCGTGGCGCAGACGGGTGGCGCTCGCGCCGGTCGCGATGTTGGGCGCGGTGCTGGTCGCCGCGTTCGTGCTCTCCATCGAAATTCAATGGGCCGCCTTGAAGATGATCGGCTATGAGTGGCTGGCTGGCTTGCCGTTGGCGCGAACTGCCGATAACTGGAAATATTTTGGGCAGATGGAGCAATGGTTCCGCGTTATCTCGTGGATAAGGGCATTCCATGATGGCGGCGGTCGCTTGTTCTTGGCCCTGCTTGCGGGTTTGATCGGCTACGCCATTCCATGGCGGACGCACGGAACTCCAGCCATCGAACCACGCGGTCCATCCACGGCCGCCGCACAACCTATCCACGCCACCTGAAGGAACCACCAATCGCGACGAACCAGTACACAGGCAAACATGTCAACGATTACAAAGGAGAGACCATGAAAAATAGAATAATCAGGGCGGTCGCTATGTCCGTCATAGTTGCCGTCACGGCGTCTGGCGAGGTTGTGAATCCGGGATTTGAAACGGGCGATCTCACGGGTTGGCAGACGTTCGGACTGGGCTGGCGAACGTCCGGGGGGGATGATGCCCGCACAGGCAGTTTCGGCATCGTCAACGATGTGTTGACGAACGACGTCGATTCGTTCCGCGGCGTGTTTCAAGATGTGCCCGTGACGGGAGGCGCCACCTACCATGCGGGCGTGTATATCCGGGCTGTGAACGTGGAAACCTCCGAGTCGTGGTTCGAGTTGCAATGGTTGAACGATACCGGTGGCATCATCGGGCAATTGCAGTCCGCGCATGTCACCGCAGACCAGCCGTTCACTCAAATGGCGTTGAGCGAGATAGTCGCCCCTCTCAATGCGGTCACGGCCAGCGTGCGCGGCATTGTCTACATGGCGATGGCACCGGGAGTAGACGCGGACTTTCACATCTTCGACGACTTGTTCCTGCATGAGCAGCCGACACTCGGTGTGGCGTCCTCGGATGCCGGGACGATTGATGTGAGTTGGACGACGAACGCACCGGGTTATCAACTGGAGGCGCTCACCAACCTGGTGGAGGATGCGTGGTCCGTGGTGATCGCTCCGCCAGTGGTGGTGGGCGACCGGTATGTCGTGTCCAACCAGGCCGCTTCGTCCGTGCTTCAATATCGTATTCGATTGCCGTAGAATCGCTCATGAGCATGGAATCCGTTGCGTTTCGCCATATCTACCGCCCGTTGAGCGATCTGGAACTATTGTCGCTCGGCAACGCGTCCGGTTTGCGTTTCGATCTGTTGTCCAATGGCGCGCCGTGCGCGATCCGGCATGGGGCGTGCCTGGTCAACCAGATGATTGGAGTGCCGCCGGAGGGCGCGCCGTTCCGGCTCTGGTTGCGCGATAGTTCCGGCGCGGCATCGCTGGTTGGTCCGGCCTCCGCCGATGCGTTCGACATGATGGATGACCGGACGGCCGTGTGGTCGGGACGCTGGAGCCACGGGTTGTGGCACGTTCAACTGCGGTTGGATGCACATCAATCCGCGTGGACATGGCACGTCCGGGTCGTCAATACATCCGCCGAAACACACGATGTGGATGTGGTGCTGGCCCAGGATATTGGCTTGGCCGGAGAGGGAATGGTGCGATCGAACGAGGCCTACTGTTCGCACTACATCGACCACTCTGTTTTGCGCCATCCGGATTGGGGGCCGGTGATCCGTTCGCGCCAGAACCTGGCTCAGTCGGGCGGCAAACATCCCTGCCTGCTGGTCGCCTGCACCACCGGCGCGGTCGCCTACGCCACCGATGCGATGGATGTTTTCGGGTTGGAACAGCGAACCGCCGGGACGGCGCGATGCGGGTCGGGTGCGTCGTTGCCGTCCGTACGACGTCAGGGCGAGTCGGCCTGCGCCGCCCTGCAAAGCCATCGGCGCGCGATTGGTCCGAAGGAGGATCACGTGTTTACCTTCGCGTTGACATTTATGTCCGATCATCCGGACGTAACCACAGACGCGGATATCCGGCATATTGTACCGCCTTCGACGTACGCGCATATCGAACCGCACCGGCGTCCGCCGGCGTCCATGTGGGATGATCCCGTCCTGTGGCATGGACGGGAGCTGACGCCGGAAGAGTGGGACCGCTACTATCCGGACCGCCGGTTGGAGGAGAAGGAGGCGGGCCGACTTTGGTCCTTTTTCACCGAGGACGGACGGCATGTGGTCAGCGGGGCGAAGGAGGCAGTGGTGGAACGGATGCACGGCCACGTGCTGTGCGGCTCGCGTTCCCGACTTCCCGAGGATCGGGCGCTCGGTTCCACCATGTATGCGCCGGGGATTTTCAATGCGCAGATTTTCGCCGGCAATCCGAGCCTGGCCCGATTGCTCACCGTGGTGCGCGATCCCCTTCAGCGTGCGCGGGCCTGCGGACAGCGTATCTGGATCCAGACGGAACTGGGCTGGCGTCTGCTGGCGTCCCCCTCCGCGTTTGAAATGGGTGCGAACCATGCTCGATGGTTGTACCTCACGGAAGGCCGCATCCTGGAAATTACGACGCGCGCCGACGCGGAACCTTCCGCGATTTCGGTGCAGGCGCGGGTTCTCGAGGGACCGCCGGTCCGCTGGCGGTTCACGCACCAGATCGCGCTGGATGCGAACGAACTGGATTCACGCGGCATCATGGAAATCAACGCGGAGCAGGGTCGCCTTTCGTTCACATTCGATCCCCAATCCGCAGCGGGGAAATGTGCGGGCGACATTGAGTTCGTCATGACCGTCACGCCGTGCGATCACACGGAGCGCGTTGGAGGCGATGAGATGATCTGGCTCGACGGCAAGTCGAGGGGCGCGCCCTATGCGGTGGTGGACACGCGGGCGGTGTCGGACGTTATGTTGCGGGTGATGGTGCGCGGGCAGGACGGATTGACGATGCGGCGCGACCGGGCGGAGGAAACGCCCGCCGCGTGGGCGATGACCGGTGGCGGGCGGGAAGCGGAGTCGCTGGCACGCATAGTGCCGTGGTTCCGGCATGACGCATGGATCCATCTCGCCGCGCCACATGGCCTCGAGCAATACGGCGGTGCCGCGTGGGGCGTGCGCGATGTGTGCCAGGGGCCGGTGGAATGGTTGATCACGGAACAGCGATACGAGGACCTGCGCGCCATCATCCTGGATGTCTTTTCGCACCAGTATCGGGAATCCGGCATGTGGCCGCAGTGGTACATGCTCGGTGCCTATGCGCACATCCAGCAGAAACATTGCCATGGTGACATCATGCTCTGGCCGCTCAAGGCCCTGTGCGATTATGCGGAAGCGGCGAACGACACCGGAATACTGGACGAAGTCGTGCCATACACCGACGACCGGACGTTTCATTTCGCCGATGCATCCGCCCCGATCAGCGCACACGTCGAACGCGTGATCGAAAGCTACCGCCGGCTATGCATCCCCGGCACCTCGTTGCTGGTTTATGGCGACGGGGATTGGGATGACACACTCCAGCCCGCACACCCGGAGATGCGAGACGGCATGGTCAGCGCATGGACGGTGGAGCTCGCGTACCAAGTATTCGGACAAGTGGCGGAACTGTATCGGAGGTCGGGGCGCGAACGAGCCGCGGTTGATCTGGAATCCTGGTGCGACCGGATCCGCGAAGATTTCATGAAGCATATGATGCCGGACGGCATTGTGGCGGGGTTCGCCATTTTTCGGGAAGGCGGGGCTGAACCGTTGCTGCATCCACGCGACCGGATCAGCGGAATATCCTACCGGTTGCTTCCAATGACGCGCGGGATCATCAGCGGCATGTTCGACGCATCCCAGGCCGCGGCGCACTGTGCGATCATCCGCGAGCATCTGCGGTTACCCGACGGCGTGCGGCTGATGGATCATCCCGTCGCTTACTCCGGCGGACGGAGCCGATTGTTTCAACGCGCGGAAACGGCGGCGTATTTCGGACGGGAAGTGTCATTGCAATATGTTCACGCGCACGTGCGGTATGCCGAGGCGATGGCGAAACTGGGCGACGCGGAGGAGGCGGGGTGGGCGCTGCAGGTGGTCAACCCGCTGGGCTTGCGAGAACGCGTGCCGCACGCCGCACCCCGGCAGTCCAACGTGTACTTCAGCAGTTCGGATGCCGATGTGCGGGATCGTTATGAGGCGGCCGCATTGTACCCAGCGATTTGCGAAGGTCGGATACCAGTGAAATCGGGATGGCGTTTGTATTCCAGCGGACCGGGCTTGTTCCTGCACAAGGTGCGATGCGGCGTGATGGGCGTGAGGGAATATTATGATCGCATCCTGTTTGACCCGGTCATTCCGGAACATTTGCGGGCCAGTTCGCTGCATATGCGGCACGAGGGGGCGGAGGTGACGGTGGAATTTCCCTGCGGTAAAACGCCGGGTGTCGTGATCAACGGCGTGAACGCGACGACGGTGCCGATGCCCGCGAATCCATACCGGAACGGCGGCGTGGCGGTCGCTCGAAACCACTACCGCACCTTGTTGAGCCGGCCCTCAAACACAGTGCGGGTGGGGTGAGGCTGCCTGGCCCGGCGGTGTGCGTCATGTGTTTGCGGAGCGAGCGTTCCACCGGAGTGAAATAGTCGGTAGCGGGGCTGCCAGACCCGCCGGATGGGGATGAGACGGCTTTGGGATGCGGCTCGCAGTTGTTTTCAGGATTCGCCCTGATTCACGATTTCCAGTGCCCGTTTCAACTCCGGCGCATGTTCGAACGTCCGCCAGCCCAATCCGGTACGGTAGTTTTCAATCATCGGCGCTATGGGTCCGACATCAATGGCGATGTATTGCCGGCTGAACCAGTTCCGACCGGGGTTCATCGCATCGTAAAATCCAAACGGTCCCCAGAGGTCCTCGCGATAATGTTCGTACATCTGCTCAAGACCCGTTTGGGCCGCCTCGGGTGCGTAGGGCATCGAGGCAAGAATCGCGGTGGGGGTGATGGTCCCGTTGTCGTGGCCGGGATAATGCGCGCCGTAACCGCCTGGCTCGAGGCTGGCCGTCAGGCCCCAGATGCCCCGGCCGCGCAGTTCCTTCCTATGTTCTGCGGCCCACAAAATCTGTACGTGGCAGAAGTCCTCGAAGTGTTGAAAGTAGTTCTTTGTGCCGTAAACAAAATTCGATGGATGGATGCCCATGTATGAGTAATGCGTGAAGAACAACGGTGGGCCATACGGCTCGCGTCCCAATTCCAATGTAACATCGTACTGCTGTCGCTTGTGCCCGTATCCCGCCTCCAGCCATCCGCGAAAATAGGACTCGGGCGTGATGGGATGGGTGGGCGATGCCAATGCGAGCAGATAGGTCACCTGGCACTCGTTGAAACCGACGATCTCAAGATTGATGGCAAAACCATGGTTGGGCGACCAGTGCCACAATAGCGGTTTGCGCCCATCCGGACGATTCTTGACGAACCACGTCCATTGGATGCCCTCCCACATGGCATTGATCTTCTTTCGTATGGAGGCGGCCGTTTCCGAGGAATCGTTTTTTATGTATTCCCGGAAAAACAGCGCGCCATAAACAAGGAACGAGGACTCGACGAGATCAGCGCCGTCGTCCTTGCCGCTGAACGGAATGGTCTTGCCGGTGTTCCCGTCAATCCAATGCGGAAATACGCCGTAATATCGGTCAGCTTTCTCAAGCAGGAAGGTAAGCGCCTTGTCAACACGCGCTAATCCCTGTTCGCGGGTGATCCAGTCTCGCTCGATGCCCACGGCGATGTTGAAAAACATCATGCCGGACGCAGCGATGGAACAAAGGTTGCGGGTCCATCCGCCGGCGCCTTCCCGCGGTAGGCCGGAAACCGGATGGGCGTAATTCCAGAAATATCGGAATGATGCGTGCTGGATTTCTTCGACGAGATGTTCTGGTTGCAACGGCCTTGCCTTTCCGGTCACCGTTTTTGTCCACGGCGAGGAGGCCGCGATCCCGCCGGTATGATCCAACGCAACCGTGCGGACCCGATAGTCCCTCGCTTCCCCAGGCTCGGCTTTGAGGTCGGAAAATCCGGTCAAGCCGACAATACCCTCATGCGCCGTGATGAATTCATCGTCGGCGCCGCGCCGCGTTTGCACCTCGAAAAACCAATTGGTGGTGTCGCACCACGAAGGCGGCTCCATCCAGTAGACATCAATACGCCGGGACCCCTCCACAATTTCGATCTGGATCGGAGGCGGTGGGCCCGAGGGACCGGCGATCTCCCTCTTGGGCGAACAGGACGAAAGCATGCCCATTGCGGGGAGTAGTGCGAAGCAACCCAAGCGGAGAAAGATCGGCATGGCCTTCAGCGCGCCATGCGGGGGCGGCTGGTGGTGCGGACGACCAGGAAGACGTTCGGGAACAACGTAGAGCGTCGTATGCCCGGCGGAGTCCATCTTCATGGCGAGGGGCCTTCCCGATTGCGCGCCTCCAGGTTCTGCTTGTTTGCGTAAGCGCGTTCTTCCGTGAGCGGATACTTGAGCAGCAACAGCGCTCCGGCGCCGCACAGGGCCGACGGCAGGGAGATTTCCCAGAAGCGCAGCCAGAACAGGGTGTTCTCGCTCTGTTGCGCCAGAACATGGTCGAATCCGGTTCCGGCCAGGATGAACCCGGCCACCAGATAGGCGGCGGAAATCGCCATCTTCATCCACCAGCTATACAGAGCGGAAAAGCTTCCCTCGCGCCGCACCCCGGAGGAAAGTTCGTCCTCGTCGCAGATGTCGGCGATCATCGAACCCGCCAGCGTGTAGAGCACCAGCATGCCGATGGAGATCAGCACGGTAGGAATCAGGGTGAGCAGGGGGTAATCGCGGCTGTAACAGACGATTTTGAGGAGCGTGCCCACGATCATCAGGATGATGGCAATGCGCACAGTGGCGGCCTTGCCGAAATGTTTGCTGGACCACGTCATTGGAAACACGGCGACGAGAGCAGCGATGGCCCATGCCGTGCCGTTGATGCCCATGACAGTGCCGGCGGCGGCCTTGGAGCCGTCGAAAACATAATAGATCATGATGTAATTGCTGAATCCGTTGACGAAGTTGAAGCCCGCGGTGACGAGAAAGATGCAGCCGACTAGGCGCACGTAGGTGGTGTTCTTCATGACCGCCTTCATACTGGACCAGAACTTGATTTTCGGCTGGAGCGATGTTTCGGCGTACTGGGCCTCCCGGCACTTGGTCGTACAGAGAATGGCCGTCACGATGATGATGCCGGCGACGACGAGGCCGACGAATTTCATGCCGACCACTTCGTTCTCGAAGATGCTCATGTTCGCGGCGCGGTACATCCACGGGGTGAGGATGGCGCAGACGTTGCCGATGAAGCTTCCGTAGGCGAACAGCCGGGTGCGTTCATGGTAGTCGCGCGTCATTTCATAACCGAGCGCGACCAGGGGAACGGAAAAAATAGTCACCGCCGTGTAGAACACAATCGTCGCGGCGAGGTAATAATAGAAAATAGCCATCTGGCTCATGTTCACGGGAACGAACCAGATCACCGCATAGAAGATTCCGGAGGCGAGTCCGCCGAGCAGAATATAAGGACGTCGGCGTCCCCAGCGGGAGCGGGTGTTATCGGAGATAAATCCGGCGAGCGGATCAGAAATGGCGTCCCACAGGCGGGGGATCATCTGGGCCAGTCCGAGCAGGATTGGGCTGACGCCGAGGCCGATATTGAAAATGAGGTTCGTAAGTTGGGCCAGCGAGTTGACGAAGGCGATCGGGGTGGCCATGCCGAGGCCGAAGGCGACTTTTTGGCCGACAGGGATGCGATCGCGGGCGGCTGTTTCGTGATGTGTTGTGTTGGATTTCATACGCCTCGGTGTTGTGAAAATAAACTCAAGAATCTCCAAAAAAACACTGGATAACCACCGTGTAAGCGTTTACATTAACGACGATGAATGCGGCTGGCAACATCAAAATGCATGTGAAGCAGGGTTTTATTGCGCGAGGAGTCGGAGGGGCAGGGGTCCGGCGACCTTCCGGAAACGGCTTTACCCTGATCGAACTTCTGGTTGTCATCGCCATTATCGCCCTGCTTGCTGGCCTGATTTTTACGGCTGCCTCCCGCGGTCTCGCTTCCGCCCGCCGGGCCGCCTGCGCCAGCAACCTCCGGCAAATCGGCGTGGCTACGTCCGCCTACCTCACGGATCACGCGCTGGTTTTTCCTCATCTGGAGTGGAATACTCAGTTCAAGCAGTTTGAGTACCTCAAGCCGTACATCAGCGACCGCATGATTTACATGTGCCCCGCGGCTCGCCTTGATGGTTCCTCTGGCAAGACCTGGCCAAGCGTCTACTGCACCGTCGTTGATGGCGAGGAGTTCTGCACTGATTACAAGATGAACGATTCTCTCAATATCAGAAATCAGAGCATAGCCCTGCTGGCGCATCCGAGTTGGTTCGTCGTGGTCCGCGACATTGACTGGATGCCGACAGAACGTCACCCCGGCGGCGACAATGTCTTGTTTTTCGACGGACGCGTTGAGCGGGTGACGCACGTGAAAAGCCAAGAGGCGGATCCGTGGGGAAACCAGCCTTGGTACAATTGGGGAACCTTGTAACGCGGTTCCGCCGAAAACTCCGCCGCTTGCGGATTCGCCCTTTGGGTTCAGAGGGAAACGGGATATGGGCTCCGGCGGCCAGCGGCTAGGCCGTCAGCAACCCTAGTATCCACATCCCCAGCGCCACCCCTTGATAGCCGTTGTCCCGTCGCATGGTCTCTCCCCCCTTCGCCCGCGGCTGCAGGGCCGGGGCGATGGAAGCGCTTACGCTCCCGTTCGTCGCGCCGTCGCGAGCGCCCTCCGGTTACTTGGCCCGAGGCGCCTCGTCGGGAACGGCGAAGCCGAGCTTCGCAAGCCCCTCGCGCAGGGTCGCGTTCTTCAGCATCTGTTTCCAGAGCAGGCCGCTTCGGTAGTTCTCGATCAGAAGCAACATGGGTCCGTGGTTAATCCCCTGGGCCTCTTTCGAAAAGAATTGCTTGTCGAGATTGAAGGAGTCAATCAGGCCATAGCCGCCGTCGAACTCGTCGCGCCAGAGAAGCTTCTGCCCGTCCGCGCCGCGCATCGTGTAGTAGTTGCGCAGCGCCGCGATCGCCTCATCCGGCAGAAAGGGCACGGCCATCCCCGCGCCATACAGTGCGAGTGTCCCCTCGCCCGGATTTGCCGAATCACCGCACGGAGGCGCGCCAGCCACCACGTACTTCGCGTCCGGGCCCGAGCTCGCAGATAGCCCCCATGCTTGTTCTCCAAAGGTCGAATATTTCTTCGCCATCGCGATGCAGAACGCGCGATTGGCGCGGGCCGCCTTCACGCTGTTCTCCCACCAGTCTGCGCGGAGTTCTGGGGCAAAGTCGAACCGGGCCGGATCGTCTGGCCCCAGCGCGCGGAAATCGAGCCAGCAGTGCGCGAAGGCGTAGGTGAAGAAGGATCCCGACCACGAACAGATGATGTCCGGTATGCCCTTGTAGGTCCGGCGCTCGCGTTTAAAGCTGTAGTAATAGATCGGATCGACGCGAAACGCTTCGTTCGGCGCGATTACCGCGAGGATCGTCACCAAAAGTGCCTCGTCGGTGAAATAGTCCCATAGACCGTCAAATTTGTGAGTCGCTGGGCGGTACGCCATCGCGATCATACGTCGCCCCTCGTTGGCGAAGGCCCGCCAGTTCATGCGCTCCATCATCAGTTCGGCCTCGCTCTTTACCCGCCCGCCAAAATACTCTCCCGCGCATAGCGCCCCCCACATCAACAGCGCCGTGTCCACGGTCGAAACCACATCTTCATACCCATGCTGGCTCCGCGATCCGTCGCCCCGCAAGTAGTGATAGAACATCCCGTAGACCTTGTTGTCGTCCCCGGCGTTCAGCGCCCGCAACATCAGGTAGGCGCGATTCTCCGCCTCCTCCCTCGGCATCCAGCCGCGCTCCGCGCCCACCACGTAAGCGGACAGACCGAAACCCGATGCGGCCGTGCTGATTTCGGCGGACACGCTCTTGTCTTTCGTTAGGAAAGTCTTGGGATCGCACTCGCGCACGAAGTACTCGAAGGAGGCGCGCTGGATGATGTCGAGCAGCTCGTCGTCGTCTGGGTTGTGCGGCGCTGCAACGATCTCCGCCGACGCCGGGCTCTCGTTGCCCGATGCGTCCACCGCAACGACTTCATAGCGATATCGAACGCCGTTTGTTACCGTTTTGTCGACATACGAATTCACCCCGACCAGCGAACGCGTCGCTATCGAGAATGCAGGCGAGTCGCCCGTCGCGCGAAGCAGCATGTAGCCCACTACATCATCCGCTGCCGCCGGCGTCCACTCGATATACGCAACGCCGTCGCGTGCGACCTGTCGTGTGAAAGACGGCGCGGCAGGCCGCACCGCGTCGGCGGTCGCCGGTTCGACATAAACGAACGCCAACAGGGGAGCGCCATGTCGCTGCTCCAGCGCGATCGCCAGACCGTTGTCGTCAACGCGAAACGTGCGTGCGATCTCGACTGGCAGCGACGCTCCGTACTGCGCTGCAAGATCCAAGTCCGTCAGTGCCCGAAACCCGTTGAACCAAACACTGAACACCCGGTCCATCGCCCCCCGCGCCCACGCATCGTAGAAGCCCAGCGTGATCCGATAGATGCCGGGCGGGAGATCGAGTCGATAGGCGATCGTCCCTTCGCGCACCGAGGCGGCAGGTTCCACCACCTCGCGCGCGGTGCCAGTGCGCACGCGCGCGGGCAATGTGTACCCACAGCCGTTGGCGGGATTGTATTCGCGATCCGCGAAAAAGGTTCGGCCCCGGTTGTCACGCACCGCGTCCCCGCCCACGTTGATCCCGAATGCTAGGTCTTGCGGAGCATGCGCCCGCGGCCGCGCCTCGACCGGCTCACTGCGCGCGCTCTCGTTGCCGAAATAGTCCACTGCGGCGACTCGGTAGAAATACGAGCGATCGTTGTGCAGCCGGCCGTCTACGTGGAATGCCGTCGGGATCGGCGTCCCGTTCATTTTCTCGTACGGCCCGTCGTGAACGGTGCTGCGGTAGAGGTTGAACCCCCACAGATCCTCCGCGGGCGCTGCGACCCACTCTACGCCCACCTCGCGATCCCGCTCGTAGACGACCGGCTTGGACGGCGGCGGCGGCGCCACTTCGTCCGGTAGGGCAGGCTCGATCGCGATGGCAGAGAATTTGTTCCGGTCAACCACATCATGTGTCGTGATGGCGATCGCGCCGTCCTCCGCCAGCACCATCGCAGAAATGGCAAGTGCTCCGTTCTGACCGGCGCGCTCCACCAAGTCCAACCCCTTTGCCACCGGTCGGCCGTTCAGCAGCACGTCGAACACGCGCATCCCCACCTCGGAAAAATGATACTCGCTGAAAAACAACGTCACCCGATAGACGCCGGGCCGCATGGCGAAGCGATAGGCGTCCACGCCCCAGCGGTCCGTTAGAAACAGCGCCGGTTCGTCCGCCCGAGCAATCTCCACGCCGCTACGAGCTGCCGCGGCATGGCCGCCGACATATCCCCAGCCGCGCGCCTCCGTAAATGGGGCATCCGCCTCGAAGACCTGTCCGAGTCTGTCCACATGCCTGGATCCTCCGCAGTTAACGCGAATCGCCACATTCGTAGACACCGCCCGCTCCGGTGCCGTCTGCCCCGCGCCCGTGGCGGTCGCCACACAAAGCGCCGCCGCTCCGATCCATCCGACCCTCGCTAGTATCCGCATCATCGTTCCTCCGTTCCTCGCCTTCATCCGCGGTCCGCATCGCCTTACACCGGCGGGCGCACGGAAGTGTCTACACACTAGTGTAAACGATTTCAAGCCGGATATTCTTTAATATTTTCGAAAATGCCTCTTGACTGTAATCGTTTACAATTCTAGTGTGGCGCTGCGATGGGTCATGGGCCACGACGGAAAGAAGAGATGAGGGAAATCGAAAACGACGTGTGTAAGCGAAGGGTCCATGCAAAGTCGTATCAACACAACAACAGTAAACCCACGAGCGGGCAAAACGCCGCGCTCGCAACAGGAAAAGGAGTACGAACATGAAGAAATACCTATGGATGCTGGCTGTAGCTGGCTCGCTGGCCTTGCCGGAAGCCCGGGCGACGGTGATCGCCGACTTCGACAAGGGTTCGAAACCCAACAACGTCAACGGCGATTTCGGCGCCTGGGACAAGGATCCCGCCGACCCGACGCAGTATGCGCGCGAGGCCTTTGACAAAGTCAACACGCGGACGGGAAGCGGATTTGCCATGCGCATCACGTACGACGTTGACTCCCCGAACGCGGCCTACAACGGGTTCTGGATGAAGCTCGGCAACTTCGATGCCACGAAGGCCACGAAGCTTGTATTCTGGGCAAAGGGCGACGAGAAGAAGGGCTGCACCTCACGCGTGAAGGTCGAGATCAAGACCGCGAGCGAGCGCGGCTCCTTCTATGTGGACGGGATCAGCTCGCAATGGACGAAGTTCGAGGTCCCGCTCTCCGAGTTCATGCTGACCGACGTGAGCACCCTGACGGAGCTCGTGTACGTGTTCGAGGATCACAGCACCCTGCCCAAGGAAGGCATCCTCTATATCGACGACATCTCGATCGAGTAGGCACTCCGACGGGATATGCATGCGGGGCCGGGAACCACTCACTCCCCGGCCCCGCCCCTTTTCGCCCATAGCGCGCCCCGGGCACGAGCTGACGGCCATCTGCGAGCGCAGCGCTGGGCCGCTAGCGCAGATGATTTCATCCCGCTACCGCATCCCTTTTCCCTTGTCTACGTCGGGGCTTAATGGCGGTG
>WBZO01004265.1_pt1 | contig 15587 bp, 12 predicted proteins | sample 5204261 | NCBI WGS metagenome assembly WBZO01 (sample SAMN12412400, study PRJNA552823) | activated sludge metagenome | isolation source: activated sludge from anammox sidestream of wastewater treatment plant... | place: USA: North Carolina | collected 2017-09 | reverse complement strand
CCGCGCTCATTTTGTTCAAGTACGGGAACACACTCACCCTTTCCGTCATTGACCGCCGTTTGCACAAACGCGACGAGGCAAAAGACGTTTTGGAAAAAGTGACGCTCATCAAAGACATCCGTCTCGCCAACCCCCACCGCGCGCACATTGAAATCTTGTTCGACCTCGCGCTGCCAACACTGCTTGAGCAATATCATCCGCAAAATTTTGCCGCGCTGCATGACGCGTGGCGCGCCGTCCTCGACACCTCTGAACTCAATAAAAAGTTTTTCCGCGCATTGGCGAATTGGTTTTATTGGGCGCAAGCGCATGTTTCATTTCCAAGCGGCGGGGGAAAAAATCAAGCGGAACGCAACGCCACCGCGCTCATTCGCCTCATCACGCGCCTCATCTTTACGTGGTTCATTCAAGAAAAAGACCTCGTGCCGCCCGCCCTCTTTGACGAAAACCAAGCGCGCCAACTGCTCGCCGATTTCGCCCCCCAGCGCGATACGTATTACAAAGCGATTTTGCAAAATCTCTTTTTCGGCACGCTCAATACCGAAATGCACGCGCGCGCCTTTCGGCATGAACCCAAAGCGGGGCAGCGCGCCGATGATTTCATGACGCACAATCGCTATCGTTACAAATCCTATTTTGCAAATCCCGACGCATGGCTCGCGCTCACGCGCGACATTCCCTTTCTCAACGGCGGTCTCTTTGAATGTCTCGACAAAGAGGTGGAACGCAACGGCAAACAAGAATTGCTGCGCGTGGATGGTTTCTCGGACCATCCCGCCAATGAATTGAATGTGCCGAACTATCTCTTTTTCGCCGACGAAAACGATCCGCGTTATTACAAGGAAAAAGACAACGCGCATCTGAATGAGGTCTTTGGCACGAAAAATAAAAAGTACCAAGTGCGCGGGCTGGTGCGGCTCTTGCATCGCTACAAATTTACGATTGACGAAAATACGCCGCTTGAACAAGAGGTCGCGCTCGACCCCGAACTGCTCGGCAAAGTTTTTGAAAATTTGCTCGCCGCCTACAATCCCGAAACGGGCGTCACCGCGCGCAAACAAACGGGTTCGTTCTACACGCCGCGCGAAATCGTCAATTACATGGTGGACGAAGCGTTGCTGGCGTATCTGGAAACGCGCCTGCAAGACCTGACAGGTTTCCAAACGCCCGCGTCACACGAAACGGCTGCCTCAATCCAACGCGCCCGCGAGATGTCAAGCAAACGCGATAAAAACCTGTCAGGTCTCTCACTCGACGCGCGTCTGCGTCGCCTCTTTGCCTACACCGACGAGCCGCATCAATTCGACGCCGCCGAAACCGCCGCGCTCATCGAGGCGATTGATAATTTGAAACTCCTCGACCCCGCGTGCGGTTCGGGCGCGTTCCCGATGGGCGCGCTGCACAAACTCGTCTTGATTCTCCACAAACTCGACCCCGATAACGCGCGCTGGAAAGCGAAACAGATTGCCAAGGCGAGCGAGATTCCCGATACGACCGTGCGCGAAAAAGTTGTGGCGGACATCGAGCAGTCGTTCAATCGCAACGAACTCGATTACGGGCGCAAACTCTATCTCATTGAAAACTGCATTTACGGCGTGGACATTCAACCGATTGCGGTGCAGATTGCGAAACTGCGCTGTTTCATTGCGCTAATTGTGGACGAAAAGATGGACGCTGCCAAAGAAAATCGCGGCATCCGCCCCCTGCCGAATCTGGAAACGAAATTTGTCGCGGCGAATACGCTGCTTGGGCTCGACAAGCCCAAACAAATGCTCTTGCGTAATCCCGCGATCGAAAGCAAGGAAAAGGAACTCGCGGACGTGCGCCGTTCGCTCTTTACCGCGCGCACGCGCGAGACCAAAGAAAAACACCGCAAACGCGACGCCGCGCTCCGCAAGGAAATTGGGGAACTGCTAAAAAAAGATGGTTGGCTGCCCGGCGCCGCAAACCAACTTGCGACTTGGGACCCCTACGACCAAAACGCGCACGCGGAATTTTTTGATGCCGAGTGGATGTTTGGCGTCACGGACGGTTTTGATGTGGTGATTGGGAATCCGCCGTATGGGGCAAGCTACTCTGCTACACAGAAAGATTATTTTCAGACACACTATTTATCAGCGAAATCAATCCCCAAAGTGCAAAAGGGCTCGCTTGATACATATTCGCTTTTTGTTGATTTGGGGCTTTTCAGATGTGCAAAAACCCCAGCTGTACTCTCTTACATCGTCCCACTCGCCTTTACGTCAAGCGAGTCAATGTTTCCTCTGCATACTGAAATGCTCAAGTCGTGCACACGAATTGCCGTATCATCGTATTCAAATAGACCGAACAGAATTTTTCTCAATGCCGACCAACGCGTATCAATCGTTTTTGCTCTCAAGACGGGTACGCCAACCAAAGAACTCTTGACCACCAAAATCATCAAGCGATATGCAGAAACGACAATTGACGAAATCATCAATGGCTTGGAATTTGTGAATTCGCTCAAATTTGTGAAACGTGGGCGTTTCCCAAAAGTTGGCACTAAAACCGAACTCGCCATTTTGGAAAAGGTTTTTTCAATCCCAAAAACCCTTGCAGATTATGAAGAACAAAATGAACGCAAGCAAACTAAAAGAAACGCGGTGTATTATCGTGCTGCTGGTGGAAGATACTACAATATCGTGACAAATTTTAGTACAGGTTCAACTCAGGAAAAACCGTTCTTCGTTCGTGATGTTGAAGCGGACGTAATTTGCGCTCTGCTTTCTAGCAGCCTTTATTATTGGCTCTATCTGCTTTATTCGGACAACTTGCACATTAAATCTTATGAACTACTCATGTGTCCAATTCCTTTTTTTGACGTGGGTAAATCTGTTGAATTGAAAATGCTTTACGCGTCATACATCCAGGACTTGGAGCGAAATGCAATTGTAAAGAAAGCAGATTATTCAAATGTGTCAGCGATCAAGGAATATCGAGCGCGTTTATCCAAGCCATTGATTGACGAGATAGACCGCGCATTACAAGAACCTTTTGGGTTGAGCGACGATGAAATTGAATTCATCATCAATTACGACCTAAAGTTTAGGACTGATGAAGAAGATTAGGCGCGCGGACGCCGACGCGGACACGCGCGCGTGGGAACGCGAGATAGATGAATTGGTGTATCAGTTGTATGGGTTGACGGAGGACGAGATAAAAATTGTAGAGGGCCGCCAAGAGAGTGTGCCTTAAAAGTCATTGCGAGGAGCGGTTTTTGCGACAAAGCAATCTCATTCCAAGGGGATTGCTTCGCAAAAACGGCTCGCAATGACACTTTCAAGAGACTCCAAGACCCCACGTGTTCTCTACACGCGACGCGATGCGCAGCCGCGACAAAAACACATGGGGTCTCGCGGACTTGGCACTTGCAGGCAATCCAATTTACATCCCCGCGCGCTCGTTGTATAATCCGCGTAATGGACACGCCCGCCGCTTCCGAAAACGCCGCCGACAATGTTGCGCCCGCCGCCGACGCGCCAACGTTAGAGGTCGAACTCGCCACCGTCTGCATGGTGGACGGCATCTGGCAAGACCAGCCCGATAACGTCGCCACATTTGTCCAAGCGCGGCTCGGCGACCTCACGCGCAGCCGCGGCAATCTGTACATCCTGCTCGACCTGAGCGGCGACCTCGAAGGGCGCGACGAACTTGAACGCGCGCTCGTCCAAGTCATTCGCGATACCTATGCCGAAAGTCGCGGCAGCGTCAGTTTCGGTTTGTCCGAAGCGCTGCGCGCCGCCAACATTTATCTCTATGACAACAATCGGCAGGTGCAGCGCGAATTGCGCCGCATGGCGGGCGTGAGCGCCGTCGTCTTGCGCGGCAGCGATTTATATATTTGTCAGGCGGGGCCCGCCGTCGTCTATGTCGAAGCCGACGAAAAACTCGCGCGCTTTCCCGCCGAATCCGATTGGTTCACCGAAGACGCGCCGCTCTTTTCGCCGCAAGGCGCCGCCTCGGCGCCACTCGGCATCCGCCGCGAATTCGCCTCCGACCTCGCGCACGTTTCCGTCAGCGCCGGCGATATCTTTGCCCTCGCCACGCGCGCGCTCACACAGCTCGCGACGACGGACGAACTCGCCATCGCGTTTACCGAACGCAGCGCGTCCGAAATCAGCGCGTACTTGGAAGAACTCGGACAGGACGCCGATTTGACCGCGCTCATCGCCGAATTGGTGGACCCGCACGCGCCGCCCGACAAAGCGTTCGCGTTCGACGACGACACCGCGCACATTGAATCGTTTCCCGTTCCGCTCGGCGCGCTCGTCGTCCCCGACGAAACCGAACCCGAACTCGAAGCGTCCTTTGACGAAACGACGGCGGAACAAAACGCTTTTCATTCCAGCCCGCCGTCCGCAGCGGAAACGGAACCCGCATTCGCATTTCAAGCGCCCGCCGCGCCCGCCGCGCTCACGTCCCCCGCCGACGAATACGAATTGGATTGGGACGCCGAGCCGTCCGAAACGCCCGCCGAAGCGTTCCCCCCGCAGGAAACGCCCACCGATTCGTCCGAAACGCCCGCCGAAGCGTTCCCCGCGCCGCCGCAGCAGCTCGCGCCGCCCATTCCCGCGCCGCCGCCCATGCCCGCCGCGCGCGCGCCGCTCGCCTACACATCGTCGGACGAACCGCCCAATTACGACGAGGAATTGGAACGTCGTCGCGCGGAACGCGCCGCCGCGCGCGCCGAACAGCCCTCCGCGCCGCCGCGCATCGTGAGCGGCATCGTCGCGTATCTCGCCATTGCCGGCGGCGCCGTCGTCGGCATTTGGCATCGTCTCACGGGCGACGTAGATTGGGATAAAAAAGGCAAACAGACCAACCGCACGCTGAATCTCGCGGTCGGCGCGCTCATCAGTTTCATCATGCTGCTCGTGCGTCTCGTTTTGCCCGGCGCGCCCGCGTCGTCCAAAGTGATGCCGCGCCGCGCCACCAGCGACCCCGTGTGGCTCAAAGCGTTGGCGCTCGCGCTGCCCGTTCTCATGCTCGTCCTCACCGGCGCGCGTTATTACCAGACCATTAACGCCAAACAGGCGCAGTACGAAACGTTGCTCGCGCAAGCGGACGCCATTGTAAAACAAGCCGAAGTCAATCCCGACCGCGCGTTGGCGCTCGCCCAATTGCAAGACGCCAAAAACGTTTTGCGCCAAGCCGCCGAACTGCAAAACACCCCCAAAGCGCAAGCGTTGTTGTATCGCATTCAGGATCAACAAAACGAACTCGAAGGCGTCATCCTGTTTCGTTTTCTGCCGACCATCGCGCAGGCGAGCGCGAACAGTCAATTTGCCCGCCTTGCCGCCACCGACCAAGATATTTTCTTGCTCGACCGTCAAAATACAATTTGGCATTACGTCATTAACGACGTTTCGGGCGAGAGCAAACCCGCCGACGGCGGCGCCGTCATTCTCAAACCCGGCGCCGAAATCGGCGCGCAACCCGTCACGCGCGTTCAAGCGCTGACGCTCGCCACGCGTAGCCAGGACAAGGCGCTCCTCATCGCCGTCGCCGCCAAAAATTTTCTCGCCTATGATTTAGAGGCGCGGCAATGGAGCGCGTACGACATCGAGGATGGAGATAAATGGGGCGACTTGCGCGCGGTCGAAAGTTTCAACGGCAATATCTATTTGCTCGACGCGCAAAACAATCAGATTTTCAAATACGCCGCCACCGCCGCGGGCTACAGTCCGCAAGCCGCGCCCTATTTTCCAGCCAACGCCCAAGTCAATTTATCCAAAGCGGTGGACATGGCAATTGACGGCGACGTGTGGGTCTTGAACGACAACGGCATCATTCAGCGCTTTCGCTCCGGCGTTCCCGTGCCGTTCACGTTAGAGCCGCTCGCCATTCCGCTCAAAAATCCAACCGCATTGTACGTGCGCGCGGGGTCCGATTCCATCTATCTCGCCGACGCGGGCAATCGGCGCATTGTGGAATTCGACAAAAATGGAAAATTTGTGCGCCAATTCCAAGCCGCCGCCGCGAAAAGCGACGTGATGGCGCAGCTGCAAGATTTGACGGTCAACGAACTCAAACGCAAAATCTATTTCGTCAATCCCGCCGCCGCGTATTTTGCCAACCTGACCAAATGAGCGAACTCATTCTCGGTATCGAAACATCCTGCGATGAAACCGCCGCGGCAGTCATTCAAGATGGCTGCCGTATTTTGTCGAACGTGGTTGCCTCGCAAATAGAGCTGCACGCGCGCTATGGCGGCGTGTATCCCGAACTCGCGTCGCGCGAACACGTTTTGAAAATCATTCCCGTCATTGACGAGGCGCTGCGCGCGGCGAACGCGACCTGGCACGACCTGAACGCGCTCGCGGTGACGCACGGTCCCGGGCTTGCGGGTTCTCTGCTCGTCGGCGTGAACGCCGCCAAAGCCATCGCGCTCGGCCAAAATCTACCGCTGCTCGGCGCGAACCATCTTGAGGGTCACATTTACGCCAATTGGCTCGACGCGGGTTTGCCCTACATCGCGCAGACGGAGAACGTCTTTCCGCTCGTCGCGCTGATTGCCAGCGGCGGACACTCTTTGCTCGTGCTCATGCGCGCGCACGGCGTGTACGAGGAACTCGGACACACCATAGACGATGCGGCGGGCGAAGCGTTCGATAAAATCGCGCGCCTTTTGGGTCTCGGCTATCCCGGCGGACCCGCGATTCAGCGCGCGGCGGAACACGGCGACGCCAACGCGTTTCCCCTCCCGCGCGCGCAGACGAAACGGCCGTACGATTTTTCGTTCAGCGGATTAAAGACGGCGGTCTTGAATTTGACGAAACGCTTGGGGACGGACCATTTGCCCGTGAATGATCTTGCGGCGAGCGCGCAAGCGGCGCTGGTGGACGCGCTCGTCGAAAAAACGCAGCGCGCGGCGGAAGATTATCGCGCGCAAACGATTCTCCTCGCGGGCGGCGTCGCGGCGAATCAACTGCTGCGCGCGACCATGCGCGCCCGCGCCGCGCGTCCGATTTTCTATCCGCCGCCCAAATTATGCGTGGACAATGCCGCCATGATTGCGGCGGCGGCGACATGGCATTATCGCGCGGGAGAATTCAGCGCTTGGGATTTGGATGTGGCGCCGAATCTAAAGTTGGCGGCGCAAGACTAATGTCTTGAACGGCAAGTTCGTAGTCATCGTTGTCAAATATGCGCAGGAATATTTTGTCTCGACGTTCTATGCGACAGACAAAATCAAGGAAGGAAGATTGATATGGAAGAGGTAACGACGATGTTTTACGATAAAGAAAGCGACGTACTGTACATTACGATTGGCGAGCCCCAAATCGCGATTTCGCGCGAATTGGAAAATGATGTGTTACTGCGCGTCCATCCTGAAACCGGCCAAGTGGTTGGAATGACCGTGCTCAACTTTACAAGTCGCTTTAGCAATCTACAACAACAGCACACTTTACCCGTGCGCATGACATTGAACGTCTGAACCCAAAATATGGCGCCGCCGATTGTATCGGCGGCATTTTATTTCCCCTCCTGCGGCGCGCGGTCCAATTTGGTGTCGGCGTATGATGCCGGGTCGTTCAACGCCTCAAGATGCGTAAAGACCGTGCTCGTCGGCAGCGCGGCGCGCATCTCGGCTTCGATTTGTTCCAGCAATTGATGCCCCTGCTGCACCGTCCAATCGCCCGGCACCAACACGTGCATGGAAACAAATCGCCGCGCGCCCGCCTGCCGCGAACGCAGCGCGTGAAATTCGACGCCTTGCGTTTTGTATTTTTCCAAAATGAGCTTGACCTGTTTCAATTCTTGCGGCGGCAGCGCCGTATCCATCAACCCCAGCGCCGAGCGCCGCATCAATTGATACCCCGTCCACACAATGTTCGCCGCCACCGCCAACGCAATCAACGGGTCGAGGATATTCCACCCCGTCAGCGCGACCGCGCCCACTCCCACAATCACGCCCACCGAAGTCCACACGTCTGTCATTAAATGCTGCGCGTCCGCTTCCAGCGTAATCGAATCGTATTTTTTCCCCGCGCGCATCAGCGCGCGCGAAACGCCAAAATTGACGACGGATGCTATCGCCGCGACGAGCAAACCCACGCCCACCGCTTCCAACGGCTGCGGATTGAACAAACGCGGAATGGCAGCCCACGCAATCAGTATCGCCGCCAGCAAAATTAGCGTGCCTTCTACGCCGCTCGAAAAATATTCCGCCTTGTCATGGCCGTACGCGTGTTCATCGTCCGGCGGCCGCGCCGCAATCGAAAGCATCGCCAGCGCCACCACCGCGCCGACAAGATTTACAATAGATTCCGCCGCGTCGGACAATAGCCCTACAGACCCCGTAATCAAATAGGCGCCAACTTTTAATCCAATGGTGACGAGCGCCGCCGCAATCGAAAGCCACGCGTAACGCGTGAGCGAACCGCGATTTTCCATGTCCCATCCATTATACGCGGGTCTGCATTTTGACCGCAAGCCGCAGCTATAGTACAAGTGCGTCATGCCAACTTTTGACGTTTTTCTCGCGCGTACGTACAAAGTGCAAATTCAGGCGTCCGACGCGTTCATGGCAGAACGACTTGTCGAAGAATTTATCGGCGCGGTCCAAGATATTTCGACCGAAACAGAGCGCGCCGCCGAAAAATTTCAAATTCAAAAAATTGAAATGACCGACAACAACGCCTTTGACGCCATCGAATTGGACGCGTGACCCCGCAAAAATATAAAATGTCTAGCGACGCTTTGCGCGCGCTGCCGGCGGTGGACGAGCTGGCGCGCCATCCGCTTTTGCGCGCCTATGAAAATAACGTGGGCCGCGCCCTCGTCCTCGACGCCATCCGCGCGCAGCTCGACGCGGCGCGCGCCGCCATTCGCGCCGGGCAACCCGCGCCAACCTCCGCGCAGCTCGTTGACGCGCTCATAGAACGCATCGAACGCGCGCTGCGGCCCACGCTCACGCGCGTCATCAACGCCACCGGCGTCATCCTGCACACCAATCTCGGCCGCGCGCCGCTTTCGGCGGACGCCTTGCAAGCGCTTGACGACGCGGCGGCGAGTTACGCCAATCTCGAATACGCTTTGGATACGGGACAGCGCGGTTCGCGTTACGAACACGCCGAAGAACTCGTCAAAAAATTGACGGGCGCCGAAGCCGCGCTCGTGGTCAATAACAACGCGGCGGCGGTCCTTTTGATTTTGCGCGCGTTTGCGGCGGGGCGCGAGGTGATTGTCTCGCGCGGCCAATTGGTCGAAATCGGCGGCGGTTTTCGCGTCCCCGATGTATTGCGCGAATCGGGCGCGACGATGGTCGAGGTCGGCACAACAAATCGCACGCGCCGCGCCGATTTTGAAAACGCCTTGACGCCCAACACCGCGCTGTTGCTGCGCGTGCATCCGTCAAATTTTCGCGTCGTCGGTTTTACGCAAGAGGTATCGCCGGAAGAAATGGCGGCGCTCGCGCATCAACATCAATTGCTTGCGGTGGACGATGTGGGCAGCGGCGCGCTGCTCGATACGACGGCGTACGGTTTGGCGCCCGAACCGACTCCGCAAGCGAGTCTGCGCGCGGGCGCGGATTTGGTGACGTTCAGCGGCGACAAACTGCTCGGCGGTCCGCAAGCGGGCATCCTCGTCGGCAAACAAGCGCTCGTGACGCGTTTGAAAAAACATCCGTTCACGCGCGCGCTGCGCGTGGACAAGCTCACGCTCGCCGCGCTGCACGCGACTTTGCTGCATTATCTCAAAGGCGAGGCGCCGCAAAAAATTCCGGTGTGGCAAATGATTTCCGCGCCGCTCGAAACGCTGAATCAAAAAGCAGAGGCATGGCGCGCGGCGTGGCGCGCGGCGGGGCTGGACGCGCGCGTCGTGGACGCGCGCTCTACGGTGGGCGGCGGCAGTCTGCCGGGCGAAACATTGCCCACGCGCGCTGTGGCGCTGTACGTATCGTCGCCCGACGCGTTCGTGCGCGCCTTGCGCGCCAACGAACCGCCAATCATCGCGCGCATCGAAAACGACGCGGTTTTATGCGACCCGCGCACGATTTTGCCGCACGACGAAACCGCGCTCGTGAAAGGCGTGGCGCGCGCGGCGCATCTGGTATAATAAAATCCATGTTTTCTGATTTACAAATTGTTTTTCGATACCGTGAACTGGTCCGCAATTTGACGCTGCGCGACCTCAAAGTGCGTTACCGCAATTCCTTGCTCGGTTTCCTCTGGGCGTGGGGCAATCCGATTTTAATGACGGCGGTGTTCACCCTCGTTTTTCAGGTCGTCGCGCCCAACACGATTCAAAATTATCCGCTCTTTATCATGATCGGGTGGCTGGCTTGGAGTTTTACCATCGGCAGCATCAACGACGGCATCGGCAGCATCGTGTTCAATTCCACGCTCGTCAAAAAAATCTGGTTCCCGCGCATTACGCTGCCGGCGTCGGCAGTGCTGGCGAACGCGGCAAATTTTTTGCTCGCGCTGCCGATGGTGGTCATTCTCATTTTATATTTTCATATCGAAATTCAACCGCTGCTCTTGTTGTACCTGCCCGTCATTTTTTTCGCGCAACTCGCGTTGGTGATGGGGCTTGCTTTTTTCCTCTCGGCGCTGAACGTGCGGTATCGCGATACGGGCGTCATCACGGGCGTAATCATGACCGCGTGGTTTTTTCTGACGCCGGTCTTTTATTCCGTGCCGCAGCTCACCGTCAGTTACGCCAAAGTTTTGTACTATTTGAATCCGATGGCGAGCATCATCGAAGCGTATCGCAACATCTTGTACGGCTCTCCCGACGGCGCGCCGCCGGGGTCGCCCGACCTTTGGTTTCTCGGCCGCACGCTCTTGACCGCGCTCGTGATTTTGGTCATCGGCTATACTTTTTTCATGCGCGCCAGTCGGCGTTTTGGCGAAGAGTTGTAAATAAAAAACCGCAGGCGCTATGCCCGCGGTTTTTGGTCAAGCAAGCCGATTGTACCGCGCCAACGCCTCGACCAATACATCCAGCGGCAGCGCGTGCGCCGTGCCGTGCAAACCCGTCATGGTTTCCGCCGCGCACAGCGCATTGAGAATCGCTTCTTGCACTGCCTCGATCGTCGCGTCAAACAAAATATTCATTTGGTCGTGCGGCAGCATCGTGAGCGCCGACGGCTGTTGGGCGTCGTTCGGAAAATGATTGCCCGTCGCAAACGCGAGAAACAAATCGCCGCTGCCGTTCTCGCCGTGGCCGCCCATTTTTGCCAAACCCACCCCGGCGCGCTGCGCGAGCCGCCGACACTGCGTCGGCAATAACGGCGCGTCGGTGGCGACGATAATAATAATCGAACCGCGCGCCGTCTCGTCCAACGCGCTTTCCGCGCAATAGTTGCCCACCGGTACGCCCTTGACGGTAAAATGTTTTTGGCGGCCGTAATTCGATTGCGTCAAAACGCCGAGCGTGTACGGCGTCCCTTGAATTTGCACCACGCGCGAGCTTGTGCCGATGCCGCCTTTAAAGCCGTGCGTCAACATGCCCGTGCCGCCGCCGACATTCCCTTCGTCCACCGCGCCGTCGCGCGCGTTGGCGAGCGCTTCAAGCACATGCGCGCGCTGAACGTGAAACGCGTTAATGTCATTCAAAAAACCGTCATACGTTTCCGCGACGACGGGCAATTGCCAACGATGCGCGCCGGGCTGCGCGCAAAGATATTCCGCCAACGTATCGCGCACTATGCCGACCTGATGCGTATTCGTGAGACCGATGGGCGTCGTGAGCATACCGGATTCCTCCAGCCACAACGTGCCGGTCATTTCGCCGTTGCCGTTATAGCGATGATAACCCGCCGCGCAGTGGTCTTGCCATACCTTCGCGCGCGGTAGAATGATTGTGACGCCGGTGCGCGCGATGCGCGGTGTATCCCAAATGAGCGTCGTTTGACCGACGCGAATGCCCGGCACATCCGTGATGGCATTGTGCGCGCCGGGCGGATATTCGCCGATAGTGATTCCCAAATTACGTAAACGTGAACGATTCATGGATAACCTCGTTTTCGTATTTCAATCTGATTTGCCAATCGCGCGCGCGCTGTCAGCGCGCATGGTATGCGTGAATTGACAGCGTAAAATTCTAAACGATAATCGTTTTACAAACTCGCGTTACGCACTCGTTGTAACTTGCGATGCAATGCCGCGCCGCAATCGTTTTACCCGCAAATTCCGCATCGCGCACGAATGAGGCGATGAACTGCATCGCATGTCGCTACGCCTACGCGCGTATCGCGCTTGGTTATAGCAAGCGCGTAACAAAGTTACGGAGCGAAAACTTTTGCTTTCTCATTCACTCGGACGCTGGTCTGCGCTGATAATTTTCGCAGTGTGCGTGGCGGCGTGCAGTCCCGCGCCCACGCCTACCGCCACAATCCCCACCGCCATTATCTTGGCTACGGCAGTGCAATTGAATCCCGCGCCACAGAGCAAAACGAACGCGCCGCCCGCGTCCCCGCGTCTCGCCACTGTGACGCCGCCGCCTTCGCCGGGGCCCGCCGTATCCACCCTGCCCGTACCAACCTTGTCGAGCCAGCTCTCGCCCAGCGTGACGCCGCTGCCAAGCTTGCCCACGCGCCGCCCGACGCTTGCCCCCGCGCACACGCCGACCAACGCGCCGCCGCAAGTTTCACGCCAAGCCCTGCGCGGAAAAATTTTATTCAAAAGTACGCGCAACGGCGGCAAGTTTCCCGGAAATTATAAATGGTTTGTGATGAACGCCGACGGCAGTCAAGTAACCCAAGTGAATGCCGCGCAAGCCCAAGCGCTGTATCGCGAGCTCAAAGGGCAGGAAGGATTTTCGCCCGACCGCAGTCAATTGGTCTTGGGCGAAACAACTTGCGCGTCGAACGCGCATTGCGATTTGTATATCGGCGCGCCGGATGTAATTCGGAATCGCAGTCAAGGACAATGGACGCCGTCAGGTCCGCGTTGGTACCGCGCTGACAATCCCGCGTGGTCGCCGCGCGGCGATTGGATTGCCTTTATCTGGAATCGCGACAACGAACGGACGAAAAATATCTTTAAAGGCGACCCCTACAAACTCAATCAAACTTTTGAACGCTTGACCGATTTTGGCGGACACCGCGATACCAAAGACGTGACCTTTGCGCCGGATGGGACGATGCTGGCTTTTGCAACGCAGGATGGACCGCGCTGGCAAATTTGGGCGCTCAATGTGGATGCTGCGAATCCAACGGACGCGGCGGCGCACAATCTCAGTCATTCTAACGCGGACGATTGGGATCCTTTATGGATTAAATAAAAGCGGCGCGCAGCATTTTTCTGCGCGCCGCGTTACCTATGCTTATGTTATGGCTTGGCTTTGCGTTGGGCTGCGCGGCGATGGATTGGCTTGCCGTCGCGCGCGCCGACAAACGTCTCGAATATATTTTCAAACCCACGACCATGCTCGTCGTCATTCTCGCCGCGGGACTGGCACTGCCGCACGCGCCCAATGCATGGTTCGCGCAATTTCTAATTCTCGGCTTTATATTTTCACTCGCCGGCGACATTTTTTTGATGCTGCCCAACCCGCGCTATTTTTTATTCGGGCTGGTCGCGTTTCTAGCGGGACACATCGCCTACATCATCGCGTTGAATCCGACCGTGCCGCCGTTGGAAGCGTTATGGTTGGCGCTTCCGATTGCGCTCGTCGGCGCGTGGTTGATGTGGCAACTCTGGCGCGCGCTACGCGCGTCCAAACAGGATAGTTTGCGCGCGCCGGTCGTGGTGTACGGCATCGCGATTTCGGTCATGCTCTGGTCCGCGTGGGCGACGCTGTATCGCGCCGATTGGAGCGCCCCGCAGCGCGCGTGCGTCATTGTCGGCGCGACGCTCTTTTTTATTTCCGACGCCATGTTGGCGTGGAACCGTTTTGTGAAACCGTTCGCCGCCGCCAAGCTCGCCGTCATTATCACGTATCATCTCGGTCAAATCGCGTTGGCGTTGACGTTGATGGTTTGAAAAAAAATGCCGTACGCGCGCGTACGGCATTTTATTTTACGCGGCGCGTTCTTGAATTTTGTACGGAAAACCGAACGCGCGCATCCGTTGCATGAACGGCACAGGGTCGAACGCTTCGGGGCCCAAAACGCCCTTGCCCTGCCAAACGCCCGTCGCCAACAATTCCATCGCAATGACCGGATTAAAAGCCGTTTGCGCGACCACCGCCTGCGAGCCAATCGTCCGCATACATTTTTTATTGTCCGCGATTTGATAGAGATACACCGCGCGCCGTTTGCCGTTTTTTGTGCCGGTCACATATGTCCCCGCACAGGTTTTGCCTGACATTTTATCGCCGAGCGTAGCGGGATTTGGCAAACACGCCGCCACCACATCGCGCGGCGCGACCGCGACGCCCTTGACGCGAATTTTTTCCTTGTTGTCCAAACCCAGCCGCTGCAACGTTTTCAACACGCCGATAAATTCATCGCCCAGACCGTACTTGAAGGTGACGCGCTTACATTTCACATAACGCGGCGCCAGCAAAACTTCTTCGTGTTCCACGTTCACACATTCGACCGGACCGATGCCGCCCGGAAAATCAAAGACTTCGGGTTCAGAAAAAGGCGGCGTGGTGTACCAGCCGCGCGCGCGCTCCCAAATCACCGGCGGATTCAAACACTCTTCAATCGTCGTCCAAATCGAAAACGTCGGCGCAAAGGCATAGCCGCGCACAATCAGATTCGCGCCATCGCGCACGCCGATTTCGTCAATCTCGTCAAAGAGATGGTCGGCGGCATAACGCGCAAAGACATCCGCCATGCCCGGCTCGACGCCCATACCGACGAGCGCGAGCAAACCCTTTTTTTCCCAATCCTTGGCGCGTGCAAATTGATAATCCCCCAATTTGACGCCCGTTTTTTCATACGGCTTGGTCGGATGCGGTGTGGACAGCGTCATTGCCATGTCCATATAATGCGCGCCCGCGTCGAACGCGGCGTCAAAAAGCGCCTCGTTGAAAACTGGGTCCACCGCGTTCATCAGCAAATCGGCGCGATATTTTTTAATCAAGCGCACAATGGCGCGGCGGTCGCTCGCGTCAATTTGTTCGACCTTGAAATGTTTGGGCGAACCGAGTTTTTTGAAAACTTGACGCGCCCGCGCCAGATCATAGTCCGCCAACACCAGCTGCTCCAGCCAAGGGCGCGGGCGCGCCAGCGCCGCCAACGCTTCGCCGACGCCGCCGACGCCAATCAACAAAATTCTCACAACATGCCTCCTTGCAAGTAGTGAGCGCATTGTAAAACGAAACGCGCAAATCGTTGAATCCGTTGGCGCGCGAACCATTTATGACGCAGCGCGTCACAAGATTTAGACAAAATTCGGACTTGGATATAATATAGTTTAGATATTTGACGCAGTGCGTCACAACCCATCGCAAAAGATCCATTGCCCAAGGAGGCACGTATGGCAAAAAAAGAGACAAGCGAACAGATCGCCGAAACCGCAAAAAAAGAGGGCGGACGCATCACCGGCACATTCCGCAAAGTTATTTTGGCGAGCGTCGGCGCCGTCGGCGTCGCGCAGGATGAATTGAATGCGCTCATCAAGCGCATGGTCGAACGCGGCGAAATTACCGAAAAGGACGCG
>WBZO01004264.1_pt1 | contig 15588 bp, 14 predicted proteins | sample 5204261 | NCBI WGS metagenome assembly WBZO01 (sample SAMN12412400, study PRJNA552823) | activated sludge metagenome | isolation source: activated sludge from anammox sidestream of wastewater treatment plant... | place: USA: North Carolina | collected 2017-09 | reverse complement strand
GTATGTGGCCTGTATGGAAGACGTTCTGGATCTTTACGAGCAGCCGTATGACCCGATGCATCCAGTTGTGTGCTATGACGAATGGCGGCGAAGCCTGATTAGCGAAACCAGAACGAGCTTGCCCGCCAAACCTGGAACATGCAAGCGGATTGATTACGAGTATCGGCGATATGGCGTGACTTATTTGCAGATGCTGTTTGAGCCATTGGCTGGCAAGCGGCATATTCAAGTGACTGCTCAGCACACCATGAAGGAATTCGCTGAGTGCATGAAGTGGTTGGTGGACGATGTGTACCCGCAGACTGCGACCATTCGGGTTGTGATGGATAACCTGTCCACTCACAAACCGGCGGCGTTGTACGAAAGATTTCAACCAGCTGAAGCACGTCGGATATTGAGAAAACTGGAGTTTCACTATACGCCCAAGCATGGGAGTTGGTTGAATATGGCCGAAATTGAGTTGAGCGTTTTTGGAAGAACTATGAAGAAATACATCTCGGAAGAACAAACCTTCAGGCTGGAAGCTCAGGCCTTGGCAAACGAACGCAACGGTTCGAATGCTAAAGTCAATTGGCAGTTCCGCTCTACTGATGCCCGCATCAAACTCAAACAACTCTATCCATCCATTTCATCATGACTGACTACTAGGGGCAAATGGGATTTCATCGCCAAAGGTGGAAATCCCACCAAATGCTTAGGAAGCATTGAAACACTTACTCCCCGCAACAGCGAGGTTTTTGCAGGGTTGTCCCTGGTGGAAATCCCACCAAATGCTTAGGAAGCATTGAAATGAGGGCGAAACGCAGCCTCGCCGGCGCCGGGCTTTGAACGTATCATGCTGTTTTTTTCATGAATCGTCGCTTGGCTGTTGCGCAAATTGAAAATCTCCTGTAAAATTTTCTTAGCGTCTCTACCGGTTCACGGCGCAAATTGCATAAAGCTGGGATCCAGACAGTCATAGGGTCTGAAGACGAAACAGGACCTTGGGGTTGAATAAGTTCGCAGATTATCAGACCGATCATTTGATGTTGATCGTTGGAACCAATCCATTGCCTTGCTATGTGGCAGCCAGGCTGTTGTGTTCAGATGCAACCCGCCTGCATCTGCTGGTAAGCGATGGGATCAAAAGCCTTGGCATTCACAAGCGCCTGATAAAATTGCTGGGCCGAGACCCGGAGGATGAGCGGCAATACCTGACGGTATCGCCTTCAGACCCCGAAGACATCCTCAGGAAGGTCTCGGGGAGAGTTAAATCTTTCCCCGGAAACTGGGGGCTACACTACACCGGCGGCAGGAAGAGCACGGCAGTACATGCCTATCGTGGCATGGAAGCGGCCTTGGGCCCCCGCGCGGCGAATGCCGTGTTCAGCTACCTGGATGCTGACACTTTAGAGCTGGTGCTTGAAACGCGAAATCGGATCGACCGCCGGTCTGCTCATCAAGAGCTCGAGATAACGCTGGAAGAGATCCTTGAACTGCACGGGCGCCCGCCCGACCCCAAAGCGATAAAGGTTAAACCTGCCCAACCCTCATTTACCAGGGCTCTGATTGTGCATTGCCGAGACGAGAAAAACCGCCAGGGTTTCCTCTCCTGGGCGCAGGACAATCTGAGAAGACCGGATGGGGAAAGGCTAAATGAAACGCTCGCGCGGGAGGTTCGGGTACCCGATCTGATCCCGCTCATCGGCGGCAAGCGATTGGAAGAGATCGGGCTTGAATGGGAGATGAAAGCGAGCAGTATAGCAGACTGGCTGCATGGAAAGTGGCTGGAAGATTATGTCCTGGCAGAAGCCATCAGCGCGGCGCCCGAGGCGGATGTCCACCAGGTCGTCGCCTCGATCAGGCCGCAGCGGCTGATCGCATTTGACGTGGACGTGGTGGCGATGCAGGGATACCGGATGTTCGCCATCTCGGTGACGACGGAAGCAGAAAAAGGCCTGGCGAAACTCAAGTTGTTCGAGGCCATCATTCGCGCCCGCCAGATTGGAGGGGACGAAGCGCGGATAGCACTGGTTTGCTTTAGCAAATATCCAGAGGAATTAGAAAAACAAGTCGGTGAGTTCCTATCCTTCTACGAAGCAGCGTACGAGCCATCTGAGATGTGGTTGAGCCCTGTCCGTGTGTTCGGCATTCGCGACTTGCCTAATCTCAGCGGGCAACTAGCTATCTGGTTCAAGGAGATCTGATGACAGAATTTACGCTAACCCTGATCGACGCCAGACGAATCCAGCAGTATCTGTTCACAGCGAATGAATTAAAGCAAATATTGGGGGCATCGGAGCTTGTGGAAAGGGCTACGCATGATTGGGTTTTCGAAGCGCTTTCACCCCTTCGACACAACATAAAGAAGACCAATCCTCTAACATTTGATGAACAGCGATCCATCGATGCCGCGGAAACGGATGCCGAACTGATATTTGCCGGTGGAGGGAATGTGGGGATTCTGTTCAGATCCTTCGACCAGGCCAAGGAATTCGCAACCCGTTATTCGCGGAAGGTTCTGTTGGAAGCGCCTGGACTGGAAGTCGCCATAGCTCATACCCCTGTCCCGTGGGATAAGCCTGACGGAATGGCGCGCGCTTGGAAGCAGATGATCGAACAAGAGATGCCGCGCCGTAAAGATAGCCGTAGAACAACCCAGCCGATTTACGGATTGGGCGTGACGGCTGAATGTGTATTCACGGGCATGCCAGCAGTTCGTGATTGGGCGGAGCCCGGATCGGATGTCAGAAGGCTGGTTTCAGCTGAAGCGTTGGCGAAATTGGATTGCTCGCTGGAGGCGAAGAAGCGGCTGCAAGAGAGCATCGCCATTGAAAGCTTCGAGTACCCTTCCAAATTCGATGATCTGGGAGGGATGGCAGGCCATGCCAGGTATATCGCCGTCGTTCATATCGATGGGAACGACATGGGCAGGCGGATGCAGCGCTACCTCGACACCGCGCAGACCAATCGCTCGTTTATTCAGTGCATGCGATCTTTTTCGAACCGTGTGAACGAAGCCGGTTTGCTTTCCATGCAAAAAGTGATCGAGAGGATCAGCAAAGCGCTGACCATTGAGGATGGCGAGTGGGTGATTCGAGATAGCGCCGGCGGTGATGAATTTGTAAACCTGTGCGAGAATTACCTGCCGATCCGCCCTATCGTGTTTGGCGGGGACGACGTGACCTTTGTCTGCGACGGGCGCCTGGGCCTGCCGCTTGCGGTCCAATTCCTGGACGCTTTTGGCGAACAAATGCTTGAGGATGAGATTCAAGGGTTCGCATGCGCTGGAGTTGCGATCGTTCATACCAATTATCCATTCGCACGTGCTTATGACCTGGCCGAGGAGCTGTGTCAGACCGCCAAATTGGAAGCACGGTCTTTTGATCCCAATGGAGCACGCATTTCATATATTCATTGGCACTACAACAAGGGGAGCGTGACGCATGATTGGCCCGAAATCCGAGATCGTGAGTACAAATTTGCCGGCGGCGACCTCGCTCTGCGGCCCCTGGTAGTAAGAAAACTGGATGAATTAGCCACGCCCTCCTGGCGGACCTGGGAGATCCTGATTAACCAACTTCAGGAGTTTCGCGGACCTGCCTGGAGAGGAAGGCGAAACAAGTTAAAAGTGATCCGTGACAGTTTGCGCGACCCGAGTGAAGCCCAACAATTGATCGGCCTGCATGGGCCGCTGCCGGCGATCGCGGGTTTGGAGTCTCAGGATATTAGCTCCGGCTGGTATGACCAGCGTTGCCTGTATTTCGATGCTTTGGAAGCCAACGATCTTCTGGTAATCCCCGGGGGAGGTGAAAGATGAGTCTATTTACACTGGAAATTGAGCTGCTTAGCGATGCGACGTTTGGCGCTGGGATTGGTGTATCCGGTCAGGTTGACACGGAGGTGCAGCATGACGACCTGGGATTGCCAGAGATCAGCGGGCGGGCGCTGAAAGGCCTGCTTGTGAATGAATGCTCGGAGATTTTATCCAATCTCAAACCGGATAAAGCAAAGGCTTGGCGGCGTGTTGCACAGCGGTTGTATGGTCAGCGGGGTGAACAGGTACCCGAAATCGGCCGGCTGATTATCAGCAGCGCAAACTGTGCCCCCGATCTGGCCCGTGCGCTGCGCACGTCCAGGCTTCCCAGACGGGACATGCTTGAGAGCCTGACTGCGATCCGCCGCCAGACGGCAATTAATGTGGCCGGCGCTCCCGATGATGAAACTTTGCGGGCTGTGCGGGTGGTGATTCGCGGGCTTAGGTTGTACGCCCCCTTCTCTTTCTATATCCAGGGCGAAGAAAAAGAGAGAGCGCTCCTGGCAGCCTGCGTCATGTCTCTGCGCAGAGCAGGGCTGAGCCGGGGACGGGGCAAGGGGAAGATCAAGGCCAGGATCACCGACCGGCCGCTGAAACCAGAGCAGTTTGCCGCGACGGAAAATACTTTTGTTGACCTGACAGAAACCTGGTTTAAGCCCTTCAGACAGGATGTGCTGCAATGAAGACTCTATTGCTTCATCTTAGGTTGGCCAGCCCATTGATCTTGACAGGCGTCGGGAACGGGGAAGAGAACAGCAGCCAAAGTCAGCCGTATATCCCCGGCAGCGCGATCCGTGGAGCTTTGATCGGCCTGTATCTCAAAGGACGGCAGATGGACCTGCCGGGCGATTCCAAAGCCAGCGCGTTGTTCTTTAGCGGACAGGTTCGATACCTCAATGCATATCCTGAAGTCTTAGGGAAGCGCACCCTGCCGGTCCCGGTAAGCTGGCGAAGGCGGAAAGAAGACGGGGAAGTAAAGGGAACCCGTGTAGCCGACCTTGCGTTGATCAAAGATATGGAGAGGAACCAGCGCCTGCGAAAGCCGTTCGTGCTGACAAAATCTGAAGAGCCAGCGATTGTGCTCGATCCTGAAGAAACGCTAAATCTCCACATCGGCAGCGATGGCCGAGGTGTTGTGAAGGAAGACCTCAGCACGATGTTCCAATACCAGGCTCTGGCGAAAGGGCAGCTCCTAATCGCCCCTATGATTTTCGCAGACGAGATGGATTTCAAGGATCTGAAAGACCTGCTAGAAGGCGCCGGGACTTTGCCAATCGGGCGTTCCAGATCGACGGAATATGGCCAGGTGATCATCGAGTCGGTCGAAGAATCCTCTGATTGGCGAGAATGTGAAGCAGGAAACCCTGACCAGGAAATCACACTGACATTGTTAAGCGATGCCTTGCTTCGAGATAAATTTGGCGAGCCTACTCTGGATTTGGATGTAGCACTAACTCGAAAGCTAAAAAAGCCAGTTGAATGTAAAAGCGCGTTTGTTCAGTCGAGATTGAGAGGGGGTTACAATCAAAAGTGGGCTTTACCGCTGCCGCAGCACGAGACGCTTGGGATGGGCAGCGTATTCATATATGCCCACGACCATTTTGATGATAACGAACTGAAAAGGCTGGAAGAAGAGGGGGTTGGCGAAAGGCGGATTGATGGCTTTGGCCGGATTGGAGTGAACTGGCCGGGGCGGGACGAGATTGTTCTTGACATCCCAGCAAGCTCGTTTAGTGATCGCAGCCAGACCCTCTCACCAGCTAGCTCGGCGCTGGCGTATGAGATGGCCGAGCGCATGCTTCAAGACCAGTTATCTTACTTACTGCGCAATTATGTGGATCGCATCCAGGTGCAAGGAAATATCAGCAATCACCAGCTCTCACGCCTTCGAGCAATTAATCGCAACGCGCTGGAGAAAATAATCCGCGGCGAGTTTCCTGCTGGGCAACAAGTAAAAGCCGATAAGCCATTGGAGGAGGTCAGTAGTTTTCTCGCAGAGCTCAAGGAGAATGCCAGAAATCAACTCGAGGGGGCGCGCGTTCTACCGGAAGGCATACGCTTGCTGGCCTGGATGAAAGAAAGATTACATAAGAAGGATGGCCCGGCTTGTGTCAATCTTAACGAACAAAAGCTGCGAGCGGTTGCAGGAATCAAACCAAAGATCGAGCCTGAGTTAAGGGCCGCTTTCACGCTGCGTCTGATTGATGCAGTGCTGGAAAAGAAAATGATCCAGAATCGAAAGGAGGCTTCCAAATGAAAGCCCGCTGGGATCATGAAAACACCCGCTCCATTCGAAAGAGGATCGTAGTAACTGGCGATCTGAAGTTGAATTCGCCAGCTCATTTCGGCAACGGCGAAGTGGATGAACTAACAGATATGCCGCTGATACGCGATCCGAAGGATGGTCTTCCTTTGCTCACAGGCGCTTCAATAGCCGGGGCAGCGCGCAGTTACTTGCGAGAGGTTACGCTTGGCTATTTTCAGCCCGAGCCCCAAGACGGCACTTCAATAGTTGAAACGCTTTTTGGGGCTGTCCTTAAAGATAAAAAAGAAAGCCGTGAAGGACACCTCGTAATCGATGATGCGATTGCGACGAATTACGGGATAGAGAACCGTCCTGGGGTAGCGATCGATCCGGTGTTGCGCACCGCCATTCCAGAAAAGCTGTATGATACAGAACTGCTTGAGGCTGGTACGACCTTTCCGCTCCGCTTTGAGCTAAGTCTTCCAGACGACCCGTTAGTGAATGAAAAGCTGCGTGCCGGGCTGGCTTTGATCCTGCTGGGGTTTCAATCCAGAGAAATCGCCATTGGAGCCAGAAAGCGGAGGGGATTTGGGGAGTGTATGGTGGACTCTTGGGAGGTGGAAACATACGATCTGAGTGAAAGTGATGGACTCCTGGCCTGGATCGAAGGTCGAGGTGGAAGACGTGAACCGGATAAGACCCTGATTGAGCGCTTGGGTCTCAAGCAAGATCCACGATCCAGAGATATGCGAAAACTCTTCTCGATCGACTCAACTTTCACATTGGATTCGTCTCTGCTGATAAGGTCGGGCAGTGGCAAGGCTGATTCTCCTGACATGATCCATTTGAAATCTCGCCGGGGTGGTAAGACGGTACCTATTCTCTCTGGCACGAGTTTGGGCGGAGCTCTGCGGGCGCGTGCTCTGCGAATCGCCCAGACCGTGAACCCGAATAAGGCCGAGAAACTGATCGAGGATCTTTTTGGGCCAAAAGATATTGAACGCCAATCCAGACGCCAACCTCCCTGGGCCAGCCGGGTGACTGTTTTCGAGCGCGAGGTTAAAGGTGGTTATGAGCGCGTGCAGAGCCGGCTGCGGATTGATCGATTTACAGGCGGCGCTTATCCGGGAGCTTTGTTCGAGCAGCAACCATATTTTGGAAAAGCTGATACCCATGTGAAGATCGAGGTAGAGCTTAGAGATCCAGAAGAGACCCATATCGGGTTATTGCTGCATCTGTTAAAGGATCTGTGGACATCCGATCTGCCTCTAGGCGGCGAGGCCAGCGTAGGGCGAGGTCGTCTGAAAGGCTTATGCGCCAAGCTTGTTCTCAAAAACCCTGGAGCAGCGGACGAGACCTGGACGATCGAGGCCAAGGAAAATGGTCGTGTGACGATCACGGGAAAAACTGATCTTTTGAATCAGTATGCACAATCTGTGGAGGCATATCATGGCGCGTGAATCGAAACCGATTAATTTTTCCTGTAAGACTCTGAATTCGATCACCGATCCTGTCCAAGCACTCTATGAGAAAGCTAAAGATGGAAATTATAAATTTTTGCTGGCATTTGCAGACGATGGCGTTATCTGGGGAGAGATCAGGGAAAACCAACTGGTACTATCTTCAGATGCTTTTCCAGGCCAATCACCTCCATTGAGAGAAGAGACTCTGTGGCAGGCGCGCCTGTTTGCGCCAGATCGAGAACGGCTTATCTGGAAAGATGATTTGGGCTGGCGGGGCCGGGAGTTGATCGATGGCTCCGGCAACGACGACGAAGTATTCGATGGCGAAGCATTCGATGAATCTTTTATCCTGTGGGGGACAAATGTGGGAAGCCAGCGAGCCGTAAACGGTTTCTATCAAGCCGAAGAGGCGGATTCGGGCACCCGACACTTCCCGCCTCAAAGCCTCACGGAACGTCACTCGCTCAGACTGACCGTACGGCATTACCTCGATAAAGATGAAACGGGCGCAGTTTTCATCAGGTTCAATCGATTGGTCGGTCTGGAAAATCGTCCATCCGGAGACTAAAAAGGAGGTAGCGATGATTCCACAACATCATGACCCCACTAAAAAGAACAGGCGCGCCAAAGCGCCTTATAATTTCGTCCCCCTCCCTGACAAGATCCTCATCATTGAACCGCCTCCAAAGCAAGACCGCTACGATCCAAATTTGCTAACTGGGAAACTGATCTGTCAGATTACAACGGCTTCGCCGATTTATGTGCGCGCTTTTCGCACCCTTGAGGAATATGCGGCCAAAGGTCCAGACGGTAAGCCCATACAGCCTGTCGAGAGCGCGTATGGGCATACGAAGGAAGAATTGATTATCCCCGGCTCGAGTCTTCGAGGCATGTTGCGCACATTAGTGGAGATAATCTCCTATTCCCGCCTGGCGCCAGTGGTCAACAAGCGCCTTTTCTATAGAACCGTAGAGGAGGCGTCAGTTGGACTGTCTTACCGCAAGAAAGTGATGCGCGATCCGAATCAAACGCCATCCGAGAAGGTGCATGCCGGATTCTTCCACCAGCAAGGGGGGGAATTCTGGATCGATCCGGCTATGGCAGGAAAAGTTGGTCTCGCTGTCCTCGATAGTACACCTGGCTACAGTGAGATCCCGCACAAGCAGCGCCAGCACCGGGAAGTCTTTGTTCGACTTGACCAGAGATCCTATCAAAACTCTGCGAAATTCTTCGAGGTCGAAGAATTTAAGTTGGATAAATCGAACGGATTAGAGCGTGGATTGCAAAGGGGCGTGCTTGTGATTACCGGCCGAATGCCAAATAAAAAACATGAGCATGTCTTTGTGCCAATGACCGGAGCACAGCGCCTGTATCTGGATGAAAAACAGGTGGACGATTTTCAGTCCGAAGCGCAACTCACCCAATATCAGGAGAGAGAATTTCCAGCAGGAGAAGGCAGGCGCAGGCCTGGTTGGCTGAGAGATGGCGACCCCGTGTTCTATATCCTTGACCAAAGCGGCAAGCGGGTTGAAGCATTTGGGCGGGCGTACCTCTTTCGTCTGCCGTATAAAAACACACCGAAAGATATGATCCCGCCGGAACTGGATCCTGAAGAAGGATTTGATCTGGCGGAAGCGCTTTTCGGTCGGGCGAGTACTCGGGATGATCCGCGTGATACGATTGCAGGGCGCGTGTTTATTGGAGATGCCAGGCATCTAAGAGGTGGTGAAGATCCAGTTTTTCCCGAGCCAGTGACCATTTCTACACAGGCGCTCTCAACGCCGAAACCAACCGCAATTCAGCATTACCTGACCCAGGGCTATCCTGATTATTCGTCTAAATTATTTCATTATGACAGCGAATCTCCTGGGGTAGAAACTACCCTTCGGGGCCATAAACTTTACTGGCATGAATCTCGGAAGGAGGGCGAGCCAGCCAGATTAGATAGAGCGATGTCGCCCAGGCCGCGAAAGGATGGCAGCGAGGATCCGTCCGACAGGAATCAATTCAGACCTGTGAAGGCAGGACAATCATTTGAATTCACTCTGTTTTTCGAAAACTTACGCCCCTTTGAGCTTGGCGCCCTGTTGTGGGTGTTGGAAATAGCCAGCAATCCGAAGTACCGCCTGAAGATCGGGATGGGAAAGCCATATGGGCTGGGTTCGATCGCTATCCAGATTAAAGAGGCTTGTTTGACCGATCGGGGTGAACGATATAAGGCGCTCGTCAATGGCGAAGACGTTTGGAATGAAGGATTTTTAGAGGTAGTGAAGAGGGATAGCAAACTGCAGCAAGCTCAGCAGGATTTCTCAGGCTTAGTTCTCACCGATCCTGAAATCAATCCCGAAAAGAAAAAGACACTCAAGGATCTACCCCGCATCCAGGAACTTCTAGCATTGCTGACCTGGGAAAATCCCCCGGATTCGAAAACCGCGCGATACATGGAATTAAATGAGTTTAGCGGTCGGGCGGGATTTGACAAGCGTGCTGTGCTTGCCAGGCCAACGACTGTTTTATCTGGGGCGTATCCATCCCACTCTCCTCAACCTCCGCCAGATAACAGCACAGCGGATGAGGTATTGCCGAGACGATCCGACGAGCCTGATGCTATCAGCCGAAGAACCGAGGACATCGTCTCATTCTTCACGGCGGGCTCAGCCGAACCCGAGGATGCGGGGAAAAGCACAAAAGGGAAAACGAGTCGATCTGCTAAACCAAAAAGAAAAAAGAAACGCAGATAGATTAAGAGGTGCGCTTTGAATCGCTTATCGCTCCAGTTGCCCCGTCTGATTAAGCCTTTTATTGAGACAACCTCACAGCCTATCCTGTTCATTATTGGGATTGTCTTGTTCAACCTGATCAGCAACGCCCTATATGACTGGATCAAAATCAGGATCAGCGCACCCATCATGATCTTGCTCCTTATCCTGGCGGTCTTCATCTTGATTATCTTGTTGATTTATCTGGTCAACCGCTGGTTTCGAAGGAGGATCGTTGTCACCGAAATTCAACCTCGCCGGGGCCTTGTGGTGCTCGTAAGTCAGGGCCAGCTTGCGAAAATCCCTGCGAAAGCGGCGATAAAATACCATTTTCGTGGGGAAAATGACGAACGGGACGCACCAACGCTTGAGCGCTGCTGGCTGGTTACGTCTGGAGAACCCGATGTGGAACCGATTCAGCCGTCCCCAGGCGGTTCTCCCAGCCAATCTGCCTGGAAGAACGCCCACGACCTGGAAAGCGAATACAAGGCGCATTTGCAGGAAATCTCGATTGTCGAAGTGAACCCTGAAGATCCGCAGGATGTGTTTCAAAAGATCGAGCAGATATACAAGCATATCCGCGCTATCGGTATGGCTCCTCGCGAGGTAGTTGCTGATCTGACCGGGGGCACCAAGGTGATGACCTCCGGTATGGCGCTGTTCTGCGCTCTGGCAGGGAACGATCTCGAATATCTCAAGCCGCGTGGATTCTTTCCGGATGGGAGAGCCGATCCTAACAAAGGTTCAACGCCTATAAGGATAGACCTGGCATATATGCTCAATCTGGAGCGTGAGTGATGATCCTGCTCAATTTTGGGCATCCTCTTAGCGCAGAGCAAGTGCATGAGATCGAACAGAAGACTGGCGTCTCTTCAATTGAGGTGTGGGCCTTTCCGGTTCAGTTCAATCACGAGCTTTCATTTGTCGATCAGGTCCGGGCAATCGTGGACGAGGTCGGTTTCTCCTCCGATGAATGGCAGACAAGGCCGCTGCTTATCAATCCCCCCAGCCATAATTTGATCGCGGTTATTCTGATGGCAGAACTTCATGGTCGGATGGGGCATTTTCCTGCCGTAGTCCGGTTGAGACCTAAGGAAGGGTCTGTGCCTGTTCAATTCGAGCTCGCCGAGATAATTGACCTCCAGTCTGTGCGCGACAAATCCCGGTATCGCCGGAGCCAAAGCTGACGTATGGCTGGCGAGGTCATCTCTGAAGGCGTCTCCCTTGCCAGTGTCGTTTTAAGGTTGCGCAGCCTTGACAACGATTCAAGACCCCGCTGTTTTGGGGATGCCGCTAAGTGGAATTTCCTGCACGCGCTTCCCGAGGACCTGGCGGATAAAATTGAAAAGCAGAAGCATAAACCCTACACAACTTCCGGACTGCTTGCATCTGTCAAGGGATCGTTGCAGCCCGCTCGGAGGGTCGTCAAAGACGGGCATTATTATCTGCGTTTAACCGTCTTACACCCCGAGCTGGTTTGGGCTTTGAATAAAGCGTTTTTGGGAGAGTTCGAATCACATCGAGATAAAGCGCGGGGGCGCGTCTCATTCAAACCTGGCAGCGTGTTGGATATGGATGGGGTGCCGCTTGTAGTTGAAGCGGTCGCTGCGCACCCCACAGAGCATCCCCTTGCGCGACAGACTGATTTTGGCGCGCTGGCTTATCCGGCTTGGAGCGGGCAGAATGCGGCGGATGGTTCAGTGGCCATCGAGTTTATCAGCCACACGGTATTCAGTAAGACGAAGGGTCTGGAAAAACCGCAACGATTGTACGTCCCGCTTCCCTACCCGGAGCTGCTCTTTGGAAGCCTGGCTGAGCGTTGGAATAGTTTTGCTCCTTACAAACTGCCGGCTGATTTGAGGGATGCATTTGCCGACGAGGTCATGTTCAGCAGATATGAATTGCGTACCGGCGCATTGGAATATAAAGGCGGCTCGGTAAAAATCGGCGCTACGGGATATGCGGCATATGTGGCTCCATACGCCGGCGAGATGATGATGAATTTACTGAGCCTGCTTGCCGAGTTTGCTCTTTTCAGCGGCGCGGGGTTGATGACGACCATGGGTTTTGGCCAGATGAGACAAATCTATGGGAACGGAGCCCAACGAGCTGATTGATGCGATCCTTGCCCAGGAGAATATGAATCAAGCCTGGGAGCAGGTTCTAAGGAACAAAGGAGCGCCAGGTATTGACGGGGTGACGTTGGCGCGTTGGGGACGTAACTGGGAAGCGAATATTGCCCGAATTCGCCAGCAGGTGCGCTCCAATACCTATTTTCCTAATCGACCCAAGCGCTTTACAGTTTACAAAAAGGGTGGCGGTTCGCGTGAGCTTTCCCGGCTCACGGTGAGCGATAAGGTTTTGCAGCGCGCGGTTTTGAACGTTCTGGACCCGATTTATGATCGCCGTTTTCTAAACTGCAGCCACGGTTACAGACAGAACCGCTCGACGGCCACTGCCATTCAACAAGTGCTTGATTTCCGCGATAGGGGTTTGGTTTATGTTTTCGATGCCGACATCACTGATTGCTTCAACAGCCTGGATCACCAGATTCTAATCGCGCTGATCAAACGAGTGGTCCACGACTGGTTCGTGCTGAACCTAACAGGGTTATGGTTGAAGTCGGGTCGAAAACACCGGCATAAACCAGTTGGCGTGCCGATGGGCGCGGTGCTCTCACCGCTTTGGTGCAACATTTATTTGCACCAATTGGATGCACGCCTATCATGTGATGGTTGGCAGCTCGTCCGTTATGCCGATGACTTCGTAATCCTCACGGAGGATGAGGCCTCAGCGCGAGCTGCCTGGAAGAAGACCGAGAGCATCCTACAATCGCTCAACCTGGGGCTATCTGCAAGGAAAACGAGACTGGCTTCATTCGACGAGGGGTTCACTTTCTTGGGTGTAACCTTTCAAGGGAATCGCTACAGCTATGAATGCCAGAAAAAGCGCATTAGCGTGGAAGGGAAGCGACTGCGCATGCTTTATAAGCATCCTCCAGATTTTTATTAGCCAGCAACCCTGGGAGGCGCCAAATGCCAACCCTATATGTAACTGAACCTGGTGCACGCGTCGAGAAGGAATACGGTCGTTTGTTGGTGACAGATAAAGATGATTTCGTACGATTAGCCGTTCCGATTTCTCAAGTAAGCGAGGTGGTTTTGGTGGGATATGCGGGTGTGACTACGCCGGCGATGTTGGCAATGCTTGACGCAGGGATAGGATTAACACTTGTCAGCAGAAGCGGAAAATTGCGCGGCAGGCTTCAGGCCGCCGAACAGCGCAATTTAGCGCTGCGCCATAAGCAGTACGCTCGTTCGAGCGATCCTAAATTCTGCCTGGAGATCAGCCGGGCGATAGTCCAGGGAAAGCTGAAAAACAACCGTACGATGATGCGGCGCATGCTTCGCCAGAGGCGCTCGCGCAGATCTGAGCAGATCCAGGAGCTGGGGCGCCTGTCGATTGAGAAGATCAATCGAGCATTGTCTGAATCTGAAAGAGCAGAGGAGATGGCCGCTCTGCGTGGGCTGGAAGGTGTTTCCAGCCGGGCATACTTCTCGGTCCTCCGTTCGATATTCCGAGCAGACCTATCTTTCGAGAAGCGTACACGCCGCCCTCCACGCGATCCGGCAAATGCGCTGCTAAGCTTATGTTATTCCATGCTTACAAGCGCCATGTTCACAGCCTGCCAGGTTGCTGGGTTAGACCCCTATGACGGGTTCTATCATGCAGATAAATACGGGCGGCCGGCATTGGCGCTCGACCTGGTTGAAGAGTTTCGGTCTATTGTGGCGGACTCGATCGTGATGACGGTGATCAACAACCGCATTCTGAGGCCCTGTGATTTTGAATTTGGTGGCATGGAGGCTGAAAGGGGGGTTTATTTGTCAAAGCAGGGGCTAAAGGAATTTCTCACTGAATTCAATCGGCGCCTGAATGCCAGTGTATACCACCCGCTTGCAGGGCGGGAAATGAGCTATCAAAAAATATTCGAAGTGCAAGCGCGCCAGCTCCGCAAGGTGATTGAAGGCAGCCTTCCACGCTATACCCCATTTATTGGGAGGTAACAAGAGGGATGGATCAACTCTTCGTTGTTGTAGTTTATGATATATCAAATGACCGGAGGCGGACGCGCCTGCACGAGCGGCTAAAAGATTTTGGGACGCCCGTGCAATACAGCGTATTTGAATGTATAATCGATCAAAAGAGCTTCGTAAGAATGAAAGCTATGGTGCGACGCACTGTGAAGTCGAAACAAGACCATGTGCGTTATTACATATTATGTGAGCGATGTCGAGACAAGATTGTGGTCATTGGACGGACCGAGGTAACGCGTGAAAAGGGATTGCTGGTGGTCTGAAGGGCAGAAAAGCGAGCGCGAGGGGGGGTATAGGGGTTTTTGGGCGCGCTCGGATTTTGGTGCTGACCAATGCCTATCTGTGGGGGTAGAAGCTCTTCGTGCTGCCATACCTGGCGGGTGGAATCCGAGCGCGATAGCACAAATGAAGGCAGGAGGTCGCGCTCGCATTGATGGATTCACCCCCACCTGTTGCCCTTCCCCGCGGACGACCCCCACAGGTTGCAGTCAAGACCCTGGAAAATCTGGAAAAAACGGGGTAAAATGGAGTGGAAATCCCACCAAATGCTTAGGAAGCATTGAAACTCTCGACGTGTGCATATTTGCCGTTGAGTTCTGGCGTGGAAATCCCACCAAATGCTTAGGAAGCATTGAAACATTCGGGTTGTTTGTCATGTTTCTGCAGCGGTTCCCCGGTGGAAATCCCACCAAATGCTTAGGAAGCATTGAAACAAAAGTTTCTAGAACGCAAATCGCTATTTTGTCCGGGTCTTCGTGGAAATCCCACCAAATGCTTAGGAAGCATTGAAACCTTAATCCAATCAACAGTTTTTACTTCAGTTTCAGGTGGAAATCCCACCAAATGCTTAGGAAGCATTGAAACTAGCCGTTATGTAGGATTTGCCGTCATGCGTTGCCGCGAGTTTAGGTGGAAATCCCACCAAATGCTTAGGAAGCATTGAAACCCATTGGTAAGCCTCCGGGGTTACCCGACGAGCCGGGCTTGCTGCCCGGTGGAAATCCCACCAAATGCTTAGGAAGCATTGAAACTGGCTCAGCGAGTCGATCACCAGCACGCTATACCCCGCTTTGCGTGGAAATCCCACCAAATGCTTAGGAAGCATTGAAACGCTAATGTAGTTTTTCCGTATCCAGACGGCGCACGAAAAAGGTGGAAATCCCACCAAATGCTTAGGAAGCATTGAAACATGCCTGAGGAGTGGTCGCGCCAGGGGGAACCGGTGAGC
>WBZO01004262.1_pt1 | contig 15597 bp, 13 predicted proteins | sample 5204261 | NCBI WGS metagenome assembly WBZO01 (sample SAMN12412400, study PRJNA552823) | activated sludge metagenome | isolation source: activated sludge from anammox sidestream of wastewater treatment plant... | place: USA: North Carolina | collected 2017-09 | reverse complement strand
CGGATTCGTTATGAGCGCGAGCCGTTCCGGTTGCGGGAAGAAGCGGGGGCATTGTCGAAGGATCGCTGGGTGGTGATCGATGAAATACAGAAGGTGCCGGCCTTGCTTGATGAGGTGCATGGGATGATGGAGGCTGGTCGGCGGACATTCGCGCTTTGCGGGTCAAGTGCGCGCAGAATCCGACGTTCGCACGCCAACCTGCTTGGCGGGAGGGCGCTGCGACGGGAGTTGCTGGGGCTTTCGGCGCGTGAACTCGGCAGTGCGTTCGATCTGGAGCGGATGTTGAATCATGGCCCCTTGCCGCCGCATTATCTGGCGGAGAGTGCGGAAGAGTCATTGGAGGCCTATGTGGATCTTTATCTCAAAGAGGAAATTCTGGATGAGGGCCTCACGCGGAATTTGCCCATGTTTGCGGATTTCCTGCGGGCAGCTGCCATCGGAGATACCGAAGTGGTGAATTTCAGCAACATCGCTCGCGAGTGCGGTATTGCCACGACGACGGTGCGGGGGTATTACGAAATCCTGGAGGACACATTACTCGGCGCCTTTGTCCCCGGATTTACGAGACGGGCGAAACGCCGCACGCAGCAGGCGCCGAAGTTTTACTTTCGCGATGTGGGGGTGGTGAACCGTTTGGCGCGGCGCGGACGGGTCGTGGCTGGGAGTGAGCTGTTCGGGAAGGCCTTTGAGAATTTCATTTTCCACGAGCTATCGGTCCATGAGCGGGTCAGCGGAAGGGAATTTCCCATCAACTATTGGCGGCTTTCGAGCGGCATCGAGGTGGACTTCGTGCTGGGAGATGCGGAGATTGCTGTGGAGGTCAAAGGCAAGACGCGCCTGCAGTCGCACGACACCCGCAACCTGCTGCAATTCCGCGCCGAGCATCCCGAAGTGAAACAACTCGTGTTGGTCTGCTTGGAAGAGCAGCCCCGTCTCACTGCGGAAGGGATCCTAATTCTTCCCTTGGGGGATTTTCTCTCGCGTTTGTGGGAGGGAGAGTTTGGTGGCGTTCAGGGAACGTCCGGTCGCAAAATGCGGTGAGCGGTCGCTCCGGGGTATGTTTGATCTCTCGCGAAACAATACCGTCCCAACGTCGAGCGGCAGAAGTGGCTTTACTCCATGCAGAAGTCGCGCGCGTGGATGCGGCGACGTCAGGGAAAGACGGAAGAAAATTCCGCTGTCGCTGCCGGACGCAGGCAAATCCCTGACAATTCGGAGCCGTGGCTTCCTTGGGGGTGTGCGTTCCGTGACGGACGCGCTCTGGATTTCGGAACGGATCAAGGAAGCTCAGCCCCCATTTTTCCATTCCTTGCTTGCGGCGCGGGGGGTTTTGGCGGAGTCTTGGAGGTCATGAAAGTCGGCGTCTTCTCAGCGATTCTCTCCGGAATGCCCCTTCCGAAGGCCTTGGAAATCATTGCGGGGCTCGGTTGTGAAACTGTGGAAATTGGCACGGGCGCGTATCCGGGCAATGCCCACTGCAAACCCGCGGAATTGCTCGCGAGCAAACCCCGGTTGGAAAAATTCCGCGCGGCCATTGAGGCTTCGGGCCTTGAGATCAGTTCCCTCTCGTGTCATGGCAATCCGCTCCATCCTGACAAGCGGATCGCGGCGGCCCACCACCGGGTCTTCGTGGAGACTGTCCGTCTCGCCGCGAAATTGGGGGTGAGGGTCGTCACCACTTTTTCGGGCTGTCCGGGGGATCATGCGGGCGCAAAATACCCAAATTGGGTGACTTGTCCCTGGCCGCCGGATTTTCTGGAAATTCTCGACTGGCAGTGGAACAAGGTGGCGATTCCCTATTGGAAGAAGCAGGCCGCCTTTGCGCGGGAGCATGGGGTCAGGATTGCCTTCGAGGCGCATCCTGGGTTTCTCGTTTACAATCCGGAGACCCTCCTGCGCCTGCGCAAGGTCTGCGGGAGCGTCATTGGCGCGAATTTTGACCCGAGCCACTTTTTCTGGCAGGGGATTGATCCCATCCAGGCGGTGCGCGCGCTTGAGGGAGCCATCCACCACGTCCACGCCAAGGACACCGGTCTCTATCCCGTGAACGCCCGCGTCAATGGCTACCTCGACACAAAACATTACTCGGATGAAAAGAATCGGTCCTGGATATTCCGGACTGTTGGCTATGGCCACGGCGAGGAATTCTGGCGCGATTTTGTCAGCACCCTTCGCCTTTGCGGGTATGATGGCACCCTGTCCATGGAGCACGAGGACAGCCTGATGACCCCCGCGGAGGGGCTCGCGAAGGGCGTCGCCTTTCTCCGAAATATTGTCATCCGGGAACCCAAGGGCCAAGTGACTTGGGCCTGACCGCCTCTGCTGGAATTTTATGAACACACCTGCAACCGCCCGTCCGGGCTTCCGCCTTGAAACCGACACCATGGGAGCCATTGAGGTTCCGAACGACCGCTATTGGGGCGCGCAGACTGCGCGCTCGCTGGTCCACTTCGATATCGGCAACGACGTCAAGCCCCGCGAACTCATCAAGGCCCTGGGCACCCTCAAAAAGGCGTGCGCTCTGGCGAATCGCGATTTCGGAAAAATGCCCGAGGAGATTTGCGGTCTCATCGCGCGGGCTGCGGATGAGGTCATTTCCGGGGATCTCGACTCTCATTTTCCCCTGAGGATCTGGCAAACGGGCAGCGGCACGCAGAGCAACATGAATGCCAACGAGGTCATCTCGAACCGGGCCATCGAGCTGGCGGGAGGGGTTTTGGGGAGCAAAAAGCCGGTGCATCCGAATGACCACGTGAACATGTCGCAGTCCTCGAACGACACCTTCCCAACGGCCATGTCCATTGCCGCGTACAGCGTCGTCGTCGAGAATCTCCTGCCTGCGGTTCGGGCCTTGCGCGACACGCTCGACGCCAAAGCCAGGGCCTTTGCCTCCATCGTAAAAATCGGGCGCACCCACCTGCAGGACGCAACCCCCCTGACCCTGGGTCAGGAATTTTCCGGTTTTGTGGCTCTGCTCGACAATGCCTGCCGGGATATCGAGGGCTCGCTGGCCGGGCTGGCGGAACTGGCCATTGGCGGCACGGCTGTGGGGACCGGTCTCAACGCGCCCAAGGGCTTTGGGGAAAAGGCGGCTGCCCGCATCGCGGAAATCACCGGCCACCCCTTCGTCTCGGCGCCCAACAAATTCGCCGCGCTCTCAGGGCACAATGAATTTGTTTTTTCGCATGGCGCGATCAAGTCGCTGGCCTGCGCCCTTATGAAAATTGCCAATGACATCCGCTGGCTGGCCTCGGGTCCGCGTTGTGGGTTGGGCGAGCTGGTCATTCCCGAGAATGAGCCGGGGTCGTCCATTATGCCCGGCAAGGTGAATCCGACCCAGAGCGAAGCGGTGACCATGATTGCCGTGCAGGTCATGGGCAATGACGCGGCCATTGGCATTGCCGCGTCGCAGGGCAACTTCGAGCTGAATGTTTTCAAGCCGGTGATCATCCACAATTTTCTGCATTCCGTCCGGCTCCTGGCCGATGGATCGAGGTCCTTCAATGCGCACTGCGCGGCGGGCATCGAGCCCAATCGGGAGCGCATTGGCGACTATCTGAAAAATTCGCTCATGCTCGTGACGGCCCTGAATCCCCACATCGGCTACGACAAGGCGGCCCAAATTGCCAAAAAGGCGCACAAGGAAGGCACGAGCCTCAAGGAGGCCGCTGTCGCGCTCGGCCATGTGACGCCTGCGCAATTTGACGAGTGGGTCGTCGCTGGGAATATGGTCGGCTGAGTCGGCGCGAAAAAATCCAGCGGATAAGCGGGGCAGCACATGATCAGGATTGAGAATCTGACGAAGCGCTATGGGAATCTGACCGCGGTGGACAAGATCAGCTTCGAGGTGAAGCGCGGAGAAATTGCCGGATTTCTGGGGCCCAATGGCGCGGGCAAGACCACGACCATGCGGATGCTCTCGGGTTTTTTGCCCCCCACTTCGGGCCGCGCGGAGGTGGCGGGATTTGATGTGTTCACCCATTCGATCCGCGCGCGCGAGCGCATCGGATACATGCCCGAGAATGTCCCCCTGCCACCCGACATGCGGGTGCGCGAGTACCTTGCCTTTCGCGGGAAACTCAAGGGCGTCCCCGGCCGCCGCCTCAAGGAGCGCGTGGGCGACGTCAGCGAGTTGTGCGGGCTTCAGGGCATGGAGAGCCGGTTCATTGGCGCCCTCTCCAAGGGGTATCGTCAGAGAGTCGGCCTGGCCGACGCGATGGTCCACGAGCCCGACCTCCTCATCCTGGATGAGCCAACCATTGGCCTCGATCCCAACCAAATCCGGCAAGTGCGGGCCCTGATCAAGACCCTCAGCCGACACCACACCATTCTGCTCTCGACGCATATTCTGACGGAAGTCGAAATGGTCTGCTCGAAGGTCGTCATCATCCACGCCGGGAAAATCGAGGCGACGGGGACGCCTGACGGACTCCGCGAGACATTGCAGGACCGTGGGCGCATTCGCATCGAGGCGCGTGTGTCGAACCCGGAAGCGGTCATGGAGGCCCTGCGCGGCCTCGGGGGAATCAGCGGCATCGAGCGCCGCGAGGCCCGTGGTTGGACGACATTTCTCCTCCGGGCGGATCGGGACGCGCGCGAGGAGATCTTTGCGCTGGCGAAGGCCCGCGGCTGGACGCTCCGCGAATTGTCCCGCCGAGTGGCCTCACTCGAGGATGTCTTCGCGGAAGTGACCCATAACGAGGAACTCTGATGAGAAAATTTGGAACCCTCTTCCTGCGTGAAATTTCCCAGACCCTCACCCGGCCACTGGCCTATGTCGTCCTCTTCTTTTTCCTCCTGCTGACCGGGGTCAATTTTCAGGCCTCCGTGACGGCCATGAATTCCGAGCCGGGTCTCACAAGCGCGGTCGAGGCCTTTTTCAATTCCCTGCTTTTCTGGTTTCCCTTCCTGCTCGTGTTTCCGCTCCTGACCATGCGTCTCTTCAGCGAGGAATACCGCCTGGGAACGATCGAGACGCTCATGACGGCGCCCGTGGGGGACGCGGAAGTCGTCCTGGCCAAATTCTGCGGCGCGTTCGTTTTTTATGCGATCCTGTGGCTGCCGAGCCTCGTGTATTTTGCCGCCTTTCGGTGGATCGGGGGCGTCCCGCCGTCCGGCGCGTGGGGGCCCATTTTTGGGGCGTATGCGATGCTCGCGCTGGCGGGGGGATTCTATTTGTCCCTCGGGTGCCTCGCCTCCGCTCTCACCGACAGCCAGATCATTGCGGGCATTGCCTCCCTGGCCATGATTTGCGGGATGTTCTTTATTGGCCTGCTCTGGTTTTTCCACCCCAGCGCCAGCCCGTTTTTGCAATCCCTGGCCTATTTTGTCTCCACGATCCAGCACATGGCGGATTTCTCGCGCGGGATTTTTGACACGCGCCCCATGGTCTATTACGCGAGCCTGACGGCTTTTTTTCTGTTCCTGACCTACCACGCGCTGCAATACCGGAGGTGGAAACCATGAATGGGGTCTCACGCGGAGACGCAGAGACGCGGAGGGGGAGCGCGACGCAATGCCGGAGGGGGAAACCGTGAGCCGAATGCCGCGCCGATCCATCCGCATCCACGTCGCCATCCAGATCCTTTCGGCTCTGACGGCCCTGTTGGCGATCCAGGTCCTTGCCTTTGAATTTTATGCGCGCTGGGATTTTTCCCGCTCCCAAAAATTCGCGCTCGCCGAGCAAACCAAGCGCGTCATTCGCAAGCTCGACCAGCCTCTGCGCATCACCGTCTTTTTCTCGCGGACGACCCTCTCGCCCGCCAGCATGCTCTACCTGGATGTCCAAAACCTGATGAAGGAATTCGTCTTCTCGGGGCGCAACCGCATCCATGTCGAATATGTGGACCCCGTCCGGGACCTCTCCCGGGCGAGGGAATTGCAGGGCAAACACAAATTTCGCGCGGACGAAAATGTCCTGATTCTGGAATACGACGGACGGACGGCCTTCCTGCCGGTGGCGGAAATGGCGGATTTTGATCTATCCCCCATGGAAACCGGGGGGCGTCCGCGGGTCCTTGCCTTCAATGGCGAGGCCTCGCTTACTGCAGCCATGCTCGGGCTGGTCAGCCCCGACCCCAAAAAAATTTATTTCCTCGAGGGGTTGGGGGAGCCTCCGCTCTCGGGGCCGGACTCGGCCATTTCCAGATTTCGGGATTATCTTGCGCGTCAGAACGCCGTCCTCGAGTCCTTGAATCCGGGGGTCCTGGACGCCATCCCGGCGGACGCGGACGCGGTGTTTCTCATCGCGCCGATGGTGGATCCCGAGGAGAGGGTCATTCAATTGCTGGCCGGCTATTGGAAGCGCGGTGGGCGGCTCATGATTCTCCTCGAGCCGACGGCCGCGACTCCGCGCCTGGATGCCCTGTGCGCTCAGATGGGATTGCGTCCGCGCGATGACCGCGTCCTGCGGACCGTGCGCCTGGGTTTTGCGACGGGCATCCTTCGCGAGGTCACCTGCGAATTTTCTCCAGGGAGTGAAATCACGCGTCGTCTCGCGGGACTGTCCCTTTTTCTGCCCGGCCAGACACGCTCGATTGCCCTCGAGCCGGCGGACAATCTGGCCATGAGACCCCTCCTTCAACCCATGGAGGAATTCTGGGGCGAGACCGATTATGTGACCGACAGCACGCGCGGCGTGCGTTACGACGACGGGCGCGACACCGGTCAGCCGCTCTATGTGGCGGGATCTTCGGCCCGGGGGGGGACGGCGGATGACCGCCTGCAGGTGGGAAGCTCGAAGTTGGTCCTCGTGGGCAGCTCCGAATTCGCGCTGGACGCCGCGCTCAGCGGACCGGGGCTCGATTTTCTGGTCAGTTGCGCCCACTGGCTCACGGACCGCAGCCATTTGGTCGGGGAGGTTCCCAAGCCGGAGCGTTATTTTGTGCTCAATTTCAGCGACCGCCAGCTCGGGCTCCTGAGCCTCGTTTCGCTTGGCTTGTTGCCGGGTCTGGCGGCCCTTGTCGCGCTGCTCATCTGGCTGCGCCGTCGCGCCGGATGAATCGCGCCGCCACCGTCCTTGCGCTCTTGCTGGCCCTCGCGGCCGTGGCGGCGGCCATTAGCCTGCGCGCCTGCAAGCCGGACTCCCCCGGCAAGGATGGGCTTGTGTTGGACCTCGACCCCGCCGGAGTGCGCATCATCAAAATCCAGTCCGGCAACAAGCCCTTCGAATTGCGCCGCAAGGGAGCCCGCTGGGAATTCCGCGCCAACAAGGTCCGGGACGCCGCCAACCCGGCGCTCGCCGAGGAGGTCCTCCGCGCGGCCACGAGCCTGGCCGCCCTGGATCACATTCCTGCGGCGGACATCCGGGACAAGGAAGTGTTGTCGGACTTTGGCGTGCGCTCTCCCAAGCGGTGGATCGAATTTTCGTCAGGATCCCGGACCACCCGTCTCCTGATTGGCAAAAATGCGGCCTTCGAGGGGCGCATTTATGTTCGTGTGGATGGCGCTCCGGATGTCTTTGTGACAGAGGAGGCCCTTGCGCGCGTGGTGGATCTCGAGCCGGACAAATTCCGGGACAATATTCTGTCGCGCCTTGAGCCGGATCAGGTTCATCGCCTGATCCTCCGCATCCAACCCGATGCGGAAATCGAACTGCAGCGCGACGCCTCCGGATGGAAGATTACCAAGCCTCTGACGGCACAGGCCGATGAGGAGGTCGTCCGCAAGTATCTCATCAGCCTCCTGCAACTGCCTATCGAAGGCATCGTCAGCGATGATTCAGGGGATCTGGGAATCTTTGGCATCAAGGAAGGTCTCCGGGAGATCGCCTTTTACGCCGAGGGCCGGGAGACCCCCCTGGTCCTCCGCCTTGGCGCCGCCGACACATCTGCGCCGAAGACCCTCCTGGCGCAATTTACGGGGCGGGACATTGTCGCGCGCGTCCCTGCCCAGGTAGCTGGGCTCCTGGACGTGACTCCGGATACCTTCCGCGACCGGCGTCTCCTGCCCCTCAACCCGGACCTCGTGGACCTCATCCGGATTTCCGGTCCGGAATCCGAGGCGCCTCTCGAAATCCGTCGCTCTGCGGACGGCTGGGTTCTCGGAGGAGCCGAGCGAAAGCCGGTCAGCCCGACGGCGGTTCAGCGACTCTTTGACGGACTCGCAACTCTGCGGGTCAGCGAATTTCTTCGCAAGGATCCCCCTCCGGCATCCCGCGTCATTCGCTTTTATTCCGTACTCAGCGAAAATACCCCGGAAGAATCCGCGGGCGAGCAACTCGTGGCCTCCCTCGAAATTGGAGAGCCCGCAGAAGGGGAGGTGGAAATCAAGGTTTCCGGTGCGCCGGGAGCGGTGAAGGTCCCCGATGCCCTGCTGCAATGGATCCTTGCCGATCCGGAGACCTGGCAATTGCCAGTCCAAAATCCGTAAAAATTCCGGGAATCGTTTGTCAGCGTGAGGATATGGGGCTAGGTTCTGCGCGCATGATCAGGCGTGGTTGGGTTGTCCCGGCATTGATTGTCCTCAATGCCGCAATTTTTGTTTTTCAGACTCTTCTGCCCCCGCGAGCCCAAATCGCCTTCCTGGAATGGCTGGGGCTCAGTACTTCCGGCCTCGAGAATGGCGCCGTCTGGCAATTTCTCACTCATGGTTTCCTGCACGGGAATTTGTGGCACCTGCTCTTCAACATGCTGGGGTTGTGGTTTGCGGGCCGGGTGGTCGAGCGGGTTCTGGGCTCCGGGCGGTTCCTCCTGCTTTATATTCTGGGTATCCTGGGAGGGGGTGTTCTGCAAATGGCCATTGGCCAGCCGGGCATCAGCATCATTGGCGCCTCGGGGGCGGTCTTTGCCGTGCTGCTGGCATTCACGACAATTTTTTATGACCGCGAGGTCCTCGTCCTGCTCTTCTTCATTATTCCCCTCCGATTGAAGGCCCGTTATTTGGCGTGGTTCCTGGTGGGGACGACCTTCCTGGCCATGATATTCCGGATCGAGCCCTGGATTGCGCACGCCGCCCACCTTGGCGGGGCGCTCACCGGTTATTTTTTTGCGCGGGCTCTGGGATTCGGACGAACGACCTTCCCGGAGCGACTCCTCGGCCGCCGCTTAGGCTAATCCCATCCGAGGAATACATCCGCAGATTTTCGCAGATTTACACAGATATAAATACATAACCTGGTGGTTGCCAATACTTTATCAAAAGTCTTGTGTTATCTCGTCGCCTTTATTTACGCCTGCTAAGAACCCTGTGTCCGGTAGCCGGAGACGAATTCCTTACGGAAGGCGGCGAAGGTACCCCCGAGGATGGCAGCGCGGGCTTGGCGCAGGAGATTGAGATAGAAGTGGAGGTTGTGGAGGGAAATCAGGCGGAGGCCCAGGATTTCCTCGGCTTTGATGAGGTGGCGCAGGTAGGCGCGGCTGAAATCCCGGCAGGCGGGACAGGCACACCCCTCCTCGATGGGCCCGGGATCTTCGGTGAAGGTGGCATTCTTGAGGGCGATTGTTCCGGTGCGCGTGAAGGCGGTTCCATTGCGCGCGAGGCGCGTCGGCAGGACGCAATCGAACATGTCCACCCCCCGGGCCACCATTTCGATCATTTGCGGCGGCGTTCCCAGACCCATGGCGTAACGGGCCCGGTCCGGTGGGAGAAAGGGTTCCGAGGTCTCGACGGCAGCCATCATTTCAGATTCCGGCTCCCCCACGCTCACTCCGCCAATGGCGTAGCCATCGAAGTCCATGGCCGCCAATTCCCGCGCCGACTTTTCGCGCAGATCGGCGTATGATGAGCCTTGGACGATGCCGAAGACGAGCGGGCGGTCCGCCTCCGGCTGCGCCTTCCACCAGGCAAGGGATTCCCGCTCCCAGCGTAGCGTCCGCTCGAGGCTGCGGGCGGCATCCTCCTGGGAGCATGGGTAAGGGGGGCATTCGTCAAAGGCCATGACGACATCCGAGCCCAGCCGGCATTGGATGGCCATGGACTCGGCGGGCCCGAGAAAGGCGGGCGTCCCATCCACATGGTTTTGGAAATGGACCCCTGCCTCGGTAATCCGCCGCAATTTTGCCAAGGAGAAAACCTGGAATCCACCGCTGTCCGTCAGGATGGCATCCTCCCATGCGGCAAATCCGTGGAGGCCGCCAAGGCGCTGGATCAGGGCATCGCCGGGTCTCACGTGGAGGTGATACGCATTCCCGAGGATAATCCTGGCGCCCAGATCGCGCAGTTCCGCGGGGCTGACCGATTTGACTGTTCCCTGGGTGCCCACCGGCATGAAAACTGGTGTTTCAATAGGACCCCGGCGCGTGTGCAGGATGCCCGCGCGGGCTCTCGAGGCGGGATCCCGGCCCAGGAGTTGGAACGGCGCGGAGCGGCTCACGCGGCGCTCCAGACCGTGCGTCCGGACACCAGGGTGCGCACAGCCCTCCCTCGGAAGGATTCTCCGTGGAAGGGCGTATTGCGCGAGAGCGACTTCGAGGCCTCCCGGTCGAATGTCCACTCGAGGCGGGGATCAATCAGGGTGACATCCGCGGGCGCGCCTGTGGAGAGGGTGCCGCGGTCCAGCCCGAGCAGGCGGGCCGGCCGGACCGTGTAGCCTGCGATCAGACCCTCGAGATCCAGGATCCCCTTTCGATGGACGAGCAGGTCGTGAAAGGCGGAAAATTCGGTCTCGAGTCCGGTAATTCCAAAGGGCGCCCGATCCAATTCCACTTCCTTCTCGAAGAAGGCGTGTGGGGCGTGGTCGCTGCAAAAGATCCCGAGTGTCCCATCGGCGATCCCCTCCAGGATGGCCTCCACGTCCCGGTCGCTGCGCAGGGGAGGATTCATTTTGAAATTGGCGTCATACTCGCGCAAGCGCTCATCGGTGAACCAGACATGGTGCGGGCAGACCTCCCCGGAAATTCTGATCCCGCGCGCCCGGGCCTCGCGGAGGAGCCGGACGCTCCCACAGGCGCTGATGTGTTGGCAATGGATGGGCGCGTCGCAGAGTTCGGCGAGGAGGATATTGCGGGCGACGATGAGTTCCTCGCCGATGCGCGGCCAGCCGGGGAGGCCGAGCCGCAGACTCCATTCCCCCTCGTGCATGACCGCGCCTGCGGTCAGGCTCTCATCCTGGCAGTGATCCATGACGGTGAGGCCAAACATGCGCGCGTATTCCACGGCGCGGCGCATGACCTCATGGCTCTGGACGCAACGCCCGTCATCGGTGATGGCCACGATTCCCTCCGAGACCATTGCCCCGTAGGGCGCCAATTCCACGCCGCCGAGTCCCTTGGTGATGGCGCCCGCGCAAAAGACATTCACGCAGGCGCCCGCCTCCGCCTTTTCCCGCAGGAGGGAAATGATTCCCGCGCCATCCATGACGGGTGACGTATTCGGCATGCAGACGACACTCGTGAATCCGCCTGCGGCCGCGGCGCGGGCGCCACTCGCGATTGTTTCCTTGTGCGATTGACCCGGCTCGCGGAAGTGGACGTGGATATCAATCAATCCCGGGGCGACGACAAGGCCCGATGCGTCCAGGGTGTCGAAGCCGGATTCCGGAGGGACGAAGTTTCCAGGAGCGATCCGTCCGTCCTGAATCCAGAGGTCCGCGATTTCGTCGCGGTTGTTGGCGGGATCGAGGATGTGCCCTCCGGTGATGCGCAGGAGGCCCTCGAGGGGGCGTGTGGCCGTGAAGGGTCTGGCTGCGTGGCTCATACTCATGAGGAGGATTGAAGGGGGATGCCAACGCCTCCGGCGCACAGATAGAGGGTGGCCATGCGGACGGCGAGGCCATTGGTCACCTGCTCGAGAATCACGCTGCGCTCTCCGTCGGCGACATCGCTGTCAATTTCCACCCCGCGATTGATGGGTCCGGGGTGCATGATCAGGCAGTCGGGCTTGAGCCGCTCCGCGCGGGCCTTGGTGAGACCAAAGAGGCTCACGTACTCGCCGAGGCCGGGAAAATATTCCCGGCGCTGACGCTCGTGCTGGATGCGCAGGAGGTTGATGACGTCGGCTGTCTCGAGGACATCGTCAATGCGCCGCGCGATGCGCGCACCGAGCTTGCGGAAGACCTCCGGCACAAGCGTGTCCGGTCCGACGAGGGTCACTTCCGCGCCGAGTTTGGTGAGAATTGCCACATTCGAGCGGGCGACCCGGCTGAAGAGAATGTCGCCCACGATGGCCACCCGCACCCCTTCGATGCGCCCGAGCTTCTCGCGAATGGTGAATGCGTCCAAGAGCCCCTGAGTGGGGTGCTCGTGCGCCCCGTCCCCCGCGTTGATGATGCTCGCGTCCACGCGCCTTGCGAGGAAATGCGGCGCTCCGGCCGAACTGTGCCGCAGGACGATGATATCCGCATGCAGGGCCTGCAGGTTGCGGGCGGTGTCCTTGAGGCTCTCCCCCTTGGTCAGGCTCGAGGCTGTTGCCTCCATGTTCACGACATCCGCGCTCAAGCGCAGGGCGGCCAGCTCGAAGGATGTCCGCGTGCGCGTGCTCGGCTCGACAAAAAAATTGACGAGTGTTTTTCCGCGCAGGGCGGGGACTTTTTTCAGGCTGCGCTCGCCGACGCCCTTGAAGGCCCGCGCTGTGTCGAGGGCGAGCGTCAATTCCCCGGCGGAGAGGTCCCCGAGAGCCAGGAGGTCTTTGCGGTTCCAGGCGCTCATGCGGGCGTCACAATGGTTACGCTGTCGGGAACCCCGTCCATATTCTCGAAGCGGACGCGGATTCTCTCGATCGGCCGGGTGGGAAGGTTTTTTCCGACGTAATCCGCCCGGATGGGCAATTCGCGGTGTCCGCGATCCACGAGCGCGGCATATTGGATGCGGGAGGGCCTCCCAAACGAGGAAATGGCGTCCAACGCCGCGCGGCAACTCCGCCCCGTGAAAAGGACATCGTCCACCAGGACCATCGGACGGCCATCCAAATCCAGGGGCAGGCGCGTGGGCTCGACAGCCGTAATCCGTCCGCGCAAGGCCAGGTCGTCGCGATGCATGGAAACATCCACAACACCCAACTCCGGCTCGATGCCCTCGATTTCCCGAATATGGGCAATAATCCGACGCGCCACCTCGACGCCCCGCGTGGGAATCCCCGCAATGACCAGTCTCCCCAGATCCGGATTTCTCTCGATGATTTCGTGGGCCATGCGACGGATCGCCTTCCGGATCGCGTCCGCGTCCATTGCGGGAGTCAGCTTGTCGGTTTCGCTCATTGTGTCCTTCGCGCCTCGCGGGGCATTCCTTAAAGGACGAGGTCGCTCACCCCGTTCGCTCCTGTTGGTTCCTCTGTTCCCGCCACCGGGATCGGTAACGGATGATCCAATCCAACAAGGCCCGCTCGAACCCGATGTCGCGCCCCGCCTTCTCGCTCTCGAGCCACTTGTGGCGCAGGATCTCCTCGCGCTCGGCAAGAAATTCCTTGTAGAGCACGGAATTTTTAACGAGGTCGGGCACCTCGCATGTCCGGGAATTCATGAGTGAGCCTACCCTCACTGAGAAGCGCGCCCCTGTCAATCCCGATCTTTCGGCATTTCTCCTAAAAAGCCTCGCGACATGGGGTTGTGATGGCAGGTTTTTGGGCTGGCATGGGAAGGAAATGGCATTGCCACTCTGGCGTCCTTACGGCAGAGTTATGCGCCATGCTGACGAAGGTCTATTCGGCGGCTCTCCGCGGCGTGGAGGCGCTCTGTGTCGAGGTCGAGGTGAACAGCGGCCCGGGGGATGTCGCGGTGGTCATCGTGGGGCTCCCGGATGCGGCTGTGCGCGAAAGCAAGGACCGCGTGACAACCGCCATTGCGAACAGTGGGTTGCGCTGGCCACGAGCCCGAACCACCGTCAATCTGGCGCCCGCGGATCTCAAAAAAGAGGGACCGAGTTTTGATTTGCCCATTGCGATTGGGATGATCGCAGCGGCCCAGCAGGTCGAGGTGCCGCGTTTCGAGCGCTGCCTCCTGGCGGGCGAGCTGGCTCTGGATGGGGAAATCCGTCCCATCAAAGGCGCGCTGTCCATTGCGCTGGAAGCCCGGCGTCTGGGAAAAAAGGCGGTGATTGTTCCTGCGGCCAACGTCCGCGAAGCCTCGGTTGTTGCGGGCCTGGCTGTTTATGGGGTCTCGAATTTGCGGGAGGCCTATGATTTTCTGACGGGCGCCATCACTCTTGATCCCGTGCCGGGGGATGCGTCGCTATTCGAGGTGCGGGCGGACGAGGACGGTCTGGATTTTTCGGAGGTCAAGGGCCAGCATCAGGTCCGGCGCGCAATCGAGGTGGCTGTCGCGGGGAATCATTGTCTCCTGCTGATCGGACCGCCGGGGAGCGGGAAATCCATGTTGGCGCGACGGATTGCGACCATTATGCCCCCCATCACGGTCGAGGAGGCCATCGAGACCACAAAAATCCACAGCGTCTGCGGCCTGCTGGGCCCGGAGCGCCCCTTTTGTACAGTCCGTCCCTTTCGCTCTCCGCACCATACAATCAGCGATGTCGGCCTTATTGGGGGTTCCACCAATCCATCGCCGGGAGAACTCAGCCTCGCCCACAATGGGGTCCTCTTCATGGACGAGCTGCCGGAATTTCGCCGCTCGACACTCGAGGTCCTGCGTCAGCCCCTCGAAGAGCGCCGGGTAACGGTCAGCCGCGCCGCGGGGACGGTCACCTTCCCCGCAAATGTCATGCTCGTCGCGGCCATGAACCCCTGCGCGTGCGGGTATTTTGGAGATCCCAAGCGCGAGTGCCGCTGCTCGCCCAAGCAGGTCGAAAATTATCGCAACAAAATTTCCGGACCGCTCCTGGATCGCATAGACATCCACGTTGAGGCGCCTGCCGTGGAATTCCGGGAATTGGGCAGTACCACGCCCGCGGAATCCAGCGCGATCATCCGGGAGCGGGTTGTTGGGGCGCGGGAGGTCCAGTCCCGGCGGTTTGCCGGTTCCCAACGCTGCCGTTCGAACGCGGAAATGAGCCATGCGCAAATCCGGAGGCATTGCGCCCTGGATGCCTCCTCAACAGAAATGCTGCGTCAGGCCATGGAGGCATTGCGTCTGAGCGCGCGCGCCTATGATCGCATCCTGAAAGTGGCGCGGACGATTGCCGACCTTGCGGGCTCGGAGGGGATTGCCGCACCGCATCTGGCCGAAGCCATCCAATACCGCACGTTGGACCGCACCCTCTGGCGGTGAGGCATTGGCTGACTCCTACCAGCCGAGGACGCAGGCGAATATCAGCGGCGCCACGATGGTGGCATCGGACTCGATCACGAATTTGGGAGTGTTCACTCCCAGTTTGCCCCAGGTGATTTTTTCGTTGGGGATGGCGCCCGAGTAGCTCCCGTAGCTGGTGGTCGAGTCGCTGATTTGGCAGAAGTATCCCCAAAGGGGCACCTCCGGCCTTTGCAGGTCCTGATGCAGCATGGGGACAACACAAATCGGGAAATCCCCCGCAATGCCCCCTGCAATCTGGAAAAATCCAATCGAGCCATTGTCCCCGATATTCCGCGCGTTTGCTGTGTACCAGTCGGCAAGCGCGGTCATGTATTCAATGCCCGTGCGCACGGTATGAACATTTTTGATGTCTCCGCTGATGCAGTGACCGGCGAACATGTTCCCGAGGGTCGAATCCTCCCATCCTGGAACGAACATGGGCAGGTTTCTCTCGGCGGCAGCCAGCAGCCAACTATTTTTGG
>WBZO01002267.1_pt4 | contig 15597 bp, 12 predicted proteins | sample 5204261 | NCBI WGS metagenome assembly WBZO01 (sample SAMN12412400, study PRJNA552823) | activated sludge metagenome | isolation source: activated sludge from anammox sidestream of wastewater treatment plant... | place: USA: North Carolina | collected 2017-09 | reverse complement strand
GTTCGTTCCGATTGTGGAAACTGAAAGCCCTTTACCCGTGTGTGTTCCTTTGGTCGTTGTGTTAGTTGCAGTTCGTTCGTTCCGATTGTGGAAACTGAAAGCTGCATTTTGCAAAAGGTTCGAGTCCAACCCAAAGCGGTTGCAGTTCGTTCGTTCCGATTGTGGAAACTGAAAGTTTTTCTCGAATCCCGCGCGCGTTTGCTCCACGACTGTTGCAGTTCGTTCGTTCCGATTGTGGAAACTGAAAGAACAAATATTTTTCCAACACCGAACGCGAATACCCCGTTGCAGTTCGTTCGTTCCGATTGTGGAAACTGAAAGTTATTTTGATGAACGTCGCTGCGGGTATCACCTACCGTTGCAGTTCGTTCGTTCCGATTGTGGAAACTGAAAGTTTCTTGGGTAAATGATTATCGCTTTACCCCGCCCGGTTGCAGTTCGTTCGTTCCGATTGTGGAAACTGAAAGTTGACGCGCGTATTTGGCAATGTCGGCGGCGGCTTGCGTGTTGCAGTTCGTTCGTTCCGATTGTGGAAACTGAAAGATTCGCGCACGCTGCGTATTTTTACAAATGAACTACGTTGCAGTTCGTTCGTTCCGATTGTGGAAACTGAAAGGTTTTGCGTGGCATGTCAATTTCGATGGTCGCAATCAGTTGCAGTTCGTTCGTTCCGATTGTGGAAACTGAAAGCTTGGTCGGCGAGTTGTTTGTATTGCTCGACAGCGGTGTTGCAGTTCGTTCGTTCCGATTGTGGAAACTGAAAGCTTTTGCTGTCTTTCTTCAACGTCATTTTGACGCTGTGTTGCAGTTCGTTCGTTCCGATTGTGGAAACTGAAAGAACGGGTGCATTGTTCATTCGCGACCGCGACCATTTGTGGTTGCAGTTCGTTCGTTCCGATTGTGGAAACTGAAAGACGCTGGCGTGGCAGGATACGACGGACGCGCTTGCATGTTGCAGTTCGTTCGTTCCGATTGTGGAAACTAGGGCTGGCACAAAGTCAGTATAGAGACCGTGTGAGTAAGGCGATCCCTTTTGGTAAATGCGCCTCGAAATGTCGCCGTGCTTGCGGAACGTTTGAATAGCCGAGCCACACCAGCAAACTCAGGACGAAATTATTCAGTGCCGCCATCACTTGCGGGGCGCGTTGCAAACGCACGCGCGACTGATCTTCGTGCATCGTCACATCGCGGCGATAATGCAACCCATTTTCAATGCCCCAATGTGCACGCACGATCTGGAGTAAGCGTGCTGGGGAAACTTCGGTGCGTCGCAGGCTCGTCACACCATAACTGGTTTCTTCGCTCGTCTCGCCGGTGTGCGGGTTAGTCACACGGCGCACCACTTGAAAGACTTGGGCGAGGTGCGGCCAATCGGAATAGGTTTGTAACATGCTGCTGACGATGAGGACACGCTTGTCAATGCGCCCATGTGTGCCTTCGACACTCTGCACAGCCACAAAGTCGGGTTGGGGTGGCACATCGGTGAACAAGCGGCGAATGTCGTCATACAATTGATGTTGGTTGTCTTTGACTTTGAACACATACTCGCCACCGCCGTCCACAATCTGCAGACAGAGTTGGCGCTGGGTGAGTAGCGCATCGCCCGTGACGATTTTGCCTCGTAAATCAAGGTGTTTTAAGAGCCGTTTGGCGACGGGAATTTCATTTTCTTTGCGTTCGACCTCCATCTGCAATAACACGAGACCTTCTTCAGGCAGATACGCGGCCAACAAATGCATCCCACGCGGGTGCGCGAGATCCACGCTGCCGCGCAAGGTTTTGCCATCCAAACTCAAAATCACCGTTGAGCCGGTGGTCGCTAACTGCTGGAGATATTCACCAAAGCGTTTTTCTAATTGCTCCACTGAAACAACCCACGTGACAATGCGGCGCAAGGTCGTCCGACAGGGCATCCGCACTTTGGACAAATTCAACAACGTCGCTAACTCGACTTTGCGTTCGTCCAGCCACTGTGCCATCGCACGTTGGGAATCGGCCCCGCTCAATTTGGCCAAGAGCATGAGCCAGAGAATCATGCCCAGCGCATAGACTTTGCCGCGGGCCTTGCGCGTATCGTCCAGTTCCATCAGCATCGCAATCACGCTATCCACTTCAAACACGTAGCCATCACAGGGCGTGAGCGCATCGAGTTTCGCTGTGCTATACTTTGCCATGACCTTCCTCCGGTTCTGTTTGGGTATGAGAACCACAAGCATAACCGAGAAAGGTCACTTTGTTTCATCCAATTCCGGACTTTGTGCCAGCCCTACCACTCTGCCGGCACCCCCTTGTCAAACAAGAGAATTGGTAATATAAATCATAATGAAGGCTTATGCTAGTCGGTCCTTTTGAAAATCAGTTCGGATAGCCCTGCGCAAGTTGCCCCTTTGTTTAAGGAGGGCTTGTGATTTTGTTTCTTGGCCTTGTACTCCGCTCCCCGAGTGGGGACTCCAGTTAAATGTCCCGCGAATCGCGACACAACACGCCTGATGGCGTCGTTTTGTCGCGTATTTTTTTGACTGTCAGTAAATTCCAAGACAGGTGAGTTGAATGACGACGCTTGAAGCGCAGCAGTTTATTCGATTCATGCAGAGTGTTATCTATCAGGTCGGACAGGAACTCCATTTGGATGCGATCGTCCAGCCGCTTTTGGATGACCTCACAGTGATCCAAGTGAACGCGAACCGCTTGGTCTATGAATCATCCACCCGTCCGGCAGAACAAGAAACCGAGTTGCAATCTGTCTATTTGTTGGTTGACGCGCTATCGGCGGTTTATGCGCGTCTCATTGTTCCGGCAGACATGGTGAATCAAATTCATGCGAGTCCCGTTCATCGCGAAATGCGCGGCGGACGCTTTGACATAGAAAATGTTTCCGTGCCGTCCAATGCGGCAACCTTTCCTTGGGCGTTGTATTCCGCAGAACAAATAGCAACACTCCGCCGCAGTTTTACGCTCATGCTTGATGCGACGATTGAAAACATTTCCGAGACTTCTGCCCCCTTTATTGCCGAACGCGCCAACAATTTGATTCGCAACTATTTCGCGGGAGAATGACATGACCCCCGAACAAAAAATGGAAGCAGCAATTCAGCAAACCCTGCAAAGTATCAGCCAAAACGCTGCGCTCCAACAGGGAGCTTTGAAAAGTGGGTATTTGTACACAGCGTATATTTCTACACTTCTTGCCGAGACAGGGGTGAATTTGGGACTGAACTTTCATTCTCAAAATACATCTCGCGGCGCGTTTCAATTTCCGACCAAGCCGCGCGAAGTGTATGACGGCGCGCCGTCCTATTTTGAGCTCACCAATTGGAAAGGAACTTGGGAATTGCATGCGTGCTGCCGCGCCGAAGGCGTTTCAGGGTTTGACCACGAACTCGACATCCTGATTCTTGAAAAACAAACAGCAGACCATTGTCGGCATCATTCAACGCGCCCACAAGCGCACGAGGTTTTATTTCTCGCCGAATGCAAGAACTCGGGAACGGTTTCCTATAGTGTGGGGCGCGAGTTTATTGGCGTGTGTTTCGAGTTTCCACTGCCGCCCTTGCGCTGACGCGGAGAGGACGGTTTGGGCGCGCTCGTCGGCACCCTGAGCAACCCTAACTCGTCACAGCGCGCGTTTGATTTGGTCCAAGCGCGCAAAAAATTGATCGGCGCGGCTTTTGTTGAACCAAATCATCCTCACCGCGTTCAAAATTTTTGTAGTCGCGTGCAGACTGTACTGCAACCTCAATTGACATGAAATCTTGTGTGTTGTTCACGCCAAACAAGCGAATGTGGCAAACGTTGTTGGTCGTGACGTGGTGCGTGCTCGCGTTCGCGCCGATACAAAACGTCCGCGCGCAAACTGCACAAGTTTCCCTCTCGGTGACGCCGGCGACTTTGCAGCTCGCGCCGAACGAGCAAGGGAACGTGCTCGTGGTCGCGCGACTCGGCGATGTAACCGCGCAGGACCTCAAACTCGATTATTTCGCCGGGCCCACGTTGGCGGTCGAGATTGTACAGCCCGAACGCGCGGGCGCGCAGCGCGGCGACGTCGCCTGGCGCGTTAATCTCACACACGCTGCCAGCGGTCGTGCCAATGGCCAAGTCTTTTTTGTCGCCACATTCACGACTCGAAACGCGCGCAACGAGCCAATCCCCAATGTTCTGACAACGACGCTCGACATTCAAGAACGCGCACCCGCGTCGCTCGAAACAGTTTTGGATGCGAAACTAGAAACCGCGCTGGACAACATCCAAGACCAAAAGACGCGCACCGTTTTTGTCATCCTCACCAACAAAGCCACGATTCCGGTCACGGTCACAAAAATCATTCCGTCAGAAATTCCGCATTTTCATTTGACGCCGCAAGAGCTTGGCAGTGGCATTGTTTTGCAGCCGCAGGAAACGCGTCCCTTTACAGTTACGGTAACGGCGCTCGACCAGGTCGAAATTGGTAAACAACTCTTGGTCGTTCAAACGAACGCAACGTGGGAAAAAGAAGGACAGCGGGTGGACGGCAGCTTGGTGTTGAGCAAAGAATTTCAAGTGGGCGTGTTTGGCGAACAAGAAATTTTAACGGCGACGGCGATTCCTTCGTTCTTCCTTTTGCCCGGCTTTTTGTTTGTCATTACAAGTCTTTTGCTTTTGAAATGGTCGTGGAAAAAGGAACCCATTCCGCTTAATCTCAAGGAACCACAATTTTGGATTTTTGGTATCACGCTCTCTTTGCTTGCCGTCATTCTCTATCCAATTTTGACGCGCATTATCCTTTCACTGCTCTATCGCCGTGAGGTTGACGGGCGCAATCTATTGCAAGGATATGGCTTTACCGACATTTTGTATCTCTGGCTCGGCGCGGTCATCCTGGCGATTTTGTTGTGGGCGATTCTGAGCGCGATGGTGATTGCGGTGCGATGGCTCAAAAGATTTTTTCGGGAGCATTACGCGCGCACACATTACGCGGCCGTTTCTGATACGCCTCTCACACTCTTGCGCAAACTCGACAATCACAATTTGGGGTTCGCATTGGACCAAGTTGAATTCAAGCGCAATGGGAAAACGCAAATCGTTTTCACGCTGCCGCGCGAACTTGGCGCGCCTGATGGCAAACGGTGGGTTTTGCCTGCGGCGCGTGTTGTAATTCAGGGCGAAGGTGCGCGCGAACGCAAACAGATTTTTTCCGCGCAGTTGGAGCAGGCAGATAACGCGCGCGCGTTGGAAAATCTACTGCGGACGTGGGGCGAAAAAATCGCAAATGTGGAGTGGGAGCAAGCCAATGCCGATGCGCTGGTACGTGAACCGATCCTGGTAGAGACAACAGAGACGCAAGAAATTCGGAATGCGCGGCAATCGTTTCTGGCGTTAGCATAAAAAAAGAGCGGGCGTATTTGCATACACCCGCTCAAAACGTTTGATCGCGTGTCCCCGGGGGACACGCCCGTTTGAGCGCACTCGCGTCCATGGGACGTCGAGTCTGACCTACAGGTCCTGCTCATTCAGAGTCGTACATATTATACAACACATTTTCCTACGGAAACGTGTGTTTCCCAACAGTCACAAAGGAATGTGTATGGCAACCGTTCAAGAGGCACGCCTGGCATTTCTCTACACGAACGCACATCCCGTCTTGTTGCAAACCGAACGCCCGCCCGCGCCAATGCGTTTCATGGGCAATGCGTACGAGTATGCAAACGAGTTTGACGCCGTCAGACAAAAGATACTGGATTTCAAACCGCGCTGGTGGCAAGAACATATCGGCGCGGGCGTCGAACTGAATGAAACCGATTACAACGCGGCAGTCAAGGCGCAGAATCGAGCGTTTGAAGATTTTGTGCGGACGCAAAATGGTTTAACACTGCCATGGCCCTGGCGTGAGGCAAAGTACCAACATCATTTTTGGCAGCGGTATCTCAAACTTCAGGACCCCAACACTCTTGACGGGGAAAAAGCATGGCAATTCGCGGTGCCGCTGCGTTCGGATATTCCATATCGTGTGCAAGCCGATTGGCTGCCAGGGCGTTTGACGTTCGACGCATTTTATTATCCGCACGGCGTCGCTCTGATGATTATGGCGCGGCTCATCTGCCCGCCCAAACAAGCGGAGGGAGAGAGTGGATGGGCACCGCCCGAATTGGTGGAGCAAGCAAGCCGGGTTCGGCAAACGGGGCGCTACACCATTTTGAACGCCAATGTGTCGCCTTTATCTCTCGACGAATTGGCGGCATACTTGATGGATGCGCTGCGCAAAAACTTGTGGGGTGAATCTGCCCCGCCTGCCGCACCATACAATCCGTTTCTCGTCACCACCGCGATTCGCGGCAGCGAGATTGATTTGCAGCAGCCGGTCGTGCAGGATTCGGAAATTCAGCGCGCCCTTCATTCGTTGTGCTATATGGAAGGATGGTTTCAAGGCAACCTAGCCGCGTTGGAGAACGCACGCCTTGCCGTGCGAAACCGCCGCGCCGCGCAAGCATCAAGTATTCTGTATGGAACGTCGCACGCGCGGGTCGTATGGTTTCCCGATAACATGATTTCGCCGTCCGGCAAGAATCAGCATTTGCTCGGCTGTTATCATCGCAATCTCGCGTTGCTGTCTTTGCAAACCATCATGCTTTGTCACGCTGTGCGATTGTTCGACGAACGTCCGAATCCAAACGCTGCGCCGCCCCAGTCATTACTAACGCTCTCGCGCGCGGCAGCAGGTAAAATCGGCTTGCTGTATGGCGCGCACGACGACACGTACAAATCTTCCAGCCCCCGCCGTTATATTGACGACAACCATTTGAAACCGCTGCTTGACCGCGTGCGCCGCGCTCATCGCATGGATGCACTGCTTCATCAGCCGTATCTATAGGTCAATTATGCTACATGACGAACTCGCACTCTATCGAACGCATCATCTTTTTTTACTGATCGGCGCAAATCCGCTGCCGAATTACATCGCGGCGCGGCTGTTGGCGTCACAGAATGGACACGTTTATTTGTTGCACAGTCACGGGACTGCGGCGGTCGCGGACCGTTTGCAAACCGCACTGGGGCAAGTCCGTCCTGACTTGCAAATTGCTCCGCACGAAACGGATGAAGTGGACGCGGCGTTAATTCAGAACGCGGTGGAATTTCTTGCAGAACAATCCTTCGCCGCGCGTCAAACAGTCGGTTTGAGCTATACTGGAGGTACGAAACCGATGGCGCTGCATGTCGCGCGTGTGTTGAAAGAATACGGTGACCCGGTGTTGAGTTACCTCGACCCGCGCCAACTCGAACTTGTTATTGAACCGCGCGACGCAACGCAGCCGCAAAAAATTCGCGTGGGCAAAGAAATCCAGCTCACATTCCGCGAACTTGTTGAACTGCATGGCTACAAACTTGAGAATAAAAAGGGTGAACGCGTAGAGATTCGGCAAACACCAAAAGAAAAAATTTTGGCGCTGGCGAATGTGCTGCATACCCTCTATCAAACATCGGAGGGGCTCAAGGAGTGGTACAACTATAGCAAAAAGTTAAGCGCGAGTAAAGAACCGGAAGAGGCTACGCCGCATGAAACAAGCGTGCGTGAATTTGTGTTACCTAATGGTGACGGCTTGCGCGACGTGCGCCACGTTATGGTCCAGATGACAGGCATGGACGCGCCAACTCCGAACGATGTCGCGCGTGCGTTGGGTGAATTTTCTGAATACAAGAGTTACGAGAAAATTTTTCGCGGCGAATGGCTGGAAGAATACACCTTACATGCACTCGCCATAGCGACACGGCAACTCAATTTCTCTGAATATGGAATAGGGCTCAAACCACTCAAGAAAATAAAGTTGTCAAGTGGCAAGGAATTTCGATTAGAAATGGAGTTGGATGTTGCCGCGCTGCATGGCTATCAACTCTTTGCGATTTCGTGTCAAGCGACAGATCGCTTGGAATACGCCAAAGACCATTTCTTGGAACTTGTCGTCCGCGCACAGCAGCTCGGTGGCGATGAGGCACGCTTTGGACTCGTCTGTTTTCTCGATACCGAAGCAGCCGAGAAATTGCGAAATGAGATCCAAGAGGAATTTGGCGCACCCAACCGCGTCCGCGTATTTGGACTGCGCGGACAAATCAATCTCGCGCGTGCGCTACAAGAATGGATTCGCGATGCGAGCAACCCAAAACCCAAGACGCCCTAAACTCCCGACGAATGAATTCGTCACTACCTTTTAGGAGGCACGGATGAGTCAATACATTCTCACATTGCTCGAAGTTGGCGGCATTCAAGAATATGTGTTTGGCAGTAATGAACTTGTCCAAAACATCGGCGCGTCAGAACGCGTGATGCAAGCGACCGGCGAGTGGTTGTTTGACGCGCTCGACAGAGCAGACATTCCCCACAACGTCGAACGACGCGGCGGAGTGTATCAACTCAATTTCGAAACGGGACAGTATCCGCTACGCGCGCGCGACATTCTCGACGGCTGTGACGCGGAAATTATTTATGCGGGTGGCGGTAAAGCGCTGCTCCTGTTTCGCAATGCCGAACAGAAAAAACAATTCGTCAACAATCTGACCGAACACGCGCTGCTCGATGCACCCGACTTGCAACTTGTGATTGCAAGTAATGAGTTGGATTGGGAAACCAAAGAACTGTGGCACGCCTTGGAGGATTTACAAATTGAGATTGAGCAGCGCAAAGCAAATCGTCCGCCGAGCGTGCCACTCATCGGTTTGGGCGTGACGGCGGCGTGCGCGTTCACGGGATTGCCTGCGGTAGATTATGATCCAACGCAAGAGAGACATCAACGCACGCGCCTTATCTCAAGCGCGGTGTTATCCAAAATTGATGCGCGTCCCGCCGCCGATAAACGTCTGCATGAATTGGTCCCACAAGTGCAAAAGAACAATTTGGAATTTGTGTACGATTTTGATTTGCTCGGCACGGCGAATCAATCGTCGTATCTCGCGGTGATTCACGCCGACGGCAATCGCATGGGGGAACGCTTTGGGAATTTGGCAAAAGATGTTCGCGAAAGAAATGGACCGCTAACTCAACGCAACGCCGAGTACGCGCACGCGCTGCGCGCGTTTTCCAAATCCATCAGCCGCGCGTCCACGAAAGCATTGCGCGCTACGATTGATGCGTTGTTGAGTGTGTACGACAGCAAGGAGCATCTTTTTGCCGAGCGCGTGCCTGCTCCGTCCAAGCGGAACAAGACCAAGAAACCCGAATACTTTGTTCCCTTTCGCCCCATCGTCTTTGGCGGCGATGATGTGACATTCGTGTGTGAAGGACGGCTTGGACTGACGGTGGCAGAAAAATATCTTGCAACCTATTCAAGTGAAATTCTCTCCGACGGCGAACCTGCCCATGCGCGTGCAGGAATTACGGTTGTCCACACGCACTATCCGTTTTCGCGCGCGTACGATTTGGCGCAAGAGTTGTGCGACAGCGCAAAAGCGTTCATCAAGAAACGGCTTCAAAACGCGACGGCAATGGATTGGCACTTTGCGATTAGCGGGTTGGTGCGTGGGTTGAACGAGGTGCGCGCGAGAGAATATCATACGAGCGACGGCAGTTTGATTCTACGTCCATATCAACTCGGTGAGATGAAAACCGATAGGCGGTACGAATGGCTTAGTTTTCAAAAGGTGATAGACGAATTTTCGAGGGCGGAAAGATGGCGCGGACGGCGCAACAAAGTAAAAGCGTTAGGTGACGCGCTGCGCGCGGGTCCATTCAATACAGAACAATTTTTAGAGGTGCTCACAGACGACGACGACAAGGTGGTGCTGCTTCCCGAAATTCCTGACCGCCCAACCATGCGTAAGCGCGGTTGGCAAGGTGAAGAGTGCGGATATTTTGACGCGTTGGAAGCATTGGAATTCTATGTGCCGTTGGAGAAAGGGAGTTGAGCCAATGGAAACACTGTGGCTGAAATTCGTGTTGACGAGCGATGCAACGTTCGGACGCGGCGATGGATTGGCGGGCATAGTGGATGAAGAAGTGCAGCATGATGAATACGGCTTGCCATTTATGCAAGGACGCACATTGAAGAGTCTTTTGACTGCTGCGTGTGCAGAGATCATGGATGCATTGGAAAGGGCAAATGTGACTGACATCGCGCGTTGGGAGCGCGCAGCGGAATTTCTGTTTGGCAGTCCAGGCAGCCGTTCGGAAGCAGGCAATTTGCGCGTGGGCGATGCGCGCTTGCCGAGCGATTTGAGGTCCGCGATTGCGAATGATTTCGCGCCCATTCCAAATTTGGATGGCGACAAGCGCAAACAGGCGTGGGGGCGCAAGCGCGCGGAAATGTTAGAAAGCGTGACCGCACTACGACGCCAAACGGCGATGGATGAAACCGGCGCGCCGCGGGATGAAACTCTGCGAACGATGCGTGTGATTGTACGCGAGACACCGTTCGAGTCGGCGTTACGTTTAGACGAATCCAGCGACGAAAATGCAATGCGCGACGCGCGCGCGTTGTTGGCGGCGTGTGTCAAAGCATTTCGCCGCGCGGGGACGGGACGCAATCGCGGGCGCGGAAAACTGCGCGCAGAGCTCATCACAAGTGTGGAGGGGCGCGACGTGACGAATGATTTTTTCAAACCGTTACGGGAGGCGCTCACATGAATGCCCTCATGTTTCAACTCGAATTACTCGAACCCGTTTTAGCCACAATGCCGCAAAGCGGTGAAGAGAATAGCGCGATGGCATACGATTTTATTCCGGGCAGTATGGTGCGCGGCGCGTTGATTGCAACATACAAACGGAAACGCGGCGTGGATGACTTGATGACGGACGCAGAGGCGCGCCGCCTTTTCTTCGGTGATGCGGTATTTCTCAATGCGTATCCGTTTCATGCCTCACACAACGCGCGGATGCTGCCGGTGCCATTGTCGTGGCGCGTCGAAAAGCAGCACGCGAATGACTCGACAATGCCACTTTGGGATTGGGCAGTCAAGGATAGTCGGTTGGAGCAGCCACAAAAGGTGAAGGAAGTGTTTGTGACGGCGACGAACGAAATTGCGGGAGCGCAAGACGAAGATTCAGAAAAGCAAGCAGATTGTTATTTGTACACGCCGTCACGGCAGGTAAACGTTCATAACGCGAGTTTTGACCGCAACGTGAAACGCGCATCCACCAGCACCGTCTTTCGCTATGATGCGTTAGCAGCGGGGGAACAATTTGCGGGCGCGATTCTTTCGGAGGATGTGGATGCGCTGAAAGCGTTGTTGAACCTTGCGGCGGGTGAAGAATTGGCGCGCGCAATTCTTTCGCAAGATGTGAGCGCGCAGGAAAAGTTGTTGAAACTCAGAGCACCCGAATGGAGCATCGGCGGTTCGCATACGGCAGGATATGGGCGCGTGGCAGTTCGCAAATTAAATGTGGAAAAAGATTGGCGTGAGGTGGAGACATCAAACGGCGGCGAACGCGTGGTCATTACGTTGTTGAGTGACACGATTGTGCGCGATGCAGAGGGGCGCAGCGGCGCGTTTGACGCGGCATTGCAGGACGCGTTGGGACTCGCTCACAAACCGAACGCGTTAGCGGCGTTTCAGAAAGTGCGCGTGGTGGGCGGCTTCAACCGAAAGACAGGTTTACCGTTGGCGCAAGAATGGGCGCTGCAGGCAGGGAGTGTGTTTGTTTATGCAGCAGACGTGCTGCGCGGGGAACGCGCGTTGGAAACGCTCGCGGCGTATGGCGTCGGCGCGCGGCGCGACGAGGGCTTTGGACGCGTGGCGGTGAATTGGCAGCGCGAACCAAGACGTTATGCGAACACGTTGGATAGTTTTTCCACGCGGCTTGACCAGCTGGCACGCACGCGTGACGCGCCAATTGCATTGACCGATACGAGCCGCGCGTTTGCGGAACGAATGACAACGCGGCTGGTGCGCGTGCAGCTCGAACGCGAATTACCGCGCCTCATCAATCGCGCGGCGTGGACGGGAACATTGCCAACGAACGCGCAATTGAATCGCGTGCGTGCCGCAGCACAGCGCGCGTGGCATGACGTGAGCATTTCGGGGAAGGATGATGGCTTACCCGCTGTGCGCGAGTTGCTCCAAGAGTTGAAAGACGCGCGGAAACAGTTTCAAAACGCGCGTGTGGGTGGCGAACGTTTGGACGCCTGGCTGGAACGCGTCGCCAATTTGACTGAGACCGCCTTTCGCCGCGAATTTGGCTTGAGCGGAGACCTTCCACGCGTGGCAGAGCAAGATGCCATATTGGCCGCGCGACTGCGCGCAGAATTTACGGCGCGCTGGATTGATGGCGTGATGAAAAAGGCGACGCTGCGAAAACGCGCGCTGAAACCATCAGCAACAAAGGAGGGCGCATGAACGCGCAAGCATATCGCGCACAGTGGCACAACAGTCGTGAGGTGCGCGAACGGATTTTCATTCAAGCCATGCTCGTTTTGGAAACGCCCGCACACTTTGGCAACGGCGATTCGGACAGCGTGACGGACATTCCGCTGCTGCGCGACCCGCTCGAAGGACGCGCGTTGCTCTCGGGTTCCAGCATCGCGGGTGCACTGCGAAATTACGCGCGCGAACACGAGTTGGGTTATGGCGTAGCGGAAGAACAAAACGGCGCGACGTTTGCGGAAAAATTATTCGGGCATCTGAATTTGCCGCGTCAAGAGGATGCCGAAGAAGAAAGCGTCGAGAGTTGGTTGATGGTGGATGATGCATTGGGTGAATCGCCGCAAACGGAATTGCGCGACGGAGTGACGATTGATGCGCGCACGCGCACGGCAGAGGACAAAAAGAAATTCGGCGTAGAGTTGTTGGAAGCGGGAACGACATTTCCGCTCGCGTTCGAGTTGTGGGTTGCAAAAGACGATGGCGAATTGGTGAACACGCTGGCGTTGGCGCTGCGCGGATTCGAACGCGGCGAGATTCGTTTGGGGAAACGCAAACAGCGCGGTTATGGACAGTGTCGCGTGCGCGACTGGACGGTGCGCCGTTATGACATGACGAAACGCGCGGATGTTTTGGCATGGCTTGAGGACGACGCAGCAAACGGAGAAACGGGCGCGGATATTGTGAAATTGTTGAATGCGACCGCGACGCGCATGGATGCGCGCGAACGTTTCACTCTGCGCGCGCATTTTCAAGTCGAAGGGTCGCTGCTGATTCGTTCGAGTGTAGGCGATTTCAAGTCGCCCGATTTTGTGCATTTGCGTTCGCGCCGCAATGGCAAAGCAGAACCGATTCTTGCGGGGACGAGCGCGGCGGGCGCACTGCGGGCGCGAGCATTACGCATTGCGAATACGCTTGAATTGAAAGACGCGGAGAAATTAGTCGGGGAGATTTTTGGCAAAGGGGAAACCAAAGGCGAAACGCGTCAAGAGAAAAAACCGCGCGGCAGCCGGTTGCTTGTGCGCGAGACGGTGATTGAAAATCCATTGGCGGACCGTGTGCAGAACCGGGTGAAGATTGACCGCTTTACGGGCGGCGCGTATCCGCAAGGTCTATTCAGCGAGGAACCCGTTTTCGGTTTACCCGCCACGCGAGTGCATCTCGAACTGGAACTCAGGAAACCAAGCATGTCGGAAGTCGGCTTGCTATTGCTGGCGCTGAAAGATTTGTGGACTGCGGATTTGCCCATCGGGGGTGAGAGCGCAGTGGGGCGCGGTCGCTTGCGCGGCGAACACGCGGAATTAGAATGGGGTACGGAACGTTGGGTATTGCACGAAACGCAAGATGGACTGCAAGTGGATGGCAGTCGTCAACGTTTACAAGACATGGTGGACGCGTTGAGGAGGGGCGATGGAAGCTAAATTGGAACGCGTGCGCGTGCTGGTCGAACCAAACATTGCGCTTGAATCGTTCGCCGAAAATCCGCACGGTTGGCTGACGGACCAAGCCAAGCAATTTGGTTTCCAATTTTTGTTGGCGCACGCGAAAGATGCGGTGGTGTGGGGCAAATTTACAGGTAACACGCTGCAATTGGTGGAGAATGAATTTCCCGCGTTACACTCGCTTGTGGACGCGCGCGCGTTTGGGGCAAAGGGCGAAATGTTTTTGTGGAAGGATGGGAATGTGTGGCGCGCACGGCGGATTCAAGACGATGTGGGAGACGAACGTATGAGTTTTGTGGAACGCTATTGGTTATGGGGAACACCTGAAACCGACAACGTTCAAACTACCGAGGGTTTTACACCTTTGGTGGAAGGTTTGCAAGGATTTCGCCATACCTTGCCATTGACAGGTCTCGGCGCGAAACAGCGCGCTGCGTTGGTCGTGCGGCATTATGTGGCACACGACGCGGAAGGACAAGCGTACGTAGAGTTCAGTCGGTTGGTGAAATTGGAACCGGTGAAGGGGGACCAAGATGGACTTGTTTCAAAGTAATCCCGAAAAGCCGCGTCAAGACCGCGAAGGGAAACGCTATTGGGCATTCGCGCCGTACAACTTTATTCCATTGCCAGACCGCGTTGTGGCAGCGCCTCCGCCGCTCGACCATGACCGGTACACAGGTATTACAGGGTGGATTGACTGTACTCTGGAAACTTGTTCGCCAACCTACGTGCGGGGGATGATGACGGAAACACAGTTTCGCGCGTCCGGGAAAAAAGAGCCGAGTGAATTGACCCTCCAAGAAAAACTGGACCGCGCGCCATTTTTTCAGATTGAAGATGTCCCCGTGATTCCGGGCAGTACGCTGCGCGGAATGATTCGTTCGCTCATCGAGATTATTGGGTATGGCAGGATGCGTTGGGTGGGAAAGCAACCAACAATAACCTATCGCGCGGTCGCTGCGCCGACGACAGACCCTTTGCGCGGTCCATACGAACAAGCGATTGGACGATTCGGCAGCCGCGTGCGCGCGGGTTATTTGATACAACGCGGGGAAAAATGGTTCATTCGCCCCGCACGCACGCCGAAAGAGGAAGGAATTCCTGGCGCAACCGATGACCTTTGGCTTAAAGTGAACGAGAACCTAATTCGAGCGAGTCAAGTGGAAGGATTTCGACGCTTTGAGGACCCGAATTACAAACCCTTTTTTGCGCGCGTGAGTTTTGACGTACAGCCCGCGCAAGGCAAGCGCGGCACCTATTTGCGCGTAACAAACATCAGCAGCCGTTTGTCCGAATATCGCTTTCAAGGCAGTATGCTCGTCGGTTCAGGCAACATGCTCGAAACCAAACAGCGTGGCGTCAAACACTCACCGCGCAAGAAACACGCGCTCTTGTTTGCGATGCAGAGCCATAATCGCGACGACGTTCCGATTCCACCAGAAGTGGTACGTGATTATTTGGATAGCTTGACACCCTTTCAAAAAGAAGCGCTAAAGGCATGGAATGAAAATGGTGAGGGTTGTTTGAGGTATGAGGCGCCGGTGTTTTATGTGGAAGAAGATAAACAAGTCGCGTACTTTGGTCACAGCCCAAATTTTCGCGTGCCGATGCGCGCGTTCGGCACAAAACGCGCTGCTACACCATTCGACCTTTTGCCTCCAGAAATGCGCGGCGGTGACGCGCCGGATTTTGCGGATGCGCTATTCGGGTGGGTTGAGGAAGAAGGCATTCCACTCAAGGAGCAGCGCGCGGGCCGCGTTTCGTTCATGGCCGCGCGCTTTACACAAGCCAATGGCGCGATATGGTATCGCACCGAGCCGATGATTCCACGCACGCT
>WBZO01004261.1_pt1 | contig 15600 bp, 4 predicted proteins | sample 5204261 | NCBI WGS metagenome assembly WBZO01 (sample SAMN12412400, study PRJNA552823) | activated sludge metagenome | isolation source: activated sludge from anammox sidestream of wastewater treatment plant... | place: USA: North Carolina | collected 2017-09 | reverse complement strand
CGCCGACGATCTGCCGGCGTGGGAAGGCATGCGCGCGGCGGCCGAGCAGCTGAAGGACCGCGAGGCCTACGGCATCGCCAGCGAGCAGCTCGGCCTCCGCTGCCGCAACGATCAACGAGGCGCCGCGTTCTGGGAGCAGGCGGCGCTCGCGTGGCTCCACATCGGCGCCGACGATCGCGCGGAGGCCGCGCTCGACGCGAGCTTCGCTCGCGACGCGACGCGCCCCCTCGCGTTCGACAAGCTGTTCCGCCGCGTCCGCGAGCGCAAGGACCACGACAAGCTGCTCGACATCATCGCGCGCCGGCTCGAAGTGATCGACGAGCCGACGGAGATCGCCAAGATGTACTGGGAGATGGCGCGCGTGCTCCGCGAGAAGGGCGATCCCGACGCCGCGATGGAGGCGCTCCAGCACGTCACCACGTTCGACGAGAACCACGTCGGCGCGCTCGCGCTGACCGGCGAGATCTTCATTCGTAAAGGAATGTTCGCCGAGGCGGCCGAGAGCCTCGCTCGCCTCGCGCGCGTCGAGGGCGCCCCGCCGAAGAACCGCGTCACCGCAGGCGTCGCGGCAGTGGACCTCTACGAGAACAAGCTCGGTCGCCACGACCTCGCCCTCCAGGTCCTGCTCGCGCTTCATGCCGCGCGGCTGACCACCCTGCCCGTCCGCGAGCGGCTCGCACGCGCCGCGGCCCGCACCGGGTCATGGAACGAAGCGACGCGCATCCTCGAGGAGCTGATGGAAGAGCGCCCCGAGCGCGAGGGGCGCGTCGAGGCCGCCCGGCTCGCGATGGCCATCCACCGTGATCGTCTCCTCTCTCCTCTGTCCGCGCTCCCCGCGGCGACGAAGCTCCTCTCCGAATCACCGACGGACGGCGAAGCGCTCGACCTCGTCGTGGCCCTCGATCCGGCGACCCCGCAAAGGAGACCCCTCCTCGAGCGCGGCCGCGACGCGCTCCTCATGGCCCTGCACGAGCATCCCGGCGAGGTCGACATGCACCGCCGGCTCGCGCGCGTCGCGCATGCGCTCGGCGACGGGACCCTCGAGCAGGCCGCCCTCTCCTGCGGCGTCGCGCTCGGCGGCCCCGACGGCTCGAGCGAGCAGATGGTCGCGCTCCTCGCGAGCCGGAAGGCGCGCATCCCGCAGGTCGCGCTCACCGAGCCGCTGCTCCGTTCCGTGCTCGCCCCGGGAGACGACGGCCCGATCGCCGATCTGTTCGCGGCGCTCGGTCCCACGCTCGCCGAGGCGCTCGGCCCGACGCGCGAGCAGCTCGGCGTGACGAAGAAGGACCGGGTCGACGCGAAGAGCGGAGTCGCCCTCCGCCAGGAGATCGCGCAGTGGGCCGCTGCCTTCGGCGTGAAGGACTTCGAGCTCTACGTCGGCGGCAAGGACCCCGGTGGCGTCCAGGGGATCCCCGGCAAGGTCCCCGCGCTCGTCGTCGGTGCGCAGGTCAACGCGCCGCTCTCGCCCGCCACCCGCGGGCGCGTCGCGCGCGAGCTGCTCGGCATCACGCGCGGCACCACGATCACGCGCTGGCGCGATGACGCCACGATCGCCGCGATCGTGATCGCGGCGTGCAACTTGGTGAAGGTGCGCGTCGAGGCGCCGCCGATGGCGGTCCTCGCCGAGGTCGAGCGGATGATCGGAAAGGCGATCCCGGGGAAGGTGAAGAGCGCGATCGAGCCGATCTGCCGGCAATACGTGCAGAGCGGCGCCGATCCACGTCAGTGGGCGGCGCGGGCGCGGGCCTCGCAGGGACGCATCGCCGCGATCGCCGCCGGCGATGTCTCCGTCGTCCTCGCCGACGTGTTCGGCGAGCCGATCGCGCGCCTCGGCACCGTCGCCCGCGACGATCTCCGGGCGCACGATCTGCTCCGGTTCGCGCTCTCGCGGCCGTACTTCGATCTGCGCCGCACGCTGGGGCTCGAGGGAGGCGCCGGATGAGCGAAGATCCGAAGGACCTGCTCGCCGGCCTCGGCGAGCTCGACTGGGACTCCGCGCTCGACGAGTGGGAGAAGAACACGTTCGTCCCGGAGATGGCGCGCGACGCGGAGACCAACAAGGTGGCCGCGCCGCTCGAGACACCCGAGGAGACCGCCGAGGGGAAGAAGCCGACCGCACGGCCTGCTCCGCTCGGCGAGGTCTCGGGCGAAGGAACGGTGATCGCGCCGGTGCCCGCCGAGCTCCGTGCCGAGACGAAGCCTCCTCCTGGTCCGCCGCCCGCGCGAACGCCGCTGCCGCCGCCGCCCGTCGCCTCGCCGCGTGCATCGCAGCTGCCGCCGCCCGTGTCGCGAGGCGGGCTCGGCCAGCTCTTCGCCCGCGCCTCGATGCCGCCTGCGCGTCCTCCGGCGGTGACTCCGCCTCCGCCGCCGAACCGCGCGCCCTCCGACCGCCCGCCCTCGGAGAACACACGCGTCGCTCCGCAACACGAGCTGGCGCAGGACGTCCACACGACCTCGCCGGGAACGCTCCCGCTCGAGAAGATGATCGAGGCGGAGATCTCGAGCCGCCTCCCGAGCGTCACGCGTCAGACGGCGGCGAGGCCGCAGGCGGAGGAGCCGTCGCTGCCCGAGAGCGTCAGGACGCTGGTCGGCCCTCGCGACAGGCTCGCGTTCGACGAGACCGCGGAGCGTCCCGCGACCGATCTCGCCGACGCGCCGACGGTCTCGACGCGGGACGTGGACGATCCGGCGTCGACGAGCGAGACGCTCGTCACCGACCGCGCGAAGCTCGATCCGCTCGCCGACGCCGTGACCGCCGACCGCCTCCCGGCGGACGACGAGATGCCGACCATCGGCCGGCCGAGCGGCGCGCCGCCCTCGATGCCGCCGCTGCCTGCGGCGAGCGCATCGTCGCGACCGTCCTCGCCGATCGGGCCGATGACCGAGCGCGAGCGGCCGCCGGCCCCTGAAGGTCCGACGACCTTCGAAGGCGAGCGGCCCGCCGCGCGCTGGCTCGACGAGCAAGCCGCGGCGGCCTATCGCCTGCGCGCGGCCTGGCTCGAGGAGGAGGCTCGCGCGGCGGCGGATGCGACGACGCAGGCACGCGAGCTCCTCGCGGTGAGCGAGATCTACGCGATCGCCAACGACATGGAGCGGGCTGCGGCGCTCGCGATCGAGGCGCGCGATCTCGCCCCCCACGTTGCGCTCACGTGGCGCCAGTCCCGCCAGCTCCTCCCGCGCGACCCCGACGTGATCGTGGAAGCGCTCGACGCGGAGGCTGCTCGGTCTCCGACCGCCGCCGCGCGCGCGCATGCGACGCTCCTCGCCGCGGATCTCCTGCGCGTCAACGGTCGAGGGGACGCCGCCGTCGAACGATGGGAGAGCGCGACCAAGCTCGACCCGGCGGACGTCCGAGCGCCCGTGGCTCGCGCCGTCCTCGCGCTCGCGCAGGACGAGTACACGAGCGGCGCGCTCTTCCTCTCGGAGAACTCCGAGCTGATCGCCCTCGACAAGGCGGTGAGCACCGCCCTGCGCCTCCGCGGCCATCCTCGCACCGGGTCGGAGAGCGAGCCGACGCCGATCAACGACGGGCTGCGCAAGGCGCGGAGCGCGCTCGCGGCGCAGGACGTCGTCGGCACCGCGCACGCCCTCCAGGACGTCGCGGCGGAGCCCGATCTGGCGAAGGCGGCCCTCTGGCTCTCCGCCTCGTTCGGATGCGCGCACATCGCCGGCCGACGCGGCTCGGCGAAGGCGCTCAAGACCCTCGCGAACGACGGCGATGCGCTCGCCCGTCGTCCCCTCGCCGCGCGCGGCATCGAGCTCGGCGATCCCGAGCTGGTGACCGCTGCGCTCGGCGAGGACGCGCCGATCGACGCCCCCGACCGCGCCGCGCTCCTCGCCCTCGCGGGTCAGGATCCCTCCCCGCTCGTCCCCGATCTCGAGGGAGATGAGGAGCTCGCCGCGATGGTCGACGCGCTCTCCGCGATCGCGCTCCCCGACGGCGAAGGCGAGGCGATCGCACGCGCCAAGCGCGCCTGCGGAACGCCCGAGGCTCGCCGAGAGGCACGCCTCGGCCGGCTCCTCGCCGCGAAGCCGAGCACGCACGTCCTCGACGACGCGCTCTCGGAGATCGAGCCCCGATCGGCCGCCGCGACCGGCGTCGCGCTCGAGGCCGCCGTCCGCGCGAAGCGCTGGAGCGAGGTGAGCCAGGCGCTCTCCGCCCTGCCCGCCGGCAGCGACATCACGGGCGCACGTCACGTCGCCGCTGCGCTCGTCGCGGAGCGCGCCGACGATCGCGACGGCTCGCGTCGCGCCTGGCGCGAGGCGGTCAACGACGGCATCTTGCACGACGGCGTCGTTCGCATCGCCTCGTCGCTCGATCCCGATCTCGATCTCTCGACCGAGCTGCTCCGCATCGCCGACGAGCTGCCGGACGGCCCCGATGCCGCGATCCTGCGCCTCGAGGCGCTCGCGCGTACGCCGAACCGACCCGAACATGAGCAGGCGTCGATCCTCGAGCGCGTCCACCGCGCCGCCCCCGGCCTCGGGATCGGCGCGTTCCTCGCCGAGCGCATCGGTCGCCGCCGCGGAGACCTCGACGAGGTGCTCCGCTGGATCCAGGAGCGCCGCGCAACGGCGAACGATCCGCTCGAGACCGCGCTCGACGCGGTACGCGAGGCGCTGCTCGTCGCCGATCGCGACGCGGAGCTCGCGAGCACGCGCCTCGAGGAGGCCCATCGCGCTCGGCCCGACGACGTCGCCCTCCGCGAGCTCTATGAGCGTCTCGCGAGCGAACCGCCGACCGATCGCGGCGCCTGGCGCGAGACGCGCGCCGCGAGCATGCAGGGCGCGGCACGCGCGCTCCTCTACACGGAGGCCGCCCTCGAGCACGAGCACGCCGGGGACATGACCGCAGCGCTGCGCGCAGCGAAGCTCGCGATCGAGGCGGGAGACCGAGGGCTCGCTCCCCTGGTCGCGGAGCGCGCCGAGCTCGCCCTGGGCGAAGCCAAGCACGTCCTCGACCGCCTCGAGGAGGCCGCGCGCTCGGCCGAGGATCCTGCCGTGCGCCGCGAGGCGTACGTGCGACTCGCCGAGCTCGAGCGGCAGCGCGACGACGGCGGCGCCGCGCTCGACTGGTATCGCCGGGTGCTGGAGGACGCTCCGAAGGACAAGGCGAGCCTCCGCGCGATCGAGCACGCGCTCATCGACTCGGGCGCCGACGAAGAGCTCGAGCCGATCGCCGAGCGCATCGCCCTCGCGCTCGACGGCACGCACGGCGGCGAGGTGTGCGCGCACGCGCAGGTCGCGGCGCGCCTGCGCATGCGGCGGAGCCAGGCAGAGGGCGGAGGCTGGGAGCGCACGCACTACCTGGCGCGGCTGGCGGCGACGCAGCCCGAGCCTTCCCTCTGGGCGCTCCGCGCGCTGAACGCCCACGCGCGCCACCAGAAGGACGAGGAGGCGATGCTCAGGACGACGATCGCGTTGCTCGAGCGGACGCAGCGCCCTGCGGAGCGTGCGGCCCTCCTCGTGCGCGCGAGCGAGGCGGCCGCCCTGCGCGAGCAGGTCGCGGATGCACGCGCATTCCTCGAGCAAGCCGCGAACGAGGACCCGGGCGACGTGGTGACGTGGGGTTTCCTCGCCGAGGTCCGCGAACGCGCGGGCGAGTCGCGCGCCGCCGCCGAGGCTTGCGAGAGCCTCGCCCGCACGAGCTCCGTCCCCGCGCACCAGCTGCTCGCCTGGTGCGACGCCGCCAAGATCTGGCTCGACGAGGTGAAGGCCCCCGATCGCGGGATGGCCGCCCTCGAGGCCGCCGCGGAGATCGACGCCAGTTACGGCGACGTCTTCCAGCGTCTCTCCGGGCTGTACGCGGAGAAGCACCTCGACTCCGAGCTGGCGCGCCTGCTCGAGAAGCGCCTCGAGAAGGTCGAGGACGAGGAGGAACGCGTCGCGATGGAGGTCGAGCTCGCTCGCGCGCTCGGCGACCTCGGAGAGCTCGCGAAGGCGAAGGCCGCGCTCACGAACGCGCTCGCGCAGCGACCGGACCACACCACCGCCCTCGCCGCCCTCGCCGAGGTCTGCACGAAGGAAGCGGACTGGAACGGCGCCGAGCAGGCATACGTCCGTCTCGCGCGGCTCGTCGCCACGAACGAGGAGCAGGCCGCCGTCTACGGCAAGCTCGCCGAGCTCTACGCGGTCCACCTGGGCAACCTCTCGCGCGCCGAGGTCGCCTACAGGGAGCTGCTCAAGCGATCGCCGAACGACACCGCGACGCTGACGAAGCTCGTCGACGTGTACAAGCGGCAGGGCGACGTCTCGCGCGCGGTCGAGACGCAGCAGCAGCTGGTCGCCGAGGCGACCGATCCGAAGGACCGTCTCGAGCGTCTCGTCGAGCTCGCGGCGATCCACGAGACCGCCGGCCGCGATCCGCGAAAGGCCGAGCAAGTCCTCGACTCGGCCCGCAAGGAGTTCCCGACGTCGGTGGTCGCGCTCCGGGCGATGGCCGAGCTCTACGTACGCCAGCGGCAGATGCCCGCGATGCAGATCCTCCTCGACCGCGCCGCTGGAGATGCACGCCGCGCGTTCGCGCAGGGTCGCTTCGTACCGGCGCTGTTCGAGGTCCTCCACGCGGCGTTCGACCTCCGCGGCAAGAAGGACGCCGCGCGCGTGGTCGCGGCGACGCTCGCGGCGATCGAGGGGCAGTCGTCCGAGCTGGTGGGCGGCGACGCACGGGCGATCGACCCCCGGCTCGACGACGTCCTCTCGCCCGAGATCCTCAGCCCGTCGCTCCGGGCGCTGCTGGCGCGTGCAGGCGACGCCCTCGACGTCGTCGCGCCGCTCGATCTCCGTGCCCTTCGCGCGACGCCGCTCGTCCCCGGCTCCCCGATCGGCGCCACGGTTGGCGCGATCGCCACGGTAGTGGGCCTCGGCGCGATGCAGGTGTTCGTCTCGCCGACCCTCGGCCGCGTCGCCATCCCGCTCTCGTCGTCGCCGCCGACGCTGGTCGTCGGCGAAGCCCTCGCCGAGGTGAAGAACGAGCGTGCGCGGGCCTTCGTCGTCATGCGCGCGATGAAGATGATCCTCTCGCGCTCGTCGGCGCTGGTCCGCGGTCAACCCGACGACGTCAGCGTGCTCGTCGCGGCGCTGTTCACCGCGTTCAACCCGAGCTTCGTGCCCCAGGGGGTGGACACCAAGCGCGTGCAGGAGCTGTCGCGGCGCATCGGTCCTGCGCTCCCGCGGAACCTCGATCCGACCGTCGGCGTCATCGCGCTCGAGGCTGCCGGCATCCTCGGAACGCAAGGCCGCAACCTCTCGTCGGCTGCCAACGCCTGGGCGAGCCGGGTCGCGCTGCTCTCGGTGGGCGATCCCAACGCGGCGCTCGACGCCCTCGCCTGGGGACGCAAGGAAGAGGCTGCACCCACGGGCTCCGAGGAGCGCGCGGCATGGGTCGCACGTACGCCGGAGGCGCGCGACCTCATGGCCTTCAGCGTCAGCGAGCAGTACGCCGACGCGCGCGCCCGTCTCGGGCTCGATCGCTGACACGCCTGCGTCAGACGAACGCGTGACCACCATCGACGTGCACCGTCGTGCCCGTCGCGAAGCCGTTCTCCATCAGGAAGACGTAGGCCTGGGCGAGATCGGCGGGCGTGCCGATCCGCCCGACCGGGAGACGCGCAGCCGTCTCGGCCCACAGCGCCGCCTTCCCCTCGCCGGCCACGCGCTCCCAGACGGGCGTGTCCACCCAGCCCGGAGAGACGACGTTCACGCGCCGCGGTGCCATCTCCATCGCCAGCGCGCGCGCGAGCGCCCCCAGCGCGCCGTTCACCGCGGCGACGACCGAGCCCCGCCGCATCGGGCGGTCCTTCGCGATGCCGGACGTGAAGGTGATCGAGCCTCGCTCGGCCATCCGCGCGTGCGCATGCTTCGCCAGCGCGATCGCAGCCACGAGCTTCGACTCGATGACGGCACGCGCCTCGCCCAGATCGAACGACGCGATCGGGGAATACGCGGCGGAGACCGCGGTGACCACGAGGTGGTCGAACGCTCCGACCTCGTCGTAGAGGCGTACGACGTCGTCCTCGCGGGTCACGTCCGCCGCGATCGCGGCGACGCGGTCCGCAGGATCGAGCGCGGACCGCGTCTCGTCGAGCCTCGCGCGCGAGCGGCCGACGACGACGACCTCGGCGCCCCGCTCGAGCGCGGCCCGGACGACGGCCCTGCCGATCCCCGAGCTGCCTCCGACCACCACCACCTTCGTCCCGTCCAGCGTCATCGGGATGTGTTTACATCGTCCCGATGTCGGTCGCTCACACCAGAAACGGCACTCATCGTGCCAATCTTGGGATGATCCACGCGCGTCACCTCGAGGATCTCGCGGTCTTCGTGGTCGTCGCAGAGCACGCGAGCTTCGTCGAGGCCTCGCGGCGCACGAGGATCCCCACGAGCTCGGTGAGCCGCGCCGTCGCCCGGCTCGAGGAGGACCTCGGCGTGCGTCTCCTGCAGCGCACCTCGCGCCGCGTGACCCCCACGGAGGAGGGTCGGCAGCTCCTGCTCCGCGCGACGCCCCTGGTCACCGAGCTCGAGGACGTCCTCCGCGCGGTCTCGGATCGTCGTGCCGAACCGAGGGGCCTCGTCCGCATCACCGCGCCGGCGTTCACCGGCGCCACGCGCGTCGCGGCCGCGCTCGCTGCGTTCGCACGCGCGCACCCGCACGTGACCGTCGAGCTCGACGCATCGAACGTCGTCCGCGACATCATCGAAGATCGCTTCGACCTCGCCCTTCGGGTCGCGCCGATCGCCGACGCCGATCTCGTCAGCCGGCGCCTCTGGGACGTCGAGTCCGGCCTCTTCGCCTCCCGCGACTTCGTCGCTCGCGCGCTCCGTGGACGCACGCGGCTCTCGAGAGCGCGGCTCGAGCGCGCCCCGGCGATCGTGACGCGCGCGTCCGCGAGGTGGCGCTTCCGGGGTGAGGACGGAGGCGTCCGTGAGGTGACGCCGCTCGCGCGCTTCACGGTCAACGATCCACGCGCCGCGGTCGAGATCGCGCGTCACGGCGTCGGGATGGTGCTCGCGCCGGTCTCCGCCGCCCTCGCGGGGGCGGCCCTCGTCCGCCTCCACACCGAGCTCGGCGAGCCGGAGCCGGCGCAGATCTTCGCGCTCTACCCGAGCCGGCGCCTCCTTCCGGCGCGCGTGCGTCTCGTCCTCGAGTGGCTCGGGAAGACGGACGCCGCGCCCTGAGCGCACGCGTCTACTCGACCCGGATGCTCACCGGCTCGCTGCGCGATCCGCCCGTCTCGGCGAAGATCTCGTGCCGGCCGGGCGAGAGGCTCCACGTCACGGGATCGCCCGCCCTGCCCTTCGCCGCGAGCCGGCCGTCGACGTACACCGAGACGTCCGCCGACGAAGGAGCATCCACCTTCACCGGGATCGCCTGCGCGTGCAGCGGCCGGTCGGGGTCGACGACGAACCGCGCCCCGTCGCGGGGGTAGCGGATGGTCACGCGCGCATCCGTCCGGTCGAAGCCCCCGGGCGGTGCCACGTCGCGGCCGGTCGCCTTCGCCCACGCGGCGAAGGGCGCGTCGAAGCGTTCGTAGATCTTCCCCCCGACGGTCACGTGCATGTTGCACGGTTCAGGCGCGCGCTCGCGCGGCACGAGCTCGTCGACCACGTGCTTGCACCCGCGGCCCGGTGCCCCGCCCGAGAGCGCGCAGACCTTCACGTGCGCGAGCGTGCCCGGGAGCTCGTCGCGCGCGGGCTCGCCCCGTCCACGCATCGCCGCGGCCATCGCCGAGCGGAAGAGCGGCCCCGCGCCGGTGATCCCGCTCACGCCCTGCATCGGGCTCCCGTCGAAGTTGCCGACCCAGACGCCGACCGTGACGTCGCGGGTGAAGCCCACGGTCCAGTTGTCGCGATAGCCCTTCGACGTGCCGGTCTTCGCGGCGACGGGGAACGGCAGGTCGAGCACGCTGTGCTCGCCGAAGCCGGACACCCGCGCGGTTCTGTCGCGGAGGACGTCGGCGACCATCGCCGCCGCCTCGGCGGACATCACCCGGCGCTCGACCCGCTCGCGCAGATTGACCTCGCCCGCGCCTCGCACCGCACGGAGCGGCCGGAGCACGCCTCCCCGCGCGATCGCGGAGTATGCGGTCACGAGGTCCCAGAGGCGCACCTCGCCGTCACCGAGCGCGATCGCCGGACCGTAGAAGTCCGCGTCCTCGCCGAGCGTGCCGAAGCCGACGTCCCGGAGCCGCGCGAGCGCACGGGCGACGCCCACCTCGCTGACCGCGACCACCGCCGGGACGTTGTACGAGCTGCCGAGCGCCTCGCGCAGGCGCACCGGCCCGTGGAACCGTTCGTCGTAGTTGCGCGGCGCATACGGTCCTCCGGGGGTGTCGATGTGCAGCTCGACGTCGGGCAAGAGCGTCGCCGGTGTCCACCCCAGCTCCTCCATCGCGAGGCCGTAGACGAACGGCTTGAGCGTCGAGCCCGGCTGCCTCCGTGCTCGGACGCCGTCGTTCTTGCCGCCGTGCACGTCGTCGTCCCAGCGCGGCGAGCCCACGTAAGCGAGCACGTCGCCCGTGGCGTTGTCGACGACGAGGACACTGGCGGCGGTCACGTTGCGCTTCGCGAGCGGACGGAGCGTGCCCTGCGCGGCGAGCTCGATCTCGCGCTGGAGCCGGCGGTCGATCGTCGTATCGACGCGGGCCGTGCGTCCGCGGAGCGCCGGCACGGAAGGGTCGAGCGTCCCCGAGAGGAGCGCATCGACGAGGTGCGGCGCGCCGAATCCGCCGCGATCGATCTGCAGCGTGAGCGGCTCGGACTTCGCCCGCGCATGGGTCTCGGCGTCGATCATCCCCGCGCGCTTCATCCGGTCGAGGATGCGGTCCCGCCGCGCGAGCACGCGCGCCGGGCGCTTGGTGAGCGAGTAGTAGTGCGGACCGCGTGGAAGCGCCGCGAGCGTCGCGGCCTCGGCGACGGAGAGCTCGCGCGGCGGCTTGTCCCAGAACCAGCGGCTCGCCGCGCCGATCCCGCGGACGCCGTCGGCGAACGGCGCCCGGTTGACGTACTGCTCGAGGATCTGCCGCTTCGAGAGCGACATCTCGATGCGCACCGCCATCGCCATCTCACCGAGCTTGCCTCGGAGGGTCCGAGGGTGCGGAGAGGCCACGCGCGCGAGCTGCATCGTCAGCGTGGACGCGCCCGACACCACGCGGCGCGCGCGGATCGACGTCGCGACCGCGCGCAAGACGGCCGCGGGATCGACGCCCACGTGCTCCTCGAAACGCCCGTCCTCGGCCGCGACGACCGCGTGGAGGACGTTGTCTCCGACCTCGTCGATCGGCACCCACTGCGCGCGCGTCTTGTCTTCGTCGGCGCGCACCTCCCGGAGGAGCTCGCCGTCGCGATCGAGGAAGCGCACGGACGGCCCGTAGCCGCCTCCCTCGCGCAAAGCCGGCGGCAGCGGGGTGAGCGCAGCGCAGCCGAAGAGCAGCACGATACCGGCGAGCATCAGCCCACCGAACGCGCGGCAGAGGAGGACGAAGCGCGCGCGCGTCACTTGACCCGGACCTCGAAGGTCGCGGCCGCGGTACGTCCGAACGTCTCGGGCTCGTACATGCACTCGGCCTTCGTCGGCGGGACGACGAACCTGCCGGGCGTCGTCGCGCGCGCGAGGTAGCGGTAATGCACCATTCCGGCGGGCATGTGATCGACGAACGTGAGCACGCGATCGTCGTGGTACTCGCGGTGGTACCAGGTCTGGACGAACGCACGCCCCATCGCGCGCTCGTCGCGATCGCCGCGCGCGTCCGCGTCGACCTCGTCGCCCTCTCCTCCCGGCTCGGTGACCGCGAGATCACGCGCCGTGGTCGCGAACGCAGACTGCACCGGCTCGAGCCCGGCGGGGAGCGGATCGTCGATGACCACCTGCTCGCGCGGATCGGGCGTGACGACGAGCAGATCGATCAGGACGAGGTCGCTCGCGTTCGCACTCGACGCCGACGACTGCGGGAGCGTGCGGAGAGCGTCGGAGAGCGCCTCGGGCCTCACGCTCCGGACCAGCTTGCGCACGAAGAAGCCGCGGTCGAGCGGCGCGTCCGGCAGCTCCTTCTTCGCGTAGCGCAGGCGCGCCTCGTAGAAGAGCCGCCCCTTCCCGTTCACCTGGAACGCGATCGCCTCGCCGCCGCGGCCCGCGATCTTCGACGCCGCGAAGCTCTCGCTCTTGCTCTTCGTGCTCCGGCCGTGGAACGGCGCGGTGAAGAGCAGCTGATCGCCGAAGAAGACCGAAGCGTCGAAGTCCGGCTCCCTCGCCTCCTGCGCCTTCCTGTATGCGTCGAGGGCGACGAGCGCCCAGGCGTTCTCCTGCGTCGAGCGCCACGCTCCGCCGCGGCGCGCCGCGAGCAATCCCTTCGCGAGGCGCGCGGCGAGCGGATGGCCCGGATCCACCGTCACCAGCGTCCGCAGGACGATCGCCGTCGTCCGCGCTTCCGAGTCGAGGAGCGGGGCGTACTTGTCACCGACGTTCTCCGCGACCGTCGCGCCCGTGGGCGTGACGCGCAGGTAGCTCTCGGCGTCGCGGACGAGCTCCCTCGCGTCCTCGAGGCGGAGCTTCGAGAGCACCATCGCGTGTGCGAGGAGGGCGCGGGCGAACAGGGGCATCTTCGCCCGCTTCTCGAAGAGCCGCGCGGTGTAGCCCGCGTCGGCCTTCCCGGTCATCGCGAGCACGTCGACGACGAACGCCTGCTGCGCGAGGACGACGTCGCCGTCCGCGCACTGCCAGGGACGGTGCTTCTTCGTCTGGTCGACGCCGCACGCCGCGATCTGGTCGCGGAGCCACTTGGTCGCGCTCTCGAGCGCGTCGGGCGGCACCGGACGCCCGCGCTCCTTCGCGAGCGACAGCGCCCAGAGCGCATGGGCCGTCACCCAGACGTCCGCCTTCTCGGAGTCCGCCCAGTAGCCGAAGCCGCCGTCGGAGCGCTGGTTCTTCAGGATCTTCGCGATGGCCTCGTCTGCCGCGCGATCGGCGTTGGGCGGGAGCTTGATGCCATAGTCGCGCGCGAGATCGACGAGCGCGACGAGCGGCACGAGGCGCGACGTGACCTGCTCGGTGCAGCCGTAGGGGTACTCGAGGAGCGCCTCGACGCCGTCGTCGAGGCCGACGAGGGCGGTCGACGCGACGCGCAGATCGAGGCCACCGGCGTCGGTGCGCATCGCCCGCATGTCCCCGAGCTTCTCGGCGACGGCCGCCTCGGTGTCGCCGTAGAGCGCGACCGCCTCGAGGCTGAGCGGCACCTTCACCTCGCGCGGCACGGTCACCGCGTCGCTGCCGCCGGGAGCCTTCGCGGCGAACGCGAACGAGGCCGGTCCGGCCGCCGGTGCGACGATCGGCCAGCGAACCTCGACCGATCCGTTCGCCGGCACGTCGACGACCCTCCTCGGATCGCCCACGACCTGCAGCCCCTTCGCGTCGAGCTTCACCTCGACCTTCTGCGCGGGCAAGCCCTTGGTCGTGACGATGACGCCGGCCTCGATCGCGTCGCCGGCGCGGAGGAAGCGCGGAAGCGCCGGGCGCGCCATCAGCGGGCGGCTCGTGACCACCTGGTCCTGTCCGAAGCCGAAGCGGTGGTCCTGCGCCGAGGCGACCGCCATCAGGCGGAAGGTGGTGAGCGAGTCCGGCAGCTTGAAGCGCACGTGCGCCTTGCCGTCGGGCCCCGTCACCACCGACGGCTGGAAGAACGCGGTCGTGCGGAAGTCTTCGCGCGCGGCGAGGCCCTCGCCACCGTCTCCGCCCTCGTCGCCCTTGTCGACACCGGGGGCGCGTCCGAGGCGCACGATGCGCGCGAGGTCGTCGCGCGACTCCAGCGGCATCACGCTGAGCGGGCGCCTCGCGGCGAACACCGGGAGGGGATCGGGCGTCTTGTAGCCCGTGAGCATGAGGACGCCCTCGTCGACGGCGTAGAAGGCGACGTCCGCGCGCACGCCCTTTCCGTCGCGGCCGGTCACCAAGAGATCGACGTCGACCTCCTCGCCCGGCCGGAGGTCCTTCTTCGACGGCTTCACCTTGACGTCGAGGCGGCGTCCCTCCGGGTTGACCACGATCTCGGCGTAGCCGATGCGGTAGCTCGGCGCGCCCGCGTCCTGGCCCTTGTCCCTGGGAGGCGCGGTCCGTGGCTTGATCAGCTCGACGGCGACGAACGCGTTCGGCCACATCTCGTTCGTCACCGGCACCTGCACCGTCGGCATCGCCCCGCGCAGCGTCGTGCGCCGCTGCTCGTGGACGCCCTGGCGCTCGACCGTGACGATCGCCTCGGCCTCCTTGTACGGGCTCTTGATGAGGACCGTCGCCGTGTCGCCGACCTCGTAGGACTTCTTGTCCGTCACGAGCTCGAGGCGCGCGCCGTCGTAGACCGGCCACGCGACGCGGGCGCCCTCGCCGACCACGTAGAGCGAGAAGCTCGCGGCGACGGGGTTGCCGCGCTTGTCCGTCGCCTTCGCCCGGACGATGAAGTAGCCCGGCCCCTTCGGCGCGAGCTCGCAGGCGCCGGCGTCCGCCGTCGTGACCGCATCGCAGCGGCCGACGACCGTGTCCACGGCGCGCGACTCGTAGTGCATGTCCTCGTCGCCCACGGCCTCGGTCGCCGTCTTCCACGTTCGCTCGAGCAGCTCGACCTGCACCGGGATCCCGGCGCGGTGCCTCCCGCCCGGCTCGATCGCGGCGACCTCGACGCGCACCGGCGCGCCCGCCGAGGGGAACGCCTCCTTCGGCCGCCGGAGGCCGACGTAAAACTCGGCCGGGTGGACGAGCGCCGTGGTCTGGCTCGCGACGGTCTGCCGCGAGAGGTCCTCGATCTCGGCCTCGAAGCTCACGTTCTCCGGGCCGGTCTGCTTCGCGAGCGCCAAGGACACGCTGGCGGCGTACGTGCCGTTCGCGTCGAGCACGCCGTCGCCGCTCTGGAGCTTGCCGCCGCGCAAGGAGGAGTCGGGGTGCGCCCAGGAGTACGCGTCGTCGTCGACGACGAACGCCTCCGATCCCTCGGGGGTGAACGACGTGCGGCTGCGCGTGACCGTATAGCGAACCTTCCCTCCCGTCATCGGAGCGCCGAACAGGTAGTCGCCGCGCGCGACGAAGGACGCCTTGTCCCCGCGCACGTACGACGGATGGTCCGGCTCGACCGAGGTCTTGAACTCCGCCGGGCGGTAGGCCGCGACGTCCACCGAGGTCGATGCCGCCCGCGGCTCCCACGACTCCGCCGGCTTCTCGCCCTCGATGGTCGCCTCGATCTGCACGTGGCCGAGGCGCGCCGTCGCCGGGATGGGGATGTCGGTCGAGACCTCGCCGAACGCGCCGAGCTTGGCCTTGTGGTCGAACATCGTCGCGCCGTCGCGGTCGTAGGCCCGCAGCGTGACCTCGCGGCCGACCGGCGTCTCCATCCCTCGCGGCAGCGGCCTCCTGAAGACGCCCTTGAGCCTGATCGTCTCGCCGGCCTTGTAGATGCCGCGATCGGTGAAGAGCATGCCGAAGGTCGAGAGGCGCGAGGCCAGATCTACGTACGGCATGTCCGCGCGCGAGACGGTGTCGATCGCCGCGCGGAAGGTCCAGTCGTCCCCCGCCCGCGCGAACAAGACGAGGTTCTCGTCGATCGACCCCTGGTCGGACCAGGGGTC
>WBZO01004260.1_pt1 | contig 15600 bp, 11 predicted proteins | sample 5204261 | NCBI WGS metagenome assembly WBZO01 (sample SAMN12412400, study PRJNA552823) | activated sludge metagenome | isolation source: activated sludge from anammox sidestream of wastewater treatment plant... | place: USA: North Carolina | collected 2017-09 | reverse complement strand
CCCGGCAAATATCAGGAGATCCGCGGCCTGGAACACCTGGACAAGGTCATCGAGATCGACCAAAGCCCTATCGGCCGCACGCCGCGCAGTAACCCGGCGACCTATACCAACCTGTTCAACCAGATTCGCGATCTGTTCAGCAATCTGCCGGAGAGCAAATTGCGCGGCTACTCGCCGGGACGCTTCAGCTTTAACGTGAGAGGCGGCCGCTGTGAGGCGTGTCAGGGCCAGGGGCAGAACCGCATCGAGATGCAATTCCTGCCCGATATTTACGTGCCGTGCGATATCTGTCACGGAGCGCGCTATAACCGTGAGACGCTGCAAGTCCAGTACAAGGGGCTTAACATCGCCGAGGTGCTTGATCTGACCGTCGATGAGGGATTGGAATTCTTCGCCAACTTCCCGCCCATTCGCCGCAAGTTGCAGACGATGGCTGACGTTGGGCTAGGGTATATTCGATTGGGTCAACCTGCGCCGACATTGAGCGGCGGCGAGGCGCAGCGCGTCAAGCTGAGTCGCGAATTGTCGAAGATCGCCACGGGGCGCACGCTCTACATTCTCGATGAGCCGTCAGTGGGTTTGCATGCCCATGATGTCAGCAAGCTCATCGTGGCGCTGAACAAACTTGTCGACAAGGGCAACACCGTCGTCATCATCGAGCATAATCTGGATATCATCAAGGTCGCCGATCATATCATCGACCTGGGGCCGGAGGGTGGCGACCGGGGTGGGGAGATCGTGGCCGAGGGGATGCCGGAAGAGATCGCGTGTGTCGAGCAATCCTACACCGGACAGTACCTGAAGCCGTTGTTGAATGGCCACGCTGCATAGTGCACATTTCCTCAGAGAGTGATGACCAAAAGGTCATACCATATGACAAATATTGGTCGCTTAATTTGCAATTGAAGATATACTAGAGAGGTGTCATCCGTTGAACAGACCGATGACATCTTTCCCAGGCGGCCATCCCCCATTGGCCGTCCTTTGCTAGATAGCGCACTCTGGAACTCGCCCGAATTCAATTTCGGCGCTCAAAATCACCTTATGAGGAGCTGAGACTATGATCGATCTGACCATCAACGAAGCCGCGCTTGAACGCACCGTTCAACGCGCCCGCGAAAGAAATATTATCATCCCCACTTTTGCCCAGCAGCGAAATCCCGAACTTATCCCCGACCCGATCAAGCGCCGCCTGGCCGATGTTGGCCTTTGGGATCTGGACCCGCTCAACCTGTTCCGCATCACCTGGCGCAACGAGCCGGTGGCCAAAGGCGGTGGGTTCGGCGACGTGAACTATCTGGAATTACCGAAGGAGATCACCGGCGTCGATGCGCGTATCGTCGTGATCGTTGGCAAATGGTTCCCGACGGGATCGCACAAGGTCGGCGCAGCTTATGGCTGCCTCGTCCCGCGGCTGGTCACCGGCCAGTTCGACCCGACGACGCAGAAGGCCGTCTGGCCCAGCACGGGCAATTACTGCCGTGGCGGCGCCTACGATTCGCATCTGCTGGCTTGCGACTCCGTCGCCATCTTGCCGGAGGGCATGAGCAAGGAGCGCTTCGAGTGGCTGCAGGGCGTGGCGGGCGAGATCATCCGTACGCCCGGTACCGAGAGTAATGTGAAGGAGATCTTCGACAAATGCTGGGAGCTTCGTCGGTCGGGAGAGGATCTGGTCATCTTCAACCAGTTCGATGAGATGGGTAACTACTTGTGGCACTATAGCGTCACCGCGCCGGCCATGCACGCGATCCTCAAGTCCATCATGGGGCCGAACGATACGTTCCGTGGCATGGCTTCCCAGACTGGCTCGGCCGGAACGATCGCCAGCGGTGACTACCTGAAGGAGCATTACCCGCACAGCGTAATCTGCGCCAGCGAGGCATTGCAGTGCCCGACGCTGCTCAACAACGGTTTCGGCGCGCACCGCATCGAAGGCATCGGCGACAAGCACGTGCCCTGGGTCCATAACGTCAAGAACACCGATCTCGTCGCGGCTATCGATGACAACGCCGCCATCGGCATCATGCGTCTGTTCAACGAGGAGATCGGCAAGGATTTCCTGGCCGATCAAGGCGTCTCCGCCGAGCTGATCGAGCAATTGCCTTTGTTGGGTATCTCCGGCATCGGCAACGTGTTGTCGGCGATCAAGATGGCCAAGTACTATGAGATGGGACCGAACGATGTGGTCATGACCATCGCCACCGACTCGATGGAGATGTACGGCAGCCGTGTCGAGGAAGACCGTGAACTGAATGGCCCGCTGAACATGCTCAAGGCCTCCGGTATCTATCATCGTTACCTGATGGGCGAGGATACCAACAACCTGATCGAGCTGACCTACACCGAGCGCAAGCGTATTCACAACCTGAAGTACTACACCTGGATCGAGCAGCAGGGCAAGACCTCGGACGAGTTGAACGCGCAGTGGTACGATCCAACCTACTGGACCAATCTCCATGGCCTGGACAAGGAGATCGACAAGCTGACCGAGAAGTTCAACGAGCGAGTCGGTTTGCTGGCGCAGTTGAGTTAAGCGATCATAGCGCGTGACACATGTGAATGGGTCACGCACTGCAGCCCTTAAAGAAAAAAGGCCTTGCGCAAGCGAGGCCTTTTCTATTGTTAATCCGCCATTCGGTGAAAAGTGATTCTTGCCTCTATTATGAGCTTGGGCGATCATTAGTCTATGCTCCAATCCGGTCAACATATTGAGAATTACCGCATCGATGGCGTCATCGGCGAGGGTGGGATGGGCACCATCTACCGCGCGACTGACGTCAATCTCATGCGGCCGGTCGCCATCAAGGTCATGCATGGCGATCTGGCCGATGATCCAGCATTTCAGGAACGCTTCCTGCACGAGGCTCGCGCCGCGGCTCGTTTAGACCACCCGTCCATCGTGCGCATCTATCATTTCGGCCGCGAAGGCGGGTTGCTTTATATCGTGATGGAATTGGTCGATGGCCTCAGCCTGGGCGCCTATCTGCGCCAACTAGCCAAACTCAATCAGGTCGTCCGGCTGGAGGAGACGTTGTCGCTCATCGCGCAGGCGGCCGACGCGCTCGGCTACGCCCACCGGCACGGCGTGATCCATCGTGATGTGAAGCCCGACAATATTCTCGTCAAGCGCATCGATGCGGCGGTTCGCCCCGGCGACCCGCCGCTACTGGCGATGGTGACGGACTTTGGACTGGCTAAACTACATGAAGTCGAGGGCGATGCGACGGCCGGAATGATGATGGGCACGTTGCCTTATATGTCTCCCGAACAGGTGCTGAACTTGCCCATCGACGGCCGCTCCGATATCTACTCGCTGGGCGTGGTGCTCTACCAACTGGTCACGGGCAAGTTGCCGCTCAATATTCGCACGCCGGAGAGTGCCGTCTACGCGCACCAGTACGAGTCGATCGTCGCGCCGCGCATGGTTCACGCCGGCGTGCCTCCAGCGATCGAAGCTGTCATCATCCGCGCTCTGGCTCGCCGGCCCGAAAATCGGTACCAATCGGCCGAGGAGTTGGCCGCTGATCTGCGCCGAGCTGCCACGGCCCTCGGCGGCCAGGAAGCCGAAGTCTTCGCCGCGGAGACAGATTCCACTATCGTCAGCATGGTGACTGAATTCCCGACACCCGCCCGCCGGCTGGAATGGAGCATGCAGCCGCGCGAGATACGGGGTGAAGGTATATGCCGCGTCGAACTGTTTAATAACGCTCCGACACCTCAGACCATTAACTTGATGCTGGAGACGCCGGAAGGGGGGCTTTACGCCGATAGCGCCCAGAAGCAGATCACACTTGTGCCGGGGCAGAAGGGTATTGTCGATTTTTACTTGTTGCCGATGAAGCAGTCGCTCATCGGTCGCAAGCGAAGGTGGCCGTTTGTGATGCAGGTCGCGCCGACACCTTTGCAGGGGGACGGGATCCAAAGTATCGAAGGGGCTGTCATCAGCACGCCCCGAGTCCCTGTCTGGCTGGCGCTGCTGTTCCTGGCTCTCTTCCTGCTGGTTTGTGGGTTGACGTTGTGGCTGCTCGTCTCACTACCGATAGTTGATAGTCTGCTTTCTTTATTGTAAAGCATAGGCGAATTCTTCGATGGCCTCGCCGGGTTTTGTCTGTGAAAGCACGCTCAATCGGGGGGCTCGTAGGCGCCGTAAAGACGTGTGTAACCAGCTCTGGGATAGGGTTTAAGCGGTCTCAGGCCACTAACCTGTATCCTACTCCCGGCTCCGTCAGGATGAGCTTGGGCAAGGATGGATCCTCTTCTAGCTTCTGACGCAATGCGGCGAAATAGACGCGCAGGTAGTGTGTCTCCTCCACATACTCCGGCCCCCATACTTCGCGCAAGATTTGCTTATGCGTCATCACTCGCCCCGCGTGCTGGATGAGCAGGCGCAGCAAGGCGTATTCGGTCGGCGTCAATTTCACCGGTTCTCCATCACGTGTTACATAGCGACGCGAGAGATCTACTTCGACGTTTCCGGCCTTGAACAGATGTGAATGTGGCAGGGGGCGAAAGTGTCGCTGTGCCGCGCGCATTCGTGCCATTAACTCCTCCAGGCTAAACGGCTTGGTCAGATAATCGTCAGCCCCTGCATCAAGGGCTGCCACTTTGTCGATGTCGGCATCGCGCACCGACAGGATAATCGTCGGCGTTGTCGTCCACTCCCGCAGCCGTCGCAGCACCTCCAGCCCGTCGATATCGGGCAAGCCCATATCGAGGATGATCAGGTCAGGCCGCAGTTGGGCTGCCCGGCTGATCCCTTCCAGTCCAGTGGCGACCTCATGCACCTCGTAGCCGTTCGATTCCAAGCTGATACGCAGGAAGCGCCGGATCTGCACTTCATCATCGATGACCAAGACGCGCGGGCCATCGTTCATGATATAGCCTCCCGTACCGCCGGTGGCTCGCCGAGCATAGGGAGACGGATGATGAAGCATACGCCACCCTTGGATTGGTTCTCGGCCATCAGCGTGCCGCCATGGGCCTCAACCAACCCGCGGGAGATGGGTAGCCCCAGTCCGGTGCCGGTACCGGTTAGTCCTGGAACGCGATAGAACTTGTCGAAGATACGTTCCAGATCGGCAGTCGGAATGGACGGCCCATCATTTGAGATGACTAGCTCGCAATGTCTATTGTGCTCGCGAGCCATGATGCGGATGTTGGCGCCGGCAGGTGTGTAGCTGCAAGCATTATCGAGCAGGTTGACCAGTACTTGCTCGATCAACACAAAATCGATCTTGACGAGCGGCAGATCAGGCGGCACATCAATCGTCAGCGCGCGTTCGGCCAGGCCGTTAGCCAACCGTTGCGCTGCCACACCGATGATCTCGCGCACGTCGCACCACTCGCGCTTGAGTTGCAGCCGGCCACTCTCCAGCCGGGACATGTCGAGCAGATTTTCTACCAGCCGATTCAACCGCTCGGAGGCATCGAGGATATCGCATGCCAGCTGATGTTGAGCGGTCTCTTCCAGCCCGGTTCCGGGGTGGAGCAGACTGTCGGCCGCCCCGCGAATCGAGGCGATAGGGGTGCGCAACTCGTGGGAGATGGAGTTTAGGAGTACGCCAGAGAGACGCTCCGACTCGCGCAGCAGGGCGGCCTGTTCGGCCGCCTCATCCAGAAGCTCACGTTCGACGGCCAGGGTGATCTGGCCGATGAATGTCTCCAGCAACGATTCCTGATCGAACGGTAACCGCTCCGTCGAACGTCGTCGGATGCCAATGACGCCAACAATGCCACCAGCCGTGCGTAACGGATAATAGCGAGCCAGGGCTTTCGGCAGGGTGCCGGTATTACGGCCGGCCACCCGCCCATATTCGTAGACCCATCCGGCCACGCCCTCCTCTTTTTCATCCATTGCCATTGAGCTGGACGGGTGCGACACGACGCCGCGGCCGTCTTCGCGTGGCAAGAGGATGGCAACCTCGGCGTCAAACACGCGGCCGACCTGCTCGACGGCTGTGGCGAGGACAGCATCCATATCCACGGCGCCGGCTGTCTCATGTGTCAGAGTAAAAAGCGCCAGATTGCGTTCGGCATTGGAGCGGGCCTGCAGTTCGCGGATGCGTAACCGGGCGGTCAGGTTACCGGCAAAAAGAGCGATGGCAAAATAGAGCAATAACAGAGCGATGTCCTGTGGCAGAAAGATATGGAACGTGAGGAGGGGCGCGATAAAGAGGTAATTCCAGCTGAGCGCGCTGAGGACGGCCGCCAGCAGGGCCGGACCGCGGCCGACGTAGACCGCGATGAGCAACACGGCCAACAGATCGGTCATCCCTACGAGTTGATAACCAGCGATCGGCACGATGAAGAAATCGGCCAGTGTGACCAGCCCGATAACCCCTGCGGCCAGTAAATAGTCACGCCAGCCAGTATGCCGGTCGATCTTCGGCAGCGCGGGCTGGGCGGCCGTGGGGCGTTCGTCCGACGCCTCGTCTCCGGTCACCACATAGACATCGATGTTGCCGCTGTTGCGAATGAGCCGGTCGACGTAAGAGCCGCCTGTAAATAGATCGGCCCGGCGTTTATGTAGCGGCTTGCCGATGATGATCTGGGTGATGTTACGCTGGTGGGCGAGGCGGAGCAGCGCGTCGGGTACATCGTCTCCAGCAACAGTCATAACCTCTGCGCCGAGCGAGCGCGCCAGCTCGAGGTGGCGGCTTACCATGGCCCAGGCCTCATCAGCCAGTGGTTTCGACGTCTCGACGAAGACGGCCAGCCATGTCGCTTCCAGATTATAGGCCATGCGCCGCGTCCAGCGGATGAGCCGCTCGGAGAAAGGGCCGGGGCCGATGGCGACCATCAATCGCTCGCCAGACTTCCACGGTCCGGCGATGCGCTTCAACTCCATGTAATCCTGAAGCTGGTGATCAACGCGTTCGGCCGTCAAGCGTAAGGCCATCATTCGCAGCGCCGTCAGGTTGCCGACACGAAAGAAGTTGTTGGCCGCCACATGGACACGCTCCGCCGTGTAGACCTTACCCTCGAACAGGCGTTTGCGCAGTTCTTCCGGCGTCAGGTCAATGAGTTCCACATCCTCAGCGAGGTCGATCAGTGTGTCGGGTACGGTTTCGTGAACGGTGATACCGGTGATTTGGCGCACGGCGTCGGCCCGGCTTTCGAAGTGCTGGACGTTGACCGTGGTGTAGACGTCGATCCCCGCCTCTAGCAGGTCCAGCACGTCCTGATACCGTTTATCGTGGCGCGCGCCGGGGGCGTTGGTATGGGCCAGTTCATCGACGAGGACAAGCTCGGGCTGGCGCGCCAGCACGCCGTCGACGTCCATCTCCTCCAGCCACGAGCCGCGATACTCAATCTGTTGGCGCGGGACGATCTCCAGCCCCTCCAGCAGTTGTTCTGTCTCGCGCCGGCCATGCGTTTCGATGTAGCCGACGACAACGTCCAGGCCGTCGTTCTGTAGCCGGCGAGCCTCTTCGAGCATGGCATAGGTCTTGCCGACACCAGCGGCCATGCCGAAGAATATTTTCAATTTACCGCGCCGCCGGCGTTCTTCCTCTTTCTGGATGCTCGCCAGCAGTGCATCGGGGTCGGGTCGTTCGTAGTCCATGTGCGCCTGACCATCATTGTAGACGATCCAGTGCCAAATTGAGAAGCAGAACATTGACGCGCGGCTCGCCCAGGACGCCCAATTGCGGTCCTTCGCTGTAGGTTTCAACCAGACCGAGGACTTGAGCCTCTGCCAGACCGCGTGCAGCGGCCACACGGCCGGCCTGCAGGCGCGCGGCATCGGGGCTGATGTGAGGGTCTAGGCCGCTGGCTGAGGTAAAGAGCATCTCCACCGGGACGGCCATCTCATCCTGCATGTTGTTGGCGGCGCGGAAATCGCTCGCTCGTTGGGTAACCTGCTCGGCAAGTGTCGCGTTTGTCGGGGCCAGGTTGCCGGCGCCGGACGGGAGCGTGCTGTAGCCGGTGGCCGACGGTCGGGGCCAGAAGTAGCGCGGGTCGTCGTTGGCCTGCGCCAGCAGCGCCGAGCCAACCGGGTGGCCGGCGTCGCCTTGCAAGCTGCCGTTAGCTTGTGCCGGGAAGATCAGTTGCGCGATGCCGGTTACCACCAGCGGGTAGATGATGCCGGTCAGGAGCGTGAGCAAGGCCAGCATCACCAGCGCGGGACGGAGTTGTTTAAGCATTTCAGGCCGCCTCCGGGCGGGGGGTAGTTGGTTGATTTAGCGACCGTGTGGCGCGATGTTCCTGCTTCGCCTGCCGGTCCGATGCGCCATCCAGCTCAAATTCACTGACCGGATCGCAATCGATGATCGGCCGCCCGGCGCAATCGCGCGGCGCGGATTGTCGCTCCAGCGCTGTCTGATTGCGCGAGATCCACCCGCCGATTGCGCCGTAGAACAGGAACACCCAGCCGATCAGCAGCCACGTATCGGCAGCCGGTGAAAAGGGCAGGCGTAGTTCCACTACTAGTAAAGCTCCCAATGCCAGGCTGATTTCGACCAGTGACGACCACTGCGGGGTACGATTTTTCGTCATGATAGCACCTGTCCTTTTATGCTAATCCCAGCCAGGAAACGATCACATCAATGAGCTTGATGCCTACGAACGGGATGATTAACCCGCCCAGACCGTAGACGAGCAGGTTGCGCCGCAGCAGCGCGGCAGCGCTCATCGGCCGGTAGCCCACGCCCCGTAGCGCCAGCGGGATCAGGGCGACGATGATAAGCGCGTTGAAGATAATGGCGCTCAGGATGGCGCTTTGCGGCGACGCCAGACGCATGACATTGAGCGCGGCCAGCGGTCCGGCGGTCGCTCCGTCCAGAGCGTAGAGCATGCCGAACAGCGCCGGGATGATGGCGAAATATTTGGCGATGTCGTTGGCGATGCTGAAGGTCGTCAACGCGCCGCGGGTGATGAGCAACTGCTTGCCGATCTCGACAATCTCGATCAGCTTGGTCGGGTCGCTGTCGAGATCGACCATGTTGCCCGCTTCGCGTGCTGCCTGCGTGCCGGTGTTCATGGCGACACCGACATTGGCCTGGGCCAGCGCGGGAGCGTCGTTTGTGCCGTCGCCGGTCATGGCGACGAGGTGGCCGTCGGCCTGCTCCTGTCGGATGCGTCGCAGCTTGTCTTCCGGTGTGGCCTGAGCCATGAAGTCATCCACGCCGGCTTCGGCGGCGATGGCCGCGGCCGTCAGCGGGTTGTCGCCGGTGATCATGACCGTGCGAATACCCATCCGGCGCAACTGGGTGAAGCGTTCGCTCATGCCGCCCTTGACTACATCCTTCAGCTCGATGACGCCCAGCACCTCCTTGCCCTCGGCGACGACCAGCGGCGTGCCGCCTCCGCCGGCGATGCGGTTCACCAGCGCATCCACTTCGCCCGGATATTTCCCACCTTGAGTGGTGACAAAAGTTCGCACGGCGTCAGCTGCGCCCTTGCGAATGGCGAGCGGCGGCCGGCCATTCTTTGCCGGGAAGTCGACGCCGCTCATGCGTGTCTGGGCGGTGAAGGGCACGAACCGGGCGTGCGGCGCGGCCAGCTCTCGCCCACGCAGGCCATATTTGTCCTTGGCCAGGACGACAATTGAGCGCCCTTCGGGCGTTTCGTCGGCCAGCGATGAGAGCTGGGCGGCGTCGGCCAATCGCGCCTGATCGACGCCCGGCGCGGGATGGAAGGCAGTCGCCATGCGATTACCAAGGGTGATGGTGCCCGTTTTGTCCAGCAGCAACACGTCTACATCGCCGGCGGCTTCCACTGCCCGGCCGCTCGTGGCCAGTACATTGCGGCGGATAAGTCGATCCATGCCGCTGATGCCGATGGCGCTCAGCAGGCCGCCGATAGTCGTGGGGATGAGGCAGACGAGCAGGGCGATGAGCACCGGGATGGTCGTCGTTGACCGGATAATTCCTGATTCGGCCTCGGCGTAGGCGGCGAACGGCCGCAGCGAGACAACAGCCAACAGGAAGATGATCGTCAGGCCGGAGAGCAGGATGGTCAACGCGATCTCGTTCGGCGTCTTCTGTCGTTTGGCTCCCTCGACGAGGGCGATCATCCGATCGAGAAAGGTGCTACCCTGCTCGGAGGTGATGCGAATCACGATCCGGTCGCTGAGGACGCGCGTGCCGCCGGTGACGGCGCTGCGGTCGCCGCCGCTCTCGCGGATGACCGGGGCCGACTCGCCGGTGATGGCCGACTCGTCGACGCTGGCGATGCCCTCGACCACTTCGCCGTCGCCGGGGATGGCGTCACCCGCCTCGCAGACGACGAGGTCGCCTTTCTTCAGTTGTGAAGCCGGCACGCGCTTCTCGCGCTCGCTGCCGCCCGTGAGGCGGCGAGCGGTCATCTCCTGGCGTGCCTTGCGCAGGCTGTCGGCCTGGGCCTTGCCGCGCCCCTCGGCCAGCGCCTCGGCGAAGTTGGCGAACAGAACAGTGAACCAGAGCCAGAGAGTGATTTGCAGATCGAAGATCGGGTCGGTTGCGCCACCACGTGCCAGGTCGACGCTCAGAATGAGCGTTGTCAGCATCGCGCCGACGGCTACGACGAACATGACCGGGTTCCTGGCTTGTTGTCGTGGGGTTAGCTTGCGGAATGCATCCACGACCGCCCGTCGCACGATTGGCGGGTCGAACAGCGGCCGTGCTTTTAATCCATGGTCCATTTCATTAGCTCCGAGGTGATCTTGTTTACGCTACATCCCCCGTCCGGCGACCATGAGGAAGTGCTCGACAATCGGCCCCAGCGACAGCGCCGGGAAGAAGGTCAGCGCGCCGACGATCAAGACTACGGCGATCAGCATTCCCGCGAAGAGCGGCTGATCGGTGGGAAAGGTGCCCGGCGAGGGAGGCACGACTGTTTTCCCGACCATGCTCCCGGCGATGGCGAGTGCCGGCAGAATCACGCCCAGCCGCCCAACCCACAGGGCCAGGCCCAGGGTGATGTTGTAGAACGGCGTGTTGCCGTTCAGCCCGGCAAAGGCGCTGCCGTTGTTGGCGGTGGTCGAGGTGTAGGCGTAGAGGATCTCGCTGAAGCCGTGTGGTCCGGCGCTGAGACGGCTCGACAAACCGGCGTCGATGGCTGTCGCCAGCGCGGTGAAGAGCAGGATGGAGGCGGCTGGCAGCAGTATCGCCAGCGTTGCCATCTGCACCTCGCGAGCCTCGATCTTCTTGCCCAGATATTCAGGCGTGCGGCCGACCATCAACCCGGCGATGAAGACGGTCAGGATGACGAAGATGAGCATCCCGTAGAGGCCGGAACCCACGCCGCCGAAGATGACTTCACCCAGCATCATGTTGAGCATGGTGATGCCGCCCGCCAGCGGGCTGAGGCTGCTGTGCATGGAGTTGACCGCGCCGTTGGAAACCGAGGTCGTCGCCGACGCCCAGAGGACGCTGTTGGCGATGCCGATGCGCGTTTCCTTGCCTTCCATGCTTCCCGTTACACCCACGACCGGGTTCGGCGTGAATTCGGACAGGAGCATGACGGCCAGCAGGGCGGTCATCATCGCCATCATGGCGGCGAAGAGCACCCATCCCTGCCGGGACGAGCCGACCATGCGGCCGTAGGTGTGGGTCAGCGCAGCGGGGATGAGCAGCAGTGCAATCATTTCCAGGAAATTGCTCAGCGGCGTCGGGTTCTCATAGGGGTGAGCGCTGTTGGTGTTGAAGTAGCCACCACCGTTTGTGCCCAACTGCTTGATGGCGATCTGCGAGGCGGCCGGCCCCTGCGGCAGTATTTGGGTCTCACCGGTGAGTGTCGTCGCCGCTATGTCGGGATTGAAGTTCTGCACGACGCCTTGGCTGACGAGGATGATAGCCAGCGCCAACGATAGCGGCAGAAGGACGTAGAGCGTGGCGCGGGTCATATCGACCCAGAAATTGCCGACGGTCGTGGCCGACTTGCGTGCCAGGCCGCGCGTCAAAGCCAGCAGACCGGCGATGCCTGTAGCGGCGCTGAGGAAGTTCTGCACGCCCAGACCCAGCATTTGTGTCAGACGGCTCAGGGTCGTCTCGCCGGCGTAGGCCTGCCAGTTGGTATTGGTTACGAAGCTGGTGGCGGTGTTGAACGCCAGGAGCGGTTCGACGCCGGGTAGCTTCTCCGGGTTGAGCGGTAATACGCCCTGCGCCAGTTGTAGCAGGAAGAGAAACAGGAAGCCGAGCGCGTTGAACAGCAGTAAGGCGGCCGCATACCCCTTCCAGCTTTGTTCCTCGTCCATGGCCACGCCACTGAATCGATAAAGAAGCTTTTCGACAGGATGCAAGGCGGGCCTCAGGAAAGTCCGCTCGCCGTCAAAGACGCGCTGCATGTAGCGACCTAGCCACGGCGTGCAGGCGGTCAGTAGCCCAAGAAAGAGGACGATTTGGAGGATGTCCAGGGCGGACATATCAGAATTGCTCCGGCCGAAACAGGGAATAAACGAGGTACACGAACAGGCCGGCGGCACATAGCCCGGCTAAAATTGCGTCAAAATCCATAACAACACCTCTCATGCGTCTTCAATTGTCATTATGGCGCGTTCTGCCGGCCGCCGGGCTAAAGATTTGGCCTAAAGACATCAAGAAAATATCAAGATCAGCGGGCAATGAAAAAGGACACAAAGAGGAAGTCCTCTTTGTGTCCTTATGAGTTGGTGTTGAAGTTGCCTCTGCTTTAGCGGAGTTCTCGCTTCAGTATCTTGCCCGTCGCCGTCATGGGCAGCGCGTCGCGAATCTCGATGATGCGCGGATATTTATAGCTGGCCATACAGTCCCGACACCATTCAATCAGGTCTGCCTCTTCTACGGTCTGACCCGGCTTGAGGATGACGTAGGCCTTGATCTCCTCCCCGTGCCTGTCATGAGGTACGCCGACGACAGCCGCCAGGCTGACCGCCGGATGGGTCAGCATGACTTCCTCGATCTCGCGCGGGTAGACGTTGAATCCGCCACGGATGATCATATCTTTCACGCGGTCGGTGATATAGATGAAGCCGTCCTCGTCGGCGCGCGCCAGGTCGCCGGTGTGGAACCAGCCGCCGCGCATGGCCTCGGCCGTGGCTTCGGGTCTCTTGTAGTAACCCTTCATGACGTTATGACCCTTGAGGATAAGCTCTCCGACCTCGCCCGGCGTCACATCGTTGTCCAGCGGATCGACAATGCGCGTCTGTACGCCCCACACGGGCAGGCCGATCGATCCGGGTTTTGGCGGCCGATTCAGGCGGTTGAATGTCGCTACCGGACTGGTCTCTGATAACCCGTAGCCTTCCAGAATCTGGACGCCGAACTTCTCGCCAAAGGCGCGCATTACCTCGACCGGCATGGCTGCGCCGCCGGAAACAGCCAGTCGCAGGTTGCGGACGATCTTTTCCAGGTCGAATTTCTCCGGATTGGGATGATTGAGGATGGCCCAGTACATTGTCGGCACGCCGGCGAAGAGGGTCACATTGTCGCGCTCCATGATGGTCAGTGCGGCATCGGCATCGAAGCGAGGCAGCAGGCTCAGGGCCGCTTTGTTATAGAAGCCGGCGTTCATTTGCACCGTCTGACCGAAAGAGTGAAAGAGCGGCAGAGTGATCAGATGTACATCGTCAGGCTCGGCGTGATACATAGTATCAGTCAGGCGAGCGTTCATGATCATGTTGTTATGCGTCAGCTCCGCGCCTTTCGGGTTACCAGTGGTGCCGCTGGTGTAAAGAATGACGGCCGTGTCGTCGGATTGGGTCGCGACGGTATCGAATGTCGGTGGTTGGTTGGCCATGAGCTGACCCACCGTTTTCGTTCCTTCGATGGGCGACGGCGCGGCGGGGTCGACGGTGATCATGAAGAAATGGTCACATGACGGTGCCTGCTGAAATCCCTCAAAGCCGAATTGGCCCATCGGCAGATCGGGCGTGCCCTGGAAGCAGAAATACGCCTTGGCGTCGGAGTCTGCCAGATGGTAAGCGATCTCACGCCCCTTGAGCAGGACATTGAGGGGCACGACGACCGCGCCTGCCTTCAGGATACCGTAATAAATGACGGGGAAGTGGGGCAGGTTGGGGCAGCTCAGAGCTACCTTGTCGCCCGGTTGAATGCCGATGCTTACCAGGCCATTGGCAATTTGATTGGCGGCCGCGTTGACAGCGGCGTAGGGCAGCTTCATATCGTTGAAGATGATGGCCGTGCGAGTCGGGGCCTCGCGCGCGCTGTCTTCCAATAGGACGGCTAAGTTAAGCATTTCTCTCTCCTTGAAGGATTCCGCAGACTTCACGGATGATACGGATTTTTCAAGGGGGATTATCCACAGATTTTGCAGATGACACAGATTTTTATGGATTTTGTCCGCAGATCCTGAAAATGATTAAGGGTGATGGCCGTGGATGATGTGGACTGTGGCATCCAGCTGATTCGAGGTCGAGCAATCGGGGATATAATGACAAGTATCCTATGGAGAATAGTTTGCTCAATGGCTATCGATTCAGGTGCTTTGGCCGGCTTTCTGACACTGTTTCTGCTTTATCAGGTCGCAGAAGCGAACGGGCTGGATATCCTGCATATCCCCCGGAAGCCGCTCTCGACCTTTTTGCTGTTTATCGTGGTGATTATAGCCGCCGCACTTGTCGCTTATGGGCAAGGAGCTGACGGACTGGCAGTCTATAGCCTGGGACTGAGAGCGGGCTGGTGGCAATATTATCTGGTGGGCGTGCTGCTGGGAGTCGTGGTACAAGGCGTCCTGGAATGGGTGGGGCTATCATTCAAGATTAGGAAGGTATCAGACCTCCGCTTTAGCCTGATCGGGCTGGCCGGCGGCTTCATCTGGATCCTCTTCGCCAACTTTCCGGCGGCCGCGGCCGAGGATCTGATCACTCGCGGGTATCCCTTCCGCTATATGCAGCATATGCCGCTGGCGGCCTTCATGATCTTTTCCAGCTTCCTCTACACGATAAACCATATCCTCAGATTGGTGACCAAACCTGTCACTGATTGGTACCACCTGCCGTTTGCAGGATTGACATTGGCTTACGCGCTGGCTCAAACACACTCGCTCTGGTTTGTCATTGGGCTGCACCAATCAGGCAACGTGATCTATTACCTGATGCGGCAAATGATGAAAGTGGAGAATATCGGAAGTGTTCGCCGGCGAATCACCTACGGCATCGCTTCGGAACTGGTGTTTCTAGGGATCGTCGTCCTCGTCGTTCATTGGATGACATGAACGTCCTGAAGTGAGCGGGTTGCAATGACGATGGGTGTACCTCTCAGAGAGGGCTTCTGTCCCGTAGCAGCGCTGAAACGTCTGATCAGGAAGTCGCGGACGACTTTCCTCCTGTCCATTCCGGCCGTAGCAGCCCGTAGAGGTACATATCGTAGCGGCGGCCGTCGCGCTCGAGATGTTCCCGGTAAACCCCCTCTCGCGTGAACCCCAGACCTTCATAGAGCGAGAGAGCTTGATCGTTATAACTGAACACGGTGAGGCAGACGTGGTGCAAATTCAGTTCGTTGAAGGCGAAATCAAGAGCGATTTGCATCGCGTCGCGACCATATCCCAGGCCACGGTGACGAGCTTCGCCGATACCGATGCTCACAAATGTTGTTCGGTGCGCCCAATTGATGCCGTCAAATTCCAGGAGGCCGACAAGATCGTCCCCTTCCGCCAGACGAATGGCAAAGAGGAGCGCGCTCT
>WBZO01004259.1_pt1 | contig 15603 bp, 12 predicted proteins | sample 5204261 | NCBI WGS metagenome assembly WBZO01 (sample SAMN12412400, study PRJNA552823) | activated sludge metagenome | isolation source: activated sludge from anammox sidestream of wastewater treatment plant... | place: USA: North Carolina | collected 2017-09 | reverse complement strand
GTTATTTTCTGAGCCGAGCCATGCTCGATCGGTTGGGGACGGCATTTCCCTGGGGAACGCTGACGGTCAATATCCTTGGTTCGTTGCTAATCGGCGTCATCATGGAGTTGGTCGGCCAGCGAGTGTTGCACGATCCGGTCTACCGTCTGTTGCTCGTCACCGGTTTTCTGGGTGGATTCACCACTTTCAGTGCGTTGTCCTATGAAACCGCGTCCCTCGTAGAAGATGCCGCCTACCTGCGCGCAGGCGCCTACCTGTTGGGAAGCAATCTCCTGGCCATCAGCGCCTGCTTTGCCGGTATCTGGATGGTGAGGCGCCTGGCCTGAAATACCAGGTGCCGGGCGCCGTCTACCCGATACCCCGGTCGACATCGATACGACCGGCGGCGATCAGCGCTTTGAAGTCGCGAATAGTGTCCGCCGTTCCGTCCCGGAATGGTCGCCATGTCAACGGTCCCAGAGCGGCATTGACCGCGGAGTCGTCGATCTTCGTGGGGAAGGGCATCTGCGAACCAGAAACGGTGATCGTCCCCTTTGCCTCCGGCGCAGCCGCTTCGATGGCAGCGACGACTTCGGGCATCGACGCGATTGTGCCACCCAGATTGAACACCTGCGCTCCATCCAGACCGGCCCGCGCGGCGATGATGAAGGCCCGGGCGCAATCTTCCGCGTGCTGGAAGGTTGCTGATCCATCAAAGGTGATTTCGTATGGCCGACCGGCGGCCGCGGCCAGCATCGCTTTGGTCGGCAGCGAACTGACACCCTGATCTCGCCCCAGACCATAGACGAAAAATGGCCGCAACCCGGTCGAACTGACCCGATAGTCCTGCCAGTAGATCCGGGCCGTCCATTCATTGTCCTGCTTGTTCACCCCATAGAGGGTGGTCGGCAGAAACTCGGCATCGTGCGCCAGCGGACCCTCGGGATAGAGATGCGTTGGTCCGTAAACCGCCACCGAACTGGCGTAGGCCAGCCCCTTGACCTGATCCGCCAGTTGTTTGGTGGTTTCCATGACGATCGTCGACCCGACGACATTGACCTGCGCGCCCAGCACTGGATTCGCCCGCACAAAGGGCACCTGCAATGCGGCCAGATGAATGATGTGGGTGACGCCGTTGTCGGCGACGGCGCTGTGAAACTGCTGCTGGTTGGTGATATCCCCTTCCAGGATGTGCACATCGGCAAGCTGAGCGTCATCGAGCAGGAGCTTGAGCCGGTGGGGGTTGCCTGGCAGGTCATAGGTGAAGACCTCGACCCCTTCATCGCGCAGCAGTTTGACGGCCCACGAGCCGATGCACCCAAATGCGCCGGTAATCAGAAATCGCTCATTGCTCATAAGTTCGTAGCCTCGGGAGGGGTAAACGGTCGACGGTCGACGACCGGTAGTTTAGCGCTGTTCGCCGTCACCGGTCGCCCTGCCGTCAAAGCGTCATCGTTCGCTACGACCCCACCACATCCCGGGCCAGATACACCTCGACTTCGATCTCGGCATCGTCGTGGTCCTCGCCGTGGTCGTCGTCGTCGTGGTCGTCGTCCTCATGCTCGCCATCGAGGAGCGCCACGCCGGCGAACCCTGAGTCATTCTGCTGCCGAAGACCAATGTACAGATCGTCATCATCGGAAATCATGAAACCGCCAATTTCCCCACAGGCAATGACACTGGTCGTCTGTGTGTCCTCGAACACGACGATGACGTGAGGTGTCGCAGTGAGATCACCGAGAGACGTTTGCAGCTCTGTATCGTGGGAGTTCTCCACAATCGAAGCGTTCGAAGACCCCACAAACTCCATGGCGCCACGATTGTCCGGACCCACAACAACATCCCGCAGTTCGAAAACGCGCTCGCCCATGGCCTCGCACGTTCCCGTATAAATGCCTGCTGATCTGACAGTGTCCGTGGATCCCACTTTCTGTGCCGAGACCACGGTGCTTCCCACCATGAACACGGCAGCCGCAATGGCCACGACGGCGATCCATCGCTGCCAGAGCGACCGAGACATGGTTTCGACGTGCGTTCGCATTCCTGCTTCTCCTTCCGGGACTCCGAATATGGCACTCGCCGTTTCAGATCGTCACGGTTTTGTCATCCGCGGGGCATATCCTGTATATGGCCCTCTGAACCCACAATACCGGGCCGGGATGACAATTCGATGAACAGCTGTCCTGGATAAGGATCGGATCGCGGTGCGCATTCTGCTGGTGGAAGACGAAACCCGGCTCGCCCGAATGATTCAGCGCGCGTTGCACGAACAGGGGCACGCGGTCGATGTGGCGGAAACCGGCGAAGAAGCGCTCGACTGGATCCACGCTGCCCACTACGATGCCATCGTTCTCGATCTCATGCTGCCGGGGATCGATGGTTTTGAAACGTGCCGACGGCTCCGCAGTCAGGGGGTGACGACGCCGGTGCTGGTGCTGACCGCGCGTGATGCCATCGCTGATCGGGTGGCCGGACTCGATGCGGGAGCCGACGACTACCTGCTCAAACCCTTCGCCTTTGCCGAGCTTTTCGCCCGGCTCCGCGCCCTTGGTCGCCGTCCCCGAGAAGCGATGCAAACGGTTCTGCGAGTAGGAGAGATTCAACTGGATCCGGCGGTGCACCGCGTCTGGCAGGGAGAGCGCGAACTGGCGCTGACCAACAAGGAATATCTCGTGCTCGAGTGCCTGATGCGCCGTCCCGGCCAGGTGCTGACCCGTTCCATGATTGGTGACTATGTCTGGGATTATGAATTCGCCAATGTCACCAATGTCATCGATGTGCATATCAGGCGCTTGCGGCACAAGTTAGGCGACCCCGCACCCGGCAGGCTTATCCAGACGGTGCGTGGAGTTGGCTACCGAATGAATCCGGACGGTTGACGAGGTGCCCTCAGCTGGACCAGCGACCAGAAACCACCGATCCACCCGGCGACGCCTGAACAGTGTCCCCGTTCGCTGGCGGCTGACCTTACTGTTTGCCTGCTTTCTCGCTGCGGCGCTGCTCATCTTCGGCATCGTCACCTGGGTCGGTCTGCGGTGGACCTTCTATGGTGCGCTCGACGAACAAGTTGAGAGTCAGACCGCGCTGGTCATGCTCACAATTCAGGAGCAGGGTGGCAATCTCCTGCTCTACCCTCGCGATATCGGCGATCTGGAAAGCGATGAGCACTTCGTCAGACTGCTCGACGCCGAGAGGGCGCTCGTCACCGACACCAGCCGCACCTTCGGTGGGGTTCCGCTGGACCTCGCACCCGTCGAGCAGGCTCTGCGCGGCAGAACCCAGATCACCTCAGTGCCGGTCGAGGACGAGACATTCAGGGTGATGACGACCCCGGTCATGGCCGGCGACACGGTTATCGGTGTGTTGCAGGTCGGCATGTCTCGTGAAGAGATCGACGAGGCCCTGCGAGCCCTGGTCACGCTCCTGCTCATTTGCGGACCACTGGTTTTGCTGGTGGCCGCTGCCGGAGGATACTTCCTGTCGGGACGGGCGATTGCTCCGGTGCGCGAAATCGCGGACAAGGCCGCCGCAGTTGAGGCCAGCGATCTCGGCGCTCGCCTGCACCTCGATCTGCCGGACGATGAACTCGGGCAACTGGCTCGGACATTCGACACCATGCTGGCCAGAATCGATGCGGCATTCGAACATCAGCGGCGATTCACCGGTGATGCCGCCCACGAACTGCGGACACCACTGAGTCTGATGCAGAGTCAGGTCGATCTCGCGTTGCTCGGCGAGCGATCGAATGCCGATTATCGGCAGGCGCTGTCCGGTTTACAAACGGAAATCCAGCGACTGACTGACATCGTAGCCACCCTGTTGATGGTGGCTCGCTCCGACGCCGGCCATCTCGTTGTGCACCACAATCCGTTCGACCTGTCTGATACGATGGAGGCCGTTCGCGATCAATTCGAAGATCAGGCGACCGAAGCTGGGCTGTTTCTGCACCTGGAGAGTCAGCCGTGTGAGCTCGAAGCGGACGAAGATCTGCTCCTGCAGGTCCTCGTCAATCTCGTCTCCAATGCATTGGCGGCGACGCCAGCCGGAGGCACTGTCACGCTGGGCTGCCGGCCACACGGAGAAGAGGCAGAGTTCTGGGTGTCAGACACCGGCGCCGGTATTCCTCTGGAACAACAGGATCGCGTTTTCGATCGCTTTTTCCGCGCCAGTCAGACGTCGCCAGGAGCAGGACTGGGATTGAATATCAGCCAGGCCATTGTCCACGCCCACGGGGGACGTATTTCGCTGACCAGTGAACCCGGCAACGGCACGTCGGTTCTGGTGCAACTGCCGATCGCCGCGAAAGACTGACGAGCCGTTGGATCTACCTGAGTATCGCGAGCGACCTGCTGGTGGGAGACACACCAATTGGCCCGGCGGTGATTGGCCGCCGGGCCGACCGGTCACTGGCAAACCTGCATCTAACTGGCGAGATGCCTGGGGACGAATCCAACCGCTCGCCCCGGCCCGGCGCTGCCGCCCAGGATATGCAACGGCAGATAGACAAAGAATGCGCCACGTGGCGGCATGCGCTTCAGATTGGCCAGCAGTTCGATAAAGAGCATGCCCTTGCCAAGTCCGTGATGATGCGCCGGTACCGGGTCATGGACGCCCCCGACGCTGACCCCGTCCAGACCGAGAGTCATGCACCCGCGCTCGACGAGGAGATCGAGACACCCGATCCCCGGTGCGGGCCAGCCTGGGCCCTTGCCTCGCAGAAACGGATCCCCACCGTAAGCGCCCCCCTCCGGCATCGGACGGTAATGCGCGTCCCAGTCGCTGCGGAAGAGCACGACTTCGGTGCCCTTCAGGCGGCCGTGCTTTGCTTCCCATCGTTCGACATGAGCGGCGGTGATTTCCGGGCTGACACCCGGATCACCGGTGTCTTTGAGATCGGTGACATCGATCACCGCCGCCGGACCCATCATGCGGGTCAGATCGACTTTGTCCAGCGTCACATTGCCCCATTCGCCGGCGGCCGGCAATCCTGAATCGGGCGGTGGAATCATGTGACAGGGTGCGTCGATATGGGTGCCGCAGTGCTCGTCCAGCGTCAGAAACGCGGTGTAGTACGGACCGCGGAACGCATGCAGTGGCTGGAACTGATCGGGGCGCGGTTCGTACCAGTTATAGATCTTGCGCTGAAAAGGAACATGAGTCGGCCAGTGTCCCGGCAGGTTTTCGGCTAGCGGAACTGTCAGGTCGACCACTTCGTATCCGGCGATAACGGCAGCCAGATCCTTCGGGTCGATATGATCGACGGGCATGTGATGTATTTCTCCTTCGACGTGCCGGCAGTGGGGCCGCCGACGCGGGGACGTCTCAGCAGTGGTGATTCTAAATCACCCGGTCACTCCGTATGACGCTGGACTTTCTCGAGTCTCAATGCCAGCACGTTCAGCAGGAGTGCGCAGAGAAGTATGATGCCAGTCAGCGCTTCTTTGAAGTAGATGCTGAGTTCCGGAAGCAGATTGAGCCCATTAGAGCACTGCAAAAATCAGCAGACCGAGAACGGTATTGAGCATGCCGCCTTCGCCGCCAAAGAGCGATGTCCCCCCCAGCACGACTGCCGCAATAGTGTTGATCAGCAAATCGGGATTGCTTTCCGATCCGACCTGACCGACTCGACCCAGGAGGAGCATACCGGCGATACCGGAGCTGAGCGCCGAGATAGTCATCACCAGCATGATCACTTTGCGGGTGTCCACGCCGGACATCTCGGCCGCTTCCCGGTTGCCGCCGGTCATGTAGACCTGTCGACCGAACCGTGTATAGGCCAGAATAATGTGCCCGATTACCAGCACGATAGCGGCAATGATGCCAATGACTGGAATGCCCAGAAAGAGATTGCCGGCGCTGGAGACGCGACGCAGAATATCGGGTTCTTCGAAAATTGGCTTCCCGTCGTTGACATAGGTTGCCAGACCCTTGGCGATGGTCAACATGGCCAAGGTCATCATGAATGAGGGGATACCGACATAGGCGATCAGAAAACCGCTGATCAGTCCGAGACCTGCCCCGATCAGAACGCCCGCCAGAATGCCCCAGGAGCCAAGACCGATCGGATCACCGACCCAGAACCAGGCGGTCATCATGGCCGAAAAGGTGGCGATCGAGGCCAGACTCAGATCGATTTCCGCACAGAGCAGGACGAACGTCGTTCCCGTGGCGGCGACGGCGATCGGCGCCACCTGGGTGATCACGTTCTGCAGGTTTCTGGTTGTCAGAAAGACTTCCGTGGTGAAGCTGAAGAAGATAAAGAGCGCCACCAACGAGAGCATGGGGGCGATCAGTCGGGCATTTCTGCTCGACCATCGAAGCAGCACGTCGGCGACGGACCCACGAACCTGTTGCGGCGTCACCGCCGGACTCGAATTACTCATCCCCACCTCCCCGGAACAACGCACACCTGCTCCACGCTAGGCGTAAAGCAGCAGATCTTCCTTGCTCACCGTTTCGTTGACGAACTCTCTGGTGATTCTTCCTTTGGACATGACCAGGATTCTGTCCGCTTCGGCCAGAATCGTTTCTGGCTCAGTGGACAGCAGCAGAATCGCCACTCCTTCCTGCTTCAGCTCCTTGATCAGATCAAGAACCTCCCGCTTGGCTCCTACATCCATGCCTCGCGTGGGTTCGTTGAGAATGAGCACTTTCGGTTGCCGAGTCAGCCATTTGGCCAGCACGACTTTTTGCTGATTACCGCCGCTCAGGTGACCGGCCAGCAGCGCAGGGTCCTGCGGACGCACGCCCGCGCGTTCGATAAGCGGCTTCACGACGTTGATTTCCGACGGATGCCGAAAAACCGGTTTCACCAGGTGTTCGAGATGTGCAAGGGTGACGTTCTTGTAGATTTCATGGCGTGGAAAAAGTGTGGCCCTTCGATTCTCGGTCAGGTATGCCAGTCCAAGCTTTTTCGCCCTGGATGGATTCGAAGGCTTGATGACCTTGCCTTCCAGCGTCAGCGAACCACTCTGCGTTTGCAGCGTGCCGAAAATCGCTCGGGCGATTTCGGTCATTCCCGCTCCGAGATACCCGAAAAGACCCAGAATCTCCCCCGCGTGCACATCGAACGAAATGTCCTTGAACGAGCCTGACGAAGTCAGCCCTTGCACGCTGAGGACTGTGGCGCTTTCAACGGGAGGGGGAAGTGCAACTCCCGATTCGTAGGTCTCGGCCAGCGTTGAAGCATCGTGCCCGATCATCAGCTGGACCATTTTGTGTTTGTCCAGATCGGCGACATCAAAGGTGCCGATCTTCCGCGAGTTCTTCAGCACAGTGACCCGGTCGGCAATGGCCAATACATCTTCGAGAAAATGCGAAATGAAGATGAGACTCTTGCCGCTGGCTTTGAGACTGCGCATCAGCTCGAACAGTCTCTCGGCTTCGGGAACCGAAAGCGCCGAGGTCGGTTCATCGAGGATGATCACATCCGCACCGGAGTTGATCGTCCGGGCGATTTCCACGAGTTGCTGATTGCCCAGAGAAAGCTGGTTCAGGCGATCGGAAACATCGATATCGATTGCGAACTGGGCGAGTTGGCGTTGAGCTCCGCTTTTGATCGCTTTCCAGTCAACGATACCCAGTCGGTTGGTTGGCTGCTGCCCCAGATATACATTCTCGGCCACCGTCAGGGCCGGCATCAGACTCAGTTCCTGATAGATCATGCCGATGCCACGAGCTTTGGCATCCGCTGGCGACTTAAAGCGCACCGGGTTGCCATTGAGCAGCATCTCGCCTTGATCAGGACGCTGTACACCACTCAGGATCTTGACCAGCGTGCTTTTTCCGGCCCCATTTTCGCCAATCAGTCCGTGGATTTCGCCGGGGATGAGATCGAAGTCAACATCATTGAGCGCGGTCGCTCCGCCAAATCGCTTGACGATATGACGGAGCTCCAGCACCGGTGAAGCGGATGATGAGGTTACGGGCGGCGAACTGTGATTAACCGCTGTCGTGATTGTCATGACTCGTCATTCACCGTCACTTGATCGGCCATCACGCGTCGCCGCCGTCAACCGGGAACTAGTACTGGAAGTTGTCGTGCAGCCAGATGTAGCCGGCAGCATTGTCGGCTGTGATCGGACCGCCGTCGGTGCGGATGAACTTCGGCAAACCGCCTTCAGCATTGTCGGTGCCGGAAACCGTCAGGTATCCAGCCCAGACAGCACCGCCGTGGATACGACCGCTCGGGTTGATGACCGAGGCGAGCAATTGGCCATCGAGAATCGCCTCGCAGGCGTTCTTCAGACCGTCGACGCCGACCAGTTTCACCTGATCCTGCATATTGGCCTGCTGCACGACACTGGCGGCAGCCAGCGCCATGTCGTCGCTGTGGAAGTAACCGCCGACGACATCCGGGTAGCGCTGCAGGAGATCCTGCCAGAGGCTGGAGACAATGTCTGCCTGCCATTCGCCTGGTGTTTCGTCCACGACTTCAATGTTCGGATATTTGGCCACTGCGTCGTTGAACCCTTTGGCTCGCCCCTGTGCTCCCGTGTGACCGAGCTGCCCCTGGGTGTGAATGACCTGTCCTTCGTAGTTGATGGCCTTGAAGAGTTCCTCCGCGACCGTCGTGCCCATATAGATGTTGTCGGGTTCGAGGAATGTCAGGAAGGGATACTCCATGTTGGCCGCCGGATCCTGAATCAGGCGGGTATCCATGATGATCAGTGGAATCCCGGCGCCTGTGACCGCATCGGCGCCGTCGAGTAGCGCATCTGACGATGCGGGGTGCACGGCGACGAAATCCCAGTCTTCATTGGCGATAGCCAGGAGGGCATCGAGCTGATTCTCCGCCGCGAACTGACCATCGAATGACTCGATTTCCACACCGAGCAGACTGCCGACAAATGCCGCGGTTTCCATGCCGTGAGAAACCCACGTCGATGCAGCGCCGACTTCGACCGTCGCGCCGCGCATGGTCTTGGCCGGCAGGTCCTCCGGCAGAATGTTCAGATTGGCCAGAGCCTCAGCAGCGGTCACTCCCTGCCGCAGTCCTCCCGCAGCCACCATGGCTCCGAGAATCGCGCCGCCGCCCATGAACCCTCGGCGGCTGATGGTATCGAGCACTTTGCGATGATCCTTGCGGGACATCTGCTGGAATCGTTCACGAACCTGCAACATGATCGATTGCCTCCTGATCTCCGGTCACGCTCAGCCGCCGCGCCTGCGGCGACGCCATGCGCCCCGATTCTGGATACGGGGCTGTAAGGCCATTAGCTGGCATCAGAACACAGAAAACCCGCCACAAGCACCGTCACTCAGGATCCACTTGCTGCGAACACCACCAGTTCACGTCTTCCTCTCAGTCGGCGTTTAGGCGGTAACGAAGTCCACGTTCTGATTTCTCCCCAACCTATCATATCGGCGCGAAATTGGCCAACATTCAGGGCCGCTGGCGCACGACTTGCAGGGTCGCGGCACGTTGTCCGAGAGCGCTTCGTTCATCGCTGACACTGCAGACCGGGCTGTAGTCGGTCAACGGGTTTTCACTGGCATTGTTTGCTTAACAGGGACTATTCCCGGACCGAGACTCCGGGATCGGAGAGGACGGCACAGGAAGGATGCTCAACGGAAAAATCGCTGTCGTCCCAGGTGCCGGATCCGGGCTGGGTTGATCGTGCTCGATCGTGGCCAGCATCGCAGCGGAGGCTTTCGGTCCCTGACGCTCACCCAGAATCCATTTCCAACGCATTATGCCAATCCAGCGTCCCTGGCGCGAATAATCGCCTCGGACCGATCAGCGACCTGAAGCTTGGCGAAGATATTGCTGACGTGATTGGCGACAGTCTTGGTCGCCAGAAAGAGTTCACGAGCTATCGTTTGATTGCTCTTCCCTTTCGCAACAAGTGTCAGAATCTCCCGTTCACGCTCTGTCAAACTGGGGAACAGTGGAATTGGTGCGGGTCTGGAAAAATAGGTGAGGACTCGAGAGGCAATCGTCGGACCGAAGATCGCCTCCCCAACCGCGACTGAACGGATAGCTCGCAAAAGGGCCTCCTCTCCCGTCCCTTTCAGCACATAGCCGCGAGCTCCGGCCCGCAATGCTGCAAACACAGAATCGTCATCCTCGAACATTGTCACGATTAGCACGCTGATCGCAGGACTGGTTTCTACGATCGATCGTGTGGCATGGATTCCGCTGCCGTCGGGCATCTGAAGATCCATAAGAACGACATCCGGCTGTAGGGAGAGCGCCAACTCGACAGCGGCTGCCATGCCATCCGCCGCGCCAACGACCTGCATGTCCGGTTGCACCCCTATCAGCGCCCCTACCCCTTTCCGAAAGAGTGGGTGATCGTCGACGACCAGAATGCGGAGAGGATCGGGCGTGGTCATGCGATGTTCCGTGGGCAAAGAGCGGAAGGCGATGGGTTGGTGGCGCTCTCCATATCAATCGAATCGTCGAGGGAGAGAGCCGAACCGGATGGCAAAGACAGGAGTACATACGGCACCGAAGGGGACTGAATCACGATGCGCTTCTCCCTGTTACTGGCAGGATCGCCACGATTCGAGTCCCATGCGGTTCGGCTGGAAGGGTCGCGAACGAGCCGCCCAGTTCCAGCGCTCGTTCACGCATCGATTGAAGACCCACACCAGAGATTCGGTCAGTTGGTATCCCGATGCCATTGTCTTCGATTGTGAGGCAAATCTCCGCGTCATTGCGTGCGACACGAATGACACATCGATCCGCCTCAGCATGTCGCACGACGTTGGTGAGCGATGCGTCAACGATACGGTAGATGGCGACCTCGACCGCCGCAGGGAGATCGCCAAGTTCATCCCGGGCGATCAATTGCACCGACAGTGTGGGCGCACTCGGTGGGTTACCTTCGCTCAACGTGACACTGGAGATCCGGTTTTCCAGGGCTCCCAGTAACCCCAGATCATCGAGCGCCGCCGGACGGAGACCCTGCACCAAGCGGCGAATATCGGCGACGGCAATTTGCAATTCCTGTTGCAGCATCACCGCATAATCCATGGCGCCATCAGGATCGTCGTGGATCATCGCTTTCACGACGCCAGCTTGTAATGTGAGCGCGGAAAGCTGCCCGCCCAGTCCGTCATGCAGGTCGCGGCGCAATCGACGCCTCTCCTCCTCGCGAGCGGTCACGATCCGTTCGCGCGAGGCCTGGAGATCGTTTGTCAGCCGCACATTGTGAGCGACGACGCCGATTTGACGGACGAGATCCTCGAGCAGACGGCGGTCGGTGGCGTCGAAGTCGCGCGCGCCACCACGAGGCGAGACGATCAGCTGGCCGACCGGTTGCGATTGATAGACGAGCGGGAAGAGGAGTTCTGTCGAGCCGGGATACCCTGCCATTGCCAGCGGGGCGGAATCGGGTTCGAGCGTGATGGCAGCGTACGGAAGGCGAAGCGTCTCAGTGAGTGTGCGAACGGTGGCGTGCAGTGCCTCTGCCGGCTGAATTGTTTCTGCGAGATCGGTGGCCAACTGCCGGACGACCCTGTAGGGGTCGTCGCGTTCGCCGAAGAGCAACCGATTTATCCACCCCTGGGCACGCTGACGCACTGGCTGAAAGAAAACCGTTGTCAAGCCGAGTGCGATCAGCGAGAGCACAGTCGTCTGGTCTCCACCAATGCGAGAACCGATGCCGAACACGATCCCCATATAGCCGGCGATGACCAAAGTTGTCATAAACACCCAGACCAGAGTGTGGCTAAGATAAAGATCGATGTCCCACAGCCGGTGTTTCAGGATCGCGACGGTCAGGCAGATCGGAAATGCCAGATTGGCGATTGGCATGGCGATGCTCCAGCCGATCGTGGCAAGCACTCCAGTGAATGATCCGTCGATCGAGCGCATCAACGCATCTCCCGCCAGAAACGCGGGTAGGGCAATTGCCGCACCGGTCACACCCCATTTCATTTGCTGTCGCTGGATGGGAGTCGCCAGTTTACGGTAGCGGTAGACGATCGACCCGGCCATCACCGCCAGGATTGCGGCATTGGTGAGTGCTTCCAGCGCTGGGTTCGTTCCGTCGCCAGCGTCCTCGCCGGGCGCAATGACGAAGGAGAGCACGGCCACGGCGACGAGCGCTGCGGGAATGGCCATCCACCGAGGCGCAAACCGGCCGGTGGGGAACAGCAGCGGAATAAGGAAGAGACTGGTGACCGACAACCCGGTGAGGGTCTTGCCAACGCTGAGCCAGAACGCGTTGCCGTTGACGAGATCGTGCAGGGCAGGCGGATACATGGCGCCGACGCCAGCAATCATGATGAGTGAGATGTAGAACGCGAACCAATCGCCGCCGACTCGCTTGCGCAGCAAAACAGCGCTGATTGCCACGACAAGTGCTTCCTGGACCGCCGCTCCGGCCAACCCGACGATCGCCAGAGTTCGCACGCTGATGCCCAACTCTTCGACATGTTGCCGGAAGGTCACCTGCTCGGCCGGGGTGAGATCCAGGTCGCTCAGGTCCATTGCATCGTCGATGAGTTGCGGAAGCATCACCCCACTCAGCGCAATTGCCAGTGCGAGTGTAACCAGCCAGACACCGGTCTGGAGGCGGCGAGTAGCCGCCTCAGAGATACCGATCGATGGTCGTTTTCTAAGTGAGAGACTCGTGCTCATCGTGCCGTTCGACGTCTGGAGTCAGGGGTCAGACGCTTGTGTCAGACGACGAGTGTAATTCGGAGCCGATCGACCCTGGGTGATCCCCCGTCTCGGGATCACCCTTTGGACCCCACCCCTGAACCTCGGACTACCGGTCATTTGACCGTAATTACCTCCATCATGCCCAGGAAGGCGTGAGGCGGCCCACTGGGGAAGGGGAGCGGGCACATCACCAGGTAGCTTCCCGGCGTCAGGTCGATACCGAGCCACGTCGTGACCCCTGGCGCGACGATGCTCGTCGCGGCAACGGGCGCGAACTCGTCGTTAAGTGCCGACAGCGGATTGTCGGGAGAGGGGGTGCCGCCCATTTCCTCGAGCATGAACATCTCCATGGCGTGATCGGAGGTGGTTCCATCCGGCACCGCCAGAAACTGAATGTCGTGCAGGGTGGCGCCAGAGTTGGTGACCTTCAGGAGTTGCGGACCAGCCAGCAGCGCCTCCTGTCCCCAGACGAACCCCATTTCGATTAGCTCCACACTGGCGGTCGCCTCGGGCTGCGCCGCGCTGATCGGTTCGCCGGGAATCTCGATGAAGTTAAACCACCCGTCGAAGGGGCTAAAGCCCAGGTATGTCCCCGGGGGAAAATCGACGATGCTCGTTCGCGTTTCGCCAGGGAACCCCCAATCCGGCAGGCCCACCCACTTGGTGTCGAGCGCCCATTGTGGTGTTTCCTCGCTGTCGCTCTCCATGTCCGCCTCGACCGCTGCCAGATCGACTCCTTCGGGAAGCAAACCCAGGGAGGAGTGTGACGGCGCGGACGACTCATTCACGACGCTTACGGCGTAGCGACCGGATGTTGTTCCTTCGGGGAAGGAAAAGCCCTCGTCGGTGACTTTAATGGTTAATTCGGGGAACCCATCCGATACCTGAGTAGCCGAAGCCAGGGCCCGATTCGTACTTGGAAGCGCGACCTTGCCGATTGCGGCAGCGGAGATAGCCAGGAGTGTTCGTCGGTTCATCATCCATCCTTTGATGTGGTCTTGACACCAGGCCGCATCGCAATCTCGCATGCGGATGCCATGACGGTACGGAATGAACCTTCCCGACCAGAAGTGGTTGGAGTCCCGACTCGATCGGGAAGCTGTCCCGACGTAGACCCCGGTCCCTTTGCAGTGGTTCTATGCTGGTATGGTTTGCGATGATGTAGGGTCATGAATGGAGAAACGGATGCTGGCGGGGAAAGTTGCAGTCGTTACGGGTGCGGGTTCTGGACTCGGTCAGGCGTGCGCCGTCGCGCTGGGGCGGCACGGTGCCACGGTCGCAATTACTGAGTTGCCTGAACGACGGGACAAGGCCATCGAAACTCTGGCCCTGGCCGAAATGGAAGGTGGTACGGGATCAGTCGTCGATCTCGATGTTCGCGATCTTTCCCAGATCACGGCCTGTGTTGAAGCGGTCGTCAGCCGGCACGGCCGTATCGACATTCTGGTCAACAACGCGGGTGTCAACATTCGTCGCAACGCTTTCGATGTCAGCGAAGAGGACTGGGATGGTGTTCTCGACGTAAACCTCAAGGGTGTGTTCTTCATGGCCCAGGCTGTCGGTCGGCAGATGCGTGATCAGCACCCGAAGGGCGGCGCGATCATCAACATGGCCAGCATCATGGGACTGATTGGCTATTATCAGCGGGCTGCCTATTGCTCCAGCAAAGCAGGGGTGGTGAATCTGACCAGAGTGCTGGCCGTCGAATGGGCGGAACACAACATCCGGGTCAATGCGGTCTGTCCGACCTTCGTCGACACACCGCTGACTCGTCCCATGTTCGAGGCTCAACCAGAGTTTCTCGACGATATTCTGCATCGCACGCTGCTGGGCAGACTGGCCACGCCGGAGGAGATTGCAGCGGCAGTCGTTTTCCTGGCCGGTCCGGGTGCGGCGATGATTCATGGTCATGCGCTGCCGGTCGACGGCGGCTGGACCGCCATGTGACGCCGGCCCTGGCGGTCCCAAAGGAGCAACAGTGAATCTCTTTCGCTCGTCACTGACCCGTCGATCCACGTTCGTTCTTCCCGCGTTGGCAGGGCTGACGTCCCTCGCTCCTGCGGTAACCGCGCAGGAACCCGGCGCCTTCGCACTGTCCCTGCTGGTCGAAGGACTGGACCGACCGGTCTTCATGGTCGATGCCAACGACGACAGCGGCCGCTTTTTCATCGTGGAGCAGTCTGGGCGCATTCTCATCTGGCGCAACGCGGCCCTTGAGGAAACACCGTGGCTCGATCTGAGCGGCAGTGTCACCGACGGCAGCGAGCAGGGACTGCTCGGACTGGCCCTCCATCCCGATTTTGCCGAAAACGGGCGCTTGTTCGTCCACTATACCGATCTCGATGGGGCCACCGTTGTCGAACGATACGACCAATCGGCGGAGCATCCCGATGAGGTCGATCGCTCCACGGCATTCACGCTGCTGACAGTCGAGCAACCCGCGCCCAATCACAATGGGGGCATGCTGGCTTTCGGCCCGGACGGCTACCTCTACATTGCTCTCGGTGATGGAGGTGACCAGGGGGATCCCAGCGGCAACGGTCAGGACCAGGAGGTTTTGCTGGGCAAGATTCTGCGGATCGATGTCGACGCCGACCCGGGCAACGATAACTACCGTGTCCCTGCCGACAATCCGTTGATAGGCATTGACTCGGCGCGCGGCGAAATCTGGGCGACCGGGTTGCGGAATCCATGGCGATTCAGTTTCGATCGCGCGACCGGGGACATGTGGATCGGCGATGTCGGCCAGAACGCCTTCGAGGAGATCGATTTCCAGCCAGCCGGAGTCGGTGGTCTGAATTATGGCTGGAGTCTGGCCGAGGGGTTGCAGTGTTACAACGATCCCCAGTGTCAGAGTCATACTGACCTGACATGGCCGGTCTTCGCCTATGGTCGCGATGTCGGTATCGCCGTGACTGGTGGCTATCGCTATCGGGGCAGCGCGATTACCGCTCTCGAGGGCGTCTATCTGTGCGGAGATTACGGTACCGGCTACATCTGGCAGTTGA
>WBZO01004258.1_pt1 | contig 15604 bp, 16 predicted proteins | sample 5204261 | NCBI WGS metagenome assembly WBZO01 (sample SAMN12412400, study PRJNA552823) | activated sludge metagenome | isolation source: activated sludge from anammox sidestream of wastewater treatment plant... | place: USA: North Carolina | collected 2017-09 | reverse complement strand
TCCTCAAGATCCGCGCGGCGTTTCCCGGAATTCGGTGAAGAACCTTTTTTTTGGGTAAGCGGAACGCAGTGTGGGTTACGGGATTCCAGCCACGCCCGGTCGCGAGATGCCTGAAACGGAATCCGGTGTGGATGCGGCGACGATCAGCGCGAGCGCATCGCGCGATGGCTCAAGCCGAATCTGGTGTGGAGACGGGCAACGGCCCGACTGGATCACGCGCTGCGGTTGTCGCAAATGCCGCATAGCACATCGAGCTTCTTGAGGACGGCAGCAAGAATGCTTCCGTGAGGGCCACCCCAAGGATGCGGCGACGCTCCACGCTCGCGCCAGTCAAATGACTTGGGCTGCGAAGCGATAACGTATCCGACTTCTCCCTTGGGGCCGGCGACGCTTACTGCAAACGGATTGTCGGCGTTAAACGCCGCATGCGTCATTGGAAAGCCGATCACGATACCGGTCTTCTCGTTGAATGCTTTCGTTGAGCAGACCAGCATCGGATGCAACCCCGGCATTTCCTTGCCTGCGTGCGGGCTGTGCTTGATGTAGACGATCTCTGCGCGCTCTGGAACCCATGGAGGCGCTTTTGCCGGCATCAGAGAACCTCTTTGCCGATCGGCGTATAGGCCATCAATTCTCCACCATGGCGCTTTGGATCGAAACCGGCAAGCATCTCTTCGAGCGATGGTTCCCGTGACTCGGTCTCGATGACGATACGTCCTTTCTGGGCCACGATCCGAACGCGGGACCCCTCCGTCACGCCAGCGACCCGCGCAACCGACTTGGTCAGGCGCACCGCGAGGCCGTTCCCCCACTGGTTCACCGATGTTTGAACTATTTCCTTACGCATGCGCGAATTGTAGAGCGGTCTGGGCCACCGTGTCAACATCGTCGATACGAACTGCCGAAACGAAACTCTCGACGAGTCCCGTTGCATCGGTTACAGCAAACGTGACCCGGCGAGGAAACCATGACATCCAAGCGCAACCGTACCCCTGAAGGTGAACCCACCCAAGCGCACGTGATCGCCGGCATGCTCATGGGCACGGCGACAACGGACATGATGGGGGCGACACTCCAGCGCAGCCATCGGTTCCTCGCCCCGCACCTGTTCGAGATGGAGAACATGGCAACGAAGACGAAGCTCCCGACCTCCACCCTGATCAATCTCGTTGTGGAAGCCGGCCTCGAAGCGATCCGGGCGCATCTCCCGGACGAGCTTCGCCGAGAACTTTCAACCCAGACGCCGGAGCAGACGAAGCGCTTCGTAACCGCCTCCCCCCACATCGCCGGTTTCGTAGAGCAACTGCGCGGCCAAGGCCGCACACAGGAGAAATGACCATGAGCGATCTCGCCGTCAACGACTCCGGGCACGAAGGTCTACACACCTTGCGGCGAGGTCAACGGAAAGAACGCCTTCGGTGGTTACGTCGGATTTCGACGGTTTCTTACTGCGGTCACGGCCGACCTCAGGGACACGGCACTTGTAACTCTTGAACCTGCGATGGTCGAAGCACTCTGGCCGGAGTGGTGCCTACCCGCGGCGCGTTCGCGGACGTGCCCGTGGCGCGTCGTAGAATGGCCCTTCACGCGGTACGTTGGAGTCGTGTCATGGGCAAGTCCATCGCTTTGCAATCCGCCGGCGCCGTTCGAATCGGCGCGTACCGGGCCGATCCGGTTGGCAAGCCGCGGGGCGGCCTCGTCGTGGTCCAGGAGATCTTCGGCGTCAATTCGCACATCCGCGCGGTGTGCGATGGCTATGCCGCCGATGGCTACCTCACCGTCGCGCCCGCGCTCTTCGACCGCATCGAATCCGGCATCGAACTGGGTTACACCGCATCAGACATCGCGAAGGCTCGCGGCTTGCGCGGTCGCAGCGACGTCGACGCGGCGTTGGCCGACCTCGCCGCGGCGCGTGACGTGGCGGCGGAAGCGGGCAAGGTCGGCATCGTCGGCTACTGCTGGGGCGGCTATCTCGCCTGGCTCGCGGCGGCGCGCCTTCCCGGTTTGGCGTGCGCGATCGCCTACTACGGTGGCGGCATGCACGAGGCAGGCGCCGAAACGCCGAAGGTGCCGGTGTTGGGACACTTCGGGCGCAAGGACGCGATGATCCCGGTGACTGGCATCGAAGCACTCGCGAAAGCGCACCCTGCGCTCGCGGTGCACTTCTACGACGCCGACCACGGCTTCAACTGCGACCAGCGCGCCTCGTATCACGCCGCGTCGGCGACGCTCGCACGCGAGCGCACGCTCGCCTTCCTCCACGCGCACGTGGGCTGAAGCGGCCCGGCCCGTCAACCGCACGTCGGACGCGGCGCGCTCGTTCCGGTCAGGGTCCTCGCCGGGTCGATCTGTCGCAGCGCGCTGCCGCACAGGGGTGCGGCGTCGGCGATGAGCCGATGCGTGACTTCGCTGGGCTGCCACGTCGGATGGGCGGCACGTAAGAGCGCAGCCGCACCGGCAGCCATCGGCGTGGCCATCGACGTACCGCTCCACACGGCCCATTGGCCGCCCGGTACCGCGCCAAGGATCTGGTCGCCGGGTGCGGCGAGTTGAACCCAGCGACCGCGCGTGCTGTAGGGCGCGAGCGTGCCGGTTTCGGTGCTCGCGGCCACAGCCAGTGCGGCGTCGAGCTCCTCGGCGGCCGGGTAGTGGGGCGTCTCGTCGCCGGAATTGCCGGCGGCACTCACGACGACGGCCGCGCCTCCGACGGCGCAGCGTACGACGTCGTCCTCGTCCGGCGCTTCGCCCACATCCGCGTCGGCGTCGTCGTCGCAGTCGACCAAGTCGATCACGTCCTCGAGCAACTCGGTCTTGTGCAGCGTGCCAAGGCTGAGGCTTATCACCTTCGCGCCATCGTCGGTGGCGGGGAGCCCGTCGGGATCCACCGCGTGCAGCAGGCCCTCGGCGAGCACCCAGACGTTGCCCATGCCGTGGCGGTCGAGCACGCGGATCGGCATGATCCGCGCGTCGGGTGCGACCTGGGCGACGAGGCTCGCGACGTGCGTGCCGTGGCCGAAGCCGGCGTCACCCGGTGTTCCGTCTTCGCTCGGATCGTCGTCGAAGTCGACGAAATCGAAACCGCGGACGAGGTGTCCGGCGAGCGCGGGATGTGCCGCATCCACGCCGCTGTCGAGCACGGCCACCGTGACGCCACGGCCGGTGCTCACCGCATGCGCCTCACCGAGGCGCAGCGCGCGGGTGGCCCACTGCGCCGCGTAGACGCCGGCGTTGCCGCCGATCGCCCAGACGTGGCGGCGCCGCCCCTCGGGCGTCTCGGCGATCAGGTTCTCCTGCGCGTACTGCACGCGCGGATCGGACGCGAGATCCTCGGCGAGCTCTTCGGTGTCCGTCCCGGGCGCCGCCAATAGGCGGTAGATCGGGCGCGAGCCGAAGCGGTCGAGCAGGGTGAGGCTGTAGTCGCCGAGGAGCGCCGCGAGGTCGTCAGTGCGAAACAGCTTGACGATTACCTCGTCGGGCTCGGCGCTGGGCGTGGCAGCGAGTTGCGTGCCGGAGCGCGGCGTCACCGCGGCGACGGGCGCTCCAGCAGCGGCGGCGGCTCCGGCGTCGTCGACGCCGGAGCCGCCGCCGCATCCGGCGAGGACGGCGCACGCGGCCGCACCGGCCAAGCAGGCTCGGACGTGTGACATGAGTGAGGTGGGCGGCATCGGTTTCGCGAAGTCGGCGTTTTCCCACAGAGCGACCACCGGCTGCGCTGATACAGGGGCCGCGCCCGGTGGCACTCAGGGCGAGTCTAGCGCAGTGTCCGCGCGCTTCCTGCTACCAGCCGCCGTGCAGCGCGAACGCCGCCCACAGGTATGGATGCGCCTGCGCGCGCAAGGCGTCGAGCTGTGCTTCGCGCAAGGCGCGCCCGGGCCGCACGCCGGCGCAAAGCCGGTCGTAGAAACCTTCCATGAACGACGCGGTGGCGTCGTCTTGCACCGTCCAGAGGCTCGCCAGAACGCGCGCCGCGCCGGCACAGATGAAGGCGTGGGTGAGGCCGATGAGCTCATCGCCGGGCATCACCGCGCTCACGCCGGTCTCGCACGCGCTCAACGTCACCAGCGCGCAGTGCAGCTCGAGCCGCGCCGCGTCGCGCACGGTGAACGCGCCGTCGGCCAGATGCAGCGCCGAGAACTGCGGATTGTCGTGGCGAAACTGCGCGTGACAGGCGATGTGCAGCACGTCGCTCGCCCCTGCGGCGCGCAGGGCCTGCGTGCTCGCCGCGGCATCCTGCCTGAGCTGCGCCTGCGCAAAGCGCGCCGCGACGGCTTGCAGCTCGGCGCGTACGTGCGGCAGCTGCGTGCCCCCGTAGCCCAGGACGAGCGCGCTGTCGTGGCGTGCGTCGGCGCGTTGCAGACAGTGCAGCAGCACCATGGCGCTCGGCGCCCGGCACAGCTCGCGACGCTCGATCTCGAAGGTGGCGCCGTCGTGGAGCGCCGCAAACGGCAGGTAGTGCAGCACGCCGTGCGGGACCACGACGGCGCGCCGATCGCCCAGCAACGGGGCGAGCGGCGCCCACACGGCAGCATGCAGACGGCCAAGATGGAAGAGCGAGCGCCGCCGCAGCTCGGGCATGCGGTGCGCGAGCCGCTGCGTGCCGTGACGCAGCGTGTCGGTCTGGAAACGCAACTGCTCCAGCATCGCCTGCACCTGCGGCAGGCGAGCGGGCAGCGGCACGTTGCGCACGGCACCGCCGGCGACGACACAGGCGTGGAGCGCATCGTCGACCGTGAAGTACTCGACGAGCGCCGTGTCCTGTGCGAGCACCTCGTGCAGCGTCGCGACATCGAGCCTCGTCCCGATCCGGGTGCGGTCGATGACGGTGCGCTCCAGTGCCCGGCGCCGGCCGGCTTCGAGCAACTCGCTCTCGAGGCGGTGCGCCTCGTCGAGGAGGCGATCCGCGTCGTCGCCTTGGGCGTTGCGCGGCCGCGCGAGCATGCGCCAGCAGTGATCGAGGCGGCGGCGCAAGCGCCTGAGCGCGAGCGCACCCGCATCGGCCACTTCATCGTCGTCACGGTTCGTGGCGATGGAGTCGGTGAGTGAGCGCGCTCGCGCGCGCTCGATCCACTGCAGGGTCAGCGTGGCGTCGGCGTCCTCGACACCGATCCGCACGAGCTCGCGATACGCGACGAGGTTGTCGCCGAGGAACGCCGCACGGAACTCCTCGCTCGGCAACGTGCCCCGCTGCGACTCGATCGATTCGATCACGGCCTCGAAGCAGCGCCGCGCGGCCGCCACGTCGCCCCGGTCGCGGGCGAGGAGCCCCAGCAACAGGCGCAAGCGGCGCTGTGCGGGGGCGAGCAGCAATACGTCCGCGTCTTGCGCGGCGGCCGTCGCGACCGCTTCGGCCTGCGCGTGGTCACCCGCACCGCGCAGCGCCTGGGCGAGCAGGCCACGCGCGTGCAATTGCCAGCTGCGGCGGTGTGTGGCGGTGAGCGTGGCGTCGGCGTCGCGGGCCCGTTGCGCCGCGGCAAGCCAGTGTCCCTGGCGCAGCAGTAGTTCGGACTTCCATACCGCGACGAGTGCCTCGCCGGTTGCATTGCCATCGGTCACGAAGATCTTGGCGGCGGCGTCGAGGGAGTCGAGCGCGGCGTCGTCGCGACCGAGCAGCGTCAGCGCGCGGCCACGCTGCGCGAGCGCCCAGGCCCGATCGGTGACGAGGCCTGCGGCGGTATAGGTGGCAAGCGAGCGTTCGTAGAGGGCCAGCGCCTCCGGCAAGAGATTGAGCTCGAGGTAGGCGTCGGCGAGCGTCTCTTCGGCGACGGCGAGATAGTGCGGCACGTCGAGCTCGGCGTAACCGTGGCGGGAGCGCTCGAGGTGGCGCAGCGCGTGGTCGTAGCGGCCGCGGCGCATTTCGAGTGCGCCCAGATCGCCGTCGATCGAAGCGATCATGAGCGCAAAGCCGCCGCGCTGCGCCGCCGTGCGCGCATCCTCGTACAAGGCGACGGCACGTTCGAACTCGTGTCGTTGCGCATGGACCTCGGCGAGGCCGAACATCGCCATGATCTCGAGTTCGGGCTCGTCGGCGGCGACGAAACGCTGTCGCGCCTCGTTGAAGTGTCGCGTCGCTCGATCGGCCTGATCGCGCCGTGCGGCGAGGTTGCCCAGGTTGAGTTCGACCTTGCCGGCGGCAAGCGTGTCACCCGCGGCGTCGAGCTCGGCGCGCGCGGTCGCACCGCACGCGATCGCGTCGTCGTGGCGGCCCAGCATCGACAGCGCCATCAGCCGGCCCACCTGCGTCTGCGCCATCTCGTGCCGGCGACCCAGCGCCGCGAAGGCCGCACTCGCCTCGTCGAGCGCGTGCAACGCGGCGTCCATGTGCCCCTGCGACAGGCAGCCGATGCCGCGCACCCACGCGGCCAGCGCGCTCACCACGGCGTCCGGCTCTCGCGCGGCGAGCGCCGCGAGCAGTTCGGCTGCGCGCCGGGTCCGAGGCGGGTCCGTGGTCCAGGCGGCGTCGCAGGCGCGCTTCAGTGCCCAGGCAAGCTCCGCTGCCGACACGTCGCCCGCGCGTTGCCACGAGGTGGCGTCGGCACCGGGTCGTGCCGCCAGCAATGCGGCCGCGTACTGATCGGCACGCGTGTCGTTCGCACGGGCCGCGTGCTGCTCGTGCATCGGACGACGGCCTTATCCGACCTCGATGCGCGGCACGACCACTTCGACGTCGCCGGCCTGCACCGCGAGGCTGTAGGCTCCCGCGGGCACGTCGACGAACGCGAACTCGCGCGTTGCGTCGATCTCGGCGCTGCGGGCACTGCCCGCGCCCTCGAGCACCACACGCACGGCGGCGAGTTCACCGAACAGTTGCCCTACGACGCTCCAGCGCTCGTTGGCGCGCGATACCACCCGGACATCGATCTCGCAATCCGGTGCGCGGTAGAGCCACTGCCGTCCCGTGCCCGGCGCCCCGCGCACACCCAGGGCAGGTACGAAAGGCGAGCGCGCGGCGGCATCGGGCAGTGCGACCGCAACGATGCGGCGCAGCAGTCCTGCGGCTTGCTTCGCGATGCGGATGGGGTGCGAATCGAGGGCGATCGCGCGGGCGCGCACCGCAGCGGGCGGCGCCTCGTCGCGCGCGGCGTGACGCAAGAGCTCACCGAGCGCGTCTTCAGTCAATGAGGTGCGCGGGTCGGTCATGGTCGGGTCCTCGTCGGGCACGATGGCAATCGCCAGCACAGAGGCGCGAGCCCGGGCGTAGATACGCGCGCTCGTCTCATGGCGAGGCCTCGAGCAGCGCACGCAGCCGCGCGAGGCAGCGCGCACGCGTGGGGCCGATGCTCCCGATCGCCATGCCGAGCTGCGCGGCCACCGCGGCGTACGACGGCGCCTCGTCCTGGCCGTACAGCGCCTCGAGGAGGCTGCGGCAGGGCTCGCCCAACTGTGGCAGCGCGGTCCGGACGCAATGCTGCAGTTGCAGCGTCTCGAGGAGTTCCTCGGGCAGGGGGTCGGGATCGATCGGTTCGAACGACTCGCGATCGCCATCGGCACCGTCCAGTGACGTCGTGCGCTTGCGCTGACGCAACAGGTGCAAGGTTTCGCGTCGCGCCGTCGTCACGAGCCAGGCCTGCACGCGTTCCGGTTGGGTCAGCGCGTGCAGTTGCTGGTGTAGGCGCAAGAACACGGTCTGGAACACGTCGGCCGCGTCGTCGGATCCGAGCCCGGCACGCCGCGGGACCGTGTAGATCAGGCGCTCGAAGCGCAGCACGAGTCGCTCCCAGGCCCGCGCCTCGCCGTTGCGACAGGCTTGGATCAGTGCAGCGTCCGACGTCGGCGAGGCGGGGGCAACCCCCGTTGCCGTCGCGCCCGACGGGGTTTGCGCTGCGGAAGATTCGTCGGCGTTCATCGAAGGGCAGCCCGTGCACGGCTGCGCCGGCACGCTCCTGGGCCGTGCGCGCTGCCGCGACTCGCACGGCGAATCCTAGCAGGCCGCGCAGCTGCGGCGCACGCACGGGTTGCCGGGCGTCCCCGCCCGCGTCGAGACGGCACCGATGCGCAGTGCTAGAAGGCAAGCTGCACCCGAACGACGAGAAGGTTCGGATCGTCCGCCTTGCCGCGGCGCGAGCTCGTCACCTTGATCGCGTTGGCGATGAGGCGCAGGTGCCGACTGGCGTAGTAGACGAGCCCCACGGTCACGTTGTCCTCGGTGCCGCCGTGCACGCTGCCGCCATCGAGGTCCACACGACTGACGCGTGCGGTGAGCTCGAGCGTCCCCCCGGGCCGACCGATCGAAACGCTCTTGAACGCGCCGTGACGGTAGCCTCGCGCCTGGCCCGTGACAATCCAACTGCCGGCGACGTAGCCGCCGGTCAAGACAGCGTCGGCAGCACCCTGGTTGCGATCGATCGCCGCGCGCATCCACTCGGCCTGCACGAGGATGGGACCGGACTGCCACGCTGCTTCGAGCCCGAGGCGGTCGATGCGGCGAACGTGTTCGAGACTCCCCGTCTTCACGAATTTGACGTCGGGCACGCGCGACTCCGGCCAGGCGCTGAACTTGACGGAGTCGTGCGGCCATTCGGCAACCACGCCGATCCCAAGGTGCAGGAGCTGTCCGTCAGCCGCGATCGGGGTCACGGTCACGCGCGCCGCGACGCCCACGCCGGTGTCGTCGCCGTCGATCGAGGGGCCGAATCCCATTGCGGCAAGCGTGTGCCGCGGCCGCGCGGCGTGCGCGCCGATCCCCAGCCGTCGCGACGGGGCAAAGGCATCGGTTGGCAACGACGACTCGACGAAGCTTGCGTTGTTCGAACTCGCGAGCGCTTCCAGGCCGAAGGGCAGCTTGAACTGCCCGACGGACAACTGCGCCGCCTGCCACCCGTCGTAGCGCAGCACGACGTCCTTGAAGCCCGCGTAGAACCCACCGTCGTGCGCGTCGACGAAGTCGTACGCGATCTCGGACGACCAGTCGACATCGAATTTCGCATCGAGACCCAGCCGCGCCCGACGCAGGAGGAAGCCATCGTGCATCGGTGCGACATCGTCGTCGTGCGCGCCGTAATCGAGATGCACGCGGCCATGCGGCGTGAATTCGACGGCGGTCGCGGCGGGGAGCGGCAGCGCGAGGCAGACGGCGGCGCAGGCGATCGGTCCGCACCTGGCCCAGCGCGTGCCGCGCTTCATGGCAGCGTAACGAGCACGAAGCTCGTCCCGAGCGCCGGTACGCCACCGTTGTCGCTCACGAGCAGAACGTGGCGCGAGTCGAGGAAGGTCATGCCTTCGTAGTTGTCCGGCCCAGCGGGAAGCGCGGCGAGCATCCGGGTAGCGCACACGCCGGCCTCGGCGCACGAGGCGAGATCGACACGGCGCAGGGTCGCGGTCAAGGTGTCGTCCGTCCCGCGCGTGCGCTCGAGCACCACGAGATCGCCGTCGGACAGCACGTCGAAGCCCTTGAGCCGACTGTCGGGGGCGTGGCGCGGGAACGACCAGTGCCGGCCGTCGGCGTACAGCGTATGGCGATCCTGCGCCTCGCCCCGAAGCGGCGACTCCGGTGCGGTCATGAGTCCATACCGGGGATGCAGCGCAACCGCCTCGAGACCACGACCTTTCTTGCGATAGCGGCTCGCTTCGCTGGCGGGCGCGGGGACCGCGAGCCGGCCGAGAAGCGCACCTGCGGGACTGACCCGGACGATGTCGGGCCGGCCGCCCCCTTCGAGCGACACGATGAGTTCGGTGTCGCCGCGCTTGCCATTGGCGGCGTTGACCAGGGCGAGCCCTTCGGCGTTGAATCCCTTGCCCGAGCGTGCACTCGCCAGCGTCGGGTCGACCAGTCGCGCGGCATGGATCGGGTCGATGGCAACGACCCCGTCACCGTCGGGATGAACGCGAAAATGGAACACGTAGCCCAAGTCCGATATCGCGTAGAGCAGCTGCTCGTCCTCATCCCAGCCCAGGCCGGACAACTCGGCGACGCGGATGCCGTCGACCTGCGCGGCCGCGGCAAGCACTACGCGCGTGGCGGCGATGGACGTTGCCGTGGGTCGCATCGTGGCCGGCGCCGCAAGCGGCGCACCGTCACCGCTCGCCATCGCGGGGACCGCGGTGGAGGCCAGCGCTGCGGCGGCGAGACTCGAGGCGGCCAACGTCACCGCGGCAGAAATGAGCGAACCAGAACGCATGTCGTGCTCCTCTTCGAAGGGAAGGAATGGAAGGGCATGGCCGTGCAACCACGGCGTCAGAGCGATTTCAGCCCCGAGGCGATCAGCCAGGCGAGCAGTACGGTGACCGGGAGCGTCAGCACCCAGGCCCAGACCATGCGCCCGACCACGCTCCAGCGGATGGCGCTGAAGCGTCGGGCCGCGCCCACGCCCATGACCGCCGACGACACGCAGTGCGTGGTCGACACCGGAATGCCGAGCATCGACGCGGCGACGATGACGAGCGCCGAGCCGGTCTCGGCGACGAAGCCATTGATCGGATGCAGGCGCACCATCTTGTGGCCCAGGGTCCTCACGATCCGCCAGCCGCCGCCGGCGGTCCCGGCCGCCATGACGAGGGCACAGAGCACCATCACCCACAGGGGCACCTCGAGCCCCCGACTCGACGGGGGCACGCGCAGGAAGCCGAGCCACGCCGGGATCCCTTCGAGCGTCCCGGCGGCGGTCGCGCCCGCGAGCGCCAGCGCGACGATCCCCATCGTCTTTTGGGCGTCGTTCATCCCGTGCGACAACCCCATGGCCGCCGCCGAGGCGATCTGCGCCTTGCCGAAGAAGGCACTCACCCAGGGCGTGCGGCCGAGGCGCTTGAGAAAGCCGCGACGCTGCGAGAACCACAGCAGCAAGAGCGACAGCAGCAGCATCAGCACGAAGCACACGGCAAAGCCCAGCAGCGGCGAGGCGATCATCGGCACGATCACCTTCGGGATCACGCCTTCGCCTTGCCACCAGTGCCCGCCGGCGCCTGGTGACCACCAGATCACCGCGCGCGCGTCGTTGTGGCTTGCCGCGAGCGCGGCGCCGATCAGTCCGCCGATGAGTCCGTGGCTCGAACTCGAAGGCAGTCCCCACCACCAGGTGACGAGGTTCCACAGGCAGGCGCTGAGCAGCGCGCTGACGAGGAGGAACGCGGCGCCGTGCGCCATGCCCGTGTCGACGAGTCCCTCGGCGATGGTCCTGGCCACCGCGGTGCCCCACAAGGCACCGACGAGATTGGTGGACGCCGCCATGGCGACCGCCTGGCCGGGCGTGAGTACCTTGGTCGCGACGACGGTGGCGATGGCGTTGGCGGTATCGTGAAAGCCGTTGATGTAGGTGAACGCGAGTGCCATCGCGATCACCGTCACCAGGAGTGCGATGCTCATGGTTGCCGCTCAGTGATTCTTCAGGACGACCGCGTAGACGATGTTGCCGACGTCGCGGCAACGGTCGATCGCGCTCTCGAGGAGCTCGTGGAGGTCCTTGACGAGCAGCACGCGCATCGGGTCGGCGGCATCGAGGCAAAGCGCGCGATACGCGGCCTCGTGCAGCGCGTCGCCTTCGGTCTCCAGCGCTTGCAGCTGCCGCCGCAGCATGCGCAGTGGAGCGATGCGTAACCCGTTACGCAGCTCACCCGTCATGCGGGTGACGATCGTGGTGCAGGCGACCACGACGTCGACGTGCGGGGTGAAGCCGGCACCGTCGAGTTGCGCTGCCGCCCACGCATAGCGTGTCGCGAACTTCGCGATCGTCCGGGGAATCGCGGAGAGCGCCGCGCTGATCGCGGCGATGTCTTCACGATCGAGCACCGTCACGAACGTGTCGACCTGCTCCTCGCCGATCGCCGCCGCGAGCTCCTGCTCGCGGCGCTGCGCCGCGCCGACCGCCGCGAGCCGCAGCGCGGGATCGTCGGCGCCGATGAGTCGCCGCGCCGCCTCGGCCGTCTGCAAGGCGGCCTCGGAACCGGCGTGGAGGAGGTCGAGGATCCGGCTCCTGGTGCCGAACATGGTGTGCAACGTGAGCACGCTTTCGTCCCTCGCGCAAAAGGGGGTGGGTTGGCGCGGTGAAGCTCGCGGAATTCCCCACACAGAGCGCGCCGGCGGGCGCCGGATACAACATCGCGCGACGAAAGCGTGGAGACAGGGCCGATGTATCAGCGGCCCCGGTGCGTCGTCTGTGGGCAGGTCAGGCGACGGTTCGCTCTCGCGCTTGCCATCGCCACCCACCCCGGAGCCGCGCCACCATGAACGCCTTTCTCGAATACTTTCCCGTCGACGTGCGCATTCGCCTCGCCATCGACCTCGCGGCGATGGTCGTTCTGGTCTTCGGCCTGTACTACCGGCGCTATCGCGACAAGGAACTGGTCACCGCCGCGGCGCTGTTTAACGTGTTCATCTTCGCCGTGCTTACCGTGTTGTCGAAAGTCGAGTTCGGCATCGCCGCGGGCTTCGGCCTGTTCGCGATCCTGGCGATGTTCACGCTGCGCTCGGAGCCGATCGGCAAGACCGAGATCACGTACTTCTTCGGCAGCGTCGCCATTGCGGTGATCTGCTCCGTGCAGGGCACCGCACCGGCCTTCGCCGCCGGCGTGGCGGCGCTGGTCGTGCTCGGCGCCTGGGCGATCGACCATCCACGGGTGCTGCGCTCGGTCGAGGGCGTGCGCATCACGCTCGATCAGATCGACCGGCACGCGCTATCGGATCCGGTGGCGATGCGCGCGCAACTCTCCCAGCGGCTCGGCGTGCGCGTGATGTCGTACCAGATCACGGCGCTCGACTACGTCAACGACATGGCCCGCATCACGGTCCACTACCGCAAGGGACAAGACAATGACCACGCCCTGGCTCACGACACCATTTCGCCCCATCGGGCTTGACGCGCTCAATGCGAAGGCGGCGATGCTCGAGCGGCTCGATCGCAAGTACGTCGTTCACGCGAGCGTGCTGCGCGCAATGCTTGACGACCTCGCCAGCGCGTTCGACGTGCTCGAGATCGACGGCCGGCGCAGTTTCACCTACGAGACCTGCTACTTCGACGATGCGAAGCGCCGCAGCTACTTCGATCACCATCAGGGCCGCCGCCAGCGGATGAAGGTCCGCGTGCGCCGGTACGTCGAGGCGGCGCTGTGCTACGTCGAGGTCAAGCTCAAGGACCGGCGCGGCATCACGGTGAAAAAGCGCCTTGCCTATCCGCTGCACAAGTACGGCACGCTCGATGCCGCAGCGCTCGCGCACGTGCAGCGCAGCCACCAGGCGCAGTACGGACGTCCCTTCGAGCGCGCGCTCGAGGCGGTGCTGCACATGAGCTACCGGCGCACGACGCTGGTCGCAAAGGCGGGCAGCGAGCGCATGACGATCGATAGCCGCATTCGCTTCACCGATCGCGGTGGCGTGGCACTCGACGATGACCTGTTCATCGTCGAGACGAAGTCCGCGCACGGGCATGGTGTCGCCGACGCGATCCTGCGCCGGCATCACCAGCACCCGACGAGCGGCTGCTCGAAGTACTGCGTCGGGATGAGCGCAACGGGGTTGGTCGACCGCTGCAACCGCTTCCGTCCGGTCCTGGCGCGCCTGGGGGTGCTGCCGGTGCCGCGGCGGGCACTCAGCGCGGGCAGCACCGTCGCGCGCCGATCGTGACGCGTTGCGTCGTGACCCGCGCGAGCGCCAGCCGGCGTCCTACACCGCGACCGGCGCCTTGAGCGCCGGATGGCTCGCGTAGCCGACGATCTCGATATCGTCGTAGACGTAGTCGAACAGCGTCGGCGGCCGGCGCTTCAGGACGAGCCGCGGCAAGGCGAGCGGCGTGCGCTCGAGCTGGGCTGCCGCCTGTTCGAGGTGGTTCACGTACAGGTGGCAGTCGCCGCCGGTCCAGACGAACTCGCCGACGTCGAGGTCGGTCTGCTGCGCGATGAGGTGCGTGAGCAGCGCGTAGGAGGCGATGTTGAAGGGAACGCCGAGGAAGATGTCCGCGCTGCGCTGGTAGAGCTGGCAGGACAGGCGCCCTTCCGCGACATAGAACTGGAACAGCGCATGGCAGGGCGGCAGCCGCATGCGTCCGATCTCGCCGACGTTCCACGCCGAGACGATGAGGCGGCGCGAGTCCGGATTGCGCCGGATCTCGGCGACGACCTGTGCGAGCTGGTCGACGCGGCCGCCGTCGGGCGTGGGCCACGACCGCCACTGGTGACCGTAGATCGGTCCGAGTTCCCCGTCAGGATCCGCCCACTCGTCCCAGATCGTCACGCCGTTGGCGTGCAGGTAGGCGACGTTGGTGTCGCCGCGCAGGAACCACAGGAGTTCGTGCACGATCGACTTCGTATGCACCTTCTTGGTGGTGACGAGCGGAAAGCCGGCACCGAGGTCGAAGCGCATCTGGCGGCCGAACAGCGACAGCGTCCCGGTACCGGTACGATCATCCTTGCGCACGCCGTGGTCGCGCACCTGCCGCATGAAGTCGAGATACTCTCGCATCCGATGATTGTAGCGCGGACGGCCTGCGGCGCCGGGACCGCCGCCGGCACCGGGTCCAAGGCGAACGGGCGCGCCACGCGCCGTCCATCGGCGGCGGGCGAGCGCCGCTTGACAGCGCTCCGCGAAGTGTGGAACATGCCTACGCGACTAGTTTCATAGACAGATATCGGCGAGTCGCGGCAAGGCGCCCGCCGCCACCCCGGCGCGCGGAGCGAGCGGCAGGCAAGCGTCCCGATCACCGACTCCGAGGCCCGCGATGCGAGCAAGCTACGAACGCGCCCTTCCACGTGCCTGGCAGCGCACGGCGACGATCTTCACCGCGCTGGGCGATCCGCACCGGCAGCGGATCCTCCTCATGTTCGAGCCGGGCGAGGCCCTTACCCCAACGCAGATCGTCGCTGCGGCGCCGCTGTCGCGCACCGCGGTCGCGCATCACCTGCGCGTCCTTCGTGACGCCGGCGTGCTGCACGCGCGCAAGTCGGGGCGCGAGGTGCGCTACACCGCCGACGTCGCTGCGGTCCGCGAGGGCCTCGTCGCGGTGCTCGACTACCTCGCCGCGCATCTGCCTGACGCGGGTGCGCGTCGCGTCGCGTCGCGCGCGCCGTCGCGGCGGCGCAGCGTATCGGCTGCCCGTGGCCGGGGTGCGTGATCGCCATGAGCCAAGCCAACCAGTTCGAACTCCTGCGGCAGCGCCGCTTCGCGCCGTTCTTCTGGACCCAGTTCGCCGGCGCCGCCAACGACAACATCTACAAGAACGCGCTCGTCATCTTCGTCGCGTACCGGGCGGCGACACACTCGGGATTGGACGCCAACACCCTCGTCAACCTCGCGGCCGGCATCTTCATCCTGCCGTTCATGCTGCTCTCGGCAACGGCGGGGCAGCTCGCCGACAAGTACGAGAAGTCGCGTTTCATTCGCCTGGTGAAGCTCTTCGAGATCGCGATCATGGTCGTGGGGGCAGTGGGGTTCTATCTCGCGGACCTCGTCACGCTCTTCGTGGCGCTCTTTTGCATGGGCGTGCATTCGACGCTGTTCGGGCCAGTGAAGTACGCGATCCTGCCGCAGCATCTGCGCACCGACGAGCTCGTGGGCGGCAATGGGCTCGTCGAGATGGGGACGTTCGTCGCGATCCTGCTCGGCACGATCATCGGCGGCCTCCTCGTGGCGCTGCCGCAGGTCGGCCCGATCGTTGCCGGTGGCGCCGCCATCGCCGTGGCGGTC
>WBZO01003706.1_pt2 | contig 15608 bp, 16 predicted proteins | sample 5204261 | NCBI WGS metagenome assembly WBZO01 (sample SAMN12412400, study PRJNA552823) | activated sludge metagenome | isolation source: activated sludge from anammox sidestream of wastewater treatment plant... | place: USA: North Carolina | collected 2017-09 | reverse complement strand
AGACTTCGTCCCAGTTGAGCGGAAACATCAGGTTCCGCATGGAGTTGCTCGTCGTGCCGGGCGGGTGGGACTGGTGCGGCAGCATGACCGTCTTCGGCACCGCAACGCCGATTCTGGCGCCCAGCGCGTAGTTGAAGAACTTGTCGTCGGCCGACCACCAGAAGGGATTATTGATCACCTTCGTGCCGTGCAGCACCGCGTTCTTGAGGTAGGCGCGGTAGAACGGGATGTCATGCGAGATGCGGTCGACGATCAAGTCATACGGCGCGCCGCGGTCCTCGCGGAAGGCGCCCGTCATCAGATGCTCGGCCTGAACTCCATCGAGGTTCAGTGCGTTGATCCGGTCGACCAACGCGGGGGGGAATGTGTTCTCCATTCCGTACAGCACGGCGATCTTCTTCATGGGTCCCATCCTCAGGTGAAGTACTTGCGGGCCATTTCGTGCCAGAGCGGCCAGTCGTGAACGGCGCCGAGGCCCCAGGAATCGTACCAGTGGGGAATGCCTTTTGCATGGAATACGCCGGATATCCACTCGTTCGCGGCGCGGCAGATGTCGTGCTCGCCAGCGGCGAAGATCCAGCGGATGCCGTTGCGGTATTGGTCGAGATGCCAACCGTCGCCGGTGCCGGGCAGATACGCCGACGGGCAGTTGAAGTAGCAGTTGTCGTCCCAGTAGCCGTCGAGAAAGGAGTGGATATCGTACGCCCCGGACATCGAGACGCAGTGCGAAACGCAATCCGGATGGCGGAGAGCGAAGTTGGTGCAGTGGAAGCCGCCGAAGCTCGCCCCGGTCACGGCGACGCGGAACCTGCCGCTGCGCTGCCGCATCAGCGGGAGCACCTCGTGCAGGATGTAGTCCTCGTATTGAATGTGCCGCCAGACGCGCCCGGAGGGATGCGCCCACTTGCAGTACCAGCTTTCCGCGTCCACGCTATCCACGCAGAATAGCTGAACCTGACCGCCGCCGATCTGAGCGCCGATCGCCCCGACCATGCCGCGATCCTCGTACTCGTAGAACTTCCCCATCGATGTCGGAAAGACGAGCACCGGCTGTCCGCCGTGTCCGAAGACGAGCAACTCCATCTCGCGGCCGAGCCGCGGGCTCCACCACTTGTGATATTCGCGGTTCATCGACTCCGGGATCCCTCGCCCCGATCAGGCATCTCCCTAGTGTAGTCAAGGCAGGCGCATTCCGCCGTGATACGGTCTTGTATGGCATGTCGAACGCAAAACCGATGTGGTGGAGACAGGAAGATTGGCTGGCGGTATGGCTCGGCGCGGCGACGCTGGCGGCGATACCCCTGGGATTGAGGCCGGCGCTGCCGGCGTTCAAGTGGGATCCGGGCAGCATCATGAAGCCGTTCGAGGGTGTGAACCTGCAGGCTTCGGGCTGGCTCATGCTGATCCTCTGCGCGATGGCGCTGCCTGGCGCGGTGGCGCTCGGAGCGCGCGCCGGCCGGTTTGCCGCCGGATTCTCGGGAGTCTACGTGCTGGCGTGGCTGGCGCAGTGGATGGCCGGCAATGCCCTGGCCGCGAAGTGGGGCATCGAGTTCGTCATCTTCGCGCTGCTGATCGGGTTATTCATCAGCAATGTCATCGGCGCACCGGGCTGGCTGCTGGAAGCGGTCCGGACGGAGTACTACATCAAGAGCGGCCTCGTGATCATGGGCGCGACGATCCTGTTCTCGGACATCGTGGAGGCGGGATTCCTGGGGATGCTGCAGGCGGTGCTGGTGGTTGGGGTGGTGTGGTATTTCACGTTTTGGGTCTGCCGCAGGTTCCGGCTGGACGACGAATTCGGCGCCATGCTCTCGACGGCAGTGGCGATCTGCGGCGTCAGCGCGGCCATCGCCGCCTGCGGGGCGATTCAGGGCGACAAGAAGCGGCTGAGCTACGTGGCGAGTATCGTGCTGATCGTGGCGGTGCCGATGATCGTCCTGCAGCCGTGGATGGTGAAGTCCTTCGGGATTCCCGATGCCGTCGGCGGCGCCTGGTTGGGCGGGACGCTCGATACGACCGGCAGCGTCGTGGCTGCGGGGGCGCTGATCAGTGAAGCGGCCATGAAGATCGGAACGATCGTCAAGTTCGCCCAGAACCTGCTGATCGGTTTTGCGGCGTTCGCACTCTCGCTCTGGTGGACGATGCGGAAGTCTGCCGCCGCCGGGCAGAAGGCTGATCCTGCGGTGATCTGGGAACGCTTCCCGAAGTTCGTGATCGGTTTCGTCGCGGCTTCGCTGGTCTACTCGTTTCTGGTGGACCCGGCGCTCGTCAAGGCGACCAAATCGTCCATCGGAGCCTTCCGGACGGCCTGGTTCGCCATGGCGTTCGTCTCCATCGGCCTGGAGACCAAGTTCACGGATCTGTTGACTATGGAAGAGGGCAGACCGCTCTACGCCTTCCTCACCGGACAGACCGTCAACGTCATCTGGACGCTGCTGCTGGCCTACGCCATCTTCGGCGGGTACTTTTTTGCCGCGCCGAAGATATGAGCGTGTCTGCCCGATGCGCCCGTGAAGGGGGGAACGGGAGATGTGTCTCAAAACCAGACAACCCCGGGCGCAGGAGCTCGCGGTTCAACCGGCCGAGCTGACCGGCGTGAATCCCACCACCGTGGTGGTGTGGCCGCTGGAAGAGCGGCTCGGGCGAGGGGCGAAACCTTCGGAGCGATCGCGCTCAGGGCTGAGTCAGCGCCGGCGGCGAGCCGAACGGGCGGCCTGGCGCCGCGCCTGGCCGCTTAGAACTGAGAACCTATCAGGCATCAGCGGATCCCAGCCCAAGGGGGGCAGCGGGGCGCCGGCGAAGGTGACGCGGCCGGGTTTTCCGTGAACGATCAGGCCGATGCGGGTGAAGCCTCGGGGGAGTCGGGCTGAGGGGGGTAGCGTGGCAAGCAATTCGTAGTCTTCGCCTCCGAAGAGGGCCTGTTCGAGAGTCGCGCCCGGCGCCGAGGGGAGGACGCCGTCGAGGGCGGCGGAGACCCGGCTTTCGAGCGTCAGGCGATGAAGATCCATGGCGAGACCGTCGCTGAGGTCCATGCACGTGGTCGCGCCAGCCTTCAGGAGCAGCCTGGCGGCGTCGAAGCGGGGCGCCGGGCCGGGAGATTCGATGTAACCGGCGGCGGCGGCGCGGCCGAGCGGACCGCTGACGGCGATGACATCGCCCAGCCTCGCTCCGTCGCGGCGCAAGGCCTTGCCGCGCGGAACGGCGCCGGCCACGGTGACGTCGCAAACGAACTCAGGGGCGCGGCTGAGGTCGCCGCCGGCGATGGTGACTTTGTGCAACGCAGCGAGTGCGCGCGCGCCCTTGTAGAAATCCGCGATGAAGTTCGCGCACACCCAGGGCGCGGCGGCGATGCTGAAGAATGCGGCGAGCGGTCTGCCGCCCATGGCCGCGATGTCGCTCAGGCCGCGCGCCAGGGCTTTCCAGCCGATCTGAGGAGCTGTCTGGCTGGCGCGAATGAAGTGGAGGTTTTCGACCATGAGGTCGGTGGTGAGGAGCAGATCGTGCGCCCGGGGCGGGCGGAGGATGGCGCAATCGTCGCCGATGCCGAGCACGATGCTCCGGGACAGCGGCGGGCCGGCGTGGCGGCGGATGGCGCGGACCAGATCGAGTTCGTTCATGCCTGTTACTCCTGCACCAGCACGAGGCCTGAAGGGAGCTCTTCGCCGAAGACGCTGGCGAGGGCGTCGAGATCGCCCGAGCCGGCGCCTTCGAACACGGCCAGGAGATCGGGGGTGGAGGCGAGCGCGCGGCGCACGGATTCGAGCGACGCGGCGGGGAGGTCACGGACGAGGTCGCCCGTGGTCTGGCCCAGCCGGGCGATGGCTTCGGCAGCGCCATCGAGCCTGGCGATGGCCTCAATCCAACGCAGCGCGATCGCGGGAGGAAGGACCTGGTTGGCCGGGCCGTAGAACAGCCTGCGCGCGCCGATGCGCGCCAGGCACCACAGTTCGCTGGCTCCGCCGTCGTTGTTGCGGAGCCTGCGGACGAGCGCGTTGCCGAGGTCGGCGCGCGTGCCGGCGGGGAGCAGTTCCAGACTGGCGGCGCAGCGCCACATTTCACGCAGCAGGCTGGCGTTCACGCGCTGGCCCTTGCCCTTGGGGAGCAGGGTTGAACTCAGCCGCTGGTAGACATCGGCCTGCTGGTTCTTATTCAGGCCTCCGGCGACGCGCCCCCAGAAGATCCACCACTGCGTTTCGACTTCGACCCGGTTGGCGAAGGCCATCCATTGCGCCCAGACGCGGCGGGCACGCTCGATGCGGTAGTCGTCGCCCGGATGGCCGAAGCCGGGCCGCAGGCAGAGGCTCGCGAGGTTGAGCCAGCGCAGTTCGAAGTCTGGTCCGCGGCGCCGCCCATCCGCCAGCTCGAGAAAGGTGTCGGCTAGTTTGCGGATGACATCGAGCGGCCACGAATTGCGGCCGAGGGCGAGAGTCTGCTCGAGGCGGGACGGGAGTTCAGCCGGGGCGAGCGAAGCTCGTTCGAAGACGTCGCGGATGGCCTGTGCGGCGAGTTCGACGGCATCGGCGGCGACCACCGCCGCGGGCTTCACCTTGCGGCGATCTTCGGCCATCACCCGCTTGCGCAGATCGAACTGCAACCGCCAGCGGTTCTCGCTGATCTTCGATTCGGCGAAGATCTCGAGCGTGCCGATCTCGGTGAGATGCGCGCCGAGGCGGACGGGCACAAGCCGCTCCTCCACGCGCTTGCCGAAGCGGATCACCGCTTCGAGCGGGGCGTGCTGGTGCAGTTGGCCGGAGAGGACAGCCGGGTCGAAATCGACCAGAGCGCCGACCTCGTCGTCGCTGCGGGTCAGCGAGCTGTAGAGCCGGAAGCCGACGGGCTTATTGGCGACGAGCTGGAGGTTTTCGAGGTCCAGAGTCTGCGTGGAGCCGGCCTCCGCTCCGCGCGGGACGAGACAGACGGTGCGCAATTTCTCCGGCGTCGAGTCGAGGCCGAGGTAGAAGGTCCGCGGCAGGCCGCCGCGCACCAGAACCCCGGAGCCGCCGGAGCGGACGTGGGAATAGTAGGCCGCGCCGACCGCGACGGCGAGGTCGAGGTCGTTGTTCTCGAAAGTCAGCGGGCGTTTGCCATACCAGTTTTCGACGGCATCGATGACGCGGTGGCGCAGAATCGCGGGGATGAAGAAGCCGCCGTTGAACAGCACGGCATCCGGAGGCGGGGCCTGGGAGTTCTCCAGGAAGGCGGCCAGGTGACGCGTCACCGCCGGGTCGGAGACGTAAGGCAGGCCGAGTTCCCGGAAGAGGCTCTTTTGATCCTCCTGGGGCTTGTCGTGGAGGGCGCAGAAGGGGATGAAGCCTTCCAACGCAAGCTCCAGGGCCTCTTCCCGGAGGATCGTCGTCTTCAGCGTGCCGCCGACGAGCGACGCGCCCGCGCCGAGGACGGTGATTTCCGCGCTGGGCTCTCCCGGGGTCGCGAGCAGCCGCTCCTTGGCGGCGGAGCACTGCCGGCGGAGCGCGCTGCGCTGCCGCAGGCTGAGCGAGGTATTGAGCTTGGATTCGACCAGCCAGGCGAGCGTCAGGTCGAGGTTATCGCCGCCCAGCAGGACGTGGCTGCCGACCGCCGTGCGGGTGAACTCGACGCGATCTCCCGTGCGCGAGACGCGGATCAGGGTGAAGTCGGACGTGCCGCCGCCGACGTCGCAGACCAGCACGGTCATGCCATCGGAGAGCGTTTTCTGCGACTGCGCGAGATGGTTGGCGATCCAGGAATAGAATGCCGCGGCGGGCTCCTCGAGCAAGGTGAGGTTGTGGATGCCGGCTGCGCGGGCGGCTTCGACGGTGAGTTCGCGCGCCTCCTCATCGAACGAGGCTGGCACGGTAAGCACGACGTCGTGCTCGGCGATGGGCCCGCGCCCTGAAGCCTGCCAGGCCGCGGCCAAATGGGCGAGATAACGTCCGGACGCTTCGACGGGGCTCATGACGCGGCCGCCCTCCTGCGCGTCCCACGGGAGGATGCTGGCGCGGCGGTCGACCGCGGGGTTCGAGAGCCAGCTTTTGGCGGAGTGGACGAGGCGGGTCGGCACCAGCGCGCCCTGTTCGCGGGCGAATTCGCCGACGACGCCGTCGCCTTCGAGATAGAGGAACGAGGGCAGTGTGCGGCGCTCTTCGACGATGCCGCGCTGCGTCTGTTGGGGGATATTCAGGACGTGGACAGGGGGGAAATCCAGCTCTTCGGCTTCGCGGGGGTCGATATAGGCGAGCGCGGAATTGGTGGTGCCGAGGTCGATGCCGATCTTCATGGTCTGGTCTGGGGTTCGCGAACCTGGAATTCGAGTTTCCACCTGCGTCCGTCGCGGGCGACGCACCAGAGTTCGAGGACGCCGGTTTCCGTGACGCTGGTTTCGAGCGTCACCCGGACGACCGCGCCCGCGCCCTCGGCTGCCGGCAGGGTAACCTGAATTGGCGCGAGTTCCTCGAGCTCGTCCGTGACGTCATCGAGCATGGTTCCAGCCGGATCGTTCTTGCGCAGCGCGGATGCGAAGAAGCGGAACTCGGCGGGCTCGCCGGTGACGAGTCCGAACTCGCCGGAGGGGATGTTGGCGCTCGTGCCTTCCTCCATGCCGAAGGGCGCGACAGCCAGGGCTTTTAACGGCGGTTTCATACCGGGGACGGCGGGCATGGCGGTTTCGATGCCGATGTAGTAAGTGCGCGGCACGCCGCCGCGGATACGGATGCCGCGGCCAGCGCGGGCTCTGGCGTAGTAGGCGGCGCCGCGGGCGACGGCGTGCATCAGGTCTTCGCCGGCGAGCGGCCGCACGGCGTCGAATCCTTCCTCGGACAGCCAGGAGTTGAGCACCTCGACCACGCGGTCTCTCAAATGGGGCGCCTTGAAGACCCCGCCATTGAAGAGCACGTGCGTCGGGCAGGCGAGGCCCGAAGGGCCCCGGCGAACGGCGCCGTGTTCGGAAGCGGAGGCCTGCTGCCGGAGGAAGCGCGCGAGGTGGCGTGTGATGGCGGCGTCGGGCTCATAGGGCAGCCCGGTTTCCACGAGGCCCATGCGGCGGCGGCGTTCGGGCATGTCGCGGCTGGCCGCCTGCGGGAAGAAGCCGTCGACGAGCAGGGTTTCGACGTCGGCCCGGCGGAGCTTGCCGCTCAATGAGGCTCCGATCAAAGCGGAGCCGCGGCCCAGGATGGTGACCTTCTCCTCTTTCGATTTGCCGTCGCCGAGCATCTTCTCTTTCGCCAGCCGGCACTGCTGCCAGAGGGCGTTCATCTGCATGGCGTCGAGTTTGCGGTTCTGGGCGGCGAGCTGCGCGGCGACGCTGTGCGCGAGGGCGAGGTCCATGTTGTCGCCGCCGAGCAGGAGGTGCTCGCCCACGGCGACGCGGTCCAGCTCGAGCGCGCCATCGCGCTCGGTGACGGCAATGAGTGTGAAATCGGTGGTGCCGCCGCCGATATCGATCACCAGGATCAGGTCGCCCTTGCCGATGCGGCTGCGCCAATCGTCATGCCGCTCGATCCAGGCGTAGAATGCCGCCTGCGGCTCTTCCAGCAGTAACAGCGGCGGGTAGCCGGCTTCGCGCGCGGCCTGCTCCGTCAGTTCGCGGGCCACGGCATCAAATGAAGCGGGCACCGTCAATACGATGCCGCGGCTGTCCAGCGGGTGCTCGGGGTTGACATGGTTCCAGGCTTCCCGCAGGTGCTCGAGGTAGCGGCGGGAGGCGTAGACCGGGGATACGCGCGGCGCGCCCTCGGGCGCGTTGGCCGGGAGAATCGCGCCGGTGCGGTCCATCCCCGTCGCCGAGAGCCAGCTTTTGGCGGATGTAACCAGCCTTCCGGCGGTTTCGGCTCCACGGCGGGCTGCCAGCCGGCCGGTGATTTCCTTGCGACCGGCGCTCCAGGGCAAGTCCAGCGCCCCATCGGCGAATTCTCCCTCCTGGGCGAGATAGAGCGCGGATTCCAGCAGCGGTTCAGCCGCGGTTTCGCCCGGGTGAATCAACTGCGGGATGGGAAAGACGCTCACTGGCGAATCGTCATCCGCTGCGAGAGCGACGGAGCAGTTCGTCGTGCCGAGATCGATACCAAGGAATCGCAAAGCTTATTCGACTTCCAGTTCGGCCGGGCCGAGAATCATCAAGTTCTGTTTACCGCTCACTGCCGGGAGGTCGACGCCGTCGGCACGCCAGCCGCGATGCCGCAGCGTGCCGCCGGCGGGGTTGCCTTGAGCGGGGAGGTTGCCGATGAACTTCACGGCGGCCGCATCCCGGCCGAGCGCGCCCAGGCTATCCAGCTTCACGTAGGTACCCTCGACGCTGTCGACGACGGGCGCCAACCGGAGCACTTTGCGGAGCGTGCCCTGTGTCTGCGTCTGCACGTTGCGAACCGCCGCGCCCACCTGCTCGTCGGAATAGGGTGTGATGTCTTCCATGAGGAAGTCGAGCAGGCGCGCCTCCTTCTGAAGCAGGCCTAGCAGTTGCAGGGCCCCGTCGGTGATCTTGACGGCGGGGGCAACCGGGGGGGCTTGCTTGCCGGCGGCGGACTTCGAATACCCGCAGGCGCGGGCGATATCTTCCGGCAGGCCACCGCCCAGAAGGGCGAAGAAGGCGCGGAAGGCCATACCTATGCGGCTCAAATCGGGGGAACCTCCAATATTACCAGTCTAGCAATCGACGATCAGCGATCATCGGTCAGGTTTCCGTGGGTGGGCGGCTGATTCTTCTGTCAAACCTGCCGCGTGGGCGCTTGGATTTGAGGCCGGAGCCGCAGCGGCAGGGGGAAGCGGAGGCTCCGCGGAGTGGGCGGATGGGGATAAGTTCTGTGTTTTGAGGGGAGAAACAGACGAGAGGCGCGTGACGAGGATTGAACTGTGGGTGCACGACATGAAAGTGGATCGTCAAGCGGCTCGTGAGCGGGATTCCCAGTAGTCCTCAAAGCGCCGACTGAGGCGGCAGCAGCGCAAGGCGAGGATGGCGTTGGCGCCGCGGACGGACCAAAACATGCCCGAGCATTTGAGGCGCTTGCCGACGACGGTTCTGCAGCCGGCTTCGACGACTCCGCTTCCGACAAATAGCCCTTGGGCGCGGAACTTCGGATAGCGCATCCGCTCGGCGTTACGTTCAAAGTAGTCGGCTTCGTTGGCGGCGTCGGCGGCGAGTTTGTCGTTATCTGGCCGGAAGCCGCGCAGGATCTTCACGAGCGCCTCGATTCTGCCGCCATCGAGCCTGTCAACGCACATGGCGACCCACCGTTTGCGGGCGCGTTCGTCGAGCGGGAACAACTTGGCGGCCAGTTCCCAGATGTGTTGCCGGGCGTGGTAGAGATCCACGATCTGGACGGCGCCGGGGAAGTGCTGATCAGCGAGATTCCAGATCCAGACCGCACCGTCGCCAAGCACTACTTTGTTCCGGGCCCGGCTCCAGCCGCGCCGCCACGCTTCGGTGTACAGCCGCAGGCCGAACTGCTCGGCGGTCTCGATGGCGGCGACGTAGGAAGTGGAATCCTCATCTCGCATCGGCCGGCCTTTCTCGTCGGTGGCGGTTTGCGTGAACACGCATCCCAGTTTGACCTCCCGCGTGCGGGCCGGTTGGCCCTCGATCTTCGAGGCGCGGCCCTCGCGCTCCTGCCTGGTCACCGGCACGCCCGTGCCGTCCATCTCGATGTAGAGGATCTCCGCGGCGGGCGCGCAGACCTCGGGCAGGTCCAGTTGCTTGGCGCGGTGGATCTCCTGCTGCTCATCGCGTTCGATGCCGGCGCCGATGGCCTCGGTCTGGCGTTCGACGGCCTTGGCGGCGACCTCCAGTCCGGCCAGCAACTCGAGTTGCTCGCGGCCCTGCTCAAAGCTGGACTCGCTGCCCACTACGGCCATCATCCGCCGCACTCCGGCCGAAAACTGGGTGCCTTCCACGTCCAACTCCCGGTCGCGCGGGCTCTGGCCCCGGTGGCAACGCGGGCACAGATAGTAGTCCCGCTCGAACTCCACCGGCCCCAGAGCGGTCAGCAACTGCCGCGCCCGCCGGTCATGATAGCGGCTCTGGTGTCCGCAAGCGCAGCGGGGCGGGCTCGCCTGGGTCGAGGGCGCTGACAGCAAACGCCGCAGGATCGCCGCTCCGGCGCGGTGCATTGAACCGCGCACCAGGGTCTCGATGGCCTCCAGGTCGATCTGGCCGGACTTGCGCGCGCCACAAAAGACCACCTGCAGCAGGCGGCTTACTTCCTCGGCGACTTCGCGCTGGACTGCTTCGGCCGTTTTTTTTCCTCGGGCGTCAGCGTTTCTTCGACTGGCCGCAGCCGGCAGATCTGTTCGTTGACCTGCACGAAAGTGTGGCTGAGTTCCTGAAACTTGCGAAACTCGGCGATCTCGGCTTCCGCCTTGCGCACGGCGACGGGAGTGGACAGAGCCTCGCTGATCGTCTTGCCCTGGACCTTGTAGGTGAGGCGCAGATTCGGGCCGTGCCCGGGGTCGCCGGGGCGCGCGCAATGGCAAGTGGGCTTGCCGCAACGACGGATGATGCCAGTGACAGAACCGGGGCGTAAATCACCTAACGCGGAAATGGCGCTGACCAAGTCGCGGCGTTGTTGTTCCAGATCATGCAGGGAAGGGCGCATGACAGAGCCTCCTGAACTGAACGTAGCACATACGTTCAGAACAAGGCCACAATAAAAGAACCCAGCCATTCCTCCACTTCTATGTCGCGCACCCTTGAACTGTTAGGTAATTTGCGCCGTCCGGGACGGCATGGTATCGTAGGGAATTGGCGCACCTGCCTGAGGCGCGATTGTGCCCGTGCGTGGGTGTGTACTCCTCCCGGGTTTCACACAAGCACCGGAATTCAATTCGAGGAACCGAGTTATGTACGCAGTGATCGAGACCGGCGGAAAGCAGTACCGCGTGTCGCCGGGCGACGTCCTCCTGATCGAGCGCCTGGAAGGTGAGAACGGCGCCGCGGTCGAATTCAACAAAGTCCTCGCGGTGGGGATGGATGGCGGCGAACTGCGCGCAGGTTCCGACGCCTCCGGCGCCAAGGTGACGGGCACGATTCAGGCGCAGGAACGAGGCGAGAAGCTGGTCGTATTCAAGTTCAAGCGCAAGAAGCAGTACAAGCGGACGATCGGGCACCGGCAGAACCTGACGCGGGTGAAGATCGCCGAGATCGTGGCGTAGCATCGGTCCGGCGGAGAGGCACAAATGGCACATAAAAAAGGACTTGGCAGCTCAAAGAACGGCCGTGACTCGAATGCGCAGCGGCTTGGCATCAAGGTCTTCAGCGGTCAGTTGGTGAGCGGTGGATCAATCATCGTCCGGCAGCGTGGCACTCGTTATAAGCCCGGCGAGAATGTCGGCGTCGGCAAGGACGACACGCTGTATGCGCGCGTGCCCGGCAAGGTGGAGTGGCGCGACCGCGGCCGCATGGGCAGATTCGTGAGCGTCGCGCCCATCGCCGGGGAATAAACCTGTTTCAGTGAAATCCGGGAGCCGCCCAGGGCGCACCGCCCGAGGCGGCTTCTCTTTTGGTCACCGCGATTCATGTTCGTCGACGAAGCAGTGATTCGAGTCAAGGCGGGCGACGGCGGCAACGGCTGCCTGGCGTTCCGGCGCGAGAAGTTCGTTCCTCGCGGCGGGCCCAGCGGCGGCGACGGCGGGCGAGGCGGCGACATTGTTATGGTCGCCAGCCAGCACCACAACACACTTCTCCACCTGCGGTTCAACCCCGAGCACATGGCCGAGCGCGGCCGGCACGGCGAGGGGTCCAATCGCACGGGCCGCTGCGGCAAGGACGCCATCGTCGAAGTGCCGGTTGGAACGGTCGCGAGCGACGCGGAGAGCGGCCGCATCCTCCACGACTTCACCCGCCACGGCGACCGCTTCATCATCGCGCGCGGGGGGCGCGGCGGGCGGGGGAACCAGCATTTCGCGAGTTCGACCAACCAGGCGCCCACGCACCACGAACCCGGCCATCCCGGCCAGGAGCGCCGCATCCGTCTAGAACTCAAGTTGCTTGCCGACGTCGGTCTGGTCGGCTTTCCGAATGCCGGCAAGTCGACGCTGATCAGCCGCATCTCCGCGGCGCGGCCGAAGATCGCCGACTATCCCTTCACGACGCTGGAGCCCAATCTCGGTGTGGTCCGGACGAGCGATCTGCGTACGTTCGTCGTGGCCGACATTCCCGGCATCATCGCCGGAGCACACGCGGGCCACGGACTCGGCATACAGTTCCTGCGGCACGTCGAGCGGACGGGTTTGTTGCTGCATCTGGTCGATGTAAGCGAGATGTCCGCCCGCGACCCGCTGGAGGACTTCAAGGTGATCCAGCGCGAGCTGGCGAGTTTCAGCGCGGCGCTGGCAGCCAAGCCGATGTTCGTGATCGCGACGAAGATGGACGCCGTTCAGGGCAAGGACAGGGTCCAGCGCCTGCAACGCGCGGCCCGGCGCCGCGGGCTGCCATTCTTCAAGATTTCGGCTGTCACAGGCGCGGGGGTACCGGATCTGCTCCGCGCGGTCGCCGCGGCCGTTCTCACAGGCGAGGCTGCAGCGGGTTAGTTCTCCGGCGCGCCGCCGGCGGTGGCGCCGGTGAGCGCAGGGGTGCTGGGCAGAGACCAGTGTTGCGCGTACCACTGCTGCTCGGAGAGCGACTTGTAGACCTGACCGGCCACTCCAGCGGCCACAGGGCCGTTTACCGGCCGCCCTCCCGTCAGCAGGACGACGACGACGAGTTTCCGCCCGTTGATCTCGTTATAACTTCCGAACCAGCCGAGGTGGGTGCGGGCGTCGGTGCAGGTCCCGGTCTTCCCGTAGATGGGCTCGTTGGCGTCATAGAGCGCGCGGCGGGCCGTACCGAAGTCAGTGGCGCCGAGCATTCCGGGCCGCAGGTCGGGCAGCCACTGCTGGATATCCAGGTGTCGCTTGACCTTCGGTATGAACGCGGCCAGATCGTCCTGGGTCTTCGGGTACTGCAGATAGTACAGGGTTCCGCCGTTCGCGATCGCGGAGACGACCGCGGTCAATTGCAGTGGGGTCAGCCCAATGGCCTCGCCGAAACTGGTCATCAAGCCGACTGAGACTCCGGCCGGCTTCTCGGCGGGGAAGATCCCCGGGCTCTCGCCCTCGATCTCCATGCCCGAACGCTCCCCCAAGCCGAACAGTTTGGCGTAGTAGTGGACCTTTTCGAAGCCCAGCTTATTGCCGATATTGGCAAAGAACGGGTTATCGGACTTGGCCAGAGCTGTCGTTAGATTCAAAGAATATCGCCGGGAGATGCGGAGTTTGGTCTCCAGGTCGATGATGCCCTCGCTGAGTCCGGCCAGGCCGGCCACCAGTTTGATGGTGGAGCAAGGTTGGTACGCGCCCGTGAGGGCGAGTTTCTGGTTGACAATACTGAAGATCCGCCCGGTTGCCGGATCGGCGACGACGACGCTGCCGTTGTAGCCGCCCAGGGCGGAGACGGCGGCTCGCCGGACAGTGAGATCCTCGCCATCGATCAGGTCGCCGAGGGTCGAATCCGCGAACGTCGGCGTATCCCACGGGCTGTAGTAGCTCCTCCGAGAGCGGCTCTTCGAGCGGGTTGCGCGCACTTTGACCGTTTTTCCCGCAGTGGCTGACCTGCGCTTGGAACTCTTCGCGGAGACGGCCTTGGCCGTTCTCGCCCCGGTGGCAGTCTTAGTACCGGCGCGGGCAGTAGTGCCGGATTTCTGCTTGGCGGGCGTAGAGGCCGGCTTTCGGCCGGACGGTGTAGCCCTCGCCGCAAGCCCGGCGACGGCTGTCGAGAGTATGAAAGCAGTAAGAAAAAGCAGGAGGTTTCGCTTCATTCCACCTTCCGGCGACAGAGATACTAGACACTCCTCCGCGAGCGAGACTGCCTCGCGTTGACTCCCCTATTTTGTTGTATCGGCAGGGGATGAGTCAAGCAACAGATGGATTCACAGTGGAAAATCCGCGGCGTGTGCGGCGGGCCTAAGCGGGCATCCTAAGCAGGAGGACCGATGCCTGAGCCTCTCCTGAGAGTCCTGCGCCGACCGGGCCCACCTTCTCGGCCGTCTTGAACTTCACGCTGACGGCCTCCAAGGGTACCTCCAGGACTCGGGCCAAGTTTTCCCTGATAGGAAGGCGGAACTCCTTGAGCTTGGGGCGTTCGAGGATTACGGTGGAGTCGACGTTGGCGATGGAGTAGCCCTGGTTGCGGGCCAGTTGGGCGGCGTGGCGGAGGAACAGCATCGAATCGGCGCCCTTCCAGCGCGGGTCGGTATCGGGGAAGTGCATCCCGATATCGCCGAGCGCCAGGGCGCCCAGGAGGGCGTCTGTGATGGCGTGGGAGAGGACATCGGCGTCGGAATGGCCTTCAAAGCCGAACTCGGAGGGCACGACAATGCCGCCAAGGATCAACGGTTTACCCGTGGCGATCCGATGGTTGTCCCAGCCCAGGCCGGTGCGCATGAGCGGTGGCGCGCAACTCATGCGGCAGGCGGCTCCTGCCGCTGCTCCTCGCGGAGAAAGAGCCTGGCCAGATCGAGGTCGGAGGGGCGCGTGATCTTGATGTTGCGGTCGCTGCCGGAGACGACGGTCACTTCGACGCCGTCGAGCCGTTCGATGAGGCTGGACTCGTCGGTGCCGACGAAGCCGTCTTCGCGCGCGCGCTGAAAGGCGGCGCGGAGCAGTCCGGCCCGGAAGACCTGTGGGGTCTGGGCGAGCACGAGCCGATCGCGATTCAGGGTTCCCTGGACGACATGGCGCTGCACCTGCTTGACAGTGTCGACCGGCACGATTCCCACGATTGCCGCTCCGGTCTCGGCGGCCGTCTGAATCACCTCGACGATTGTGGCCGCCGCCACGAACGGCCTGACGGCATCGTGCACGGCGACGATGTCGACGTTGGGATCCAGGGAGTCGAGGGCGTTTTCCACCGAGTGCTGGCGCGTTTGTCCGCCTGCGACCAGGCGGACCGGCTTAACAAACCGCTCGCGGGCGATCATCTCGTCGACCCACTCGAGGTCTTCGGACCGCAGCGCGACGACGGCTTCGTCGACCAGCGGGCAGGCCAGGAACTTGCGCACGGTATGAACCAGGATGGGAGCGTCCTCGAGCAGCATGAATTGCTTCCGGCTGATGCCGGCGCTTTCGGCTGAGCCGGACTTCATCCGCGTGCCGATGCCAGCGGCTGGGAGGATGACGGATACTTTCATTGACTCGTCTTTCAAGCGTCAGGAGCGGAGAGGCCGGACGAACCGGTTTCAGCCCTGCGGGTGGAGCCCAGCCGCGCGTTCCTTGTGTGGCTCGGCGTCGTGAGCGCGAGGAGCGGCAGACTTCTCGCCGCCCGGTTTGTCGTAAACGTGGTGAACGCGGTCGTCGAAGCGTCCGAAGATCATTTTCCCGGCTGTCGTTTGGAGGACGCTGGTCACGCTGACGTCGATGGTTTTGGAGATGAGCCGTTTGGCGTTGTCCACGACCACCATCGTACCGTCATCGAGGTAGGCGACCCCCTGGTTGTACTCCTTGCCTTCCTTGAGGATGAAGACGCGCATGGTTTCACCAGGCAGCACGATGGGCTTGAGGGCGTTGGCCAGTTCGTTGATGTTGAGGACTTCGACGCCGTGCAGTTGAGCGACTTTGTTGAGGTTGAAGTCGTTGGTGACGATTTTGCATGCATAGGCCTTGGCGAG